>ENA-UONX01002295-UONX01002295.1-human-gut-metagenome-genome-assembly--contig:-P74old-NODE-2295-length-13992-cov-4.714214_pt1 | contig 13992 bp, 10 predicted proteins | sample MGYA00242466_ERZ724013 | MGnify/ENA metagenome assembly ERZ724013 | reverse complement strand
CCAGCGCGTAGCCCGAGAAAGAGAGGTCCGGCAGCAGCGGTTCTCGGCGCGGATCGACTCGCTGGTCTCGTCGGGCGAGTTCCAGTTCCTGCCCGTCAGCATGATGTGGAGTCCGCGGATGCAGTCGCAGATCATCGACGGCTACTACTATTATGTCGGGATTTTCAAAGAGCAATTGCAGGTGCACATGCCGGTCGTTGTCGGACGGGCGCTGACGTACAACGCGATCGCCAATTTCGATACCGACAGCCTGTCCGGTTACCGGAATGAAAAAAACGATACCGGGTGGAAGGTCTCGTTCTCGGCCGAGGACGAAACGGGGATGACCTATGCGTTCGTTTTTACGATTTATCGGGTGACGGGCCGTGCCGTGCTGGATATGATATCCGACAGCAATCTGATTCAGTATACCGGTACGATCGTCGCGAACGATGCGATGCCCCGGTCTGCCGATCCGGCGCCGCCGATGAAAAGAGGGGCCTCCGGCCGTCTGACGCCGGAGAACGACTGATCCGATACAAGCGACGGGCGCTCCGAAAGCGCCCGTCGCTTGTCATGGGATAAGGGCGGCTTCCCGTCGGTTCCGAGTGCGAGCATACCTGCGGGCGTTGTTTGCACGGCACGGGGCGTCGCTCTGCGTAGCTCGGGGACGGCGGTAGCGAAGGTCTGCGGCGGCATAACCGTCCGCGCGGCGGCGAACGCTCGCAGACTGTCCGGAAAGGGCCGGACCGAAAGGTTTGCCGGTACTGCGGAATGCCTTGTCGAGAATGTTCGCGTCGCGACTGGTCGTGCACGGCAGAAAAAAGCCACATGCGGTCCGGAGCCTTCCGGACCGCATGTGGCTTTTTGTTCGGGCGTCGTATTTATTTTTTTACGGAAGTCGTCGCCTTGATGTAGTGGTGATGCTCGCCGTAACGCTCGAAAGCCGCGCGGTCGAGCGTCTCTTGGTGGTCGGGGTGAGCGACGCGGATGATCAGCCGCGCGCGCTCCTGAAGCGAGCGTCCGTACAGGTTCACGGCTCCGTACTCGGTAACGAACCAGTGGACGTGCGAGCGCGTCGTGACGACGCCGGCTCCGAGCGTCAGCTCGGGCGCGATCTTGCTGATGCCCTTGTTCGTGGTCGAGGGCATGGCGAGGATCGCCTTGCCGCCTTCGGAACGCGAGGCTCCGTAAATGAAGTCGATCTGTCCGCCGACGCCCGAGTAGAACTACGTACCGAGCGAGTCGGCGCAGATCTGGCCCGTCAGGTCGACCTGACGGGCCGAGTTGATCGCCGTCACTTTCGGGTTCTTGGCGATTACGAACGGGTCGTTCGTATAGCCGACATCCATCATGGCGACGCCGGGGTTGTTGTCGATGAAGTCGTATACTTTCTGCGAGCCCATCAGGAACGTGGAGACCATTTTCCCTTTGTCGATCGCCTTGTTCCGCCCGTTGATCACTCCGCTTTCGACCAGCGGGAGCACGCCGTCGGCGAACATCTCGGTATGGATGCCGAGATTCTTGTGGCCGCCGAGCTGAGCGAGCACGGCGTTCGGAATCGCGCCGATACCCATTTGCAGGCAGGCCCCGTCTTCGATCAGCGCGGCGCAGTGTTTGCCGATCGCCGTCTCGACTTCGTTGGGCTCCGAGAAATGAGCTTCCTCGAGCGGCGTGTCGTCTTGCACGAACAGGTCGATGTCGTCGACGTGAATGAACGCGTCGCCGAACGAGCGGGGAACATGTTTGTTGATCACGGCGATCACCGTTTGCGCGCATTCGACGGCGGCCAGCGTCGCGTCGACCGACGTGCCGAGCGATACATAGCCGTGCGCGTCGGGCGGCGAAACCTGAATCATCGCGACGTTGCACGGAAGCACGCCGCTGCGGTAGAGCTTCTGCGTCTCGCTCAGGAAGACGGGAATGTAGTCGGCATAGCCCGACTGCGTCACCTTACGCACGTTCCCGCCGACGAAAAACGAGTCGAGCTGGAAAATCCCTTCGAACTCGGGAGCGGCATAGGGAGCCGGGCCCTCGGTGTGCAGATGGTGTATGTGAACGTGCTGCAACTCGCGGTTGCGGCCCCGCTCGCACATGGCCTTGATCAGGCATTGCGGAGCGCTGGCCACGCTGCTCAGATGGACGTGGTCATGGCTTTTGATTGCCCGGACGGCCTCCTCGGCCGTGATGAAATGGATCGGTTTGGTCATTGCGTTTAAACGGTTAGTTCGATTTGAAGTCTTAAAACATACAAATTTAAGCAATAAAAAGATAATAAAAAACGGATAGGCGCGGCCGAAATCACTATCTTTGCCCACAGAAAATCCGATCGATACCTTCCGATGCGTCGTCTGGGCAGATTTTTCAGCGGAGAGCTTACGGCGGGCCGCCTCGTTTTCTGGGGCGGGCTCGTCACGCTGCTGTATGCCGTGCTGAGCACGGGCGTCTATCATCCCGACGAACATTTCCAGATTCTCGAATACGCCCATATGAAGCTCTTCGGCAAGCCCGCTCCCGAACAGCTGCCGTGGGAGTACGGCCTGAAAATGAGGCCGGGATTCCAACCCATGATCGCTTATGCCGTCGGCAAGCTGCTGCTATTTGCCGGCGTCTATTCGCCTCATCTGCTCGCTTTGCTGCTCCGGCTTTTCAGCGGTGCGCTTTCGATGTGGGCCGTCTGGTCGTTCGGACGGGCGGCCGTTCGCCGGGGATGGCTCGGACCGTCCGGGCGGAACTGGTTTCTCGGGCTGAGCTTCGGGTTGTGGATGCTGGTCTATCTGCATGTGCGGTTCAGTTCCGAGATTCTCGCGGGGAACCTGCTGATGCTGTTCGTTTCGTTTTATCTGCTTTCCGACCGTGACCGGGGAGTGTTCCGTCGGGGGCTCGCTTTGGGCCTGCTGGCAGGCGGGGCTTTCGTCGCGCGCTATCAGATCGGATTCGCGCTGCTGGGCTTCGGTCTGTGGATGCTGGCGTTCGACCGGCGCTGGCGGATGATCGCGGGTATGCTGCTCTCGTTCGCGCTGATGATCGGCGTGGGAGTGCTGTGCGACCGCTGGCTCTACGGAGAGTGGACCTGCACTCCGCTGAACTATCTGACCGAGAATATGCTGCATGGCCATATTGATACGTTCGGAATCGATCCGTGGTACTATTATCTCTATGCGATTCCGCTCGAAGGAGGGATCGTGTTCGGGGGCGTCGTGCTCGCGGCCGCCGCATGGTTCTTCGTCCGCTATCCCCGCCATATGCTGACATGGACGTTGCTGCTTTTTCTGGCTGCGCACCAGGCGATCGGTCACAAGGAGGTCCGTTTCCTGTTTCCTGCCCTGCTGTTCGCGCCTTTTTTCATCGTGCGGCTGGCCGAGAACCTCCCTCCGGATTTCCTGCGCCGTCGTGCGGTCAGGGCGGTCGGCGTCGTACTGGCGGTCGTCAACGGTATGATCATGATCGCGGCGCTGGCCGTTCCCGGAACCAACATATGCTTTTTCGACCGGGTGGAACGATTGGCCGAGAGCGGACGGCCGCTCGCCTTGGTGCATCTCAGGAACCAGAATACGTACTACTGTTATAACGAGGCGATTCTCGATTCGGTGCCCCGTCTGGTCATGTCGTAGTATTGGATGCCGGCCGATGCGGCGTACCGTACGTTCGACTCGGCCGAGGAGCTCGGCCGGGGAGTCCGCGAACTGAGTTCCTCTATGGACGTTTATCTGCTGAGCGAGGACCCGGAGCCGGAAGTACCGGGATGTACGTTGCAGCGGGTCGCATGGAGCCCTTTCCCGAAATGGGTGACGACCCATTTCAACTTCAACGACTGGGCCGGGCGCAGCATTCGTACCAGGAATATTTTCCGAATCTCTCCCGATTCCCGTGCCGTCGCACGGCAGGAATAGATGCCGTTTCGACTAATAAATTTTAACATAAAATCGATTTTCAGGTTAAAATTTATTATTTTTGGCAACGGCTAACAACAATTGCTTTTCCACGATGGAGGGAGAAAACCATATTTCCGAACGCGATGACGTCGTCATCCGTTTTTCGGGCGACTCGGGCGACGGAATGCAGATGACCGGCAAGCTGTTTACCGATACGGCAGCTTTGATGGGCAACGGCATTTCGACCTTTCCCGACTTTCCGGCCGAGATACGCGCGCCGCAGGGGACCGTTTCCGGAGTCTCGGGATTTCAGGTGCATATAGGCGATCATCCGGTCTCTACCCCGGGCGACTATTGCGACGTACTGGTCGCGATGAATCCGGCCGCCCTGAGGGCCAACGCCCGCTGGCTGAAGCCCGGGGCGACGATCATCTGCGACGGCGACACGTTCAACGACCGCAGCGTCGAGCGGGCAGGTTTCCGGACGTTCGATCCGGTGACGGAGATGAACCTGCAGGACTATAATGTCGTCTTTCCGCACATGACGAGCATGACGCGCGAGGCCGTGGCGACGGTCGGTCTGGACCCCAAGGCCGCGTCCAAATGCAAGAATATGTTCGCGCTGGGCATCTGCTTTTGTATCTACAATCGTCCGCTGGACCATGCCGTCGATTTCATTCGCCGCAAGTTCGCGAAAAAGCCGGCCGTCGCCGAGGCGAACGTGCTGGCGCTCAAGGGCGGATATAATTATGCGTCCAACACGCACGCGTTTGCCAATACCTATGTGGTAAGGCCGGCGCCGTTGCCGGCCGGGCTCTATCGCAGCATCAGCGGCAATCAGGCGACGGCTTGGGGGTTGATGGCCGCTTCCGAGAAAAGCGGCCGGCCGCTTTTTTGCGGCTCGTATCCGATCACGCCGGCTACGGCTATTCTCGAGGAATTGGCCAAGCGGAAGGATCTGAACGTCAAGACGCTTCAGGCCGAGGACGAGATATCGGGCATCTGCACGGCCATCGGAGCCGCATATGCCGGCAATTTCGCCGTGACGACGACTTCCGGACCGGGCCTGTCGCTTAAATCGGAGGCGATCGGGCTGGCCGTGATGACCGAGCTGCCTTTGGTGATCGTCGACGTGCAGCGCGGAGGTCCTTCGACGGGTTTGCCGACCAAACCCGAGCAGGCCGACCTGAATCAGGCGCTGTGGGGCCGCAACGGCGAGTGCCCGCTGGTGGTCATGGCTGCGAGCACGCCTTCGAATTGTTTTCACTATGCTTTCTGGGCCGGCAAGATCGCCATGGAGCACATGACGCCCGTGCTGCTGCTTTCCGACGGCTTTATCGCCAACGGCTCGGAGCCGTGGCGGATTCCGTCGATGAAAGAATACCCGAAAATCACGCCTCCGATCGTTACCCGGGCTCCGGAGGGAGGTTTTCAGCCTTATGCGCGCGACGAGAAGCGGCTGGCCCGGATGTGGGCGCTGCCCGGGACCAAGGGCGTCGAGCACCGGGTGGGCGGCTTGGAAAAGGATTCGCTGAGCGGGGCCGTGTCGCACGATCCGGAGAATCACGAGCGCATGGTCGGCCTGCGTGCGGCCAAGGTGGCCCGCGTGCAGGATTTCATCCCCAAGCAAGAGGTCGTGGGAGGGCGCCGGGGCGAGCTGCTGGTCGTCGGGTGGGGCGGCACGTACGGCCATCTGCTGACGGCCGTGCGCGAGCTACAGCGCCGGGGCGAGCAGGTATCGCTTTGCCACTTCAACTTCATTCATCCGCTGCCCCGGGGCGTGCGCGAGATTTTCTCGCGTTTCCGGCGGATCGTCGTTTGCGAGCTGAACTCGGGGCAGTTCGCCGGCTATCTGCGGCAGCAGTTTCAGGAATTCGAGTTCCTTCGGTACAATAAGATACAGGGGCTGCCCTTCACTGTGACGGAGCTCAGGGACGAGTTCGCGCGTCTGTTAAAATCGTAGCCATGAACAACGAAAAGAACGACAAGTACAAATACTCGCCGGCCGACTTCAAGAGCGATCAGGAGGTCAAGTGGTGTCCCGGATGCGGCAATCATGCGATCCTGACGTCGGTCGTCAGGGCGCTTCCCCAAGTGGCCGAGGCGCTGCATTACAAGCACGAGCGGTTTACCTTCGTGTCGGGCATCGGCTGTTCGTCCCGCTTCCCGTACTATATGAACACGTTCGGCTTTCACGGGATTCATGGCCGGGCACCGGCTATCGCTACCGGCGTCAAGGTGGCCAATCCGAAGCTGTCGGTATGGCAGGTGACCGGCGACGGCGACGCGCTGGCGATCGGAGGGAATCATTTCATCCATGCCGTGCGGCGCAATATCGACATCAATATCCTGCTGTTCAACAACGAGATCTACGGACTGACCAAAGGGCAGTACTCGCCGACCTCGAAGCTGGGCAAGGTGACGAAGACCTCGCCGTTCGGGACGATCGAGCACCCGTTCAATCCGGGCGAGCTCGTGCTCGGCGCGCGGGGCACGTTCTTCGCGCGCACGATCGACGTCGAGCTGAACCTGACTCAGGAGTGTCTGGTGGCCGCCGCGAAGCACGACGGGACGTCGGTCGTGGAGGTATTGCAGAACTGCGTTATCTTCAACGATAAGACGCATGCCGATTTCGCGCTGAACAAGGAGGTGCGCGAGGAGAACACGATCACGCTGCGTCACGGCGAGCGGATGATCTTCGGACGCAACCGCGACAAAGGACTCGTACAGATCGGCATGAAGCTGATGGTGGTCCGCATAGGCGAGGGCGGCGTTACGGAAGAGGATATTCTGATTCACAATGCGCACGAGCCGAACCCCGGCGTGCACATGATGCTCGTGAATATGCGCTATCCGAACTATCCGGTCGCGCTGGGCGTGATCCGCGACGTGCCCGATCATACGTATGACGACAATATCGTCGATCAGTTGGAGGAGATCCGGGCGAAATCGAACATCCATTGCGTCGACGACCTGCTTCGCAGCGGGGAGACGTGGGAGATACGATAGAGGGCGTTTGGGCAGACCGGGCCGGAGACGAGATTGCGGCCCGGGCCTGTGCCGGACGTGCGGTTCGTGAAAAGTTATGCCGCTTCCGGGTTGCGGCCGTTCCATGCGCCGTTGGGTTTCGGTGCGGTTGCGGGCCTGTGCGTGCTCTTTACTGGTCGGTTGATACCGGAGTCGGGGCTATGCGGAAAGCGGAGAGAGGAAGCTTGTTGCGAGCGGGATCGGCGAGGGCGGGTCTGACGTAGCCGTCCCGGCTCGTCAGGCTCGTCGACCGAGGCGGATGCCCAACCGGGAGAGGGTGCGGTCGATCGTGCGATTGATTTCGGGCGACAATTTCAACGAATAGACCGCTCCGCCGTACAGCGCGGCGACCAGCGCGCTGCGGATCAGACCGTCTGCGATGAAGTGCCCCATCGGCGGAACGAGGGCCGACGCGCCGATACATCCGGCCGCCAGCGCGACGACGAGCAGATCGGAGAGCGCGAACGGCTGGATGCGGTAGAATTTCCAGACCGATGCGATCCGGATCGCGTTGTAGGCCAGCACGGTGATCATCGTGGCAAGCGCCGCGCCCGTCATGCCCCAGCGCGGGATCAGCAGCGCGTTCGACGCGACCGTCAGCGCGACGAGCATCAGCGAGAACGTGAAGTCGTAGCGGTATTTCTTCGACGTGACGAGGATCGTGCCGTTGAGGCCCGAGTACATGTCCATCACGCGGGCGAGGCCCAGAAACAGAAAGACGTAGCGCCCGTCCGAGTAGCTGCCCGGCATCAGCGAGAAGATATTGTCGAGGTTGACCCAAATCAGCAGGAACAGAAAGCTGCCGACGATCAGATTGACGAGCGACATCTCGCGCGAGATGCGGCGCATGCCTTCCATGTCGCGCTCTTTCCACAGGTTCGTGACGACCGGCGTGGCGACCTTGATCATCGAGCGGTAGGGCGTCAGCATGGCGGCCACCATGTAGGCCATCGTCGAGTAGACGGCCTGCTGGGCGAGTCCCCGCATGCCGGCCAGCATCGACTGGTCGATAACCGGCACGATGTACATCGACGTGCCTCCGAGGTACTGCCAAAGGCCGTAAACTGCGGCGACAGACAGCAGTCTGCGCGTGCGTCCCGTCCATACGGGACGCAAGTCGATCCGGCGGGTCCAGAGCGTGTAGACGAGCAGTACGAGCGTCGGCACGAAATAGATCAGCACGTATCCGACGATGAACTGCTCGAAGTCGATCGCCCCGAGCGCGTAGAGCGAAATTTCGGCCGTGACGAGCAGCCGCAGCGCGACTTCGTAGACGAACGACGAGACGACGGTCTTGTAGAGGGCCTGCAACCAGGCCGTGAAGAAATTGAAAAAGAGCGTCGTGAAGCCCAGCGGAATCAGCAGTAGATAGTATTTCGACAGCAGCGGCGACTTTTGGGCGTAGTACTCCGTGACCGGTTCGCGGAAGATCAGAAAGAGCGTCGTGAACAGCACGAAACCGAGGCTGACGCCCAAGGCCGTCCAGAAGAAAAAGCCGTTATGCCGTCTGTCGGGCGTGCGGAAAAACGGGAAGAACTTGACGATCGTCGAGTTGATTCCCATAGCCGAAAACTGGGCGTACATCACCGCCATGCTGACCAGAATATTGGCCAGCCCGACCTGCTCCTCGCTCAGAAAGTTCGGAAACAGCAGAATTTTGTTGACGTACCCGACGACGATACCCAAATAGGAGAGAATCGTGATCGTGATGCTGTTGCGCTTGACGATGCCCACTTGCTGGCGTTTTATGGTTTCAACTCGCTTGCGGCCGGTTTCGCGGAACGGGCTGCCGACGGAGATTCGGCTCTCTTCTGCGGTATTACGGTGTTTTCTGCCGTTTCACGCGGTCGCTGCCGATGCATCTTAGCGGCGGTCGTTTCCATGCCGTTTCGCTTTTGGCGGTGTCTGCCCGCTTTGCACGGAAACATACCTGCTTGCGGAAACGGGGCAGGATTCCCTCCGTCCGGTTTCCTTGCGGCATGGGCCGGATTCCGGGACTCCGGACAAGACGAACCCGCCCGTTTCTGCGACGGAACTCGTATCCGAAGGGGATTTTCCGTAGCCGGCTCCGAATCCGGAGCGAAATCCTGCGGCCGCCGGTCGAGGGCTGCGGTTACTTTAAGGGAAATACGGGAGGCGGAGTCTGCGGAAGACCGCCGTGCCGTCCCCGTCGCTTACATCCTTTCCGGTACGTTGATCCCGAGCAGGCCCGCTCCCGAGGCGATGACTTCGGCTACCGTCTGCGACAGCCTCAGACGCACGGCCTGCACGGTCGGATCGCTCTCGCGCAGGATCGGAATGTCATGGTAGTAGCCGTTGTACTGCTTGGAGAGCTCGTACAGATAGTTCGCGATGACGGCGGGCGAGAAGTTCTCGGCCGCCTGAGCTACCGTTGCGGGATAGTCGGCCAGCGCCTTGACGAGCGAAATCTCGTCGGGCGACAGGACGATGCCGTCATGCAACCGTTCGGCCGGGACGATCCCGCGTTCGGCCGCCTTGCGCAACACCGAGCGGATCCGGGCATACGTGTACTGGATGAACGGGCCCGTGTTGCCGTTGAAGTCGATCGATTCGCGCGGGTCGAACAGCATCGTCTTGCGCGGATCGACCTTCAGAATGAAATACTTCAGCGCCCCGAGACCCACCGTCCGCGAAATGAGGGCCGTCTCCTGCTCGCTCATGTCGTCGAACTTGCCCAGTTCCTGCGACATCTCGCGGGCCGTGCGGACCATTTCGTCGATCAGGTCGTCGGCGTCGACGACCGTTCCCTCGCGCGACTTCATTTTACCCTCGGGCAGCTCGACCATGCCGTACGACAGGTGGGTGATGTGGTCGGCCCACGCGTAGCCCAGCTTGCCGAGGATCAGCTTGAGTACCTGAAAGTGGTAGTTCTGCTCGTTGCCCACGACGTAGATCATCTCGTCGAGTTTCTCCTCGCGGAAGCGGGTCAGCGCGGTGCCCAGGTCCTGCGTCATGTAGACCGACGTGCCGTCGCCGCGCAGCAGCAGTTTCTCGTCGAGCCCGTCGGAAGTCAGATCGCACCACACCGATCCGTCGTCGCGACGGTAGAACACGCCTTTGGCGAGGCCCTCCTCGACGATCGATTTGCCGAGCAGATAGGTCTGCGACTCGTAGTATACCTTATCGAAGCCGACGCCCATCGCCTCGTAGGTCTTGTCGAAGCCCTCGTAGACCCAGCCGTTCATCGTTTCCCAAAGCGAGTACACCTCCGGGTCCTTGGCTTCCCACCGGCGGAGCATCTGCTGCGCCTCGCGCATGATCGGCGCCTCGCGCTTGGCCTCCTCCTCGCTCATGCCGGCGGCCGTGAGCTCTTTCACCTCGGCCTTGTAGGCCTTGTCGAAAGCGACGTAGTAATCGCCTACGAGGTGATCGCCCTTCTTGCCCGACGAGGCGGGCGTCTCGCCCCGGCCGAACTTCTGCCATGCGAGCATCGACTTGCAGATGTGAATACCCCGGTCGTTCACGAGGTTGACCTTGATGACGCGGTAGCCGGCCGCTTCGAGTATCAGCGACACGGAGTAGCCGAGCAGGTTGTTGCGCACGTGCCCCAAATGCAGCGGCTTGTTCGTGTTCGGCGAGGAGTACTCGACCATGACCGTGCGACCGTTGGCTGCACGGCGGCCGTAGCCGGGCGTACTGAGGATTTCGTTCAGCCGTTCGGCCCAGAAGCGGGGCGAGAGCGAAATGTTCAGGAAGCCTTTGATCACGTTGTAGCCGCTGATTTCCGGTACCGCGCCGACCAAAGCACTGCCGATCTCCTCGGCCGTAGCCTCGGGACTCTTGCGGCTGAGCTTGAGCAGCGGGAAGACGACGAGGGTCATGTCGCCCTCGAACTCCTTGCGGGTCTTCTGTATCTGGACCGGGGCGCCGCCGGTGTCGCCGTAAAGCGACTCGATGCAGCGGGAAACGTGCTGTTGGATGAATTGCTCGATGTTCATGGCTGTCTTACGGGGATATGTTCTGTATCTGGTTTGCTGTATTCGGAGCAAATGTAAGCAATATATTTTACATTTTCAGCGCGAAGTCCCGTCGGAGGGCGTCTGCAGACCCTGCCGGCGGCGAGAGGGAGCTGCTTGTCCGCAAGTACCGTGAGGACGGTTCCCCGGTACGGGCGATCTTGTCCGGAATCTGTCCGCGTCGGAAAGTCTTCGCGAATACCGTTCGGGTACGGACCGAGAAGCGTATCGTTCCGTGCCGGGATGCGGCGGGAACGAATCTTTTTCGTACTTTTGCGCCGATGAAGATTGCCGGAATCGATTTGGGCGACAAGCCTCTGTTTCTCGCGCCGATGGAAGACGTGACCGATCCGTCGTTCCGTTACGTGTGCAAGATGTTCGGGGCCGATATGGTCTACACGGAGTTCATTTCGTGCGACGGGCTGATCCGCGATGCGGCCAAGACGGTGGCCAAGCTCCGTCTGTACGATTACGAGCGGCCGGTCGGCATTCAGCTTTACGGCCATCAGATCGAACCGATGGTCGAGGCGGCCCGTGTGGCCGAGGCGGCCGGACCCGACCTGATCGACATCAATTTCGGCTGCCCGGTGCGCAAGATCGCCGGGCGCGGCGCCGGCAGCGGCATGATGCGCGACGTGCCGAAAATGGTCGAGATGACGCGCCGCATCGTCGAGGCGGTCCGTCTGCCCGTGACGGTCAAGACGCGGCTGGGGTGGGACGAGGATTCGAAGAACATCGTCGAGATCGCCGAGAGGCTGCAGGACGCGGGGATCGCCGCGCTGACGATTCACGGGCGCACGCGCGCCCAAATGTATCGGGGCGAGGCCGACTGGACGCTGATCGGCGAGGTGAAGCGCAATCCGCGCATGAGGATTCCGATCGTCGGCAACGGCGATATCGACTCGGGAGAAAAGGCGGCCGGAGCGTTCGAGCGATACGGCGTGGACGGCGTGATGATCGGTCGGGCAACGTATGGCCGTCCGTGGATATTCCGGGAGATCAGGCAGTTTCTGTCGACCGGCGTGCCGATGAAGCAGCCTTCGGTGCGCGAGCGGGTCGAGCTGGCGAAGCTGCACCTGGCCAAGTCGCTCGAGTTCAAGGGCGAAAAAGTGGGCGTGCTGGAGATGAGAAGGCATCTGTCGTGCTATTTCAAAGGACTGCCCGATTTCAAGGCGACCCGGCTGAAGCTGGTCACGCTGACCGATCCGGAGCAGATCGTCGCCACGCTCGACGAGATCGCCCGCGTGTGGGGCGACTACGACGCTTCGGAGATTGTTCCCAAGCCTTTGTCGCACGAAGTGTGATCGTCCCGTTTTCGGCCGGACTCTCCGTAGAATGGCCGAAGGACCGGAAATGTCGGATGCAGACGTTGCGGAAGGGGTTTTCGGTACCGGCCGCTGTCGGAAGTTAGAGACGTCCCCGGTTGTCGCACGGATCGCGGCGAGAAAAGCGCCGTTGGAGAATAGGGGCGTTCCGGCGCTCCGTTCCGCATCTTTGCCGGATGCCGTGCCGGGCCGTTTCCAATACGCCGGCAGTTTTTCAGTCAGTCGTCGATTCGTCCCTCGGTTGTTTGGGAGGGATTCGGTGCTGCGGAGCGCAGCCGATAGGGGCCGGCATGGGGATAATAGCCGGAGTGCCGTGTCCGTTTCGCGGTCTTCTGACGAGGCGGCCGTCTCGTTCCGGATGAGCATGTCGAAGGTGCGCGTTCGGTATGGCTTGGGGATATCCATGCGCTGGTGCGAAGTGCCGGGCCGAAACGGATGCGACTGCCGACGGGCGGAACGGGATCGTTCGCACGGGCCGTTGCGTCGGCTGTATCGGGAGAGTGCACGGTCCGAGAAAAGGACAAGCGGATCGCCTGCGGATTATCACGCTTCCCCTTTCCCGTTCAAATTAGGGACGTAAAATTCGTAATGAAGGCGCGACATGCCGGTACGTAGCGTTTCGCGTATTTTGAGGACGCGGTCGATTCCGTTTCGGAGTTCGTGCGGATCGGTTCCGACGCGGCTTTTGTTTGTGGGTATTTGCTCGACGAACTGCTGGGCGGCGGGCGAGAGCTATCGGCATCCGTATATTCCGTGCCATGCGTTTCGTCATACGAGGCCCGGTCGAGGACGAAGTTGCGGAATGCGGAGCCGGCAGAGGTTGTCGGGCCGTCCGACTTTTCCCGTATGTCGGATGACAACGGGTCTGAGCAGACAGCCCGCTGTGAACAACCGCTAAGCATGCGGTTTTGCGGAAAATCCGATGGCGCAATAAGGCTATCGCCCGGAAACTTCCTTGCGATCCGTCTTCAGTCGGATATTCCGGAACTCGATCTTCATCGGCGGTCCGACGTGTACCTGCATGCCGATCAGTCCTTCGGAAGTACGTTCCTGCGGGTCGTCGTCCACGACGACACTCATCACATGGCCGTTGATCAGATGGATCAGCGTATGGCCCCGGGCGATTACGTGGCACTCGTTCCATCCGTCGCGGTCGATTTGTGAAAACAATTCGGCTTTATCGCCCGTCGAGCCGACGACGTAAGGCTTTTTGCCCGTTTCCACGCAGCTTACCTGCCCGCGCAGCGCGAGGAAGGTGCGGCCCCGCTCCTCGTAGTTTTGTCCGGTCCATTCGCCCTGGCCGTCGATGTCGAGCTGATAACCGCGCAGCGCATCGGGCACGCCGGGCACCTCGCTGCTGCGATAGTTGATGCCGCTGTTGCCTTCGGCCGAAACCCGATACTCCATCTTCAGCTCGAAATCGGCGGGAGCGTCTCCGCGCCAGATGATGAAGGAGTTCCGTTCCAGCAACGTTTCGGGCGTCACTTCGCCGACGATGCAGCCCTCCTCGACTCTCCAATAGACGGGGTCGTAGGTCCAGCCGTCGAGCGTGCGGCCGTCGAAAATCGGACGGAAGTCCGTTTCGGGCATACCCTCGTCCGGGAACGGGGATTGGGCGCCGAGCGAAGTCGTCAGACAGAGCGCTGCGGCGAAAAAGAACGGGCGAAAACGGTCGATCGCTCCGCCGAAAGAGTATTTTACCTGTTTCATAGCCGGGGGTATCGAAAGTTCGGAGCGGGTTCGGCTCGGTTGCGGAACTCGCTCCGAACCGGAGATCGTCTAAATGTCGTCCGAACAGAATTTATAGCC
>ENA-UONX01002291-UONX01002291.1-human-gut-metagenome-genome-assembly--contig:-P74old-NODE-2291-length-14025-cov-3.265569_pt1 | contig 14025 bp, 10 predicted proteins | sample MGYA00242466_ERZ724013 | MGnify/ENA metagenome assembly ERZ724013 | reverse complement strand
CAGGCGCTGCCCCAGCTCCTTGGCGGCCTCCGCTTTGTCGAAATTTCCGGCAGTGCGCTTTCCAAGCGCGCCCATGACGCGGCCCATGTCCTTCTTCGTGGTCGCTCCGGTCTCCTTCAGAACGTCGTCGATGAGGGCTGACAGCGCAGCTCCCGATACTTGCTCGGGCAGATAGCTTTCCAAGATGGCCACCTGCCTGGCCAGCATGTCGGTTCGTTCCTGGTCGTTTCCGGCCTTGATGGAGCCTTCGAGCGTCTCCCCGGTTTGCTTGATGAGGCGCTTGAGCATGGCGTCTACGTCCGCATCCTGGATGTCTCGTCGTTCGTTCACTTCGATGTTCTTTATCTCGCCATGCACCTGTCGCAGGATCGACAAGCGCACCTTGTCCTTCGCCTTCATGGCGGCCTTGATCTCGTCCTTCAATTCCTCGTAGCGCATAGATCCTCGCTTTCCTGTCCGATTGCGCGCGTATGCGTTTCGGCTTCGAGTATACCTTACGCCGGACGGGCATGTGCGCCGTCTGCTGTCGCGTGCGCAGCGGGCACCGCCGTATGCCTCCGATCGTCGTTGCGGATGCGTCCGGTGGCCGACCGCCGCGTGCGCAGGGGTATGAACGGTGCAAGCCAAAAGGGCGGCTCGTAAAATCCTTGCGACAATGCGCGAGCGGATTCAATCATGTCCGGTGGCTCTGGTAGTATGTCTAGATTATCTGAAAACAGGCGATCGAAGGACGATTATGAGAGACCTGCCCACCAACCAGCTCGATCCGAAGATCAAAAATGTGTGGCGCATCAACGACGCAATCTGGCTCACCGTCGTGTTCCTGGGTTGCTTCATCCCGTTTGCCATCGCGGCGGTTGCGGAGCCTGCGGGCTGGATATTCATCGTATTGGCTGCGGTTGCGATCGCCTACGTCGTCGCCCTGGTCGTATGGCTCGTTGTGTTGCCGCCCATCCGGTATGTGCGGTGGCGCTACGAGATGTCTCCCGAATATTTGGACATCGCGCGCGGCATCATATGGCGCAAGCGCTTTATCATCCCCTTCATTCGCGTTCAGAACACCGATACGCGGCAAGGACCTGTCTTGCGGGCGTTCGGCCTGTCGAGCGTCACCGTGGCTACAGCCGCAGGCGAACATGAGATACCCGGTCTTGGCATGGAAGAAGCTGAACAGCTGCGCGATCGTGCAGCCGAGCTTGCGCGTTTGGCCCAGGAGGACGTGTGATGACGGATTCGCATCAGCAGCACCAGCCCGGCGAGTTCGGTCAACCCGGCATGCCGCCCCAACCCCAACCCGTCACGCCTCAGCCCCAGCCTGGCATGCCGCTTCAACCGGTGCCCGGCGCGCAATCCCAACCCGGCATGCCGGTCGGCGCGCAACCGTGCTATCAGCCCGGCGTCCAGCCCTTGCCCGGCATGCCGTTGCCGCCTCAACCTGGCGCGCAATCTCAGCCTGGATTTCCTCCGATCGGCGTTGCGGCTGCGTCTGCCGGCCAGCAAGGAGCGCCTTTCGGTCAGCCGGAGCGTCAGCATGTGCACCATAGTTATATCTGGCTCGGCAGCCTGAGCACGGCGTTCATGGTGCTTGTCATCATGTTCTTCTCCGGCTTCTCGGCTATCGTGGGCGCGCTGGCCGATGGGGAATCGATAACGCGCGGTGACCTCCCTATGCTCATATTCATCATCGGCGGCGTCGTGCTCGTGTTCGTTCTGGTGGTCGGGCTGACGGCGGCCTACCAGGTGGTCGCGTACAAGCATCTTTATTACGAGCTGGGCCCCGAGGAGTTCAACCTCTTCCGCGGCATCTTCAACAAGAAGCGCGTCCACGTTCCCTATCAGCGCATCCAGTCGGTGGACCAGCGCGCGACGCTGCTGCAGCGCATCTTCGGCGTGTGCACGGTCAGCATCGACACGGCAGGCGGTGCGTCGAACAAAGCTGTCACCGTCCCGTACGTGCAGAAGACGAAGGCTGAGGAGCTGCGGCGCGAGCTGTTCGCCCGCAAGCAGTATCAGGCAGCCGTACAGAGCGGCATCGCGGTTCAAGGTGGCCCTGTGCCAACCGCAACCGCTGCGGCGCACGCAGGCGCCGGCGTGGCCGACGGAAACGTCTTGGACGCTCCCGCCGAGATCTGGCAGGATGTGCGCGGCGTGTTCGGAGGGGCCGCCGTCGATACCGGTCGCGTCACCTTCGAATACGGCATGTCCAACAAGGAGCTCGTCTTTACGGGGCTCTCGAACAATACGGCGTTCATCGTCGTGGTCCTCGGCATTTTCGGTGCGGTTGCGCAGTTCGCCGGCGAGATCGCGCCGTTGCTGTTCGGAGCATTCGAACCGATGGTGGGAAATGTGACCACGTTTGGCGCGCGTCTATTCGGCGGCAACATCGTGGCAGCCGGCATCGCCGCGTTCGTGGTGGCGGCTGTGGTGCTCTGGTTGCTTTCAGCTGTGGGCACCTGTATTTCCTACGGTGGGTTTCGCGCCTGTCGACGTTCGAACCGCATCGAAGTAGAGCACGGTCTTCTGCAGCATCGTTTCCAAGGCGTCGATGTCGACCGCGTGCAGTCCGTTGTGGTGAAACAGGGCTTCGTTCGCCGTCTGCTCGGATACTGCGAACTTTCGCTTGGCAAGATAGACGCTGCCGAGGAAGGGCAGGAGCAGCAAAACGGCCTCAATCAGCAGGGACTGGTCATCCATCCGTTCGTGAAGCTCAGCCGCGTGCCCGAGATACTCGCGGGCATCATTCCCGAGTTCTCCGACGTACCGGCCGAGAACACGCCAGTCGCGCGGGTGGCGTTGCGCCGCGCCCTCATCCGCCGCTGTATTTTGCAGGGATCGGGCTTTTGGCTTGCCGTCGTCGTCATTGTCGCTCAAATTTCGATCAATGCGCTCATGGGATCGTCCTCCTCCTCCAAGGACGTGTTCGTCGTGTGGCTTGCGAACATGGGGGCCATCATCGGCTACGCACTGTGCCTTGTGCTGTTCGCGCTGGACGCGGTGGGAGCCGTACTGTGGTATCGCGGTTCGGGTTTTGCGTACAATCGCCGTTTCATGCAGGTGAGCAACGGCGGCTTCTCGCGCGAGACCATCAGCTTCCCGCGCAAGAAGATACAGTTCGGCTACACGAAGACGAATCCGTTCCAGCGCCGTGCCGGTACGGCTACAATCAACGTGAGGACGGCGGCGGGCATCGGAGGCACGACCATCAGACTCATCGATGCTCGAGAAGAGGATGCGGCCGCCTGGCTCGAATGGATCAAGCCGCGGGGAACTATGATAGAGTGACGAGTATGAACGAATCTGCGACAACCGAAAAGCGGGGCGCTTCGAGCGCCGACCGGGGCAGTCTTGCTCCCGAACGATCGGCTGAGTCTAGCGGATTGGCGCACCCGCCTTCGGTTTGGGTACCGTCGCAGCTCAAGCCCGAAGATGATGCACATGAGAACGGACATCGAACTCCCGGTGTTTCAGCGCGTGCCGCAACGAAGCACAGCGTGCGCGAGTACACGGCGGGCGAGGAGGTGGCCAACTCCGTCTCGCATGGTCTCGGAGTGCTGCTTGCCATCGCGGCCATTCCCGTGCTCGTCGCGCGGGCTCTGGACGACGGTGGCGGAGTGTACCTGTTCGCTGCGCTCGTATACACCTTCACGATGCTGCTCGAGTACACGATGTCGACGCTGTATCATGCTTTCACCGCCGAGCGAGCGAAGAAGATATTCAAGATTCTCGACCATAGCTGCATCTACCTGTTCATCGCAGGCTCCTACACGCCCTTCTGCCTCATCTCGCTTGCCGATGCCGGGGGGACGGCTTTGTGTGCGTTCGTGTGGATTGTGGCTCTCGTCGGGGTTGCGTGCGAAGCGTTCTGGGTGTTTCGCCCGCGCTGGGTGTCGGCCGTGCTGTACCTGCTCATGGGCTGGTGCGTCATCTGGTTTTTGCCGGCTCTCGTTCAAGCCATTCCCGCTCCCGGCCTATGGCTGCTCGTGGGCGGAGGGGTCTGCTATTCAATCGGGTGCATCTTCTACGTTCTGAAGAAGGTGCCCTACATGCATTCGATATTCCATCTCTGGGTCCTTGCCGGAAGCATTCTGCAATTCCTGGCAATCATGTTGTACGTCATGTAGGCGGCCGCGTGCAAGAGCGCGCGGGCATGACAGCCCCATGATTCCCCGGAGGCCCGATGTCGCCGGGCGCAGGCGTCGATAAGGGAGGTAGACGGCGCCGTCCACCGCTTATGAAGGAGTTGAACGCAGTACCTATGGAAGTTTGGGTCAGTATTGTCGTCACGTTCGTGCTGGTTCTCATCAATGGGTATTTCTCGATGTCGGAAATGGCCCTCGTCAACGTCAGGCATGTGCTGCTGCAAAAGGATGCGGACGAGGGAGATCAGAGCGCTCGACGCGCGCTCGATCTGGCGAGCGATTCAGGACAGCTTCTCGCCACTATCCAGGTGGCCATCACGCTCGTGGGATTCTTTGCGTCGGCTGCTGCGGCAACGAATCTTTCGGAACCGTTCGCCTCATGGCTGTCGGGCTTCGGCATTGGATGGCTGTCCTTCGCCGCGCCTGCGCTCGCGCCTGTTCTTATCACCCTGGCCGTGTCGTATCTGAGCATCGTGGTGGGCGAGCTCGTGCCCAAGCGCATTGCGCTGGCTGATGCAGAGCGCGTGAGCAAGGCTGTCGCCGGGCCGCTCGCCATATTCCAGAAAGTCGCGTCGCCGCTCGTAGCGCTCACATCAGCTTCTGCGAATGGATTGTCGCGCCTGCTGGGCATTAAGAGCGCCGACGAGCGCCAGAGCGTATCGGAAGACGAGCTTCGGTTCATGGTCGCCGACAACGACGAACTGCTCGAGGACGAGAAGCGCATGATCCACGAGATTATCGACCTCGGCGACATGACGGTGCGCGAGATCATGCAGCCGCGTGTGGATATGATCCTCGTCGAAGACGACGACACGGTGCGCCAGGCTGTTGATCGCATGCGCGGGACGGGCTACTCGCGCCTACCCGTATACCACGAGGATATCGATCGGATCGTTGGCATCGTCCATTACAAGGATCTCGTGGGACCCCTCATGGACGGCAAGGAGAACGACCCGATCGTCGGATACGCGTATCAGGCAATGTTCGTGCCCGAGACCAAGGACATCTTCCCGTTGCTTGCCGAGATGCAAACGAAACGTCAACAGATGGCTATCGTTGTTGACGAGTACGGCGGCACCGATGGTTTAATAACGATCGAGGACATCGTGGAGGAGATCGTCGGCGAGATCGAGGACGAAACGGATCGCGAGAATCCATTCATCAAGCAGGTGGGCGATGGCGTTTGGATCGTGGACGGTCGGTTCCCTGTTGAAGAGGCGGAAGAGCTCGGGTGGCCTGTTCGGGATTCCGACGATTACGAAACCATTGCGGGCTGGCTTATGAGCATGCTCGACTCGGTTCCCCAGACTGGCGACGAGTTCGAATTCGACGGGTACCGTTTCAAGATCCAGGAGATGCGTCGCCGCCGCATTATGACCATCCGGGTCGAGCGCATGTCCGGTTCGGATGAGGAAAACGTTCTCGAAAGGCACGATCAGGAGGAAGCGTGACAGACGAGAAGCGGCTGTATCGATCGCGCGAGAGGCTCATTGCGGGCGTGTGCGCCGGTATCGCCGAGTATTTCAACGTCGACCCGCTGGTTGTACGCATCCTGGCGATCGTGCTGACGCTTGCCTCGGGCGGCGTGCTGGCGCTTGCTTACGTCGGTTTATGGATCGCCGTGCCCATGGCCCCCGAGGTATTCGCGCCTTTGGACGTCGAGCCGCACGCGGTGCGCTCGGACACGTACGGCTCTGTCGATTGCGGGGAATCACATCCATCCGCGGTTCCCCGTCCGTCCGTTCCCGCCTCGATGACGGGGTGCTCCCTGTCGGGCTACCCCGGTGCAGGGCATGTGCCTCCCGAGCCGCCGCCGGCGATGGCTCGGTCGCGGCCGATGCCGGGTGGAGCGCCGGCCCCTCCGAGATCGTACGTACCCTCCTATCCCGATACCGCTGCGCCGGGATTCGCCCCGCAGCAGGTTGCGTCTGCGCGGCATACGGCGCCCGTCCAAGAGGAGCGGGTTCCCGCGCCCCAGCGCGACGAGTCCGACCGCAGGGAGGCTGCGGACGTTCACGTGAGGACTGCGCTCCTGATCGGATCGTTGCTGCTGACCCTTGGCGTGAGCGTGCTTGCATCCGAGTTTGTCCTCGGCGCATCCTGGTGGCAGTTCTGGCCGCTTGTGCTCGTTGTCCTGGGCATTCTGCGCATGGTGCTCCCCGATTCCGAGGGTTGGCGTCTGGACGGGTTCGCCGGCGGATTCGTGGTGTTCTGCGTCGGAGCGACCTTGATGCCGATGAGCCTGGGCATCGTCGCATGGCGCACGATCGGCGTTATGATCGCCCATGTATGGCCGTTGCTCTGTATCGCGCTCGGGTGCTTCGTTCTGGGCTGCGTTCTTAAATCGTCCGTCCTCAAGCTTGCGGCATCACTGGTGTTCGCGGTGTTCTGCGCGGCGGGATTACTGTTGTTCGGAGTGCCGGGACCCGTGGGAGAGCTCGTGCTCATGGCTCCGTACGGCCGCGAATACCGGTTTCCCTTCTTCGGTTGAGCCTTTTCATCCGGGCGTCGTTCGGATTGCCGTTCGCTTCTCGATTCAGTCAGGATGCCGCCTGCCGACGATGCATAGTTCGTTCGCTTGTTTGCCATGTTTTCCGTGTGCAGAGCCATCTGCAGTTTTGGGAAAATGCGATTTGTCAAGCGAACAAACCGTGAACCACCTCTTCACACTTTTTTGATATTCGGCCGCCGCTCGGCTAAAATGGACGTCGTCACAACAGCATATCGCCCATTCCGGCAGCAACCTCCCTTACAACAAACCACGCTGTCAACCGCTTCGGCGGTTTGGGGTGCTGCGCTGTGGTCTGAAAGGGAAACGACGTTTTGGCACAGAAGCGGTTCAAACAACGGAAATCGAGTTTCGCCGCGCGGGTGATCGCAGTCGGATGCGCTTCGAGTATTCTGGCGGGATGCATCGGCATCGGCTTCGCTTCCGCGGGTAGTGGAGCCTCTCAGGATGCCGCATCGTTTGGCCTCGAATCGAACGTCGCCGCTTCCAACGAGGATGCGATGGCGTCTTCCCCTATCTCCGACACGTCTGCGAGCGAGTCGCTTACCAAAACGGCATCGCGCGATATTTCCCAAGGCATCGCCGCTATTGAGGCCGAGGAAGAAGCCGCGCGCATCGCTGCCGAGGAAGCTGCCCGTGCCGAGGAAGAGGCGCGCATCGCCGCGGCCGAGCAGGCAAAGGCTGCCGCCCGGCAGACGTCGGCCGAATCGGCCATGGGCTCCCTTGGCGACGTCGACTGGTCGGTTGGCAAAGATGCTTTCCTTGCCGAGTGGACCTCTCGTATCGATTCCTACCTGGCTGGATCGCCTCTTGCGGGACAAGGGGCCGTGTTTGCGGAGGCCGCCTGGAACAATAGCGTGGATCCGCGCTGGTCGCCCGCTATTTCCAACACCGAAAGCTCGAAGGGCGAGAACTGCTTCAAGCCCTACAACGCATGGGGCTGGGGCCAATCTGGTTGGTCGAGTTGGGAAGAAGCTATCAACGCCCATGTGGCTGGCCTCGCGTCTATGTATGGCTACACCATTTCATACGGCAACGCTCAGAAGTACTGCCCCCCGAACTACGATAACTGGTTCAAAGACACTCTCTCCCAAATGAAGATGATCTAGCGCTTTGTGCGCGAGGCCTTGCGTATGCGGCGGTCGTTCGGCTGCCGTTTTTCTTTGCGGACGCAGCGCATGATGGCGGTACTCTCTTGCGGACGCAGCATAGGCGGCTGCATTCTGCGTCTTTCGCGATCGTTGCCGTTCGATGCCGGCGCTGGCATCGTGTGCGGCATATGCAGTATGCTATGGCACACAGCATAGGCGGCGCCGCTCGGCGCCTTATGAAAGGACTTGCATGAACAACGTGATCGTTGTCGGCTGCGGCCGCGTAGGATCTCAGTTGGCGAACATGCTTTCGGACAACGGCAGCAACGTGTGCGTCATCGACCGCAATGCCGACGCGTTCGCGAACCTCGGCCGCTCCTTCAACGGCTCCACCGTGCAAGGTGTGGGCTTTGACGAGGAGACGCTGATCAAGGCCGGCGTCGAGGATTGCGACGTCATGGCCGCGGTTACCCAGTCCGACAACACGAACCTGATGGTGGCCGAGGTAGGGAACCGCTTGTTCGACGTGCCGCATGTCATCGCGCGCCTGTACAACCCCGATCACGAACGCGCTTATATGCAGCTTGGCATCGACTACGTGTGCGGAACCTCGCTCGTGGCCGAGGATGTATTCAGCAAGATCGTATCAGGCCATGGATCGCACCTCGATACGTTTGGCGAGTTCGAGGTATTGCGCTTTTCCCTCGATCTCACGTGGATGGACCGACGTACTATACGCGTCTCCGAGCTGGAGCGCGACCACGATATCCGTATCATCGCGTTCGAGCGCGGTGATGGTTCGGCAAGTTCTATCCCTACGCGCGATTCCATCCTCTACAACGGCGACTCGGTGCTCGCCTGCGTGCGCCATGAGCTGATCGAGTCGTTCTCGAAGTACATTCAAGATTGACCTCCGGATGAGGGCGTCCTGCGCCCGTCACGAAAGGATGCGGTATGTACATCGTCATTGCGGGCGGCGGAAAAGTCGGCGAGTATCTGGCCTCGGTGCTGTTGCAAAGCGGCAACGATGTGGCTGTCATTGACAAGGATCTCACCACTGCAAACAGGCTTTCGGTGGTGCTGGAGGGCCGCTACTTGGTTATTCACGGCGATGGATGCGATTCGAAGTATCAAGAGGATGCGGGCATCCGTCGCGCCGACGTGTTCGTAGCAACCACCGGCCAAGACGACAACAATCTCGTATCGTGCGAGATCGCTCAGCGCGTGTTCAACGTGCCGCGCTGCATTGCGCGTGTGAACAGCCCGAAAAACCTTCGCATCTTCAAGGAGGTCGGCATCGAATGCGTATCGTCGACGACGCTCATCGCCAATCTCATCGAGGAGGAAACCTTGCTTGGCAGCGTGAGCGTGGCTTCGTCGCTCACGCATGGTGACGTGCTGCTGTCGGAGGTCGTCGTACCTCGCATGCGCCACCACTCGAATGAAGCAGGCGTGTTGGCGTCGTCCATTGCAATGCCCGACAACAGCCTGATCGCGGCGGTGAGCACCAAAGACGACGTGGAAGTGGTGAGCGAGGAAACGGTGCTGTTTCCCGGCGATAAGGCCGTCGTCGTGGCTGATGCTTCCGTGCTCGACGAGGTGCGGGCGCTCTTCAAGGGGCTGTAGGGTTCCGCAAGTCTCCCTATGGTGGAATCTGCCGATACTGCGTCTGTTCGCAAGGCGCAAGGCGCTCGCATGCATCCGCTTTCCGCCATGGCGCGTGGTATCATAGCTGCGTCGAAAAACAGCGGGAGAGGAAGCAGCGTGATCAACCGTTACACGCGCCCGGCGATGGGCGCCATCTGGGAGCTTGAGAACAAGTTCAACATCTGGAAGGAAATCGAGGTGCTGGCGTGCGAGGCGCAGGCCGAGCTGGGGCAGTCCGGCATCACGAAGGAGGAGGCCGCGTGGATCCGCGCGCATGCCGACTTCACCGTGGAGCGCATAGACGAGATCGAGAAGGTGACGAACCACGACGTCATCGCGTTCACCACGAACATGGCCGAGTACATCGACGCCGATGTGCCCGAGGGGCAGGAGCCGCCCAGCCGCTGGGTGCACTACGGCATGACCTCGTCCGACCTGGGCGACACGGCGCTGTCCTACCAGATCACGCAGGCGATCGACATCATCCTCGAAGACATCAAGCAGCTGGGCGAGACGTGCAAGCGCCGCGCCTTCGAGTTCCAGGAGACGCTGTGCGTGGGCCGCACGCACGGCATCCATGCCGAGCCCATGACGTTCGGCATGAAGTTCGGCAGCTGGGCCTGGGCCCTCAAGCGCGCCCAGACGCGCATGGAGGAGGCCCGCAAGGTGGCCGCCACGGGAGCCATCAGCGGCGCCGTGGGCACGTATTCCAGCATCGACCCGTTCGTCGAGCAGTTCGTGTGCGAGCGCCTGGGGCTTGAGGCCGACCCGCTGTCCACCCAGGTGCTGGCGCGCGACCGTCACGCCCAGGTCATGGCCGGCCTCGCGGTGACGGCATCCACGCTGGAGTCCATCGCCATGCAGGTGCGCCTGCTGCAGCAGTCCGATGTCATCGAGGCCGAGGAGCCGTTCGCGAAGGGCCAGAAGGGGAGCAGCGCCATGCCGCACAAGCGCAACCCCATCACGGCCGAGCGCGTCTGCGGCCTGGCCCGCACCGTGAAGTCCAACGCGCAGGTGGCCTTCGACAACGTGGCGCTGTGGTACGAGCGCGACATCAGCCACTCCGGCGCCGAGCGCGTCGCGCTGGCCGACAGCTTCATCGCGCTCGACTACATGTTCGGCAAGATGCAGTGGATGCTCGACGGCCTGCAGACCTACCCCGCCAAGATGGAGCACAATCTGTGGCGCACGAAAGGCCTCATCTTCAGCTCGAAGGTGCTGCTGGCGCTCGTGGACACGGGCATCAGCCGCGAAGACGCCTACGTCATCGTGCAGCGCAACGCCATGAAGGTGTGGGAGGATATCCAGAACGCCGTGGACGGCCCCACCTACCGCGAGAACCTCGAGGCCGACCTCGAAGCGAACCTCTCGGCCGAGGTGCTCGACGAGATATTCGACCCCTGGGACTTCCTCACCCGCAAAGACGTGGTGTTCGACCGCCTCAAGGAGTTGGAGTTCTAAGCTTCAAGGTTGCGCAGAGGATCCGAGTCTGGCGCGGCACCGTTGCAGAAGCGCTTGTCGCGCTTCGATTTGGGCAGATCCCCCCGATTGTCGCAGCAAATTTGACTCTCGCGCTTGCCAAGGTGCACAATGAAAGCAAGCGCATCCTGAAGCTGGGATTCCGGTTTGCATCGGGGATGATGCTCGTGCAAGATTCAATATTCAACGAATCAGGGAGGTAGCCATGTTGCCACTGAAAGGCGTTAAGGTAGTCGATCTGACCACGTTCCTCGCCACGCCAACGACCGGTCGCGTGCTGGGAGAGTGGGGAGCCGACGTCATCAAGGTCGAGTCGGCCAAGGGCGATCCCGGGCGCGTGAATCAGGCGGTCGTTTTCGGCATGACGGCGAGCGACGATGAGAACCTCGGATTCGACATGGCGAACATGCACAAGCGTTTCGTCTCGCTTAACCTCAAGAGCGAAAAGGGCCTCGAGGTCATGCACAAGCTGCTGGCCGACGCCGATATCTTCATCACGAACAACCGCACGAAGTCGCTCGCGAAGATGGGCCTTGATTGGGAGAGCCTCCATGCGAAATATCCGCGCCTCATCATGGGGCATGGACTTGGCTACGGCAAGAAGGGGCCCGAAAAGGATGCGGCGGGCTTCGACGTCACGTGCTACATGGGGCGCGGCGGCGTGTTCGGCACCACGGTGAACAGGGGAGACGCCCCCATGATTCCGACGAACGGCTACGGCGACTTCCAGGCGTCGATGTTCTTGGCAGCGGGCTTGTTGGCCGCCTACATCGGTCGCGAGCAGACCGGCGAGGGCGACTACGTTACCTGCGCGTTGCAGCATGCAGGCATTTACGCGCTGTCGACGGGCATGGTGTCGGCTCAGTACGGCAACCCGTACCCGAAGAGCAGGACGGAGGTCAACAATCCGCTCAACAACGTCTTCCATTCGAAGGACGACAAGTGGGTGGTGCTCTGCCTGCCCGAATACGATCGCGATTGGCCGCGCGTCATGAAACTTATCGGTCGCGAAGAGCTGGCCGAGCACCCCGACTATTCAGTGTGCCAGACAGTCAACGACAAGGGCCTCGCCCCCGAAGTCACCAAGATCCTCGACGACGGCTTCGCTCAGTTCACCCGCGAAGAGCTGTTGAAGATGTTCAAGGAGAACGACATGCCGTGCGAGCCCGCACAGACGCCGCTCGACGTCTACGAGGACCAAAACGCTCTCGTGAACGAGTACATCGCCCCGGTTCCCTATCCGAAGGGCGACCGCTGGTGCCCGACGTGCAGTTCGAGCTGAACGATTCGCTGGCGCTCGAGCCCACTGGCATGCTTGGCTCGGCGACGGCCGACGTCATGAAGGAGCTCGGCTATTCCGACGACGAAATCAAGGCTGCCATCGAGGAAGGCGCCGTCACTGAAGCAACGCCGCTCAAGGTGTTGCAGGGTAAGTAGCGGACAGCCATAGGCTCGCACAGCTAACAAGGCAAACGATTCGAACGAGACCGCGCCTCGGCGCGGTCTCGTTCGACGTGCACTCTAAGAAAGGCTGCAACCACTCCCAGGGGATCGGCACTACGCGAGCGGCTTCCAGACCTTCACGACGCAGCATTTTCGCGGCTCGCCGTTTACCGGGTTGTCATCGACGTTCGTGAACGTGACGATACTGTCGTGCACGCCGGTAGTGGCCAGGTACTCGCCGTAATCATCCGCGCCGTTTTCGATTTCGAAGCGGAAGCTCTCGTTCGCATTCAAGTCGATGCCGCACACGTTGAGCGTGGACTTCACCATAAGGTATGATCCGCACCAGGCGGGAGCGGCGGTGGGCGTACGGTTGAACCGGAACCAAGGCACGTCGCTGTAGCTGCCCTCGGTTACGGTGACCGTAGGAGCGTATGTTCCCAGGTTCGCGATGCCTCCGCCGTAATTGTAGATAGCGTCGAACGAGAACAAAAAGCCCGTCTGCCCGTACCCGGCTTCAAGAGGCCGCATCGATGTCGGTAGCGCCATGGTGTCCAACACGTCGTTCGTGCGTGCGTCGAGACGCGTGAGCTGGTAATGGATGGAAGACGTGTCGGTGCGCGGCGAGATGACGACGGAGTCTGCCAAACCGTAGGGAGGCGTGGCCATACGGCCGTTCGACGTGAAGGCGATTTCGGCATCGGATGCGCCCATGGTCGCGCGTTTGAGCGTGGAGCCCTCGGTTTTTTTGCTGCCGTCAATTCGGGGCAGCACCTGCCAAAATGCCCGATCGCCCACGGCGGCGATCGTGGGCGTCTGCCATTCGCCGTCGCCTTCGTCAACCAATGCCGGCTCGCCGATGCTCGACCCGTCCGAGGTTGCGGTGTAGATGCGCCACGTGCCGTCGAGTATGTCCGCTTCCGTCCAGATCACGCCTTCCGATGTGGCTCGCACATCGTAGATTTCAAAACCCTCGGCGGTGCCGACAGCTTGTTCGAGCACCGTGGTGCACGAACCGGAACCGAGGGCGAGCAAGCCCACCTGGGCGATAGGGCTCGACTGCTCCGTGGGCAACAGGCAGGCGGCGATATCATCGTCATTCGCCCAGACGAGCGTCCCGTAAGGCAGCTCGAAACTGCCGGCGAGTGCCATGCGCTCCGATGCATCGACCTCCGAGCAAGCGTCAGAGGTGGTGACGGAGCTTTCAGGCACCGTAAGCACAGTCAGGTCGTCGGACGAGGCGCTCTGCATCTGGTCGACGATGACAGAGCCGCCGCCGGCAAGGGCCGCGACGGCCCCGACGCCCAAGGCGCCGAAAAGGAAGTGGCGCCTTGTGAGCAGCACATCGCCGCCGTTCGGTGTAGGGATGTGGAAGCCGCCGCCGGATCCTCCCAAGCCGCCGCCGGGACCGTTTGAGCCGCCTGCTGCCCTCGGGCTGCGTGCTCCCGCCGCCCGATGTGTTCCGCCCACACTCGTCGATCCGCGCCCGTTGGGCCCGTCTGCGGTTCCGCCGGTTGGACGTCGATGCGCGCCGCTTGGACGCGGGCCCCTCGAGCCGCCTAAGCCGGCGACGTTACCAACGCTGGGCGCTTCGCCCCTCCGGCCGCCACCCGATGCTGCGCCGCCCCGTCCGGCGACGTTTCCGACGTGCCCGCCGTGGGATCCGCCCGTCCTGCCGCCGGCGTACAGTGAGCCGTTCGCAGAGGCCGACCTCCGG
>ENA-UONX01002278-UONX01002278.1-human-gut-metagenome-genome-assembly--contig:-P74old-NODE-2278-length-14116-cov-21.497618_pt1 | contig 14116 bp, 22 predicted proteins | sample MGYA00242466_ERZ724013 | MGnify/ENA metagenome assembly ERZ724013 | reverse complement strand
GTGACACCGACAGGACTCAAACCTGTAACCTTCTGATCCGTAGGCATAATTCGGCTATTTTTGCCGATCTTCGGCGATTTTTATTTTGTTTTATAATCATCTGGTTTTCAGATGCAAATATAGCTATTTTATTTCGATTTATTTTTGTTGGTTTCGATTAAATCCGTATATTTGTTTAGAAATTGTTTACCCGAATCCAAATTTATAAACAAATGAACTATTCGAAAGACGGGGTAACCGTTGCCGCCGTGATTGATACAAGCCACCCAAAGAAAAACGGTTTGTTTCCGGTGCGTATTCGTGTTACTTATCGCAGGCGATTGTGTTATTACACTACTGGTAAAGATTTGACCGCTGAAGAATGGGAAATATTGCCGGCTACAAAGGCCCGCGCACTCGTAGCTGTTCGCAAGGACATCGAAAGCAGCTACCAGATAGTGCGGGCGGCCGTTGAGGAGTTGGCGGCGTCTGGCGGGTTCTCGCTCGACGCCCTCAACAATAGATTAAAGGGTGCGGCGTCCGATACGGTTAATACGATGTTCCGGGCCAAAATAGAAGAACTTAAAAGAGCCGGGCGTGTTGGGTCTATGCTTGTATATGATAATGTTCAGAAAGGCTTGGAACGCTTTGCTGGGGCGCATATCCGTTTTGAGGCGGTCACCGTGTCGTGGCTGGGGCGGTATGCTGATTTTTTGCGCAAAGAGGGCAAGACACAAACGACTATTGCGATACATTTGCGCCACCTTCGGGCAATTCTTAACGAGGCAAAACGTTTAGGCTCGATCAAGGATGCGCAATATCCGTTCGGCCGGGATAAGTATGAAATACAAGCCGGCGAAGGGCGTAAATTGGCCCTTACGTTGGAGCAAATAGGGCAGATAGCCAACTATGAGGACGGAACCGAGGCAACGGCCAAATACCGGGATTATTGGCTGTTCCTCTACTTGTGTAACGGGATCAACGTTGCCGATTTCGTAAAGTTGAGGTATCGGGACATTGTGAATGGTGAAATATGCTTTGTGCGGCAAAAGACCGAACGCACGACCAAGACCCGCAAGGAAATCCGGGTCGTTGTCACGGAGCGGATGCAGGCAATAATTAACCGATGGGGCAACCCCTCCCGGCCCGATAGCTTTATTTTTCCGATCCTCGGTGGGCAGGAGGATGCGATGCGGCGGAAGCATAAAACGATGTATTTCACCCGTGCGATCAATCGTCGCATGAAAGAGATAGGCGAAAGGCTGGGTATTGGCAATATCTCGACCTATACTGCCAGGCATTCGTTCGCTACGGTGTTGAAGCGGGCAGGAACCAATATTGCCTATATCTCGGAATCGCTGGGGCACCAAGATCTCAAGACGACCGAAAATTACCTTGCCAGCTTCGAGAGGGGGGAACGGCAGAAGAATGCGGAATTATTAACTAAATTTTAGGGATATGGGTCGGTATAAATTTGATAAATTCTTAATGAGGTTTTCGAAAGATGCGCAAAATGCTATTATAAAAGACCTTGTAGAGTGTTGTGACATATGCGCGGACGACTACGACTGGAATATAATAGACATCCGCATAAAGAAAGCGGATAAAGAGCAACGGCATAGGTTTGCTGACACAATAGCAAAGCTAACGGAGTATGATAAAAACGAACTCGGGTCATCTTATGAATATCTCGCAAATGGAGAACTCGATATTTGTATAAGTGCAGCATATTTTGCTCGTATAACAGGACGAAATAGAAAAACCGTAACAGATTGGATTAATAAAGGATTTATTGTGACTGTTGCCAATTCAATGGGGTTGCGCCGATTGGGTCAGCCCAAATTTGATATAATGGTAAGAAAAACCATAGAAAGGCTGAAAGAAATGTAATTTTTTTTGTGGGGCATTGTGCGTTTTTACTGGACAGCTTTTTTTATTTGTCTGTATTTGTCATTTTGTTGTGTAGTATAATTTGCGACATACTGGACAACTATTTTGCATAGCTTTTCACCTGTCCTCCAAATGGGTAGTATTTACGATCCAATTTAATTATTTGCTCCTTTGCACTATCAACGTTGAGCAATCCGCCCGATCAGCGGATATTGTAAAACAATCAATAGTGTCAAGGTATGAATGAACCTGTTATCGTCACCACTCCCGCACAACTGCAATCCATCATCAGCGATGCAGTAAACGCGATTCTTCCCAAACTCGCCGACTTCCGGCGCAAGAACGAGCCCGTCCAAACAGACGGCATGAACGTCGAAGATGCCGCTTTGTTCCTGACCGAACAAGGCATACCCACCACCCGGGCCACGCTCTACAATCAAGTCTACAAAAACACTATCCCTTACAGGAAGTTCGGACGCCGCACGGTATTCTCTAAAAAAGAACTTCTTGCGTGGATTGAATCGCGCACCGTCCATTCTGAGGACAGGCGGACCGCTGCCGCATTGCGTATCGCCGAAAGTGCCAACCGTAAATAACCGCCGGGCCTTATGAGACAGATAGAAGCCCCCGGCACTCGGAGCGAGCACGCAGGGGCAAATAACGGCACCGACAAATATACGCAATCCGGGAATGATATGCAAATTTCGTTTGGTCACCATCAACGGCGGGTGTATAATTTCCTGTTGCAGGGTGGGCGCCATTCGGTAGCGGATATTTCCGCGGCGCTAAGGTTGTCCGATCCCCGCAGCTCGATACGTGACCTACGGGCGAAAGGCGTGCCGATTGCCGATGTGTGGTGCGACAGCGAACACGGCGGGCGTTTCAAACGATACTTCATTCGACAAGACAATACGGGAAAGGAGGCGCAGCGATGACCGCAATAGAGCACACGGAAAATCCGAGCCGAAAAACGTTTGCGTTTTATTGGAGTTTTAAGGACGCCATACGCGATATGCCGGACGCCGACAAGTTAGCAGTATACGAAGCTATTACGGATTTTGCATTTTTCGGCGTAGATCCGAACGGATTGTCCCCCGTGGGTCGCTTGGCGTGGAAACTGATACGCCCGCAGCTTGAGGCTTCGATAAGGCGTTACGACGCGTGTAGAAATAACGGCCTTAAAGGCGCCGAATACGGGAAAAACGGAGGTGCCCCGAAAGGGAATCAGAATGCGAGAAAACAACCCCAAAGGATAACCCCAGAGGACAACCCCAAAAACAACCCCTTAAATCATAATGTTAATGATAATGCTAATGTTAATGAAAAGGGGGTTATAGGGGGAGACGTCGCAACTAAACGCCGGGCGTTTGTTGCTCCCTCGCTCGAAATGGTCAAAGATTATTTTTTGACGATCGACGGAAGCGATACGGATGCCGAATGCTTTTACGACCATTTCACGGCCAACGGCTGGCGAACCGGTAAGAACCCGATAAAAGACTGGAAAGCCGCCGCGCGAAATTGGATGCGCCGCAAATCCGAGTTTAACACCACAACCCAAAAACAAATTAACCATGAGATGCGAAAAACAAATTTCCTATAACCGCCCGGCCCCTGTTGAGGTACTGCCGGAATCGCCCGAACTTGAAAGGGCTGTTTTAGGTGCTTTGATTCTTGAACAGGATCAACTCCCCGACGTGGCAGAGATCGTCGAAATTTCGGCATTCCATAATGCAAATAACGGCAAAATCTATGGCGCGATGCTCTCAATGCTGGAGCGGGGCGACAAAATAGACCTCTACACGCTCGCAGATCGTCCGGAACTGAAAGGCCGGGAGATGACCCGCTACCTGGCAGGACTGACCAGCGCAGTAGATTCAGGCGTTAATGTGCTGGACCACGCTAGACAACTCGCAAACACCGAAACCCGGCGGCGTTTATGCCTTTTCGGCTACGAACTCGCGGCACGCGCTGTCTCCGATCCGGACGGTGTCATAGACTGGGCCACGTCGGAAATAACAGCGATAGCCGACCGGGCAATACGGGCAGACGACATTGCCCCTCTGTCAGAGGTCGTGCGGGCCACCCTCGACGACCTGGAACGACGCCAACAAGCCCGACAAGTGGGCGAGTGCATCGGCATTCCTACGGGCTTACAACGGCTCGACGCGCTGACGGGCGGCTGGAGGGGCGGCCAGCTCGTGGTATTGGCTGGCCGTCCCGGGATGGGCAAAAGTGCCGCAATGCTACATTTTGCCCGTGCCGCCGCCGTCGCAGGGGTTCCGGTGTGCGTTTTCTCGGCGGAAATGCCCAATACGCAGCTGGCCGGGCGGATGCTTGTCGGAGGCTCGGGAGTTAACTCCGGATCGTTCCGTACGGGCGACATAGATGCAGATGGGTGGCGCGAACTCGAACGAGCCGCCGCGGAACTTTCCGCGCTGCCGGTTTACATCAACGATCGCGCTAATATCACGATAGGGGCTATACGCTCGCAATGCAAGGCGATGCACCGCCGGGGACGGTGCGGGATGGTCATTATTGACTACCTGCAATTACTCGACACCGCGATGCGCAACCCGAACACAACCCGCGAGCGGGAAATCGCGGCCGCCAGCCGTTCGGCCAAACTGCTCGCGAAGGAACTCGATGTGCCCGTCATTTTGTTGTCGCAGTTGTCGCGCAAAATAGAGGAACGAACCGATAAAACCCCGATGCTTTCGGACCTCCGGGAATCTGGCGCCATCGAGCAGGACGCCGATATAGTGGCGTTCGTTGATCGTCCGGCGATGTACGGCCGGACAGAGCTGGACGCGGGCCGGTACGGGACTATTCCGGCCGAGGGTGTCGGGCTGCTGCATATTGCCAAGAATAGGGAGGGGGCAACGGGATGCGTGATTTTCCGACATAACGAGAGCTTGACCCGTATAGCCGATTACGACGGTCCCGCGACGGATGCAATCGGGGAGGCGGGGCCGTTTTGACGAAATACGCGATTTTAAGAAAGCAAAACACCCGGGTGGGACAAGTACCCACGACATGAAAGAAAATCTAAAATTCAGAAACAGGATATGAAAAAACAGATGTTTTACCCGCCATTGCGGGACGAGTTTACAAAATTCGGCGACAAATTCGAGAAAATCGCTTTCTATATGGCAAACGGATTCGACGCAGGGAGGTTTCGTGTATGATACCCAGCCGTTGAAATAAGCATATCACAAACGCCCTAATGTGGCAGAAACGAGTAAATAAGCATTTTTAACTTGTTAAACACGCATAATTATGACACAGAACAAGAAAAAGACGGCATTTGTGCCGTGCAAATCATTCAAGCACGACGGCGCAACCCTTACGGTCGGAGTTGCCGAAGTGACCGTAAATCGCAAACCTAATCCGTCAGAGGTGTATTTTCTTGTTGAATACGGCGGTGATGAGGATACACCCGAAGCGGTCGTTACTTTCACGCCGGATAAGGCTGTAGATATTGCCGAGGCTCTGTTGAGGTTTGCAAGGCTGGCCCAAAAATAGGATAGATGGGCTTTGTGCCCGTCTATCCTTAAAAGCAAGGGCGCCCCCTGTACTTGGTTCTCGCAAGCCAAAGGTACTAAAAACGGGGAAATGAGCAGGATAAATCCAAAAGAAAAACGCAGGGGCGGCCAGCGGGACGACAGCACGCTGACAGTAGGATTGAATAAGAAAGAACTTGTAGAGTTGCTGGAGCGTACCCGGCGCAGGTGCGAAGAGTACGAACGGAAGCAAGAGGAGCTAATACTTAAACGCTCCGGAATTTTAATTGTTAAATCAAATATTAGAAAAATAACTACATATGACGACCTACGAACTTTATATCAATGATATTTTGTGCGACCTGTCGAGTGACGAAGTCGTAACCCTGCTCTATCAAAGCCCAATATTTTCGAGCCTCGACAGCATCCAGTCGAACCGTTCCTACAATGTTGCGCTGCCGCCTACGCCTACGAATATGCAGGCTATCGGTCAGGCAGCCCGTCCGGATGTGGATGCCGACGCTCCGTATGTGCGCCTCCCGGCGGCATTGTACCAGGACGGGGTGCCACTGTTCACGCAGGGGTTCGCCGTGGTAACGGATATTGCGGATACGATCAATGTAACGCTTACGTGGGGCAACGTGGATAACTTTCAGCCTCTGTTTGATAACGGCCTGCGGGATTTGGGGCCGCAACTGGAAGAACTCGAAGCGGAGCGCATCGACTGGAACGAAAACACGACCATTTTAGAAGGAAATACGACCAATGAATACCCCGGCGTAGCGTTTTGGGGCGTGAATTTCGGAATGGGGTTGTCGAACCCCAAGTATTTGCACCCGTCCGTGCAGGTGAAAACAATTCTTTCGGCTATCGAAAAGTATAACGGGATCACTATCGACGGCAAGGAGCGGCTGGCGTACAGCAAAAACCTCGGACCTATTATTCCGCTTGTATCAAAAAATGGGGATGAAATATCGAATGAGGCAGAAGCATTGCGATTTACGGCTAATAGCACAAATTTTAAGAATCAAATATACGGTGTATTAGGCCGGGGTAATATAATCAAAGACCCGCATGAGATAGCATATGGATCTTGTACTACAAAATTTAATAAAACGGATTTATCAGTACATATTACGATTAAACCGAGTAATGGAACAGGAGCATATGGATATTTTACACATAGGCCGCCAGAATGGGGAGATCCCAAGGAGATGCATATAATGCTTACTGAATTGGATGGTAATTCCGAAATAGTAAAATCCACAATATTAGGTACATCATACAATGTAGAACTGGTTGGCTCTACTGGTGATGGAGTTAATGTATATAGATTCAATTTTGTGCCGCTTGATATAACTTATCCGTTAATAGAAAACACCGAAATTTTACTTCATTATGAAGATCCAGCAGGTGAAATATATATATCAAACCCATATTCAACTCCATTAACAGTAAATATTTGGGCAAATTGGACCGATTGTGCGTTCCCTACAAGATTCCCCGTCGCCCCCAATCTCCCCGACATTTCCCAGGGCGATTTTATCCTCGCCCTGATGTCCATGAACGGTCTGTTCGCCTATGCGGACAAGGACAGCCCTAACACGATCAAGCTGATAAGCATCGATGACATAATCGCCAATGTTCAGAATAACGACATCATCGACTGGAGCGACCGGGTTATCCTGAATGACCTGCACCGGGTGGATATGCCCGACGCATCGATTTTCACCATCGATGACCTCGCCCAAAGCAACATCCTCGACTATGATAATGACGACGATGTAAAGACCGACACATACGGCACCATCACGATCCGCAACGAGAATATCGAGAAAGAAACGGAACTTGTGTCGCTGCCTTTCTCGGCGTCGGAGAACGCAACTACAAACGAGGTGAATTGTGCATTGGTGCCGATCTACGAGGATCACAGTACAGAAGACAAGGAGAATATCACTTATTCGGAGTGTTCGCCACGGATATTATCGGGGCGGGGAGCGTTTATGTCGGGCATTGCCCGATGTATTGGCGTATTCGATCCGTGGATGAAGTTCGGCGGCGAGGAAGGCATTGTAAAGACCCGATACGCTTCCTACCAGAAAGTCGTGGACCGTCTGCGGATCATCACCATTCGGGCAAAACTCACGGCTCTCGATCTCTACAACCTCGACTACACGAAGCCGGTGTATATAGCCCAATTCGGGCAGATATTCGCCATATATTCGGTAGAAACAGGCGAAAACGACATCTGCGACTGCCAACTGCTGAAACTGAAAGTGGACGGAGTGGTGGCAGCAACGTATTATCTGCGCTTGGACGGCAAGAATGAAGACAGCCAATGGGTTGCAGAAGCGGACGGCATTAACGGCACAGAGTATGCCATAACATCGAACGGAACGCCCTATATCGTCGATTACGATTCCCGCCTTTATGTCGATCTGTACGAGGAGGACGGCGATCTGTATCTGTCTATCTCCGCTCCCGAAAACACGGGAACCGAGGAAATTAATTACAACCCTGTCATTCTGGGAATTCAGGAGAACGACGCCGTGCGCCGGCAGGTGGCGGTCTCCCAGAAAGCAAAGTCGGCCTAATTTATTAACCATTAATCTATATGAAGAATGAAATAAAGCGTACGGGAACAGCCCGCAAAGTGGGCCGCCCTCGTGCATATACCCCCGAAGCCCTTGAAGCCAAGTTTGAGGAATACGTCGAATGGGTGAAAGCGAATCCGGTTTACATCAACAAGGTTTCAGCAGGGGAAATAATTCCCGTTCCAACACAGCGTCCCCTGACATTAGTGGGATTCTGCCAATTTGCAAAGATCAGCAAAGACACATTCCGCCGATACGAAGACGAGTTTTGCGACCTCCTTACGCACGTGCGAGTGGCTATCGAGGCAGACCAGTTGGAGGGCGCATTATGTGGACAGTACGATTCGGGAATCGTTGCCCGTGTCCTTCATCTTGCCGACCGCCAGGATGTGACAACCAACGGCAAAGACATCCAGCAAGCGCCGGCGATCTCTTTCACCGTAGACGAAGCCGCCGCATCGATCATTCAGTCCATCGGCAAAATGACAGTAGCAGTAAAGGAATGACGGGGCACGCCACCGAATAACGACGAAATGACGAGAGCCGAGATAATTCCCGGCTCTCTTTGTCTTTTGTCGGGTGTATTTGTCCGTTATTTGCGCTTTGGGGTGCTGAAATTTCGACGATCTCCCGGCGGATGGAGAACTTGTCGCCCAAAGAACAAAAGCCGCCAAATCGGCTATTTCTTTGTTGTCGGCTTGGCTTATATTTGTTTGTGTCGGGTCTTATTGAACTAAACAGACAAATTGCGGCGCCTTTTGGGTGTTTTATCCCGGGAATATTCGAACGAAACGAACAATATGCCTCAAATAGCCGGGCCGCCTTAACACCTGGACAATCGGACGGACATACAACGCAAACGGTCACCCTATCCCGGGCGGTTGCTATTTGTTTATATCCTCGGAATCATCGCAAATAATGGGCTTTGTTGTCTTTTCTGTCGAGGTCAGATAGGCTGTTTCGGAGGCCGGATTATCGGGTAACGTTCCGAGGTATTGCCGCGCATTAAGGGGCGATACAACGGAGTGTCCGAGTTGGTGTTCGAGCTGTTGCCGGGCAACCCTGGCCACCGTGCCGCCCCGCTTGGCTACGTTGGCGTTCGCCTTGAAGCCTTTCGGGTTTTCGTTCCGGGACAATTCAGTGGCAGAGGCTTCGGCCAGCGAGTTCAACAGTAGTTCGACGTTAGTCATATTGTCCCGCAGATTCTCTTTCTTCAACCCTTTGTAACGTTTGTAGGCTTTCGTGGTACGTCCGGCCCACTCCATCGTGATAATGTCCGTAAGGGTGGCATATTGCGTACCATCGACGCCCCCACGTTTCCACTCGTCCGTGAGAAGTTTGCGGACTTCGATACTTTTCAGCCGCTGATTGATCCAGTTGTCGGAATACCCCAGCCGCTTATAATCGATCATCGCCTGCTCAATGGACAATTCCGGGTCTTGCATTTGGTCGAGACGGTCGCTGGCAATTTGTGCCATCCATTGTTTGAACGGTTCGGCCTTCGGGGACGGAATCGATTGTATCAAACGGAAAAGTTGCTGTGCATCTGCAACATCTGTAAGACGCATTTTTCCGTCGGGGGCGGGCATTTTCAAGGTACTACAAATTGTAGTAGGTTCACCCCCTCCCTCTTTTTTTATACGTGATTTTAGTACACTCCAATATCTTTTTGGATCGGGGCTATCAGTTAGAATGCCCACTACGTCAATAACCGAAAAATACCACGTTTCGGAGGCGTCATCCCATACGGTGCGCACCTTGCGCTCCTCAAATAATTGTATGGCTTGTTTCTGTGTCATAGGTCGGTATCGTTGAGATTTATGCCTCGTATCCCTCGTAATAGTACGACTGTTCGATACCTTTGAAAATAACCTCCCGATCATCCGTGCGGTCGGTTAATGCCTGGCCGAGCAGCGCGCGTAATTCAAGGTCATTTATTGGACTGCGTTCCATCGCCTGAAGGTATAAATCTTTGTCTACCTTCTGCCAGTCCACAACTCGCCGGAGACGCTTTTTCAGCATCATATCGAGCCATATCCGGGTGGCCCGGCCGTTGCCCTCCATGAACGGGTGGGCGATGTTCATTTCAACGTATTTTGCGATGATCTCCTCAAAGGTCGTTTCCGGCATCTGCTCGATTACCGGAAGTATCGCGCCCAGGTAAAGGCAATTTGCAAAGCGAAAGCCCCCCTTTGCGATGTTCAGCGTCCGAATCTTTCCGGCAAAGTCATACAACCCACCGAACAGATAGCGGTGAATCTCACAAAGCCCGGCCACGGTTCCGACCTCTATACGGTCGATGTCCCCCGATTCGAAAAGGGCGTGCGCTTGTTTGAGGCTTTGGGCGTCTATTTGATAGGTTTTAGAATTCATATAGGACGGTTTTTTATTTCGTTTTCCAGTTCTTTCAGTTGTTCCATATCCTCACGGTCTGCCTCAATAGCTTCTTTGCGTTTGCGGCGTGCATTGAATTCTTCGTAAACCTGATAAGCGAACTCGTCTTTGTGCTCTTTACGGACAGTACCAGCATTAGGTAGTAGGCGTTGGTCGTTGGAAAGCAGAATTTTATCGACGTTTTCACGCCAAAAATTCATTGTGAGGTCTTTTCGGTTTTTGGCTCTGAATTCAGCTGTTTCTAAGAAGATAACGACCAGTCGATTCAAAGAATCCAATTCGTCGTGTGTCAAATAATTTTTGGCAATAATGACATCTTGTTTGCGCACTACCGCCCCTTTCCAAGAAGTCAGCCCCATATTCGGAGCATCTGCATCGGCTCGTGTCATTACGATCTCCGCGGATGTCTGACCCGTTACAGCATACAATAGTTTGTTTTGGGTTTCGGCATAAAACATTTGCGTCGCTTTGTCTGTTTTGTCATAGTCATTACTCAGGGCAAACAGGTCGCGCACCTTTTGATAAAATCGCTTTTCCGAGGCTCGAATATCGCGAATACGGGCGAGAAGTTCGTCGAAATGATCCGGGCGGCCGTCGGGATTTTTCAATCGCTCATCGTCAATTACGAACCCTTTACGCAGGTATTCGGCAAGGTTACGGTTTGCCCATTGGCGGAACTGCACGCCGCGGATAGATCGAACGCGAAACCCTACCGCTAAAATCATTTCCAATGAATAGAATTTAACTTGGTAGGGCTTGCCATCTGTGGCAGTTGTTAAGTAATTCTTAATAACTGAATCGGCGGTTAATTCTTTGTCTTTTAGTATGTTGTTTATGTGCTGGCTAATGTTGGGGACCGAGGTGGCAAAAAGTTCGGCCAACTGCATTTGATTGAGCCAGACCGATCCGTCGCGGGCCAGTAATGAAACACTACTTTTTCCGTCGGCTGAATTGTATAGTATCAATTCTTGTTCCATGATGCAGATGTTTGAGGTTATTCCCCCTTCTCCACTTTGATAAGTTTGCCGCAATGCGGGCAGGTGATTGTGTTTGTCGGATTCGCAAGCAATTCCGATGGAGTACAACCAATGGCAGCCGCAATCTTTTCAAGTTTTTCAACGGTGGGATTCCCGTTGATTGATTGACTTAAAGCGGACGGGAGTATGCCCATACGTTTTGCCACTTGTTCGACGCTAAAACCGTGAGCCTTTATAGCCTCTTTAATTCTCAAATTAGCCATATCTAAATAGAGTTTTGCGAGTTGTTTATAATGCAAATATATATAAAATTAGGTTTATGCGAAATAATTTGCGATAAAATTAGGTTTGACGGATATTTTTTTGATGAAATATTTGGTTATTATGTTAGAAATATCTAATTTTGCATTGTGATAAATAAGATAAACCTAATTAATATAACCATGAAGGCAACCTACAACAAATCGAAGATCATGCGCAACGCCTGGTATCTGAAAAAGGCCAACGCCTCGATGTCGTTCTCGGCCTGCCTGCGCAAGGCTTGGCGCAACGAGAAGATCGCGGTCATGACGGCGATAATCGAAAACCGCCCGATGGAGGAGCCGAAACGCCCCGTCCTCGATCCGCTCCCGCTGATAATCCCGGCCGACTACTACGGAGACAGCAGAACGTACTACGGAGACTAACAATAAACCGGGGGCGGCCTCAGAAACCGCCCCACAACAAAGGAAAGACGATGAAAAAACACGATTTATCAACCATTATGCGCCGGGCGTGGGTGATTGCCCGCACAACGGGCAAGGCGTTCGCCGTTGCCCTTGCGAAATCGTGGCAGCTGTACCGGCTTGCAAAGCGAATGCGGGCGGGTGTCGTGCGGTTCGCCTACGAAAAGACCGACGGGACATTGCGCCGGGCTGTCGGAACACTCAAAGATACGGCGGAGCTGATCAAGGGAACAGGGCGACCCGACGACGGGCAAACGGTCAAGTATTACGACGTTGAGGCGGGCGGCTTCCGGTCGTTCCGGTCCGCAAATCTGGTAGCAATATATTAACGGCAACGATATGAACGAACAATTAACCCGGTCCGACATTCGGACAATGGCCCGCAAGGCGGCCGATTACATCACCTTTAACTGCGACGGCGTAAGCGAAGGTTTCGAAATTACCCTCAAGGGGTACACGGTATTCGTTGACTATACGGCCCGGTTGTGTAACGACGAACTGGCCGAATTTGCGGAGGTCCCCGCCGTATGGGACCAAGCGGGCCGGGAGTGTCCGGAGATCGCCGAAGCCTTGCAATTAATGTTGAACTAACCAATTAAAACTATAAAATTATGACTATTGAAGATTTGAAAAACGTAAAATTAAGTCCGATGACCGCCGGATACCTGGCTATCTATATCAAATTATCGGACCTCTGCGGCGAGGCGGCGGAAGTTACCGAAATGGATTACTGCGGCTCGGCGGTCAATGAGGTGAACAGTGAATTTGACAGCGCATTAGGCAAAGCGCAAGACGAGGTAATGAAGTTGGCCGTGATGTCCATGACGGAAAATTTATGTACGTTGTCCAACAATACCGAACTATGATCTACGAACTGACATACGGCGGCTATCGGTTGGGGACATTCCCCACCGAGGCCGAGGCTGTCCGCCGGGCAGGGTATCTTCCGAAGGGGCGCTATACCGTCCGGGAATGGGAAAGAAACGGCGAATTTTCGACGTTCGACCCTTCGACGAACAAACACTATGACTTCAACAACTGACACTATGAAAAAGCAGGTATATGTATCCAAGCGCAGCGACCTGTCGCTGATCGGATCGGCTTTCGAGGCCGCAGGCTTCCGCTGTGTCCGCATCCGAACCGAATGCGAGGTAGAGCACCGAACCAAAGGCGGCGATCCACGCCGGCACGGGATGCTGGTTCTCGACGGCGATCGGGTGATTCTCGAAATCATCCGAAGCAAAAACACATTCGAGGGGCGCAGGTATCGCCGAGCAAGCCCACCCATAAGCCGAAGGGATTGTTAATGAAACTTACACGATAAAAACTATTGCGTTATGAATGTAGATCAGATTTTACGACAGGGCGATAAGATGATGGCGGAAACAGAAGCAGTAATACGCCGAGGGGAAGAGCTTGTCGCCAAATTGGAAAGCGGAGATGTAAAACCGAAGGACCCGCAGGTAAAAGAAATATTGTTCCAACTTAAAGAGCGTGTGAGGATCAACGCCGATTTTAATACCGAGCTACGGCAGTTGGCCGAGGAGCACGAGAAAATAACAACCGAGCATTGAGGTTCCATTATACCACTACTTTGCCCCAGCCGTCAATCCGGGCGGCTGGGTTTGCTGTTGCTGGCCCTGCTGGCCTTTTGGAGGTACAACGGTATTATCGACATTGCGCCGTATTATCCCGCTACGAGGAGTTTTCCGACCTCCTTACGCGCGTGCGTGAACAACCGGCGGAAATTCCCGCCCGTTGAATACAAAGCCGGTCCGCAGTTTGCCTATGTATTAACTCAGCAAGGCGAATTTTTGCGCGTCTATACGCGCGTGCGAGGTTGCCGGGAGTTTTTCGCCGTCTGTGCGCGTGCGTGCGCAAAAAACATACGGCCTTTTCGATGGCGTTTGCCGGGGGCGGTCAATATGAAATTAGGGCGAATTTGTTTCGAAATTGTTTACCGGGCCTAAAATGAAAAAACCACCTACATTGCTGTAAGTGGTTGATTTTGAGAGTGACACCGACAGGACTCAAACCTGTAACCTTCTGATCCGTAG
>ENA-UONX01002275-UONX01002275.1-human-gut-metagenome-genome-assembly--contig:-P74old-NODE-2275-length-14128-cov-6.135792_pt1 | contig 14128 bp, 10 predicted proteins | sample MGYA00242466_ERZ724013 | MGnify/ENA metagenome assembly ERZ724013 | reverse complement strand
TTGACTACTCCATGTCGGTCATCGTTTCGCGTGCCCTTCCGGATGTTAGAGATGGATTTAAGCCTGTTCACCGTAGAATTTTATACGGAATGATGGAATTAGGCAATACTTCAGACAAACCTTATAAAAAGTCAGCGAGAATCGTGGGTGAGGTACTTGGTAAGTATCATCCTCATGGGGATTCTTCTGTTTATTTTGCAATGGTACGTATGGCGCAGGAATGGGCAATGCGTTATCCTTTGGTAGATGGACAGGGAAACTTTGGTTCTGTGGATGGTGATAGCCCTGCTGCTATGCGTTATACAGAAGCTCGTCTCAATAAGTTGGGTGAAGCAATGATGGATGACCTGTATAAGGAAACCGTTGATTTTGAGCCAAACTTTGATAATACGCTGGTGGAACCTAAGGTGATGCCGACGCGTATCCCGAACCTTCTGGTGAACGGAGCATCCGGTATTGCTGTTGGTATGGCTACCAATATGCCTCCTCATAATCTTTCGGAAGTGATTGAAGCATGTGATGCATATATTGATAATCCGGAAATTACGGTAGAGGAACTGATGGAATTTGTTAAAGCACCGGATTTCCCTACTGGCGGATATATATATGGTGTGAGTGGTGTACGCGAAGCATATTTGACAGGTCGCGGACGTGTAATTATGCGTGCGAAAGCTGAAATTGAAAGCGGACAAACACATGACAAGATCGTAATAACAGAGATTCCTTATAATGTAAATAAGGCCGAACTGATTAAATATATTGCTGATCTTGTAAATGATAAGAAGATAGAAGGTATCTCAAATGCCAACGATGAGTCTGACCGTGATGGTATGCGTATTGTTATTGACATAAAACGTGATGCAAATGCAAGTGTAGTGTTGAATAAACTCTATAAAATGACAGCTTTGCAGACCTCTTTTGGTGTTAACAATGTGGCTTTGGTTCATGGACGTCCAAAAACGTTGAATCTAAGAGATTTAATTAAATATTTCATAGAGCATAGACACGAAGTTGTTATTCGTCGTACTCAGTTCGATCTTCGTAAGGCGAAAGAGCGTGCGCACATTCTTGAAGGTTTGATTATTGCTTCAGATAATATTGATGAAGTAATTCGTATCATTCGTGCTGCAAAAACTCCGAATGACGCAATAACAGGCTTGATTGAGCGATTTAACCTGACAGAAATTCAGGCTCGTGCAATTGTAGAAATGCGTTTGCGTCAGTTAACCGGTCTGATGCAGGATCAGCTTCATGCGGAATACGAAGAAATAATGAAGCAGATAGCTTATTTGGAAAGTATTCTGGCTGATGATGAAGTATGTCGTCGGGTAATGAAAGAGGAATTGTTAGAAGTCAAAGCGAAATATGGAGATGTACGTCGCTCTGAAATTGTTTATTCTTCAGAAGAATTTAATCCGGAAGACTTCTATGCAGATGATCAGATGATTATTACAATTTCTCATATGGGTTATATTAAACGTACACCGTTGACCGAATTCCGTGCACAAAATCGTGGTGGAGTAGGTTCGAAAGGTACGGAAACCCGTGATGAAGACTTTGTAGAGCATATTTATCCTGCTACCATGCACAATACCATGATGTTCTTTACACAAAAGGGTAAGTGTTATTGGCTGAAAGTATATGAAATACCTGAAGGAACGAAGAATTCTAAGGGCCGTGCTATTCAGAACTTGTTGAATATTGATTCGGATGATAATGTAACTGCATACTTGCGTGTGAAGAGTTTAGAGGATTCCGAGTTTATCAATAGCCACTATGTATTATTCTGTACTAAGAAAGGTGTAATAAAGAAGACATTGCTTGAACAGTATTCTCGTCCTCGTCAGAATGGTGTAAATGCTATAACTATCCGCGAAGATGATAGCGTAATTGAAGTTCGTATGACGAATGGAAATAATGAAATCATCATTGCAAACCGCAATGGTCGTGCAATTCGTTTCCATGAGGCAGCAGTTCGTGTAATGGGACGTACAGCAACAGGTGTACGTGGTATTACGTTGGATAATGATGGTCAGGATGAAGTAGTAGGAATGATTTGTATCAAAGATTTGGAGACAGAATCTGTAATGGTAGTTTCCGAACAAGGATATGGTAAACGTTCTGAAATTGAAGACTATCGTAAAACGAACCGTGGAGGTAAGGGTGTGAAGACCATGAATATTACCGAAAAGACAGGTAAGTTGGTAACAATCAAGTCGGTAACTGATGAAAATGACTTGATGATTATCAATAAGTCTGGTATCACTATTCGTTTGAAGGTAGCGGATGTTCGTATAATGGGCCGTGCTACTCAAGGCGTTCGTCTGATAAATCTTGAAAAACGTAACGACCAGATTGGTTCGGTATGTAAGGTTATGACAGAAAGTCTTGAAGATGAAATTCCGGCAGAAGAGGCAGAGGGTACAATCGTGAGTGATCCGAATGCTGATGTTCCTGATATTGATGATGCAGCGGACGTAAATGAAAACGAAAGCAATAACGAAATTGAGGAATAGACATAATATTAATAATTAATCAAACAACAATCATGAAAAGAGTATTATTTTCTATGGTTTTATTGATGGCTGTTAGCTTCTCATTCGCTCAGATGAAGAATGTGAAAGAAGCAAAGAGTATGGCTAATGACGTAAAACCTAATTTTAAGCAGGCTGAACAGCTTATTAAGGAGGCTATGAAGAATCCTGAAACGAAGGATCTTGCTGACACATGGGACGTTGCTGGATTTATTCAGAGACGTATCAACGAGGAGCAAATGAAAAATGCTTTTTTGAAGAAACCGTATGATACATTGAAAGTATACAATAGTATTCTGAAAATGTATGAGTACTATAATAAGTGTGATGAATTAGCGGAAATACCTAATGAAAAGGGAAAAGTTAAAAACAAATATCGGAAGGCTAATGCTTCCAGTATGTTGGCTGAACGTCCTAATTTGATTAATGGTGGTATTCAGTATTTCAACCTGGACAAGAATAAAGAAGCTTTGAAGTTCTTTGCAACCTATGTAGAGTCAGCTTCTTATCCGATGTTAGCTGATAAAGAATTGGCTAAAAACGATACTCTTCTTCCGCAAATTGCTTATTATGCAACATTAGCTGCTGATAGAGTAGGTGATAAAGATGCGATCATTAAATATGCTCCTATGGCTTTATCCGATAAAGATGGAGGTAAATTTGCAATGCAATTGATGGCTGATGCTTATAAAGCTAAAGGTGATACTGCTGCATGGATTAAGTCTTTGGAAGAGGGTATCCTTAAGTTCCCTGGAAATGATTATTTCTTCGCTAATTTGGTTGATTATTATAATAGCTCTAATCAAGCTTCTAAAGCTATGGAGTTTGCTGATAGAATGTTAGCTAATGATCCGAATAACAAGTTGTATTTGTATGTAAAAGCATATCTTTATCATAATATGAAAGAATATGATAATGCAATCGAATACTACAAAAAAGCTATTGCTGCTGATCCGGAATATGCAGAAGCATACTCTAATGTAGGTTTGGTATATTTGATGAAAGCACAGGATTATGCTGATAAAGCAACAACAGATATCAATGATCCTAAGTACGCTGAAGCACAAGCTGTGGTTAAGAAATTCTACGAAGAAGCTAAACCATTCTATGAAAAAGCCAGAGCTTTAAAACCCGATCAACAAGATTTATGGTTGCAAGGTCTTTACAGAGTTTACTATAACTTGAATATGGGACCTGAATTCGAAGAAATCGATAAGATGATGAAGTAAGATCGTTTTCTGAAAAAATATAAGAAGGCTATTAGAAATAGTAGTCTTCTTTTTTTTATTCAATAGTTTAAAGTAGTAATTGAAAAATCTTATATTTGATATGGACTTGAGTGGAACAGGTAAATTTCTTCATTTAAATAAAAATAGAAAAAGGAGTAAGGTCATTATATTACTCCTTTTTCTATTAAACATAATAAGTATTATTCCCTAATCTTGGATGCTCATTTTTTGCCTGATTTGATCAGCTGTTAATAACAAGCAATGGTGTATCTGAATGGAAAATCATTTTTCTGGCAATACTTGGATTAAATAATCGAGCAAATATATTCCTTTTGTAAGAAGTCAAAGTGATTATATCTATATGATTATCTTTGATATACTGATCAAGTCCTTTTAATAAATTATCATTCATCACTACGTCATAATGAATTTCAAGCCCCGGATATTGCTTGTGAAAATATTCTTTTATACCTGCTAGTTTTATTTCATTCCAGGTATCTTTAGAATCTGTAAGGTGTATCAAAGATACAGAAAAATGGAATGATTTCCAAGTATTAAAGAATGCCTCGAAAGCAATTAGATCTCTTTGATCAAAATTGGTAATAAAGGCAATCCGTTTTGCTTCACTAAACTGTTTAAATGGTGTATTTTCCGGAATAGCCAATACAGCCGTGCGACTCCTGTCAATAACTTCAGCGGTTACACTGCCAATTAAATCAATGTCTTTCTGATTTTTGCCTCGGGTACCCATAATGATGACCATAGGACGCTGTTCTTTAGCATATCTTAAGATTTCCTCCTCTGGAATACCTTCACGTAAGATGCAGCTATATTTAACGTTGGGAAATTCGCCTGATGTAACTTTTTCTTTTATCTTCTCTGATAAAGCATTGAGATCAGAATGGACTTTTTGGATAATCGTTTTTACAGATTCTTCATCTCCAATCTGGTAATTGAAAACATCCCCATAAGGCAACGACGATGCATAAATAGGCGTGAAATAGACATGCAACAGGATGACTTCTGCATTTTCTGTTTTTGCCAGGTTGAATGCAAATTCACATGCTTTCATCGAATAATTAGAGAAGTCGACGGGAATTAAAATCTTATTTGATTTATCTTTTACTTTGGGCTCCTTCTCTCCCACTATACTTTCAGACAGCCATGTAGAACTTTCTGTTATTTTCAAAGCACGTGGCAGATCGCTTTCTTTAATTCGTAAACGCACTCCCGATGAAACAACCGGTTGTATTTGATTAACGTTATGAATGTAGGTTTCTATACCTTCATTTTCCAAGACATTCTTTAAGATCTGCGCTTTGGTGTATGTCAGAATGGCCAGGGTTACTAATTTGTCTTCCATAAATGTACATTTTATAAGGTGAAAACAAATAAGAAATCCCAATTGTTTGATTCAATTGGGATTCAGTTTGTTATATTTTAAACTTGCACAGATTCGGTAGCCTGTTCTTTTTGCATACTCATATTCAATTCATCTAGGATTTTTAAAGCCCGATCAAGAACGGTCGTGTCATCCAACATTACAAGCCCACCATCTGGACCGGGCTCGAGATGTATTCCGACGCTTTTTCCCTCCTTGAAATTGTGTCCTCCGAAGAAGTTTCGCACTGTATCTACGTGCAAACCAAGTTCGTCTGCTATTCTATGCATGCTACCGCTAGGCAATGAATCTTTAATTTTACGAAGTTCATTAAACGTTATTGTTCTCATGTCTCATAAATTTAATGGTTAATACTATGTGATTTTTTTATCACGCTATAAACTTAAGCAAAAAAAAAGATAAAACAAATTATTTGCTTATCTTTTTTTCTTGAATATATAAAATCTATTAATGACCTTTATATCACCTCGATAGCAGAAGCAGGTACCCACCCGACTTTTCCATCTTCCAGTCGAATTTCTTTCCATTCTTTCATAGAGTTGTCTTTGACACTTACCTTTCTCCCTTCATGGAGAATAAACAAGCTAGTCCCACTCTCACTTGGAGTACTTCGTACTGTTACACTCGGATTCATTACTATCGCCTCACTTCGATTAACCAAATGCTCTTTTTGTTGCGAAGCAAAAAGATTAGAGCAAACAGTGACAATCAGCAAAATGATTCCTGATATGAATCCTATTTTCTTTAACATAATCTGTTTGGAGAATATAAAGAAATAGAAAGCGATAATCAATAGAATAAAGGAGACAATACCCCATGTGGCCCATGCATCTACACTCATACTATTTGTCAGAGATTTGATCCATGAAACAAAGAATACTTCAGGAACAGGTTCAACCTTATCTATTGTTTTTGCACGTGCCACTTCAAGATTAGCACGGATGTCACCATTTCCTGGTTGTAATAGCAGAGCACGCTCATAATTTAAAACAGCTTTCGCTATCTCCCCTATTTTATAATAACTATTTCCCAGATTGTAATAGACGTCGGCAGCTTCTCCATTTTTCAGTAATGCTTCATATATCTGAATAGCTGCTGCATAATCTTCTTTTATATATGCGGAATCTCCTTCAGCTTTTGTTGCATCTTCCAGTGTATTACTGGAAAATGTGGTATGCGAAGCGTGGATAGAATCAACTCCATTCGTTTGTCTAGTATCAATGCTTAACGAATCTTGTCCGAAACAAGTAAGCGACATTGATAATAATATAAAAAATAATATCCTTTTCATGACATAATCTCTTCTGGGTTAATGTTTTATTGAATTCTCCATTTTGCTTATTACTTCTATTGAAGAAGAATAAACTTTATCCATAGCTTGATTCTCATCACCTGGAGCAAACCGTGCAAATTCACAATCATTCAATGCATTCAGGAATTCTTTGATTAGTTCCTCATTTACTCCGTGATTTCTTAGTTTCTCTTCAATATTATCTTTAGATAAACGAGATACCGGAATATTCAGTTTGTCACTTATATATCCCCACAATGCCTTTAATACCTCATCGTAGAAAGCATCTTTTTTATTTTCGGAGAGTAATTTTCCTGCAAGCTTCATACGCTTCGTTGCCACTTTATTTGCTTTCTTCGTACGCATTTTAGCAACATTTGCATTTTCAGCAGCTTGCTTACGATAAATAATAAAGAAAATAATAAAGGCAAGAGCCGGAATGATATAGAATAACCAATATGTCATTGAACCATAGAAGAAACTTCCTTTAGGTTGGAGAGTAACTTCATTCTGTTTGATATAACGGATGTCTTCACCTAATACTTTCAAGTCCTCTTTATTCGTGAAGTTAGCAATTACTTGATCCGCATTACCTGCACCTTTCTCAACATTGATTACATAGTCTTCTGTTTTCAGTGTTTTGTAAGACTTTGAGCTAATAAAAAAATAGCTGAAAGATACTCCCGGAATCTTATATGTTCCGGCATGTCTCGGAATTGCTAAATATTCAATAACTTTATTGCCTGTGAGTCCTTCCCGGGTTAATCTGACTTGATTGTCTACTTTGGGATCATATACTTCAAAATCATCCGGGAATTTAATTTCCGGATTAGAAATCAACTTCAGGTTACCTGTACCGGATATTACCAGTTTAATAGTAATAGCATCATTGGTTTTCAGTTCCTTACTGTTGATAGAAGAAGATATATTGAACTCTCCCACTCCACCTGAAAAATCTGCAGGTTTACCCGTAGGAAGCGGATTGACATTTATTGCTATCTTAGGAGTGGAAATATTTTTTTTAATTTCAATGACATTACTTCCTCCATTGAAGAAGGCATCAAAAGGATCATCTGATTGCACAGGTTTTCCGATAGTCATCTGGAACTGTGCCGGATCAATATATAGCTTTCCTGATTGTTGCGGGAAGAGAACAAACTGGCGATAAACCGTTGTATAGTAATTACGTCCCTGATAATGCTCCGGAGTCCATCTTGCATTGGTTGTCATTTCTATTTCTTGAGAATGGAAACCTTTAAAGTCGGGCAATTTCGCATTATTAAGTTGTAAGTTGGATTCTCTGGTGTATATTTTATAGGTCAGGACAAAAGCCTCCTGTTCATACACATTTGTTTTACTGGCACTTGCCATAATAAAAAGGTCCTGATTAGAGACACTTGTACCAGATGAGGAATGTATAGAACCACTACTACTATTATTTTGTCCGCTATTGCCACCTTGATCTTGTGGCAATACTTTAATCTTTACTGAGTTTGCCACCATTTGGTCACCATCGGCAATAATGGAGGCACCGGGTATTGTGTATTCTCCGGCATTATTAGCCATTAATATGTATGTAAATGTAATACTACTAGTAGATGTAACATTACCATTCACTATTTGAGTACTACTTTGTTGTGAACGGCTTGGACCCATCAATACATCAAAACCTTTGATTGATGGTGCCCGAAAATCTTTCACTTTTTGTGTAGTTACAATATACGACAGCCTGAATTGTTCGCCTACTACCACTGCATCAGGAGCAGAAGCAGTAAAAGACACCTTATCAGCAAACACATGAGTGCTATATGCTATCAATGCCATCAATATAATAATCAGTTTTTTCATTGCTTATGAAATTTATATCATCAACTTTATATTACCAATCTTTTTCCAAGCGACCGCCTTGCATAACTTTTTGTTGCTTCTTCACTTTATCCTGCACATCTTTCTCGTCCTGCATGACAGAATTCAGTAATTGTTCAGCATTTTCCTTTGACATCTGATTATCTTGTTTCTTTTCAGATTTCGGTGGTTGCTGCTGATCTTTCTTTTCATCTTGTTTCTGATCCTTCTGTTTGTCTTTATTCTGGTCCTGTTTCTGATCTTGTTTTTGCTGATCTTTGTTTTGGTCCTGATTTTGATCTTGATTCTGTTGATTTTGTTGGTCTTTCAGCATTTTCTGTGCAAGAGCCAAATTGTACCGGGTTTCATGATCGGTAGGATTATTACGCAGTGACATTTTATATGCATCTACAGCTTTGGCATAGTCTTTACCAGCCTGGAAAATTACTCCCATATTGTGATAAATATGGGCGAGTTTCATTTTATCTTTTTCTATTTTGCTGGCCGATACATATTGTTCCATGGCATCCTGAAACTTTTGCTGTTGCGAAAGGGTATTTCCCAGATTATACATGGATACCGTAGACTTGGGATTAGCTTCCAAGGCCTTCCGATAGTTCACCTCTGCATCAACAAATACGCTATCATTAAACAGACGGTTTCCCTTACGGATATAGTCGCGTTCTGCTTTCTGAGCCGATACACCAGCTGCTGCTAACAGAAATACAGCGAATAGAATATATTTACTTTTTAACATACGTATAACTATTTCTTATTAGAAAACAGGTGAATGTTCTTAAATAAAGGATTTTTGCGATCCAGAATTAAGATTTCTGCCAATAACAATAGTAGAATAACCCATGCAATAGCCTGGAATTGTTCGTTAAACTCCGTATATACTTTCGACTCTACATCAGATTTCGCCATTTTATTCACTTCTTGATTGATGGCCTTTTGGGCTGAATTAGAATTATCTACTCGTACATATATACCTTTTCCTTCTTTTGCAATTTCCTGACACATAGCTTCATTCAAACGGGTAACGATCACATTACCTTCCCGGTCGCGGCGGTAATCATTCGTTCCTTCCACCGGTATTGGAGCGCCATCAGGCATACCTACTCCCAATACACTTACTTGAATACCCTTTTCTGCCGCAGCTTTGGCAGCTTCCACTGCACCACCTTCATGATTTTCACCATCAGTAATAACAATAATAGCCCGTCCTACCCCTTCTTGCGGAGTGAAACTACGGGCTGCCAGATTGATTGCTTCCCCAATAGCTGTACCCTGTTTAGAAATCAACGAAGGACTAATGGATTCTAAGAACATCTTAGCGGAAATATAGTCACTTGTAATTGGCAGCTGTGTAAAAGCGTCACCGGCAAATACAATCATACCTACCTTATCATTATCAAGCTCATCTACTAATCTGGATATTAATCTTTTTGCTTTTTCTAAACGGCTAGGCTGTACATCCTGCGCTAACATAGAGTTTGAAATGTCCAAAGCAATAATTACCTCTACTCCCTTGCGTTTAACCGTTTCCAGTTTTGAACCGAATTGAGGGCGTGCCAGTAATACGGAGAACAAACCAATAGCAACAAAAATAATCCAGAATTTTACATCCGGACGATATTTGGATACGTCAGGCATTAACTGAGCCAACAAAGTCGGATCTCCGAAACGTCGGATATTCTTTCTCCTCTTGTAATTGGAATACAAGTAGAAAGCTGCTAAAAAAGGTAATAGCAACAATAAATATAAATATGTAGGTTCTCCAAATCGAAACATCTTCTTACTATTTTATGATTGGCAAATAACGATTGACAAACATCCTTATGGAATTTTCTTGAGTACCGAATTACGTAATAGTACTTCCAACAAGACACAGAGGAAAGCTGCTAAAGCAAACCAATGATATTCTTCGTCCCGCTTACTATACTCTTTTACATTCAGTTTCGTCTTTTCCAGTTTATCAATTTCTTCATATACTTCTTTAAGCTTCGAGTTGCTCGTAGCCCGGAAATAGTTACCATCTGTCGTTCCGGCAATCTCTGTCAATGTCTTTTCATCAATTTCTACCGGCATACTTACATATTGCACCGTATTTCCGACTGGATAAGGATAAGGAGCCATTCCATTGGTACCTACTCCGATGGTATATACACGAATACCAAAGCTTTTTGCTATTTCTGCCGCTGTCATAGGCGAAATATCTCCCTTGTTATTTGTACCATCCGTCAATAGGATAATAACTTTGGATTTCGCTTTGCTATCTTTTAAGCGGGTTACAGCATTTGCAATACCCATACCGACAGCAGTACCGTCAGTGATAAGACCACATTTGATATTATGTATCATATCCAACAATACAGCATGGTCTACAGTCAACGGACATTGGGTGAAAGTTTCTCCTGCAAATAATGTAATACCGATATTATCATTGGGACGTCCATTGATAAACTCTGCAGCTACGTCTTTAGCAGCTTCCAGTCTGTTCGGCTTCAAGTCTTCAGCCAGCATACTGGTAGAAACGTCGATAGCCAGCATAATATCAATTCCTTCTATCTCACTGTTCTGCCACTTATTAGTAGTTTGCGGGCGTGCAAGAACCAAAATAACCAGTACTAAAGCAAGGCAGCGTAATAGAAATGGAACATGCAACAAATAATTCTTATAACTTTTAGGTGTATGCGCATATACCCGGGCATCTGAAATTTGAAGAGTTGCTTCACTTTTCTTTTGCTTCAGGATATACCATACAATATACGGTATAAGCAATAATAGCAAAAACAGATATTCAATATTGGCAAAAACCATTTTATTTATGATTTAACAGTTTACTATTTAGTATTAAGCTATACATCCTTTATACAAAAAGATTGTATAACTGTAGACCTATATATATAAAGGTACCGATCAATGCTGCTGATAACAATGCAATTCCACAAATCAGCATAGCTTTAACACGTAAAGAACGTTTCTCAATAATAGTGATTTCCGTTGGTTGCGGTTTCTGATTTTCCTCTTCCGGTTGTTTGGTCTCATTGATAAAATCAATGGCATTAATCAAATTGGCATCGTTTTCATTCATCTGAGGATTATGCTTGGCGAACTTCACTAAATCAGCAGTCTGGAACAATAGTTTTAGGTCTGATATGGCCTCTTTATCATTCATTTCCAGTAACTGATCAATTATTTCAGAAGAAGTCATTTCCAATGCATTAAATCCGAAACGATCCTTTATATATGTACGAATAGCATCGGTAAGTTCGGTATAGTACTCCTTCGATTGCCCTTTCTGCCATACCTTCTCTGTCTTGATACGTTCTATCTCTTTCATTGCAGCCTGATGTGGCGGCAATTTAGGTTCAACTTTAATTTTACGGATAATCGGTTTATTATCACGTATGCGAACAATCAGATAGATCAGCAAGCCAAGCAAAGGTAAAGCCAAGAATGAACAAGCGATCAATCCATACCAGTCTTCCCATGCAAAAGGAGCTTTCATCACAGGTTTTTGTCCGAAGAACTGGTCCGGATGTAAGGTGTCAACCGGCATTGAATATACTTTTAATGCGAGAGCTTTGGAGTTGTACACTTTCCCATCTACGGTAACTGGCATTGGCGGGAGATAATATAGAGCAGAGTCAAAAGAAGTGATAATGTACTCCTGCGTAATCACCATCCTCTGACGATCATTCAGGAATTGGGTATCTGGTTTGACTGTTTCTATAATTTCCACACCTCTTACCAGTGTATCAGTGTAAGCAGGAAAAATAGCACGCTGTTTGGCATCCATGGCTACTTGCAATTGCACTTTCGCCTGTTCGCCGATCAGTATCTGCAGTGAATCAATTTTTGCTTCTACTGTAACAGACTGTGCTACTGCTTTACTGACAAACAATAGACCTAATAATGCTATCAGAATAATATTTCTATTCATCTTTGATTCCATTAATTTCGTTTGGCAAATAAATTCAACAATGCCTTTACGTAATCCTGATCGGTTCTGACGGATACAGCATCTACGTTACTTTTGGTAAAAGTATCGTTCAGTTCAGTCTGCTTTTGTATCCACCAGTCGCGATGTGCCCGGCGTACAGCTTTGGAAGAGGTGTCAATCCATTGTTCATGCCCAGTTTCTGCATCTTTGATTCGCATCAGTCCTACTGGAGGAAGATCACTGACTCTCCTGTCGTATACTTGCAATGCTACTACATCATGTTTCCTGTTAGCAATGGTCAGCGCATTCTTAAAGCTTTCCTGGTCAATAAAATCTGATAAGATAAATGCAGTGCAACGCCTTTTCATTACGTTTGTCAAATATTCCAAGGCAAGACGAATATTTGTGCGACGGCTTTCCGGTTGGAAATCAATTAATTCACGGATAATATACAAGATATGTTTACGTCCTTTCTTGGGAGGAATAAACTTCTCTATCCGGTCTGAAAAGAAAATCACACCTATTTTATCATTATTCTGGATGGCAGAGAAAGCAAGAGTAGCAGCGATTTCCGTCACCATATCTTTCTTTAACTGCTTGATCGTACCAAATTCCAAACTTCCGGAAACATCAACCATTAACATAACTGTCAGTTCACGTTCTTCTTCAAACACTTTCACATAAGGTTTATTGAAGCGCGCAGTCACATTCCAGTCTATGTCACGTATATCATCACCGAATTGATATTCACGGACTTCCGAAAATGACATACCCCTACCTTTGAAAGCCGAATGGTATTGGCCTGCAAAGATATTGTTAGACAATCCTCGTGTCTTTATTTCAATTTGGCGAACTTTTTTTAGTATTTCACTTGTTTCCATTTATACAGTAGTTAATTAGTAGGTAGTTAAGTAGTCATGCATAGATATTTATGACTACTTATTGACTGTATTATAACTACAAATTAGGGTACTTCAACCTTATTCAGAATCTTACTGATGATTTCGTCCGAAGTCATGTTGTTAGCTTCAGCTTCGTATGTCAATCCGATACGGTGACGAAGAACATCATGTGCTACAGCACGTACATCTTCCGGAATAACGTAGCCGCGACGTTTGATGAATGCATACGTACGAGCAGCTAAAGCCAGATTGATAGACGCACGAGGTGAACCTCCGAATCCGATCATATCTTTCAGTTCCTTGAGGTCATATTTTTCTGGGAAACGAGTTGCAAATACGATATCTACAATATAACGCTCGATCTTCTCATCCAGATAGACTTGACGAACAACCTTACGTGCTTCAATAATTTCATCCGCTCTTAGAATAGGTTTCACATTGAACTTCTCACCATTGATATTCTGACGAATAATCAATTTTTCTTCTTCCAACTTCGGATAATCAATGACTACTTTCAGCATGAAACGGTCAACCTGTGCTTCAGGAAGCGGATAAGTACCTTCCTGTTCGATAGGGTTCTGAGTTGCCAATACAAGGAAAGGTTCCGGTAACATGAATGTTTCTTTACCAATAGTAACCTGACGTTCTTGCATTGCTTCCAGCAAAGCACTTTGTACTTTTGCAGGAGCACGGTTTATTTCATCAGCTAATACAAAGTTTGCGAAAATAGGTCCGCGCTGCACTTTAAAAGATTCATCTTTCTGACTGTAAACCATTGTACCGATAACGTCTGCAGGCAATAAGTCCGGCGTAAACTGGATACGGCTATATTTCGCATCAATCAGAGAAGCGAGTGTCTTAATAGCCAAAGTTTTCGCCAAACCAGGCACACCTTCCAAGAGGACGTGGCCATCGGAAAGTAATCCGATAAGCAGTGATTCAACCAAATGTTTCTGACCAACAATGATTTGGTCCA
>ENA-UONX01002268-UONX01002268.1-human-gut-metagenome-genome-assembly--contig:-P74old-NODE-2268-length-14174-cov-5.834408_pt1 | contig 14174 bp, 9 predicted proteins | sample MGYA00242466_ERZ724013 | MGnify/ENA metagenome assembly ERZ724013 | reverse complement strand
ACGATCTTGCACCGATCAAATCCGGTATCATGTGCACAATCCACGCTTACACAGGTGATCAGATGACACTTGACGGACCGCAGAGAAAAGGCGATCTGAGAAGATCTCGTGCAGCAGCTTGCAACATCGTGCCGAACAGCACAGGTGCAGCAAAAGCAATCGGTCTTGTTATTCCGGAACTGAACGGAAAACTGATCGGTTCTGCTCAGCGTGTTCCGACTCCGACAGGATCTACAACAATTCTTACAGCAGTTGTAGAAGGCGAAGTAACAGTTGATCAGATCAACGCAGCTATGAAAGCAGCAGCAAACGAGTCTTACGGATACAATACAGATGAGATCGTATCCAGCGATATCGTAGGTATGTCTTACGGATCACTCTTTGATGCTACTCAGACAATGGCACTTCCGACTGGCGACGGAACAACAGAAGTTCAGGTTGTTTCATGGTATGACAACGAGAACTCTTACACAAGCCAGATGGTAAGAACAATCAAATACTTCGGAAAACTGCTTGAGGCTTAATTCATTTTAAAGTAATGGATTATTTTGGCGGACAGGCAGTGTCGCGCCGAACAGTTATGAAAATGACTCACAACGGGGTCCGGTCTTATTGTAGGACCGGACTCCGTTTTGTTATGAATCTTCAGAAAAATATTCAGGAGGCAATGATAATGGCAGCTCTTAATAAAAAATCAGTAGATGATATTAATGTAAAGGGACAGAGAGTCCTTGTAAGATGTGACTTTAACGTTCCGCTGATCGACGGTAAGATTACAGATGAAAATCGTATCGTGGCAGCTCTTCCTACAATTAAAAAATTGATTGCGGATGGAGGAAAAGTAATCCTTTGTTCTCACCTCGGAAAGCCGAAGGGTGAGCCGAAACCGGAACTTTCTCTTGCACCGGTGGCAGTAAGACTGGCTGAACTTCTCGGACAGGATGTGAAATTCGCAGCCGATCCGGAAGTAGTAGGAGAAAATGCAAAAGCGGCAGTGGAAGCGATGAAGGACGGCGACGTAGTCCTTCTTGAGAATACACGTTACAGAGCAGAAGAGACAAAGAACGGAGAGGCATTCAGCAAAGAACTGGCTTCTCTTTGTGATGTATTTGTAAATGATGCGTTTGGTACGGCTCACAGAGCACACTGTTCAAACGTAGGAGTTACAGAGTATGTTGATACGGCAGTTGTCGGATATCTTATGCAAAAAGAGATCGACTTCCTTGGAAATGCAGTAGAGAACCCGGAAAGACCGTTTGTTGCGATCCTTGGCGGTGCGAAAGTTTCCAGCAAAATCTCAGTTATCAATAACCTGCTTGACAAAGTAGACACATTGATTATCGGAGGAGGAATGAGTTATACATTTACAAAGGCTCAGGGCGGAAGTGTAGGAGCATCTCTTCTTGAGGAAGACTATCTTCAGTATGCACTTGATATGATCAAGAAAGCTGAGGAAAAAGGAGTAAAACTTCTTCTTCCGGTTGACACGATCGTAGCAGATGAATTTTCAAACGATGCAAATACGAAAGTTGTTTCACGTGATGCGATTCCGGACGGATGGATGGGTCTGGATATCGGACCGGAGACGGCAAAAATCTTTGCAGAGGCAGTGAAATCTGCGAAAACAGTTGTTTGGAACGGACCGATGGGATGCTTCGAGATGCCTAAATTTGCAGAAGGAACAAAAGTTGTTGCAGAAGCTCTCGCAAATACAGAGGCTGTTACGATCATCGGAGGCGGTGATTCGGCAGCGGCTGTAAATCAGCTTGGATTCGGCGATAAGATGACACATATTTCTACAGGCGGCGGCGCTTCTCTGGAATTCCTTGAAGGAAAAGAACTTCCGGGTGTAGCGGCAGCTAATGATAAATAAATGAAAGTGGTCTAGAAGAAGGAGAATATGGAAATGGCAAGAAGAAAAATTATCGCAGGTAACTGGAAAATGAACAAAACTCCGAGCGAAGCAGTTGCTCTTGTAGAAGAACTGAAACCGCTTGTAGCAAACGACGCCGTAGACGTTGTATTTTGTGTTCCGGCAATCGATATCGTACCGGTTGTTGAAGCTGTGAAAGGAACAAACATTCAGGTTGGTGCTGAGAATATGTATTTTGAAGAGAGCGGAGCTTATACAGGCGAAATCTCTCCGGGTATGCTTGTAGATGCAGGTGTAAAATATGTCGTTCTCGGACATTCTGAGAGAAGAGATTATTTCGGTGAGACAAACGAAGACGTAAATAAGAAAGTATTGAAAGCATTAGAGCATGGTATCACACCAATCATGTGCTGCGGTGAATCTCTGGAGCAGAGAGAGCAGGGTGTGACAATGGATTTCATTCGTCAGCAGGTGAAAGTAGGTCTTCAGAATGTTACATCCGAGCAGGCAAAAACGATGGTTATTGCTTATGAGCCGATTTGGGCGATCGGAACAGGAAAGACAGCTACAACGGAACAGGCAGAGGAAGTTTGTAAAGCAATCCGTGAGTGTGTTGCAGAAGTGTATGATGATGCAACGGCAGAGAAAATCCGTATTCAGTACGGCGGTTCTGTGAATGCAGGAAACGCAGCAGAGCTGTTTGCACAGGCTGACATAGACGGAGGTCTTGTAGGAGGAGCTTCTTTGAAAGCTGATTTCGGAAAAATCGTAAATTACTAATTTTTATCGAATATTTTGTAAAATAAATACGAGATCGATTTTATAAACAGACCGGACAGGTGCACAAATGCGTCAGTCCGGTCTGTTCATGCTTGCAAAACAAAGAAAAAAAAGGTACAATAAATAGCGGAATGAAAAGTACAAATGTATAGTTAAAGGAGATATGGATATGAGTAAAAAACCAACCGTATTGATGATATTAGATGGATATGGCTTGAGAGCCGATGATAAGGGTAATGCTGTAGCAGAAGGAAAAACTCCAGTAATGGACAAGCTGATGGCAGAATGCCCATTCGTAAAAGGAAATGCAAGCGGAATGGCAGTCGGACTTCCGGAAGGGCAGATGGGAAATTCAGAAGTCGGACATTTGAATATGGGAGCTGGACGAATTGTATATCAAGACTTGACAAAAATCACAAAGTCAATTCAGGATGGAGATTTCTTTGAGAATAAAGCGCTTCTTGCAGCATGTGAAAATGTAAAGAAAAACGATTCTGCTCTTCACATGATGGGACTTGTATCTGACGGCGGAGTTCACAGTCACAATACTCATATTTACGGTTTGCTTGAGCTGGCGAAAAAACAGGGAATCGAGAAAGTTTATGTACATTGTTTCCTTGATGGAAGAGATACGCCTCCGGCATCGGGAAAAGATTATGTGGCAGAACTGGAAGCTAAGATGAAGGAAATCGGTGTCGGTGAAGTGGCATCTGTATCAGGTCGTTATTATGCGATGGATCGTGACAACCGTTGGGATCGTGTGGAAAAAGCATATAATGCCTTGGTGAAAGGCGAAGGAGTTGAAGCGGCATCGGCGCTTGAAGGAATTCAGGCATCTTATGACAACGAGAAAACTGACGAGTTTGTGGAACCGTTTGTAGTGATGAAAGACGGCGCTCCGACAGCGACAGTAAAAGACGGGGATTCTATGATCTTCTTCAATTTCAGACCGGATCGCGCGAGAGAGATCACAAGAACATTCTGCGACGATCAGTTCGACGGTTTTGAACGAGGAGAACGGGTGAAAACAACGTATGTATGTTTTACAGAATACGATGTTACGATCGAAAATAAACTGGTTGCTTTTGTAAAAGAAGAGATTACAAACACATTTGGCGAGTTTCTTGCAGCAAAGGGTCTGAAACAGGCTCGTATTGCAGAGACGGAAAAATATGCGCATGTGACCTTTTTCTTCAACGGCGGGGTAGAAGAGCCGAATGAAGGAGAAGACAGAATACTTGTAAAATCTCCGAAAGTTGCAACATATGATTTGAAACCGGAGATGAGTGCGTATGAAGTAAGCGATAAGCTTGTTGATGCAATCAAGTCTGATAAATATGACGTTATTATTATAAATTATGCAAATCCGGATATGGTTGGACATACAGGTGTTGAGCCGGCAGCTATCAAAGCGATAGAAGCTGTTGACGAATGCGTCGGAAGAGCGGTTGAAGCTGTGAAAGAAGTGAATGGTCAGATGTTTATCTGCGCGGATCACGGAAATGCAGAGCAGTTGATTGACGAAGAGACAGGAGAGCCGTTTACGGCACACACAACAAATCCTGTACCATTTATTCTTGTAAATGCAGATCCGTCTTATAAGCTCAGAGAGGGAGGATGTCTTGCGGATATTGCTCCTACATTGATTGAACTCATGGGAATGGAGCAGCCGAAAGAGATGACGGGAAAATCTCTTCTTTTGAAATAAAAATTTAGCGAATTCGTTTTATATACGAACAGACCTCGAAGATTCGGGGTCTTTCGTTTATGTAGAGCAATAATGGAACTTTATATATAAAGCAGCCGTAAAGGAGTAATAAAATTATGCGGGAAAAGCTGACAAAGAGCGATGTAGAGAAAATTCGGGAAGAGATTGAACATCGGAAATTGGTAGAAAGAAAAGAATTGATTGAAGCGGTAAAAGAAGCGCGTTCTCATGGAGATTTAAGTGAAAATTTTGAATATCATGCGGCAAAAAAAGAAAAAAACAGAAATGAAAGTCGAATCCGTTATCTGGAAAGAATGTTAAAAACTGCGGTGATCGTAGAAGATGAATCTAAAGAAGATGAAATCGGACTTAATAATACGGTAGAGGTGTACTGTGAAGATGATGAAGAAGTGGAGACGTACCGGATTGTAACATCAGTCAGAGGAAGTTCCCTGAATGGTCTTGTAAGTATTGAATCGCCGCTTGGAAAAGCTCTTCTTGGACATAAAGAAGGAGATCGTGTTTTTATAAAAGTAAATGATGATTTCGGATATTATGTTATTGTGAAAAAAGTAATCAAGACGCAAAGTGAAGATGAGGATCACATCCGAAGTTTTTAAACTTTTTTTGGATGAGGGGAAAAAGGATAATAAGCATTTTTTAGAATTTTTTAGAATATGGAAAACATCAATAAAATTGATTTTCAGAGGGAAAAAGAATGAAATACAAGACGATATTTTTTGACTTGGACGGAACAATTACGGATTCCGCGCCGGGAATCATGAATAGTATTAAATATGCACTTGAGAAAAATCATCTTCCGATGCTTTCGGAAGAGCAACTCCGAAGCTTTATCGGACCGCCGCTGCGCGGACAGTTTTGTAAAGTTTGTGGTCTTGCGGATGAAGAAAGTGCGAGGATGGTTGAAGATTATAGAGAGTATTACCGTGACAAAGGGATTTTTGGAAATAATGTATATGACGGCGTGATCGAGATGTTGGAAAAACTGAGAAAAAAAGGATTTCGTTTAGCGATTGCAACATCAAAACCGGAGATGTTTGCAAAGCAGATTGCGGATTATTTTGGGTTTTCCAAATATTTTGACTTTATCGGCGGAGCCTGTATGAATGAAAGCAGGACAGATAAATATGAAGTGATAGAATATGTGATTGAGAGCTGTAACATTACAGACAGAAATGAAGTAGTCATGGTAGGGGATCGCTCTCATGATATGATCGGAGCAAAGAAAGCGGGACTGCACAGTATAGGCGTGTTGTATGGATATGGATCGAAAGAAGAATTGGAACAGTCGGGAGCGGAAATGTTAGTGGAAGTGCCGGAACAGATTGTCTCCTTGATGGAAGTTTGATTAAAACACTACATGTTGTATATAAGAGGAACAGATGATTTTTTAATAAAACGGCAGAGATGCGGGAGGTAAAACGATTTCCTACATCTCTGCCGTTTTTCGAGCTCTGTAATATTGTTTACATTGACTGATTTTCTTTTTCCATATTTTTAAAGGCAGTGGAAAGCATCAGTTTAATTCGGTTTAATTGGTTCACTTCGCTTGCGCCGGGATCGAAATCAATGGCGACAATATTTGACTGCGGATGGAGCCGGCGAAGTTCTTTGATCACACCTTTTCCTACGACATGGTTTGGAAGACAGGCAAACGGCTGCGCGCAGATAATATTTTGAGCGCCGTTTTCAATCAGTTCAAGCATTTCTCCGGTCAGAAACCATCCTTCTCCTGTCTGATTCCCAAGCGATACGATATCAGATGCCATTTCTGCTAAATGTTCGATTTTTGCAGGAGGTGAAAAATGTTTGCTTTCTGCGAAGGCTTTTGTGGCAGGAGACCGAAACCATTCAACCGCCTGAACACCGAGACGTCCTGCAAGTGCTTTTGACTTCTTCATCCCGAGATGAGAGACTTTGAAGTTTTGGTTATAAAAACAATATTGCAAAAAGTCTGCAAGATCAGGAACAACAGCTTCTGCGCCTTCTGCCTCTAGCAGTTCAACAAGATGATTATTGGCTGCCGGCAGAAATTTCACAAGTATTTCCCCGACAATTCCGACGCGGGGTTTTTTGATATCCAATATTTCGATCGAATCAAAGTCGTGAATAATGTCCCGGCAAAGCTTTTTGAATTTGTGCCGGGAAGGATATCCTTTTGAAACAAAGTCTTTGCAGATCTTTGCCCATTTGCGATGAATCTGATCAGTTGTTCCGGGAACGGCTTCGTATGGCCGCATATGATAGACACATTTCATAAAAATATCTCCGAAGAGAGCGCCGTATACGATACGCATGATAAGGGACGGGGTCAGTTTAAATCCCGGATTTCCTTCCAGGCCGCTTAAATTCAGTGAGATGACAGGAACGTGTCCAAAGCCTGCTTTTTTCAGGGCGCGCCGTATAAATCCGATATAATTGGAAGCGCGGCATCCTCCTCCTGTTTGAGTAATGATAACTGCCACTTTGTCAAGATCGTATTTTCCGGAAAGAAGTGCTTCCATAATCTGTCCAACAACGATGAGAGAAGGGTAGCAGGCATCGTTATTTACATATTTCAGGCCTACATCAACTGCCTGTTTGTTGTCGTTAGGGAGAATCTCAAACCGATATCCGGATCCTCTAAAGGCAGCTTCGAGCATTTCAAAATGAATCGGAGACATCTGCGGACAAAGAATAGTATGTGTCGCCTTCATTTCCTTTGTAAAAGGAACTTTTTCGATTGCTGCAGAGCGGATAGTGCGCTCTGTCTTTTTTTGTTCTCTGACGCGGATAGCAGCCAGCAGAGAGCGTACACGGATACGAGCCGCCCCTAGATTATTAACTTCGTCGATCTTTAAAGTTGTATAAATTTTACCTGAATTTGTTAAGATGTCGGCAACTTGATCTGTAGTAACAGCATCAAGACCGCATCCGAAAGAGTTCAGTTGGATTAAATCAAGGTTTTCTGTTGTTTTTACATAATTTGCCGCGGCATACAAGCGAGAGTGGTACATCCACTGATCCATAACATTAAGAGGCCGTTCAACGGGATGAAGATGGGATACAGAATCTTCAGTCAGTACGGCAATATTATAGGAAAGGATCATTTCCGGAAGTCCATGATTGACTTCCGGGTCGATATGGTACGGTCTTCCGGCAAGGACGATTCCTCTGTTTCCGGTTTCGTTCAAAAACCGGATCGTTTCTTCCCCTTTGCGTCTCATATCTTCCCGGCAGGAAGCAAGTTCTGTCCATGCATCGTGTACTGCGGAATAAATCTCGTTTTTTGACAGTGAGAATTTTGATCCCAGTTCTTCAAATAACCGATAAGCAATGGTTTCTTCGTTTTTAAAAGAAAGAAACGGATGGATGAAGTCGACTTCGTTTTCGATGATCGGATCGATATTGTTTTTTATATTTTCCGGATAAGATGTAACGATCGGACAGTTGTAGTGGTTGTTGGAATCTTCAAATTCATTCCTTTCATATGGAACAGACGGATAGAAAATGTGTTCGATTCCGTTGTTGATCAGCCATTGAATATGTCCGTGAGCCAGTTTTGCCGGATAACATTCGGATTCACTTGGAATGGATTCGATACCGAGTTCGTAAATTTTTCTCGTAGAAGCAGGAGAGAGTACGACACGGAATCCGAGTTTGGTGAAAAATGTAAACCAGAATGGATAATTTTCGTACATGTTAAGTACACGGGGAATTCCGATTATTCCTCGCGTGGCATCTTCTTCGGAAAGAGGTTCATAATCAAAATACCGATGAAATTTATAGTCAAACAAGTTTGGCAGCGTATTTGTATTTTTTTCTTTTCCGAGACCTCGTTCACATCGGTTTCCGGTTATAAATTTTCGGCCGCCGCTGAAGTGATTGATCGTAAGACGACAAGTGTTTGTACATCCGCGGCATTTTGTCATAGTAGTTGAATATTCAAGGGAACGGATGTCTTCAATAGAAAGCATAGTTGTTCCTTTACATTCTCCGTAACGTTCTCTGGCAATCAATGCAGCGCCGAATGCGCCCATGATTCCGGCAATATCGGGACGGATTGCTTCGCAGTCTGCGATTTTTTCAAAGCTTCTAAGGACGGCATTGTTGTAAAATGTTCCGCCTTGAACAACAATATGTTTCCCGAGTTCGGAAGCGTCTGATACTTTGATGACTTTGAAAAGTGCGTTTTTTATGACGGAGTAAGCAAGTCCGGCAGAGATGTCCGCTACGGAAGCGCCTTCTTTTTGAGCTTGCTTTACTTTAGAGTTCATAAAAACAGTACAGCGTGTCCCTAAATCAATCGGATTTTGAGCATAAAGAGCTTCATGGGCAAAATCTTCTACCGTGTAATTTAAAGACTTTGCGAATGTTTCAATGAAAGAACCGCATCCGGAAGAACATGCTTCGTTAAGCTGCACACTATCAACTGTTTGATTTTTGATTTTGATGCATTTCATGTCCTGACCGCCGATATCGAGGATACAGTCTACATCAGGTTCAAAAAACGCGGCTGCATAATAATGGGCAACGGTTTCCACTTCGCCTTCATCTAGCATAAGGGCAGACTTGATCAGCGCTTCTCCGTATCCGGTAGAGCAGGAGTGGACGATTTCAACGTCTTCGGGAAGCTGGCGGTAAATATCCTTGATCGCGGAAATTGTTGTTCCGAGAGGATCTCCGTCATTATTGTGGTAAAAAGAGTAAAGGAGTGTTCCGTCTTCTCCGACAAGAGCAGCTTTTGTTGTTGTAGATCCCGCATCAATTCCTAAAAAAGCTTTGCCTGTATAAGTTGCCAGATCTTTGATCGGAACTTGGTGTTTGCTATGACGGGAAATGAATTTATCATAGTCTGCAGATGTTTCAAATAATGGATCAAGACGCTCTACTTCAAAGTCTAATTGAATTTTATTTTCAAGGCGTTTCTGAAGCTCGCAAAGAGCTGTCGGCGTATCCTTTTTTGAATTTAAAGCAGATCCGATCGCGGCGAACAAGTGTGAGTGGTGCGGAGCGATAATGTGTTCGTCATCTAATTTTAAAGTACGGATAAAGGTTTCGCGTAGTTCTGATAAAAAGTGAAGAGGTCCGCCGAGAAATGCAACATGTCCGCGAATTGGTTTTCCACATGCAAGTCCGCTGATTGTCTGGTTTACGACAGCCTGAAAAATAGAAGCGGCAAGATCTTCTTTGGACGCTCCTTCATTGATGAGAGGCTGAATGTCGGATTTGGCAAATACACCGCAGCGAGCCGCGATGGAGTATAGCGCTTTATAGTTCTTTGCATATTCGTTCAATCCCGAAGCGTCTGTCTGAAGAAGGGAAGCCATTTGGTCAATAAAAGAACCTGTGCCCCCTGCACAGACTCCGTTCATACGCTGTTCTACATTTCCACCTTCAAAATAGATGATTTTCGCATCCTCACCTCCGAGCTCAATCGCCACATCAGTCTGCGGTGCATAGTCTTGCAGAGCTGTTGATACGGCAATGACCTCCTGTACAAAAGGAACTCCTAGATGTTTTGCGAGAGTAAGACCTCCGCTTCCTGTAATGACAGGAGAAACCTGAATTGAACCGAGTTTGTAAAGTGCCCGTCCGAGCAAGTCGGATAATGTTTCCTGAATGTTTGCAAAATGACGTTCGTAGTCTGAAAAAAGGACTTCGTTTTCACTGTCTAAAATTGCAATTTTGACTGTGGTAGAACCGATATCAATACCGAGAGTATGTAATTTGTTTAAGTTCATTGCATTATCTCCAAACTTTAAAAAAATAATGATTTTTCGAAATATTACTATAATGAAAAGAGAACTCTGAAAAAGAAAAGAGTTCCTACCTATTAAATGTATAATACTATTATACGACGTTTTCCATTATACGACATCATTTTTGGAAATACAATCGTGATTATTATGCGGGTTTTCGCTAATAATGTCGATTTATATAGCTATTTTACATAAAGATTGTGTTAAACGTGTGAAAAGAAACAACATATGTTTGACAAACAGATATGTGAAAGTTACAATTAGATAAAAATGTTAAAAGGTGAGGTAATGATTGTTGAGCTGGTTTGACAAAATGGAAAAAAAGGTTGGGCGTTATGCCATAAGTAATTTGACTTTGTACTTGCTTATTGCATATGGAATCGGTTATATGACCAGATTTCTTATGCCGGAACTTCTTCAGTGGCTGACACTGGAACCGGGATTAATACTGAAAGGGCAGATTTGGAGAATTGTTTCGTGGATTTTTGTAGCTCCGGCTGAGAAACCGATTTATTTTCTGCTTATGGTCTGGCTGTATTATTCTTTGGGAACGACTCTCGAACGTACGTGGGGAACATTTCGGTATAATGTATATATTATTTCGGGAATGTTGTTTACTGTGATCGGGGCATTTGTGCTGTACGGGGTGTTGTGCGCGACATATGATGCTGCTTTTATAGGCGGTCAGACGCTGCTCTTAACAGGAAGCGGATTATTTAGTGTTTCTTATATCTATATGTCGATCTTTTTGGCATTCGCGGTAACTTATCCGGATATGGAAGTGTTATTGTATTTTATTATTCCGATCAAAATGAAATGGATGGGGCTTGTGGTACTCGTTGAAGCTCGAGTAGCGCTGCTTGCCGTTCTTGTCGGTCCTGCGCATCGTGAAGGGTTCGCGAGTAGGTAACGTTCAGATTGTTGCATCGATTTTAAACTTTATTATATTCTTTTTATCAACGCGCAATTTGAGCAGGTATTCACCGAAAGAACGGGCCCGCAAGGCAAAGTTCAAACAGCAGTCGGCGCCTCATATGACATATGCCAACGGAGCAAGACATCGCTGTGCGGTATGCGGACGGACGGAACTGGATGATCCGTGTCTTGAATTTCGGTTTTGCTCAAAATGTAACGGTAATTATGAATATTGCCAGGATCATTTATTTACCCATGAGCATGTAAAATAGCAGTTTGTAAATTGCTTATGCGGGTGTTGAGAAAACTTATATCAGATAGATTATAAAGGAGAGAATTGATTGATGAAAAAGACAAAAGTAGTTTGTACAATGGGACCGAACACGAATGACAGGGAACTGCTGAAAAAGTTGATTGAAAACGGAATGGATGTTGCCCGCTTCAATTTTTCGCACGGAGATCATGAAGAACAAAAAAGCAGAATGGATCTGCTGAAAGAACTGCGTCAGGAATTGAATACAAACACTGCAATTCTTCTTGATACAAAGGGACCGGAGATCCGTACGGGAGTATTGAAAGGCGGAAAAAGAATAATGCTCAAGGCCGGAGAGCAGTTTACTCTGACAACAGAGGAGATCGAAGGGGATGAATCAAAAGTTTCGATCACTTACGAAGGTCTTGTGCAGGATGTTGATGCCGGTAGAGTGATTCTTATTGATGACGGATTGATTGAATTAAAAGTTGTTGGAAAAAGTGAAAAGGAAATTTTCTGCGAAGTCATAAACGGAGGAGAACTCGGTGAGAGAAAGGGAGTAAATGTGCCGAATGTAGCGGTTAGACTTCCGGCAATCACAGAAAAAGATAAGGATGATATCCGTTTTGGAGTAGAGCAGGGAATTGATTTTATCGCTGCATCTTTTGTGAGAAATGCAGAATGTGTACTTGAAATAAAAGCATACCTTAAAGAACTCGGTGCGCCATATGTTCCGATTATTGCAAAAGTAGAGAATGCAGAAGGAATTAAAAATATTGATGAAATTATCCGTGCTGCAGACGGGGTTATGGTTGCGAGAGGAGATCTTGGAGTAGAAATTCCGGCAGAAGAAGTTCCGTATCTTCAGAAAATGATTATTCAGAAATGTAATATGAACTTTAAAACAGTTATTACGGCAACCCAGATGCTGGACTCTATGATGCGTAATCCGCGTCCGACAAGAGCGGAAGTTACAGATGTTGCCAATGCTGTATATGACGGAACAGATGCGGTAATGCTGTCAGGAGAGACGGCGCAGGGGAAATATCCTCTGGAAGCGCTTCAGATGATGGTTCATATTATTCAGAATACAGAACAGCATCTCGATTATGAAGGAATGTTGGAAAAAACAGGAGGACATTTAAAAAGCGGTGTATCAAGCGCAATCGGATATTCATCTGTGCTGGCAGCATCAAATCTGAATGCCAAATGCATTATTACACCTTCTGTATCGGGAGCAACGGCAAGAGTTGTATCCAATCTGCGTCCGCGTCAGGTGATTTTAGGTGTGACTCCGAATGAGAGAACATTGCGCAGAATGTCGATTTACTGGGGAGTAAAACCGATTAAATCACAGGCATTTAATACGACGGATGACATTTGCGACGGCGCGATTGAGCTGGCAAAAGTGAAGCAGTTTGTAGAAACAGGAGAGATTGTCGTAATCACAGCGGGAATTCCTTCGCCGAATGTAAAAAAAGAGAGAAGCGCCACAAGTAATATGATGAGAATTGCAACTGTGGAATAATATGTAAAAGCAAAAAATAGGAATCAGGCTGAAGATAAAAATATGAGGAGTGAGAGAAGATGGATAAAAGACCGTTTGTGACAAAAGAGAAGGTCGAGAAAATAACAAAAATATATCCGACTCCGTTTCATCTTTATGATGAAAAAGGAATCAGAGAAAATGTAAAAGCGCTTAAAGAGGCGTTTTCATGGAACAAGGGTTACAAAGAATACTTTGCGGTAAAAGCTACGCCAAACCCGTTTTTGATCGATATTTTGAAAGAGTATGGCTGCGGCTGCGACTGCTCTTCCTATACAGAACTTATGATGTCGGAAGCTCTTGAAATTACGGGAGAAGACATTATGTTTTCTTCGAACGATACTCCGGCGGAAGAATTTATTTATGCAGATAAGCTTGGGGCTATCATAAATCTTGACGATATTACGCATATTGATTTTTTGGAGCAGGCAATCGGTCATGTTCCGGAGACAATAAGCTGCCGGTTTAATCCCGGAGGATTATTTAAAATCAGTAACGATATTATGGATAATCCGGGAGATGCAAAATACGGTATGACACCGGAACAGATTTTGGAAGCATATAAAATATTAAAAAGTAAAGGCGCGAAAGAGTTTGGTCTTCATGCATTTCTGGCAAGCAATACTGTTACGAATGATTATTATCCGATGCTTGCAAAAGTTTTATTTGAACAAGCTGTAAAACTTTCAAAAGAGGCGGGAGTTCATATTAAGTTTATTAATCTCTCAGGTGGAATCGGGATTCCGTATAAACCGGATCAAGAACCGAACGATATATATGCGATCGGAGAGGGAGTTCGGAAAGTGTATGAAGAAGTTCTTGTTCCGGCAGGAATGGGAGATGTTGCTATTTATACAGAGTTAGGACGCTATATGATGGGACCGTATGGCTGTCTTGTGACAAAAGCGATCCACGAGAAAAATACTTATAAAAACTATATCGGTGTGGATGCATGTGCGGTAAATCTTATGCGTCCGGCAATGTATGGAGCGTATCACCATATTACCGTACTTGGAAAAGAGGATGAACCGTGTGATCATAAATATGATGTGACAGGTTCGCTTTGTGAGAATAACGATAAGTTCGCTGTTGACAGGATGCTTCCTCTGATTGAGCGGGGAGATTATCTTGTGATTCATGATACAGGGGCACATGGATTTGCAATGGGTTACAATTATAATGGTAAATTAAAATCAGCCGAACTTCTTCTTAAAGAGAACGGAGAAGTAAAACTTATCAGAAGGGCAGAAACTCCTGCTGATTACTTTTCAACATTTGATTGTTTTGAAATTGGAAAGAAACTTATGAATGTATAATTTTTTAGAATATATTTTATT
>ENA-UONX01002260-UONX01002260.1-human-gut-metagenome-genome-assembly--contig:-P74old-NODE-2260-length-14222-cov-5.280229_pt1 | contig 14222 bp, 7 predicted proteins | sample MGYA00242466_ERZ724013 | MGnify/ENA metagenome assembly ERZ724013 | reverse complement strand
CGACGCGGCGTCTCGAACCAATCATGCCGAGATACGCCGGTTCTTTTCCTTTTCCAATCATCCGCAGGCAGTCCGCATCGTGGCGGTGTCCGCGCGTAACGATACAGATATAGTCGCTCTCCTGAATCTTGAGTTCTTTGATCGCATGCCCAAAGTCATCACAGATCACCTTCTCTGCCATCGGGAAACGTCCCGGATTCGCGAAGGAAAGACGGTCGTCCACCACAGTTACCAGGAATCCGACGCGCGCGCCAAATTCTGCCACCGGAAGAGCCACATGGCCGCCTCCGAGAATAATCAGGCGCTCTTTCGGGAAAAATGGTTCCGCCACATTCCAACTGCTTCCGGCGCGCCCACAGACCGGCTGCCCCTGTGTCATGGCTTCTTTTCCAATCTCTGACGCCTCTGCGCCTTCTCTCAGTTCACAGCGCATATCTGCTAGATTTCCCTCTTCTCCCACAAAGCTTCTCTCGAGCGCCAGACACGGCGTCCCTTCCAGTTTTTTCAGAATCTCCCCATACAGATTCATATCACGCACTTCCTCTCTTTTATGCTGCATGAGCCATCCATTTCTGATTTCGCAGTTGTGCTATCGCGGTTGCTGCCTCTCCGCTTCTCTGGCTCAATTATTTACCAAAACCGCAGTTCGGGAAAATACAGGTTGGACAATTTAAGCACAGACCACCTGCGCCCATTTTCGCCAGATCCGCTTTTATCACAGGCACATCTGCCATCACACGCGGCAGCACCAGATCAAAGATGGTTCTCTTTGCATACATCACGCAGCCCGGAAGTCCCATGATCGGCTTTCCGTCCTTCGTATATGCCAGCAAGAACATCGCTCCCGGAAGTACCGGCGCGCCGTAGGAGACAACCTCCGCCCCGGTCTGCTTGATCGCGCTCGGTGTCGTATCATCCGGATCGACGCTCATGCCGCCGGTACAGACAACAAAATCGGCGCCCTGATCCAGCCATTCCTGGATTGCCTCCGTGATTTTATCCGGATTGTCCCCTATAATCTTCTGTCCCAGAACTTCCACACCAAATTCCTGAAGCTTTTCCCGGATGACCGGGCCAAATTTATCCTCAATCCGTCCATAGAACACTTCATTTCCGGTCGTCACAATGCCCGCTTTCTTATTTTTATACGGAAGCAGCTTTAACAGCGGCTCTGAACCCGCTGCCTTCTTCGCCTCTTCCATTTTTTCTTTTTCAATTACCAGCGGGATCACACGGGTTCCGGCTAACTTATCACCTTTTTTTACCGGGAAATTCGTCCGGCGGGTCGCGATCATCATCTCCGGCAGGCTGTTGACCTTTAAGAGGCGTTCTTCATCGACCTGAAACAGACCGTCCGACTCCGCAATCAGCTCAATCTTGCCTTCCTTCGGATCGGTTGCACGCATATACTCATTCTGGCAGATGCCGCGCAGAATGTCCGCCGCCTCGTCCTCATGATATTTTGTATCGTCCTTTTCCCAGACATAAATATGATCTTTTCCAATCGAAAGCAGTACCGGGATGTCCTCCTCACGCACGATATGTCCCTTGCGGAATACAGCGTCCTTCGTCACGTCCGGAATAATCTGCGTCATGTCATGGCAGAGTACCTGTCCGACTGCCTCGGTTGTTTTCATTAATTTCATATGATTTTCCTCTTTTCCTTTTTACAGTAATGCCTCCGCACGCTTTGCCAGCTGATACCGCCGTTCCACGCCCGCCAGCGCCTCCGGGTTATCCTTAAATTTCTCCCGTTTTGCCGCAAACCGTTCTTCGATCGTTACACGCCGTTCTCCCTGTACCTGCTTGTCCGCCAGGTACACGATCAGGCTTTCGTTCAGATATCCCAGCTTTTCTTCCGGCAGATCCATATGATCCGCAACGATATCCGCGATCCCGGTATGTCCCAGAAGCCGCAGCCATCCCGCCCCTGTCTCTGGATGTTCGGGGTATGCTTTGGCGATGTCATGAAGAAGCGCCGCCGCGTAGATTTTGTGTTTATCGATTGGAGGGCTTTTGTATGTCATCTCCACACACGTTTCCGCCCTATGCTTTAGAACTCTATCTGCCAATTCCACGGCCAGCTCCGCAACCGCCCGGCTATGGCGCACCGTCGCCTCTGGCGTGTGAAACCATGCAAGCAGACGTTCACACTCCTCTTTGTCCGGGACAGGACGTTTTCTCTCCCAATCACGCAATTTCTGAAACTCTTCCTGTGTATCCGCATCAAACGCACAGCCCGGATCCGGCACATCCAGGGAAATCCGGCGGATTTCCGGCTGTTCACAGGCGCCTTTAAGCCCCATCGTTCCGTCATGCTGCAGCAGTTTTTCGATCACATCTGCACGGATCAGAAGCGGATGCCCCGGTATTTTCTCATACTCCGGGAGATAGACATCCCCATCGCCCTCCGCAAATCGGTATTTTTCATATTCCAGCGTAAATGGCGTAAACAGCGGCACATCCACCGGGAAAAAGAAAATGCCATCCAGCGTCTCCTTTCCTGCCGTTTTCCGCTTTTCCTCATAATAGGAAAGCCCCAGGCAGACGGAATCAAACATTTTCGTCTCCGCATACGCCGGATTGTGGATGAAATGGATTCCCGGTCCCGCAGCCGCCGCGCGTATATCTTCCGCCCGGCGTCCGGTAATGATCGTGATTTCATGTACGCCGCACGCCCGCAGCGTCTGTATCTCACGTTCCAGGACCGTCTGGGCGCCGAGCTTCATGAGTGGTTTGAAATCCCCCATCCGCGAGGATCGCCCCGCCGCCGAGATCAAGGCGTCAAATACATAATCCTTTCTTTCATACACCTGTCCGTAGCCAAAGGGAATCTGCAGAAGTTCTGTCTTTTTCCGCTTCTCCCAGCCGCTGATCAGTGTCCGGAACCAACCCGCGTGCCCGATTACCAGAATATCGCCCCGGCTCTTCATCCGGAGTTCATTCCAGGTTGTCCTGGCGCGCCCTGCACAATCCGCAAAGCTCTCTCCCTGCGGCGGTCGGAAATCGTACATATCTGCCCCTCGTGCCACATACTCCGCTGGAAACTGTTCCCGGATTTCATCGAAGGAATGACCATCCCATTCCCCCATGTCAATCTCCGCCAGACCATCTACGACCTCAATCGGAATACTTCTGTCAATCACTTCCTGCAGGATCGCAGCTGACTCCCGGCAGCGCTTTAACGGGCTGGTATAAATCTTTTCAATTCTGCGTCCCGCAAATGTCTCCCCCAGCGCCCGAATCTGTGTCCGCCCTTCCTCTGAAAGCGACAGATCCGTCCGCCCGATGCAATATTTCCGTTCATCTGGAAATTCCGGCTTCCCATGCCGGATCAAATAAATCGTCCGCATTCTATCCTTTCCTAGTGCTCGTGTTCCTCTTCTTCCCCACACTCGCAACTGAAATCATGGCTGTGTCCAAATGGTCCCGGTCCGCCGATGTAGTCGCGGATCAGCTCCAGTTTATAACGGTTCATATAGCTATATGCCTTCTGAACCGTATGCCCGCTTCCCAGATAACGGGTCACGCCCGCTTTTACCAGTATCTCAAACGGTTCTTTCTCGATCGGTCCGCAGATGACTGCCTCACAGTCATGTTCTACCACCTTCTTCGCAAATACCAGATTGTCCGGATCCTGTTTTCCATAGACATGGAAAATCTGGTTCTTGTCCGCGTCAATAATCATCAAAAACGGACTCTCCTTAAAAGTCGCCGGTACCAGTCCGTCGATCTCCTCTGTCTCCGATGCAATCGCTATGTTCATTTTTTTCTCCTTGTTCTTGTCAAATTTTACTGATTTTTTTCAAAATTTCTCGATTATTTTTAATTTTATGATACTGCAATTAAAACTTATCGTCAAGTTTTTCATGATATTGAATTTTACCACTCATTTTTCCTCGATGATCAGCCGTCTTTTTCCCGAACCGATGTATGGGGAAATTTCTTTTTCTATCACTGCGACGGTCAGGCAGTTCCCAAAGTATTCCGTTAATGCTGCTTTGACATTTTTCACTCTGCTTCCTACCGCATCTGCATAACCCGCCTTCTTCATAACAGCCACCGTCAGATGCTTCTGCACCGCATTGTAAGATGCCTGAAAATCTTCCACCTCATCCAGGGCAAATAAAAGCTCATCTAATATGTGCATGGAAAGTACTTTGCCGCCGGACAGCCGGACGCTGTCATCCAGCCGTCCCTCAACCTTATCAAGTCTAGGCTTTAAACATCCGCAGGCACACGGTTCTGCAAGCATCCGCCCCAGATCGCCGGTCCGATAGCGCACAAGCGGCATTCCCCGCCGCCGAAGCGTTGTCAGAACCAGCTCGCCGTATTGCCCTTCCGGAACCGGCTGTCCCGTCTCCGGATCCAGAATCTCAATCAAAAGGTCCCGGTCCCGCAGATGGTAACCCGCGCGCGCCCCACACTGTACGCCGCCGCCGTAACCAGTTTCCGTCATTCCCCAGTGTGTAAAGACCCGGCAGTTCCATGTTTTTTCCAAAAAACGCTGCACGCTGACCGGCACATAATCAGCACTTAAAAGCACTGTTTTCGGGCGGAGTCCCGGCGCATGGGCCGCCAGCGCATACATCTGGCTTGGGACACCGATCAGGCAGTCTGCCCCCTCGCCGTCCCGCGCTGCCGCTTCCATATCGCGAATCAGTCCATGAACCTTCGTCTCCACCTGAATGCGCCCCAATCCTTCTTTTAAAAGTCCTCCAATCGAAAAAAATCCCGGTCCTTCCATATAAACCGTGACCCGATCGCCCGGCTTTACCATGTACTGCATCCCTGTTTCAAAGAAATCCGCCGTCTGCATCAGATCGTCTTCGGTAAAAAACAGGCGCTTCGGTGCCCCTGTACTGCCGGAGGTTTTCAGCGTGATAATCCGCGCGATCTCCTTGGCTGGAACACATAAAAATGTTTCCGGCTCCGCTTTCAGTTCCTCCGGGGTTGTGAGGGGAAGTGTGCGGAAATCCGCCCATGAAAACGAATCCGGCGCGAGCCGTACATCGGAACCTGCCATTTCCCCAAGCTGTCCCCAGACGAATGTAAATTTCTTCTGATAAAATGGACTTTTCTCCTTTACATACGAAAGTGTCCGCCATAACCCGGACGGCTGCGCCGCCGCAATAAAATAACCGCAGGCCGCTTCTTTTAAAATCTTCCGTTCCGCCCCCAGTGCCGCGCAGACGGATTCCAGATTTCCATCGAAGATCTGCTGCCCGATCCACTCCGCCAATGTTCCCGACGCGTCCTGCATCTTTGCAAGCACAAATCCCGACTCCGCCAGCCGGTCACGGATTGTTTTAGCAGACTCCAGCCGTCCCAGCATCCCGTCTAAGAAAAGCTCTTTCTTCCGGGCATACATATCGCTCATCAAAAGCCATCCTTCCGGTTTTAACACCCGGTACACCTCCCGGAGCGCCGCCGCCGGATCCACAGCTTTGGAACAACTGCATTCCATCAGAATGATATCTGCCGTCTGATCTGGATATGGCAGTTTCTCCGCGCATCCAGTCTCTATCCAGCCAGGTTCATGCACATCCGGATTCTTATCCAGGCCGGAAATCTGCCAGTCTGGGCAATGCTCAGAAAGCCAGCGCATCGTGCCGCCGGTTCCGCAGCCGATGTCGATGACGCGAAGCGACACTGCAGGGTCTGTAGACTCCGTCTCTGCCGCTCCCGCCTCTGGTATCTCAATTCCCGCAAACTGAAACATCTGCCTCGTCAGCGCAAATCCGCCCGGTCGGCAGAGACTGCTCTCATTTGTATCCATTTTTTGCACCTCTCCTTTCTGCGCTTCTATTATCTGCCTCTTTCCATCGGAGACAAGTAGTATGCACAGAACGGAATCTTCTTCCCGTCTTTATACACATGCAGGCTGCACTGGCGCAGGCGCTCGATATCGAGATTTCCGGCATCCTGAAACGCCATGGATGTGATCGTGAAGCCGTGGCTTTTTGCACGCTTTAAGAAGTCCTCCATATTTGTTATGTCAACTGATTCTTCTTCACAGCAGCAGGATTCTGGTTCGGGCTGAGTTTCGCCACAGCAGCAGCTTCCTGGTTCGGGCTGTGCTTTCTCCAACAGATACGCATCTGCATTGGCATCGCAGCAGCAGCTTTCTTTTTCCGGCTGACTTTCTCCACAACAGCACGTCTCTTCCAAATCGCGCCGTTCCCAGCGGCGTCCGACAAATTCACGGTTCTTCTCCGCCGGATCCGGACCGCAGCAGCAGCCTTCGCCCTCCGGTTCTGCCTCGGTTTTTCCACTATAATTTGTCAGCGGCATCAATTTATCCCCAGGCATCACGATGAAATCCCCGTGGAACCCACACATCGGGTGATCGCAGCAGGATGGCGCGATCTGTTCCTCTTTGATAAGCCCGCCGCTCTGGCTGACAACCGCCTCCAGAAGCTCATCCAGCGTATAGCGGTCATCATCCGCCGGAAGCTCCGGGATACGTCCAAAATAGCTGACTGGCTGGAAATGCACGCCGCGCACATACGGCGACCGCTGAATGGCAAACCGGATGATGTCCCCGATCTGCTCCGTATTGACGCCCGGAACAATGACCGGAACAAGCGTCACGCCGATTCCATACCGGCCGCACTGCTCGATCGCCCGTTTTTTCACTTCCAGCATCGGGCGGCGGCGCAGTTTTTCATATACGGCATCGTCCACGCCGTCAAACTGCATAAATACAAACGAAAGTCCCGCATCCGCCAGACGCTTTACAAACGCCTCGTCCTCCGCCAGGCGCAGACCGTTGCTGTTTAACTGCACATATTTACAGCCAACCTGCTTCGCATACGCCACGATCTCCGGCAGATCGTCCCGCACTGTCGGTTCCCCGCCGGAAAGCTGCAAAAGTGTCTTTCCCGGCTCCGTCAGATCGTTGATCCACCGTTTTACCGTGTCTAAGGACGGATCCTGCGTCCCGTCCGGCTCCGCAAAACAGAAGGTACAGTTCATATTGCACCGCGCTGTGATCTCCAGCAGGGTACAGCAGGTGGCGCGCCTGTGCTCCGCACACAGACCGCAGCCCGCCGGGCAATTTAGATTTTCATTTTCTCCCACCGCCGGACGTTCCCCGCGCCAGTTGGCAAACTTGCGCTTATTTCTCCAGATTACACTGGAAAATGTCCCGTGCTCCGGGCAGGTTTTTACCAGATATATCTGCCCGTCCCGCTCTTCCCGCTTTGCCGGAATGCGTTTTAAACAGACCGGGCAGACACTGTATGTATAGCGCATTTCTTCCGACAGGACACCTCTGTCCTGTACGTTCATTACCATCGTCTTTCATCCCCTTATCTCAATTCATTACAGTTCTCCCATGATGCAGCCAGCCGCAAATGGGCTGTGTTCTCATGTTCACACATGGCAAATCCCCGCAGCCAGCCTGTCTCACCTATCCTTTTCAGATTCAAAAGCATCTCTCATAAATCATACTTATATCTACTATCTACTTATCTTCCAGCTCTCTCTCCACATCCGCCATACGCCCTTTTACCAGCGCTTCCGGCAGATATACCTCGCCGCACTTCGGACAGCACAGGATCTCGGTGTGGAAATTGTGCCCCAGATAGTCAAAAAATGTGGATTTCGGCACCATCTCCACCTGACACCGGCGGCAGATAACTTTTTTCTCCAACGCCTCTTTGATCCGCTGATCTCTTCCGCCTCCATCGATCGTCGGCATACTCATCACTCTCCTTCCAGATTCATGCGGTGGCTGTAGCCATTCCAGAGCTTATAACCGCCGTCCGGCAGCACCTCGTACTCTGCCCAGTAGGTCATATGCTGGATCTTCAGATGCCCGATCCGATGTCCCGTCTCCGGGTCGATGATGCCGCGGTCTTCCCGCTCACAGTGTTCAATGACCTGTTCCATATCTTCGATCAAAATCTGGCTCGCTGACAATTTGCGTTCCAGCTCCTTCTCAACTTCTAATTTCATATGTGTTTCCTCTTCGATCGTCTCATTCCAGTACGTCTTAAGCAGTTCCCGTTTCGCCGCCAGGCGGTTGTGCCAGCGCTCCGTCACCGTCGCCGCCGGGCGCCCCGCGCCATTTAACCCAAACAACAGGTCGAGGATATGAACCGCCTCCTTACCCTGTCTGGCAAAGGACTCCCGGCAGTTGACGCAGTAGGTCACATACGGCAGTTCCTCCTCTTTTGCACGGGAAGTTGTCATATAGCTTGTGTGGCTCGGAGAAGCAATCCCGATATGCCCGCCGTATCCGCAGCAGCGCGCTTTTTTCCCGTCATACGGCAGATTTTCCCATGTAATCCCCGCCGCATCCGCCAGATGGCGTACACTCTCCTGCAGTTCCGGGTAATATCGGCTGGCGCAGGGATCAAACAAGGCATACGACTGCGCTTGCTGGGCACTTCCTGCTTCCATTTCACCCTTTTCAGCATTGTCCGGTTCCAAAGCAGCATCTTTCTCCACGCCCCACTCTTCCATCACTTCCGCCAGAAAGACAACCGGAAGCTCCGGCAGGTATTCTTCAAACATTTTCCGGCAGTTCGGGCATGCTAAAACCACTGTCGGTTCGCCAAGCTCTCTCCACTGCCGCCGCATTTCCTCCAGATGTGCCGCGTGGATGTCCACTTCGCCTGCCCACTCGGCAGGCGCACCGCAGCAGGTCATCCAGATCGCCGCATCCGGCTTTTTGGAACGCAGCCACTCATACGTCCGCGTCACATAGCGCGGATCCGAACCGGCGAGCTGGCATCCCGGAAAGAATGCATAGGAACTCTTCTTAACATTCTCCGGTTTCCGCGTAAGCCCCGCTTTTCCGGAGGCATATGCCATGTCGCGCAGCCAGAAATCGTGGAATGGCCACGGCATCGCGCCTTTTTTTTGCATTGCCCGCATACTGTCAAGCAGAAACTGGCTGAAATCGATATGCTGCGGACAGACTTCCTTGCAAAGCCCGCAGTGATCGCAGGTGCTGATCAGTCTGGTCGCCCACGTACCATCGCGCGATAACGTGCCGGGATGAATTGTTATGTAAACCTCTTCATACAGGCGGCGCGGTGTTTTCTCATGCAGGCGCATCAGATCACAGGCACGCATACAGGCATCACACGAACACTTCTGGCAGCGCGCGATCTCCTGCATCGCCTCTTCCTCCGTATACGATTCCCCGTTTGCCGGAACCACCCGATCGGCACGCTCGATCCCTTCCGTTTGAAGTTTTAAAAGCGTCCCTTCCTTTCGAAATGGCTCATTCATGCCGCCCGTTTTCAGATACCGTTCGATCGCAAGCGAAACCGCCAGCCCATCCGCCAGCGCCTTCATGCTGTCGCCGCCCGTCAGGGAACCTCCAATGAAAATACCCGGTGTCCGGGTTGCAAATGCGCCGTCCGGGTCCATTTCCAGACCAAAGTCCGTGCCGTCTGCCCCAGTTGCCACATACACGGCGTCATAGTCCGCCCGGAGTGCCTCCAGATCCGTTACCGTTTCACCGAGATGGCGTGAAAATTCCTCAAATTGGAACTGCGCCTCGATCTCCGCATCAAATTCCGCCGGCTCCATCTGGTTTCTCGCCTGACCGCCCAGAACCATTTCCCGCTCATAAACCGTTACCTCGTACTTTTTATTGCAGAGACGCAGTGCACAGCCAAGACCCGAAAGACCGCCTCCGACGATCGCGATCTTTTTTCCTTTCGACGGCAGGTTATACGCATTCGGTGCTTTCCGCTTCGCGTACTCGACCGTCGCCCGCTCTAAAAGCCCGATCGCGATTCCCCCGTCCAGCTTCGCACGCAGGCACGCCTTCTCGCACGGATGGCTGCACAGCTTCGACACAATATCCGGAAATCCCACCGTATTCTGATAGGTCCGGTACGCCGCGTTGAAACGTCCTTTTTTCCACTTTTCTTCCAGCCCCTTGATATCCAGCCGGAACGGACAGGCTGCCTGGCAGAACGGCGGCTCGTTCTGATGGCATTTCTCCGCCAGCGTCTTCTCAAAATCTTCCAAATAGCTCACAGGGCGGACCTCCCTTCTTTTCTCTTGCTTTTATCGTTACTGTTCACGCATACGTGCCCAGTAACGGAATTTGCCGTGGCTTCGCATTTAAATACGGCAAATTCCTGCTGCCACCACGTTTTCTTACGGCACTTTCGGTTCCAAAAGTGCCTACCCGTGAACAGTAACCATTTATCCTCTCCCAGAATCATTTATCCCGTCCTCAATCGATAAGTAAAAATTCCAGGAGCCAATTTTAATACTTTTTATTATACACCATAACCAAAGAATATGTCTTGGCACATTCTCGCGTCGAACGCGGTCGCTTGCGCATCATTGTTCCAAGGAATTTCCTATTACAAAAAAGCCGCTGCAAAACCTACCTCTCTAAACATAGATTCTGCTGGTTCGCAGCAGCTTTTATTTAATTCTTATTTACAATCACGCGATACGCCTTGCCGCAGCTGCCCGCTTCATGTGCAGCCACGCATTCCTCTTCCGAATCGGATTAGAACGGACGCTCTGCCGTCGGATCATCCAGGGATATGTAGAAGCTCTGGGTTCCTACCTGTACCGGATTCTCTTTGATGTTCTCCAGTTCCTCATACATATCGGAACCAAGGAAGTATTTCTTCGGCTCGTACGGTTTCTCGCCCTTTGCGATTGCATCCAGACCAGCTTTTACCTTCTCCGGAAGTGCCGGGATCTCATGGATACGTACGCCGCAGGCATTGTAGATACCATTCAGAACTGCACAGTGGCCAGATGCCTGGAATGCCTCAGAAGCACCTGAAGAACCGAACGGACCATCAGAGATAGCGCCGTCGATATGAATCAGGTTGATATCATCCGGAACATCCTTGATGTAGGAAGTACCAGCGCCAAACATGTTCGCATGTTTCTTAACGTCTGCGTAGTCCTCTTTCAGGGCGAAGCCGATACCATGCATGATACCGCTGTATGCCTGACCGTTAACAGCATCGATATTACCGATACGTCCAACGAAGTCAACACAGGTGAATTTCAGAACGGTAGTCTTACCGGTCTTAGTATCAACCTCAACCTCTGCCAGGTTCAGGCAGTATGTGAATGCCGGAGTCGGGTCGCCGATACCGGTATTCGGATCCAGACGGCACAGACCCGGAGTTGTGTTGGTCTCGTAACGGCCAAGATACTTGGTCTCGATGCCTTCTGCCTTCATCTCATCATAGGTACGAAGTGTACCATCTTCTTTTCTCATAGCTGCCAGAAGCTTGTTAGCTGCGATGATGGTTGCATTACCATCCATGTACAGGGAACGGCTGGCACCAGCCATACCGGTATCCGGACAGGTCTTGGTATCATTCTGAATCAGCTGGATATCTTCTGGTGTCAGATGCATTTCTTTCAGAGCTTCCAGTGTTACTACCAGAGAACCGGTTGTAGCACCCTGGCCCATTGCGTGCCATGTGTCGTATTTGCGGATCTTGTTGCCCGGCATAAGCTCAAGAGCAACCTCAGCGCTGTCTCCGCCGCCCTCAGTAACGTTGAAGCCGCCCCATGCGATACCAACGCCTCTTCTCTTCTCCGGTGTGTCAGCCGCTTTCGCATCAGCCACTGCCTTCTCATAAATTGGACGCATGGTATCCATGATCTTCTCCATCGGATACTGCGGATATACATAGCTGTTGATATTCTTATCGCCTTCACGGCAGATATTCTTATAACGGAACTCGAACGGATCCATGCCCAGTTCTTCTGCCATCATATCCATCAGCGGCTCGCTGAGTGTATATGCCTGCGGAGAACCGTAGCTTCTGTAAGCAGTACCAAATGCATGGTTTACGTTGGCTACACGAACCAGACCTGCTACGTTCGGTACATTGTACGGGAAGAAGGTGAAACGTGCCGGTTTGGTCATAACGTCGTCACCGCCCCAGGAGTAAGCGCCGTGGTCCATACCGATATCAAACTCAGCAGCCAGGATCTTACCTTCGTTATCACATGCCAGACGGCCATTGGAGTATGCCGGGCAGCGTTTGCCGCTGAAGTGCTGATGCTCTTCATAGGACATGGACAGGGATACCGGCTCGCCGGTAACTACGGTACAAGCTGCACACAGTGCGATATCGCCTGCGTTGGTAGACCATCCAAAGCTTGCGCCGGTCGGGTTCATGATGATACGGTATTTATCCTTCGGTACACCAAGGCAGTTGCCCAGACGTCCGATCGAGGAGTATACACACTGGGATTTACACTGAATGGTCAGCAGGCCATCATCGCCCCAGTAAGACTGAAGTACACAACCCTCGATGGAAAGATGCGGCTCACGGGAGGAAGAGAAGCTTCCTTCTACTACATGCGGTGCTTTGTCGATTAAGTCTCTTACCTCTTCTGCATCTTCCAGACCTGCTCCCTTTAATACCGGCTGCTCGCAGAAGATGTTCGGAGTATCCTCATGGATACGGATAGCATCCGGCATAACTGCATCCAGATATGTCAGATACTCTGGCAGCTGCTCGTATTCCATCGTAACCTTAGCGGCTGCTGCACGAGCCTGACGATGTGTATGAGCTACTACCATAGCGATAACATCACCGTAACGATAGATCTTCTCATCCTGAAGAACTTTACGGGATGGTGTCATAACTGTACTTCTCTCATGGAACTGACCCTCAGCCATGATGTTGGTTCCGCCTGCTGCGATAAGGTCTTTTGCTGTGATAACCTTAACAACGCCCGGCATCTTCTCAGCTTCCTCAGTATGGATAGCCAGAATCTTTGCATGATGGGTAACCTTCGGCTGAACGATAGCTGCATATAAAACGCCCTGCGGCATCTTAAGAGCCTGATCATCGCCGTAGTCGGTCAGGCCACAAACTTTACCAAGTGCATCCTGACGAACAACCGGTTTTCCGTAGTAGTTGCCATCTTCCGGATTGTGGAACTTGATATCTTCGATGCTGCACTCGCCACGCATAACCTTAGCTGCAGCCATAACTGCATCTACAATCTGTTTGTATCCGGTACAACGGCATACGTTTCTTGTCTTCTGGAACCAGTCACGAACCTCTTCACGGGTCGGATCCGGGTTCTGCTCTAACAGAGCATATGCAGAAACGATGAAGCCCGGTACACAGAAACCACACTGTACAGCACCGCAGTTCATCCATGCAACCTGTAACGGATGCAGATGCTGCGGAGTACCGATACCCTCGATGGTGGTAATCTTGGAATACTCTTCTACCTGGCTGATTTTCTTGGTACAGGAACGGATTACCTGTCCGTTCAGAATGATGGAACATGAACCGCAGACACCGGTTCCACATCCAACCTTAACACCGGTCAGACCGATCCGGCGCAGAACATCTGACAGTTTATCGTTTTCCGGATCGCACATAAACATACGATCCACACCGTTGATGTTCAACATCATTTTTCTTAATTGGTCATACTCAGATATGGTATGCTGAATATAGCGTCTAAGTTCTCCTGCGTCCTCTTGTAGAAATAGATTATCAGGAGAAACCAAATTAAGCTGGAACGCCTGTTTGTAGATAGAAATAAGACTTTCCTTATATTCTCTTTCAACGACTTGCGCCTTAAGGTGATTCTCTTGATATTGCTTTAAATCTTTTTCTGCTTTTTGAATTTTGTCTTCTATTTCTCTACTATTATGACAACGAATTCCATTGGCGTATTCCAATGCAAAATTAAGAAAAGAGTCGAAACTCTTGTCAACGAAGAAGGCAGTGTCGAAATATGTATTTGCAGATGAAATAATATCTTCAGTCAAGTAGTTGAGCGGAAGAAAGTGTCGAAATGACATAGGGATATTCTTTCGTCCCACTTTTTTATTATGATCTGGAACCTGAAACATCTCGGAAAGCAAAACTTTCATTTCACCCACCGAATGAGTCGGAGTATACGGGATTGGGTATTCTTTCTGTTTCGACCAATGCACATCTTGAGTTCCTGTCCCCAAATGAGGAGCTTTCCTTATAAGAATATAACTTTTCCCATTGAGATAAATGTTTATACCATAATACTCAACATTTTCATTAATTATGTTTTCAACAATTGTTGGAGCATCTGACAGAAGACAATAATCAATAACTCCGAGTATAGATGATTTCCCAGTAGAAGAATCTCCGGTAATTACATTTATTTTATCTGGCTCAAAGCGATACGTTATCGCGTTCTCTTCATTTTCAAGAAAACCCTTGAACCACAATCTTATGCTTGCAATATATAAATTC
>ENA-UONX01002239-UONX01002239.1-human-gut-metagenome-genome-assembly--contig:-P74old-NODE-2239-length-14380-cov-6.775637_pt1 | contig 14380 bp, 12 predicted proteins | sample MGYA00242466_ERZ724013 | MGnify/ENA metagenome assembly ERZ724013 | reverse complement strand
CCGGAAACGCCGATTGAAGAGACGATGGGCGCGCTCGATCAGATCGTGCGCAGCGGCAAGGCGCTCTACGTCGGCATTTCGCGCTACACGCCGGAACAGACGGAGGTTGCGATCCGCACGCTGCGCGAGCTGGGCACGCCGATGCTGATTCATCAGGAAAACTATTCGATGCTCAACCGCAAAATCGAAGCCGGGCTGACGGACGTGCTGACGCGCGAAGGCGTTGGGCTGATGGCGTTCGGCCCGCTGGCGGGCGGCCGGCTGACGGGCAAATATCAGGCCGGTATTCCGGCGGACAGCCGCATCGGCCACGACCCGCGCTATCTGAAAGCGGAGATGCTCACGCCGGGGCTGCATGCGGCGATTGACGCGCTGGCCAAAATCGCCGACGCGCGCGGGGAGACGCTCTCCCAGTTGGCGCTGCAATGGGCGCTGCGCGACAAGGCTGTGACCTCGGCGCTCATCGGCGCGAGCCGCGCGGAGCAGATCACCGAAAACGTCGCCGCGCTGTCCCTGCCGCCGCTGACCGGCGAGGAGCTGGCGCAAATCGACGCCGCGCTGGCGCTGAATGAATAAATGCGAGGTCATTTATATGATTAACGAAACCTACAAATCCATGCTCTCGGGCAAATCGGTGATTCGGGAGCTGAACGAATACGCAAACGATATCACCCGGCATCCGCACCTGAAACCGGAGGATATCTTCGATTACAGCCTGGGCAACCCGTCCGTGCCCGTGCCGGAGGCATTCAACGCGCGCATCAAGGCGCTGCTGGACAGCGGCGACCCGATGCTCGTGCACGGGTACAGCCCGAGTCTGGGCATCCCCGCTGCGCGCGAAAAGATTGCCGCGTCGCTCAACCGCCGGTTCGGCATGCGCTACACGATGGACGATATTTTTATGACCAGCGGCGCGGCGGGCGCGCTGGCGCACGCCTTCCGGCTGGTAACCCAGCCCGGAGACGAAATCCTGACCTTCGCGCCGTTCTTCCCGGAGTATCGCCCCTACACGGCGGGCGCGGGGCTGACGCTGCGCGTCGTGCCCGCCGACACGCAGACCTTCCAAATCAATTTCGATGCGTTTGAGCGGATGCTGACCCCCGCCGTGCAGGCCGTGCTCATCAACACGCCGAATAACCCCTCCGGCGCGGTCTATTCCGCCGAAACGCTCCGCCGGATGGCGGCGCTGCTGCTACAAAAGGAAAAGGCATTCGGCCACGACATCTGGCTGATCTCCGACGAGCCATATCGCGAAATCGCCTTCGACGGCCGGGAGGTTCCGTATGCGTCGCGGTTCTATCCGCGCACGATCTCCTGCTATTCCTTCTCCAAGAGCCTGTCGATTCCCGGCGAGCGCATCGGCTATGTGGCCGTGAACCCGGAAAGCGGCGTTTCCGCCATGCTGGTCAACATGTGCGGCCAGATTTCGCGCGGCATCGGCCACAACTGCCCGTCCTCGGTCATCCAGTTGGCGGCGGCGGATTGCTGCGACCTGACCAGCGACCTCTCCGTGTATGAGACGAACATGAATCTCCTCTACGACGCGCTGACGGCGCTGGGCTTTGACGTCGTGCGGCCGGGCGGCACGTTCTACCTCTTCCCCAAGGCGCTGGAGAGCGACGCGGCCGCATTCAGCCGAAAGGCGCTGCCCTACGGCCTGATCCTCGTGCCGAGCGATTCCTTCGGCCTGCCGGGTTACTTCCGCATCGCGTTCTGCACGGATACGGAAAAGGTCGTCCGTTCCATCGACGCATTCAAGGCTTTCGTGAAGGCTGAGTATTGATCCTTTCCGTCCTTCTTCCCACACGTTGAGAAGAAGGCGTTTTTTGTGCAATTTTACAGGGATTGACAAAAAACCTACTTGTATTTGTTTCAATTATGCTGTATAATGAATTGTCTTGATTTCGGGGCGCACGGGGGTTGCGTCCCTTCTTCGCGCTCATTAAACAACAGGGAGGTGTCCGTTTCGTGTCACTTCATGCGGACGAAAGCAAACACATCAGCTTTTCTTTAAGCCAAATCGAGCGCCTGTGTCAGGTCGCCAAGGCGCTTTCTTCGCCGTTGCGGGTGAAGATGATCGGCCTGCTGGCCTCCCGCTCCATGAACGTCAACGAGCTGGCGGAAGCGCTGAGCATGCCGGTTTCCACCGCGGCGCTGAACGTGCGCCAGCTCGAGGAGGCCGGGCTGATTTCCACGGAGATTCAGCCGGGGATTCGCGGGGCGATGAAGCTCTGCTCCCGGCGCATCGACTCGGTCAGCCTGCATCTCGTGCCTGAGACGCAGGACGGCGTGAGCGCCCTGACCCTCAAGCTGCCGCTGGGCAGCTATGCCTGCGCGCGGGAGATCCGCCCCGAGTGCGGCCTCGTCTCCGAGCATGCGTGGATCGGCGAAAGCAACGCGCCGCGCACGTTCTACCACCCGGATCGTTTCGCCGCGCAGCTCATGTGGTTTGAATCCGGCGAGGTCGAATACCGTTTCTCGCTGGGCGAAATCGACCCCAAGCAGGTGGAGTGGCTGGAAATTTCGATGGAGATTTCCTCCAACGCGCCGATGTACCGCGAGGATTTCAAGAGCGATATTTACGTCGGCCTCGGCGCGCGGGAGCTGGGCGTGTGGACAAGCCCCGGCGATTACGGCGCGCGGCGCGGCCGCTTCAACCCGTCGTGGTGGAGCGACACCTCCTCCCAATACGGCCTGCTCAAAACGTGGCGCATCGACAGCCTCGGCTGCACGCTTGACGGCGAGCCGCTTTCAAGCGTCACCGTCGCGGATTTGCAGCTCGACGCGCTGGAATACATCCCCCTGCGCATCGGTATCCACGCGGACGCGGCGCACGTCGGCGGCATCAACCTGTTCGGCGAAAAATTCGGCGATTTCGCGCAGGGCATCGTCGTGCGGGTGGGCTACGCCAAGGCGGACTGATTTTGCCGCCAAATGTCCAAAATCCGAAAAATTTTCAAAAAAGTTCAAAAATATGAAATTTCCTCCCGCTTCGTCTCGTCTTATCAGTAGACAGAAACAAATCGCAGCCTGTAGACAAAAAGCTATTCTCCCCCCGAAGGGGGAGAATAGCCCTTTCCGCAAATGAAAGAATCGCTGAATTTCTTGATTTTGCTATTCAAGTCAGGTTTGCTTATGTCAACAAGCTGACAAATCGGGAGGAATTTGATATGGTTCGATTAGTTCGCCTCGCTCGTGCTCAGGCAGCCGACCGAGCCGTCGCCCAGCAGCACATAGTAATAATCGCCCTTTGTGCCGATGACGCGCACCTCGTCGCCGACCTCCGCCATCGCCACCGCGTCGTAGGAGTTGCTCGGCGTATTGCGCACGACGACGCTCTGCGTGCCGTAAGGCGAAACCACCTGCATCTCCTTGGTCATATCCTGCACGGCAGAAGCGTCTTCGGCGAGATAGCGGGTCATCATATAGCCGCTCAGGCTGTTGACCCCGCCGCCGATCGTCACCTGCGACCAGCCGTCGCCCGCGTCGGCGACGATTTCAACCGGCGTGCCCGTGTAAAACTGGCCGACGGCGCTTGCGTCCCTGCTGGGCTGATCGCGCATGTTCAATCGGCTGTTCGGGTCGGAACCGTTGTTCACCACGGCGCTCTGCGCCAACGCCTGCCCGCCCCAGAGCGCCATCAGCACGGCCAGGCTCACCATCAGCCTCTTTTTCATCGCAGCCACCCCTTCCCGCCGCCCCGGCGGGTTCTTTTTCTCTACGCCATAAAGACGAACCACCGCCGCGTTTTCTTCCTGATTTTTGAAAAAAAAGCGGTTTATTCCGCTCATTCCGTTTAATCCCTATTGTACCACGAATTGCCGGCGAAAAAAAGGATGACTGCCGCCCGAAACTGCACAAAAAATATCGCATGCCTCACGTTCTTTTTGACAAAACCAAATTCCCGCCCCGTTTTCGGGTTTACGCATTTCCCTTTTTGTACTATACTATTCATAAATTTATTTTTACAACCGGGGAGGAAGCGGCGGCATGAAGCTATATTTGACGGGCGAGCCTTGCACCCAGCAGCGCCACTGTTATTTTGTGGAGGGCGAAACCGCGTCGTTCATTATGGATTGCGGCTATCAGCGCTGCTATCGCGGGGACGAACTGCCGCATCTGCTGCCCGAACAGATTCGCGCGGCGCGCTACCTGTTCCTCTCCCATTCGCATGAAAACCAATCCGGCGCGCTGCCGTATCTGCTCGCCAACGGCTTCACCGGGCGCGTGGTGCTGACGACGGAAACCGCGCGTCAGCTTCCGCTGGGCATCGACGACCCGCTCGTGCTGGAGGGGCTGAGCGTCCCCTATGCCGAGGCGCAGATTCCCGGCGGGCTGACGCTGACTTGGGGGCGCAGCGGCCACTGTTCCGGCAGCGTCTGGTATCGCATGGCGGAAAACGGGCGCTCGCTGTTCTTCTCCGGCGATTATTACGACTGCGCGCGCGTCCACGCCCGCGACCCGATCGAGGGCATCCGTGCGAACCTCGCCGTGCTGGATTGCGATTACGGCATGCAGCCCGGTTCGGCCTCGCGCGATGCGCAGGTGGACGCGCTGATCGCCGCGATTTCCGAAGCGCTGGCGGACGGCCGCCCCGTCATCCTCCCCGTGCCGCGCTACGGGCGTGGGCTGGGGATTCTGACCTACATCTGCGAGCGTCTGCCGGAGACGGATATCTTCGCCGACCGCCATTTCATCACCGAATTGGGGCACATGGACGCAACCGCGATGTGGGTTCGCCCGCAGGTGCAGGATATGCTCAGCGGAAAGTTCATCCGCGCCATCCCGGAGGATTTCGTCGCGCTGGGCGTGTATTTCGTCTGCGATCCGCAGCTTGACGACATCAAGACGCGCCGCCTGGTTCGCCGCCTGCTGATCTGCGGCGGCCGTGTGATCTTCACCGGCACGGTCGAGCCGAATACCCACGCCTCGCTGCTGCTGCACGCGGGCAAGGCGCAGCTATTGCGTTACAGCGTCCACTGCACGCAGGCGGATATGCTGCGTATCGCCGCGCAGAACCATTTTGACCAGATCATCGCGTATAATTCGGATTTCGCGCCGACGAAAAAGGTTTACGAGGTCTGATATCGTCGCCCACAAACATAATGCGCCTCCCTTTGCCGAAAAGCAGAGAGAGGCGCGTTATTGATTTCATACTAATTCGCGGTTAAAATGCTTAACAGAGCGCATCAGATTTTTTGTTCTGACGAAGCCAAGTGAAGTGAGGCGTACTGGAGGTACGTTGAACGGAACGAGGCAAAGTCAGAGCGAAAAAGATGGTGCGCAGATTAAGCCATTTTAACAAGAATTAGTATCAGTTGTCAAATCTCGGCGTTTCGCCCTCGCGCAGGCCATAGGGCTCCGTCCAACGAGCCTTGAGCGCCTGACGATACGCGCTCACCGCATCGTCCCACGCGCTGAACGCCGCGTCCTGCCGATGGTCGGGCAGGTCAAAATCCGCGGCAAGGCGCTCGCTCAGATAAGCGCTCACCTTCACCGCGCCGTCCGGGTTGAGGTGGGAAGCCTCGTCGTAGCAATCCGTTTCAAAATCCACCCCCGCGCTCCCGTCAAACAGGTTGTAGAAGGGCACGCCGTATTGATCGGCAATCGCCTGCGCGCTGTTCATCATCCGCTGTTTCGCCTCGTCGGCAGGATAGGGCACGGCCAGCAGCGCCGCCTCGATCCCCTCCGCGCGGCAAAGCTCGATGATCTGCGCCAGCGCCCGCTTGCCCTCGGTTTCGGTCAAATCCATCTCCGTCGTGCGCGTAAAGGCCGCCGGATGCGCGCGCCCGACGCGAAGCTCCGCGCCCTTCATAAACGGCTCGGAATCGGTCATCCGCTCGCCGCCGCCAAAGAGCATTTCCTCCCATCGAGTATGATAGGCCGCCAGCGGAAAGATGTATTCCGCGCGCCGCGCCTCCGGAAAGAGCGCCCGAACGGCCTGCCATTTCGTCAGCGAGAGCGGAACGGCGTCCAAAAACAGGTGTTCGAGGCTGTATACCGCGTCGCGCTGCGCCTTGTCGATGTAGCACACATCCACGACGACCACCTTCGGCTTCTGCCTTTGGAGCGCCAGCTTCAGCGTCCACGCCGTCGCCTCCAGCGTTTCAGCCGGGTTCGCCAGATTGTAACCGGTTATCCCTGCCCGGTCGTACAGCTCGGTGGGATACACCGCGTCCATGACGTGGCTCGTCCCCAAAAAGAAAACGTCGATGGGCTGCTTTTCGCCGTAAAACGCACCGTATTTCTTTTCGCTGTCCTCGCGGAGCATGACGCGGTTCAGCGCCAGCAGGGACAGCGCCAACGCCAGCGCAAACAGACAGAATCTCTTTTTCATTCGCTGCCTCCCGCGTCAGAATTGGAAATAGATAAACGCCTGCGCGTCGTAATTCGTTCCCCACACGCCGAAAATCACCACCAGCAGCACGCCCAGCAGCATTAGCGCCATGCGTAGGGCGGCCGGGCGGTGATCCAGCCACGCGGTCAGCGTGCGTCCGCGCTCGTGCAGCGCATCCAGCGCGCCCAGCGCCGCCAGACCGACGACCAGCACAAGCGCCTGCGGAAACGTGAAGCCCGTCGCCATCGGCGCGCCTGCCGCACAGCGAACCATGCGCTCGGCCATATGCAGCGCCGTGCTCAGCGCATGCGCCCGGAAGAGCAGCCATGTCGCGTCGATGACGATAAACGTCAGCAGCGCCTTCGCGCATCGCCCCAGCCTGCCGCGCGGCTCGTTAAACCGGTGCGGCAGAAAGCTCTCCGCGACCTGCAAAGCGCCGTTCGCCGCCCCCCATGCGACGTAATTCATGGCCGCGCCATGCCAAAGGCCGCTGATCGTAAACGTCACCATGACGTTCAGCGCGCGCCTAAACGCGCCGACGCGGCTGCCGCCCAGCGGAATATAGACGTAATCCCTGAACCATGTGGACAGGCTGATGTGCCACCGCCGCCAGAAATCCCGAACGGAGACGGCGAAATACGGCTGGCGGAAATTCTCCATCAGGTCGTAGCCCAGCACCTTCGCCGCGCCGATGGCGATGTGGCTGTACCCGCCGAAATCGCCGTAAATCTGAAAGGCAAAGGCGACCGTCGCCAGCAGAATTTGCAGCCCGGAGGCCTGCTGCCAGTTGCCGTATACCGCATCGACATACAGGCTCGCCCGGTCGGCGATGACCAGCTTTTCAAAAAAGCCCAGCAGCATCACCAGCAAACCGTCCCGAACGGCCTTTTCATCCAGCGGATGATCCTCGTTGACCTGACGAAGCAGATTTTCCGAGCGCTCAATCGGCCCGGCGACCAACTGCGGGAAAAAGGAGACGAACAGCGCATAGCGCATCAGGCTGCGCTCCGGCGGGAGCTTTCCGCGATAGACGTCGATCATATACCCCAGCGCCTGAAACGTGTAAAAGCTGATGCCCACCGGCAGCAGCACGTCAAACGCCGGGATCGCCATCCGAACCCCTAGACGCGCGGCAATTCGCGCGAATGTATCGGTAAAAAATCCAAAATATTTGAAAAAACACAAAATGCCCAGATTGATCGCAAGGCCGAGCGCCAAAACCGCGCGCCGCCCCGCTTTGGCCTCCATCCGCCCCAGCGCCAGCGCGCAGAGATACGTCACAAGCGTGCTCGCGGCAATCAGCAGCGCATACTGCGCATTCCAGCACATGTAGAAATAGTAGCTGGCCGCGAGCAGCCACGGCCTGCGCGCCCGCATGGGCATCAGGTAATAGGCCAGCGTGACGATCGGGAAGAACGCGAGAAACGCATACGAATTAAATATCATACGTCCGCTTCGCTCACGCCTTGATCTGTTCGAGCACCGCCTGCTCCATCGCGTCCTTTTCGCAGACGGCCGTGTGGCGAATCGGCAGATTCGGGAGCGTCCGGATCTGCTCCGGTTCCTTCGTGCCCGTCCGCTCGGCCAGCGCGCGGCAGCAGGCGAAATCATCCAGCCCCGCGCAGGCCGCCTGCCCCGCGACCGCGCCCAGCACGGACGCGCCGAACTTATACGGGCTGGCGGTAGAGACGATCACGCTTCGGCGCGCGTCGCCGGTTTCCCTTTGATAGGCGCGCAGAACGGCGCTGGCCACGGCCGTGTGCGTATCCATCAGGTAATGATCCTCTTCCCATGTGCGGCGAATCTCCGCGCGGACGCCCGCCTCGTCAACGCAGCCCGCAAAGTAGCGCTTTTGCAGCGCCGCCTTCATCGCCTCGTCGATGGCGTAGCGCTTCCTGCCCGCCAAATCGCCCATGAACCGCGCGACGCGCGCGCCGTCGCAGCCGCTCAAATCAAACAGCAGCCGCTCCAGATTCGAGGAGACGAGGATATCCATCGACGGCGTGATGGTCTTGTAGAACGGGCGGTTTTCCACATCGTATACGCCGGTGTTGATAAAGTCGGTCAGCACGTTGTTTTCGTTGCTGGCGCAGATCAGCCTGCCCACCGGCAGACCGGCCTTGCCCGCATAATCCGCCGCCAGAATGTCGCCGAAGTTGCCCGTCGGCACGCAGAAATTCACCTCGTCGCCCGGCTTGATCGCGCCCGCCTTCAGCAGATCGGCGTAGGCGGAGAAGTAATACACCACCTGCGGCACAAGGCGGCCGAAATTGATGGAGTTCGCGGAGGAGAGCACGCGCCCCTGCGCGGCCATCGTTTCGGCAAAGGCGCGATCCGCAAAGATGCGCTTCACGCCGGTCTGCGCGTCGTCAAAGTTGCCGTTCACGGCGATCACATGGGTGTTCGCGCCGCCGGTCGTGACCATTTGCAGCCGCTGCGCCTGGCTCACGCCCTCGCGCGGGTAAAACACGCAGCAGCGCGTCCCCGGCACGTCGAGGAAGCCCTCCAGCGCGGCCTTTCCGGTGTCGCCGCTGGTCGCCACGAGGATGAAGATTTCGCGGGTTTCGCCGTTCTTCTTCGCGCTGAGCGTCAGCAGATGCGGCAGAAGCTGGAGCGCCATATCCTTAAAGGCGAGCGTCGGCCCGTGCCAAAGCTCCAGCGCGTGCGCCCAATCGCCGACGGGGCGCACCGGCGCGATGTCCGCGTCGTCAAAGCCCGTGCCGTAAGCCCCGGCAATGGCGTTTTTCAGCTCGTCCGCCGTGAAATCGGGCAGAAATTTTTGCAGAATCGCCAGCGCCCGCGCCTGATAATCAAGCGCGCCGAGCGCGGCGATTTCTTCCATCGAAAAATGCGGAAAATCCTTGGGCACGTACAGCCCGCCGTCCGGCGCAAGGCCGCGCAGGATGGCCATGGATTCGGAGACAGCGGCCGCGCCGCGGGTAGAAAGCATCGACATGACGATCACTCCTTGAAAACAAAGAAACCGCTTCCCGATAAACGGCAGGAAGCGGCGTCAGAAAAACGGGAATCAGATCTGGTACTTGCGGATGCTCTCCGGCACATTCTCCGCGTCCTCGCTGAAGCTGATGACCAGATCGCACTGGGCGTTGGCCACCAGACGCTCAAGCTGCGCGAAGAAATCCACCAGCTCGGCCGGCTCGGCCTTCACCAGCTTGAGGAACGCATCGACATAGATCACGCTGATATCGTAATTGCCTGCGAGAATACCGGCCAGGAAGCCGTAGAACGGCGCCTTGCCCTTGACGGCGTACTCGCTCGCGTCGATGAAGCGGATCTGCGGCTTGAGGCTAAGCGTATAGCTCTTGTCATCGTCGATGAACAGAACGTTGCCCTTCGCTTCCTTCACGGAAGCGTTCGCCATATCCAAAATGCGCTTGGTCTTGCCGGAACCCTTCTTGCCAAAGATAACCTGGATCACGGTCAATCCCTCCCTTTCTTGTTTTCTGATTACCCACATTATAGCTTAAAACACCCCTTCTGCATAGCCCCTAAATTTCTTTTTTCGCCGAAAAAGGCGCGGGGTCAGCGGATAAATTTGTCTTTTTTGTTGGTTTATCTTGCTTTTTTCCGTCAGGCATGCTATAAATATTTCATACAACTCTTCCAAAAAGAGGAGGCCGGATGACGGGCAATCATTCCAAATCCGGCCGCATACACATGGGATTAAAGCGCGCGGCGTACCGCGTGGTGAAAGGAGCGACTTTTCCTCTATGAAGCGATTTGTTACCCTCTGGCTGCTGCTTGCGCTGTGCCTGACGGCGGCGCTGGCGCTGGGCGAGACGGCGCAGCCCTGCTACTGGCAGCTCACCGATGTGAGCGTCACGCAAAAAGCCCTCGACGCGCTCGGCCCGGCGGCGGTCTCCACCAACGCCGAAGCGCTCGCCGACCTGAAGCCGATCGACATGATCGAGGCGCTTTCCCAGCCGCATACCTTTTCCGTCGATGTGACCCGCGCCGCGAGCGGCTCGAATGCCCACGCGGATTACGCGCTTTCCGGCATGCCCGCGCTCGTGCCCGGGGCGGGCAGCGCGCGCCTGTCGCTGACCTCAGCGACGGTGAACCCGACCAGCTCTTTTTACGTCTACGCCTCCGTCTACGCCAGCAAAGCGCGCGTTCTGCGCGTGCGCAGCACCGGGGCGTGGGTGTTCCGCATCCCCTTCCCGCGCACGGCAATCGCCGGCGCGACGCGCACCGTGAAGCTGGATGCGAAGGAGCTGCAGGGCTACGCCGATGTGTGCGTCAGCTACACCTACACCGCCATGCCGGGCAAAATGCTGGTGGAGGCCAGCGGCGATACCGTGCTTTACGATCCGCTGGGCAACGAGATCGACCGGATTCCGCGCAAGGTATCCGAGGTTCTGCCCGTGTTCGCCTCGCCCTCCGGCTCGGAAGGCGATATCCTCTTCTCCGCCGAGGCGCAGGGCGACGGCTCTCTGCTGGTTCGCTTCCTGCCGGACAGCGGGCTGACGCTGGATGAAATGATTTCGCTGATCCGCACCGCGACGGAGGCCGCGAAGGCCGACGCGGCGAGCGGCGCTTCCATCGTTTCCGCGCTGACGGCCGACAAGCGGAGCGCGACGCTTTACCTTGCGCCCGACGCGAACCTCTCCGACGACGCGCTGTCGCTGCTCATCAGCGCGGCCTCCGGCCAGGCGGTCAGCGTCGCCTCGCTTCAGGAGGCGGTGGACGCGGGCGAAATCTCGCTCGACGCGCCCGCCACGCCCGAACCGCAGGCCATGACCTACAGCCGGCTCCGGCAGATGCTCGCCGACGGCAACACCCCGACCCCGACCCAAACGCCCGCCTATCTCTCCGCGGCGGCCAAGGAATCGCAGAACGCGCAGGCCATCGTGCTCTACGGCGACAGCGGCGTTGAGTCCATCGCGCTCGTGCCGGGCACGACGGCGACCGGCGAGGCGCTTTCAAACATCGCCCATTCGCTCGCGCAGGCGCGGCAGGACAGTGACGTTTATGAAAAGCTCTTCGGCGAGAGCGTCGAGCATTTCGGCCTGACCGACACGGAAAGCGCGCTGCATTATACGCCGGAAAACGCGGACGCGGCCAGCGTCTCCATCGCCAAGCTGGATGGCGACACGCTGATGATCGTGCAGCCGGGCAGCGTCGCGCTGCTGGAAAAGCAGTTGGAGCATCTGCTCAAGACGCTTCACGCCACGCCCACGCCGACGCCGACTCCGACGCCGACCCCGACGCCGACGCCGACCCCGACGCCGACCCCGACGCCGACCCCCACGCCTACGCCCACCCCCACGCCGACTCCGACGCCGACCCCGGAACCCACGCCTACCCCCACACCGGGTCCGACCGACACTCCGGAACCCACGCCTACCCCCACTCCAGTTCCGACCGACACGCCGGAACCCACGCCGACCCCCACTCCTGTTCCGACTGATACACCGGAACCCACGGCCACGCCGACTCCGGTTCCGACTGATACACCGGAACCCACGCCGACCCCGACCCCGGTTCCGACCGACACCCCGGAGCCCACGGCCACCCCGACCCCGGTTCCGACTGATACCCCGGAGCCCACGCCTACCCCGACCCCGGCGCCGACTGACACGCCTGAACCCACGCCTACTCCGACCCCCGCGCCGCTGATGGCCAGAACGATCAACGGTGTGCCGCTGAGCATTCTGTTCCTGCTGCTGGCGCTGATTCTCATCGTGATCGCGATGCTGATCGCCGTGGTTCGCAAGAAGCGCGACTGATCCGCTTTCGCCTCCCGTTTTTCGCGGGAGGCGAATTTTTTTCTTTTGGCCGCGCATAAGGTGTAGGGAAGTCTGCCAAATCGGAGGGATGCTTTTGAATACCGCCAGAACCCTTTTCCCCGGCGCAATGGGGCCGGACGGCTTTATCTCCTGCTTTGACCACCTGATCGACGATTCGATTCTGCGGCGCAAGCTGATTCTCAAGGGCGGGCCGGGCGTTGGCAAATCGACGTTCATGCGGCGGGTGCATGCCGCGCTCTGCGCAAACGGCGAGCCCTCGACGCTCTACTTCTGTTCCGGCGACCCGGACAGCCTCGACGGCGTGGCCGTTCCGCATGCGGGGCTGCTGATTCTGGATGGCACCGCACCGCATATCGTCGATCCCGAAATTCCCGGCGCGCGGGACAGCATCATCAACCTGGGCGAATGTCTGAACGAACCGGCCATGCGGCCGCGCCTGCCGCATATCCGCGCCTGCATGGGCGATCACGCCGCCTGTTCGCGCCGCGCCCGCGCCTGTCTGGCCGCCGCCGCCGCGCTGGCAAGGGCGAACGCCGCCACGCTGCTTGCCGCCACGGATCAGGCGCGCCTTTGGGCGATGACGCAGGCGCTCGTTCAGGCCGTCCTCTCCCGCGACGCGCCGAAGGAGGCCGCACCTGCCGTCCGCCCCGTCATCACCGACGCGCTCACGCCCAAGGGCGAAATCAGCCTCATCGGCGAAAACGCCCCGCCGCGCGTCGGCTGAGCGCCGCCGTTCAGGCCGCCGGTTACAGCGTCGAGGAGCACCTGTGCCCCCTCGTTCCGGGGCGGCTGCTGCACCTGACCATCCCCGCGCTCGCCACGCTCGTCACCACCGGCGAACAGCTTTCCGCCGAACAGAGCTTCGATTTTGCCGCCTGTCTCCCACAGGGCGCGCTGCTGCGCCACGAATGTGCGCTCGAACAGGGGCGCGCGGGGATTCAGCTTCACCTGCACCGCGCAAGCGCCGCGCTGGCGCAGGCCAAGCAGCTCCACGACGAGCTGGAATCCTTCTATGTGCCGAATATGGATTTTGAAAAGTGGCAGACGATGCTGGACAAAACGCTGGAGAGCCTGAAAACATGATGAACGGATAAAACCGATCATTCGCACAAACAGCCCCCTGCAATCCGGGAAAGCGACAACCCGTTGCAGGGGGCGCATGGCGTGTCCGCCTTTTTGCGCGCAATCTGTTTCTGCTGATTGGATATGCCGTTTGCTTATTCCCACGCCCGGTCGATGCTCACGCCCTGGAAATAATGCATGACGATCTCCTCGGCGGTTTTCCCCGCCTTGGCCATCGCATACGCGCCCCATTGGCTCATGCCCACGCCGTGGCCGTATCCCTTGCCGCTCATCTTCACCCGCCCGTCCTCCACGCGCAGGCTTTCCAGCAGGCAGGAGCGCATCTTGGTTGAGCCGATGGCGATTCGGAACGCCGGGGCGGAAACCTCCTGCCCGGAAATCAGCAGCGTTTCGGCGCGGCCGGATTCGCCGCGCCTGCCGACGGCGATGCTTTCCAGCGCATCGACCTTCGCGCCGGAGGCGTTCGCCGCCGCCATCACCTCGTCCGCGGAAAAAACGGCCTGCCAGTGCGCCGCCTCTGCCGGGGCTTCGTCATTTTCCATGCCCTTGACGCACTGGGTGTAGCTCGGCTCGGCCTTTTCGTAATCCAGCCCCTCCTTGGCGCGCGCCGTCAGCCCGCCGGAATGGGCGTGGAACCACGCATAGGGCAGCTCGCCGCCCGCGTTGAGCACCTCGCCGCGCGTCTCCTTCACCGCCTCGCGGATGCGCGCGTTCACGCCCGCCGCGTCATACGCCTGCGCCTCCTTGATGTCCGTGGAGATATCCGCGCCGTCGTACATGGATTCCTTTTGGGAGACGAATTGCAGCACGAATGTGCGCGCCAAAATCGCCTGTGCCTTGAGCGCCTCCAGCGGCCAGTCGCCCGCCATCTCTCCGGCCAGCACGGCGGGCAGATAATCCTCGACGGACAGGGTTTCCAGCGTCTCGCTTTTCACGTCGTAGACCCTGAGCATCGGCACGCCGGATTCGTTTTTGCTCAGCCGCTCCGGCACGAGCTGCGCCGCGCTCGTCCCCTGCGTCCGGCTCGGGGTGCTCTCCGGCTGCGGCAGAGCGGGCTTGTCCCCGCCGCCGCTCTGCGCCGCGCAGCCGAACAGGCACAGGCAGAGCGCGCAGAAAAAAATCAGCCATCCTCGCTTCATATCATCCCTCCGGGGGATAATATGCGCGAGAATGGCCGAGATATGCGCCG
>ENA-UONX01002226-UONX01002226.1-human-gut-metagenome-genome-assembly--contig:-P74old-NODE-2226-length-14527-cov-7.365464_pt1 | contig 14527 bp, 13 predicted proteins | sample MGYA00242466_ERZ724013 | MGnify/ENA metagenome assembly ERZ724013 | reverse complement strand
TTGTTTTCTGAATAGAAAAAACCGCTGTGGTTCTGTTTTGGTGAACGACAGCGGTTTTCATTTTTAACGTGAGTTTGACGAACAAGGTTTATTCGCTGGCACGGTTTGCAGTTGGCAGCGGTAAAGTGTATTTTTAGTCGAATTTACGTTTGTTTCTATATTTGCAGCGACACGCTGCCTCACTCCGCCGTTACATGCATCACCTTGTCTGTATGTTCTGCGAGTTTTCCGCTGTTTAGCTTACTGATATCATTCACAAGATAGTCTGTACTGCGGAAAACCTGTCGGTCAATGGGCGGATCAAATGTCACCAATATTTCGGTATCCGTCTTTTCCAGAATCAAACGCATGTCCGCTCGCAGCCGTGTTCCCCAGCGTTTCTTGACCAGTAAGATAGCATGTTGGATTTCTGCTTCTGTCATCGTACCTCTTTTCACTTCTACCTGCATCATACCGCATGGCTCCTTTCCTATTTTTATGACGTTGTGATGAAAGTATTCTCATTTGTGAATGAACCGCAGCGACCGCAGCGGAAATCCAAGCTGTCGGGTATCATTTGCGGTGACTGTGGAAGCTGCCCAGAGATTACAGTGCAGTGTGATTTGATTCTGTGTATCGTCCAGGAGCAGCGAGGAAACCGGTATCGTCAGCGTGCCGCCGTTGTTCTCCTCATTGATCGTGATTTCTCCCGCTAATACATGATTGATATAGATGGAAACCGTCATCTCTGTCATGCCCAACTGTTGCAGCGGAATCGTACAGCCCATTTCAAATTGCAGGAGATAATTATCCGGGTGCAGGGTACAGAAAACAGAAGCATTTTCTGCTACGCTCCAGCAAAAATCACCTTCCAGTGCCCCAAAGCCCACATATTCTGTTTCATAGCAGTCCACTGCTGGATAGGCAAGTCGATTTGCCGTATACTGATACAGGCAGATTGGTTCATCATATTCTAAAAATGCCAGCGGCATCGGGAACAGTTTCCCGTTGTGGTTCAGATCATCTTCGCTGTGATGTGCAGTGTTGCGGTATACACAGCGGTAGGAGTCGCTGTATTGTAAAATAGAAGTATCTGTGGTCAAATAGTAAACGGTATCATATTGCTCGCTGAGCTGATCCACCTGTTCCACTGCATTTTCCAGTTCTGGATATATGGCTGCTCCGGTCATGCTGCGGAGCGGCAAATAAATCTGCGGCATCAATTCCGTATCCACGACCACACAGTTTGTTTCATCAATTTTTTCTGTCAGTTCCATCAATACCGACCACTGCATACGTGTGTCATCTTTTGCAGTTGCAAGGAATTTGTCAAACGGTGCCACTACCAACACACCAGCAGTCAGCAGCGGAACTGTGACTTTCCAGTTACATTTGTCCAGCACCATTGCCGCAAACAGCACTGCAATCGGGACAAACGGTGCAAGATATCTTGCATAGTAATAATAATATTCAATCTGAAACCGCAGAAAGGCAGCGTAAACCAAAATGCAGTACAGGAACATGGCATACAACACCATGGTTTCCGGCTTTTCCAGCACCGTTTTCATCCGGAATAGTACAATGATACCTGTCACCGGCAGCAGGAAAAAACCGGTCTGAATCGCATAGCCCGTCAAGGTCAAATACCGTAGTTCACCGACCATGCCCTGGGAGAGTGCTTTGTATAGAATATATGCTACGGGCAGCAGCAGAAAGAGACTGAAAATCACTTTTACCCAAGTATGCTGTTGTGCCATTTCTAAAAATGCATTGGCATCAAATCTCTTTGCACGACGGTGTAAAATCAGACAGTATATGCCGCAGATGACAAATGCAACTATGCTGACCACTGTCACAACGGTGGTAATGTTGAATACGGTAATGTCACCGGTAAATAAGGAACGGTAGTTGTTCATGGTATAGAACGGCTGTACATGCCGCATTGCAAAATAACTTGCCAGATAGAGCCCGATGGTACTCAGCATGAGAACCGCATACTGCGTTTTTCGCCGAAAGAGATATAGTGCCCCATAGAGTACCACAAATAGCGGTACCATCGTGTAAATGGAGACGTGATAACAGGCAAAGACGGCAATTGGCAGAATCGAAAGTCCGTGAGAACGATTTGGTGTGGTAATGAGCAGGACAAACGAAAGCAGAATCACCGCCAGAAACAATTCTGTCAGGGAAGACTTTGCGACCCAGATGACAATGGGGGAAACAGCACACACAGTGCAGGCAAGAAATTCCGTCAGACGTTTCCACTGCATTTGCCGGCAGAGGAACGAAACCAGAAAAATCATGCAAACCCAAATGACCGTTTCCAGTTGTACCATATGGGAAACGCCGAACAGTTTCCCGAACAGTGCCAGCATGGCCGGATAGGTCGGAATGCCGTGATAAATGCCGGAAACGGGACTGACCGTACGGTCATAAACGGTATCGGGATAGTTTTCCGGTGCCATATCATAGCCGACCAGATAGTGTTTTATGGCATCGGCAAATTCGGTTTGATCGGTGCTGGAGAGTGTGTAATACTCTGCAAAATCCTGCTGTCGATCGGTTAGACCATTCATCAAGTTTATGGCAACTACCTGATATACGCCTTGATCCTGTCCCATACCAAAGAGTTCGTTTTTCGTCAGGACAAGCGGCAATGCCAGAATGACAACCACAAGTGGAATCCAGATGGTGTGAATGCTCTCTTCCCAGTGCAGCAGCCGCAGCAGCGTACCATGTCGTTTTCGGAGCACGATACAAGCTCCGACCAGTAAAATGGTCAGGAAGATGGCAGTGCCAAGCACCGCACGGAACAAGGTGAACTGATCGGCGGTGAATAACACCATGCTCCAGAGAATATAGCAGAAAAAATAGAAGACCGTGCCGCAGACGAACGGCTTGAGAAACGATCCCTTTCGGTCATACAGTCCAGTGCAGCCAATAGCAGCCAGAAATCCGATGCTGCTGCAAATTGTAATTCCCATACTTAAGTTTGCTGCCCTCCTATGACGTTTTCAATGATCACACGGAAGCGTTCCAAAATCACATCCCAATCGTAATGTTCCAGTACATATTGATAGGCATTTTCCTGCATTTCCTGATAGGCATCCGGGTGGGAGAAGAGATAGGTCAAAGCCCCCTCAAATTCAAAGAAGTTTCGATAGTATAGACCGCCATTGCTCTTGGTGCAGTGTCCACGCAGGACATCGCATTGTCCGTTGACCAGAACAGGCACACCAAGTGCCATTGCCTCTAAGACGGCAATGGAGAGACTCTCATAACGAGACGGCAGCACCAGTGAAATGGCACCCGCCAGACCGCTGAACTTGTCTTCCTCCGATACGAAGCCGAGCGGAATAATATCCGGATGTTTGGGAATGTTGCAGACCGCTTTTCCCATCAGTACCAGCTTCAGGGTGCTGGGGTTGCGTTCCTTGAATTCCATGAAATAGCGGAACAGGGTGGGACAGTCTTTCCCCTCATCAATTCGCCCCACATAAATCAGATAGGGATCTTGAATGCGGAATTTTTGCCGGAATGCCGAAGCGGGCGGATAGTCTGGAATATCCACGCCGGTTCCCAGTACGTCACAGGGAATCCCAGCGGTTTTGAACTGCCGCCGCACGAGCATCCGTTCCTCTTCTGTCAGGAAAATATACGCCTGCGGCAGCCGAAATAGTTTCTCAAAGGTTTTAAAATGCAGATAGGGTTCTTCATGTGCAGTGGGAATAAAAATTGCCTTGTCTGCAACTTCCGGCAGACCAGCCACCGTTAGATAGTATAAGTAGGTCACGAACAGGAAGGCGTCATATTCATCCTTATGCGTTCGGATGAAGGCAATACAGTCCGGACAGTAGGGACCCTGTTTTTCAAACCAGATTTTTTCGACTCCCAGACTGTAATTGTTGTGTTCACATTCTGCGAGATAGGCAGCATTGTAAGCATCGAAGTCCACGGTTCGTTCCTGTGCAACGGAAAACCGGCGGACGGTGACCCCATGGATATTCTCCACATCCCGTACATACCAGTTCTTCCAAGTGGTATAATCCACGGCTTTTGTCGTCAGCACTTCGACTTCATAGTATTTTGCCAGCCGTTCTGCCATCAAACGGGTATAATATTCCGAACCGCCGTTCACCTCTAAGCCATATCGTTGATTGACAAATGCAATTCGCTTCACTGCATGTCCCCCTCTTCTATCAGTTTTTGGAAAAATGAAAGATATTTTCGTGTGACAACATTCCAGTCAAAATTTGCAAGAACGAACTGCCGTCCGTTTTGTCCAAGCTGGTCTGCCTCATGCGGATGCGTTTCTAGCCAGCGGACACAGCCCTCAAACTCAAAGTAGCTGTTGAAGTACAGACCGCCTTCTGCACGCTGTGCGAAGTCCTTTGTCACGGCACAACCGGAGTGTACGAGTACAGGTCTGCCGCAGAGCCAGCTTTCCATGATGACAAGGGAAAAGCTTTCATTTTTGGACGGTTGGCAGAGGAACAGGGCTGCCCGCAGGGCATCATACTTATCCTGCTGGGAGACATAGCCCAGGTCGTGAACCGCCTCCTGTACCGAAGCTGGTACCGCAAGCTTACCGCCGCCGATCAGCACCAGCTGTAATGGATCATCGGGGTTGCGTTTCTTATATTCTGCGAAATACTGGAGCAGGGTGTGCACATTTTTTCCGCTGTCTTTGCGTCCGGCATAGATTAGAAATGGTTCTGTGATACCGTATTTTGCCCGGAACGTGTCGGCATTGCCGGTAATGGTAGTATTCATTCCGATACCGGTACAGATTTGTTCCACTTCCTGTAAGTCATATAGGCGGTTGGCAAGTTGCATTTCTGGTACAGAGTTAAAAATCATGCCACGCAGATTGATATAAGTTTGCCGAAACAGACGCATATGGGCATAGGCTTCCTCATGAAAACAGGGAATCATGACAGCCTTTTCGGGGCACGCCAGCACACCATGAAAGGTCGTACCGAACATATATGGAATAAAGATAAACAGATCATAGTCATTGCTGTGGGCTTCAATATATTCGTAAAGCAGTGGACTGTTGATCATTTCCTGTAGGAACAGAACTTCTTCTTTGGTGGTAATATGCTTGCCCTGCATGAGCTTGGCATTGATGCGGTCGAAAGCAGCGGTATCCCGTTTCCGAACAGGGAATCGGCGGGTCGGGACATCGTAGACCATAGCCGTGCCGGCAGCATAATAGTTTTCGTTCCAGTCGGCGGTAAAATCCCGCACGCAGGTGGTGAGGATTTCCACATCAGCCCCCGCTTTCTGGAGGTGTCCAGCAACTTCCCGGAGTTCCATTTCTGCACCACCGGGGATGCCTTCGCCGTACCAGGGAATGACAAATGCAAGTTTCATGTGCGATGCTCCTTTCGAGAAGATTTTATGACAATCATAATATAACCTTGAATCTGCAAAATTCAAAATGGTTCCAATTCAAAAATACACCTATTTTACATGATTTCATGGATTCTGCTGTCCTGCTACCAGCCGGACAATCCCACTAGCGTCTACACGCTGCACGACCTCTGAAAAGCCATTTTGCCGCAGAATTTCTGCTACATCCTGCTCCTGTCCCATTCCAATTTCATAGACTAGCCAGCCGTCTGTTGCAAGGGCATTTTTCCAGTATGCCGTGACCACACGGTAAAAGTCTAGTCCGTCTGCCCCGCCGTACAGTGCCGTTTCCGGTTCAAATGCCACTTCCGGTTGAAGCACCTGCATATCGGTTTCCGTCAGATACGGCGGATTGCAGGTAATCATATCATAACCCGAAAACGTGTTTGCAAACATGGCATCCAAAACATCACCTTGTATAGGTTCGATTTTTTTGGCATACTGTTGGAGATTCTGTTTCAGATAACAAAAGGCAGCAGATTCCCGTTCCACTGCTGCCCCCGTTACCTGTGGTAAATGGGCAGCAATTGCAGCTGGAATGCAGCCGCTGCCGCTGCACAGGTCTAACAGCTTGGTTTGTGCTGCGTTCTGCCGACAGGAAAGCACAAACTCCACCAGTGTTTCCGTATCGGCACGGGGAATCAGTACCCCTTCCCCGACTTGCAGCGGCAGCCCGTAAAATTCCCATGTGCCGAGCAGATATTGCAGCGGATACCGGTTTGCACGCTTTTCACAGAGCTGTTCCGCCTGCTGTGCGATGGATGTTGATACCGGCAGATCGCCGTCCATCAGCAGCTGCGGCAGTGGCTTCCCCAGCAAATATTCCAGCAGGAATCCCGATTCCACTGCTGCATCCTCCAGATTGGCAGCGGTCAGCCGCTGCCGTATGGTTTGATAAAGCTGGCGGCGTGTCCATGTTACCACTCGTCTTCCTCCAGGTTCTCCGGAATGCATGGCTTTAACGCCGCAATGGCACATTCGATTTGGCTGGCATCCGGTTCTCTGGTGGTAATCCGCTGGATTTGCAGACCTGGAAAAGACAGTGCACGGGTAATCCAGCTATCACTTCTTCCGGCAATGCGGATAAATTCATAGGAAATGCCGACCACAAACGGCAACAGCAGAATGCTCACAATGACACGCTGCCAGACAACGGTCAGCGGTACCAGACACATCACCAGAATGCTGACAATGAGTGTGATAAAAATGAAGCTGGTGCCGCATCTGGGGTGGAAACGGCAGTGCTTTTTGACGTTCTCCACTGTCAGCGGATCGCCCGCCTCAAAGCAGGCAATGGTCTTATGTTCGGCGCCGTGGTATTCGTAAGTACGTCGGATGTCCTTCATACAACCGGTAAATGCCATATAGCCCAGAAAAATCACAATCTTGATGATACCTTCCAACAGAGAACGAATAAAGCGGCTGTCATCGGGAATGGCAGTGTGGTCAATGAGTAGACCAATCAAAAATTTCGGCAGGAACACAAATGCAAATATGGCGAATATCACGCCAATGACCATTGCAATGGACATGATGATGCTGAACAGCTTTTCGCCCAGCTTGTCATTCAGCCACTGTTCGAACTTGCCCATTTCTTCGGTTTCGTTGTCTTCTTCCTCGTCCGGCATTTGCTTTTCTGCGGATTTCATCAGGCAGCGGTAGCCGTCCCGCATGGAGAAGACAAAGTTAAAACTGCCCCGTACCAGCGGACACTTTCGATACCAAGGCATATCCTTGCCGTTGTGTTCCTCCCACGTTTCCACGTCAATTGTGCCGTCCGGCAGGCGGCATGCCATTGCACCGGTATGGACACCTTTCATCATGACCCCCTCAATGAGGGCTTGTCCACCGATTTTGGAGCGGTGTTTTGCCTGTTTTGATTTTGTTGATTGCTTCATAATGCTCCCTTCTAAGATCAGTTTTCTTATATGCTGTCCTCTATTGCAAATCATAGATTTACAATAGGCTAGTATAAAAATGCGAATGCTATTTTTATTTTATCCCTGCAGAATCCGATTTTGCAGGGTTCCACTTTTGCAGCGTTTTCAACAATTGTTCTGCGTTTTCCTGCTGTTCTTTTAAGTCCATCCCATAAACCTTTGGACTGATTTTGCACGCAAGTTTGCAGGTTTTTCCTTGTGCACGAAATTGCATCTTGACAGAGTACAGGTTCAGCATCGTTTTGCTGATTTTTAGAGATTCCAAAGCTTGCAGCGGCAATGCCCCTTGGAACAGCGGTATTGTGAGAATATTATACTGTGCAATCAGCAGCCGATTTTGATTCGTGACCGCCAGAAAACCATAGCGGTTATCCATTGCAGAGGTTGAGAGGACACCGCCCCGTCCGAATCCGGCGTAAACGGCTCCGAAATATCCTTCCCCCGGCAGCAGGAGGGACTGCAATGCGGTATGCATCAGATTTTTATCCAGTTTTCGCATAACAATTTTACACATCCTTTTCCAATGCTTCAATCAAAAAACTCACCGGACGAAACCCGTCATTGCAGGAAATCATCGCCGACTTTTTATTTTTCATCCAGCCATTGTAGAGATTTTCCCCGCCGTGTGCCAGTGTCATGACGAATGGAGACATGCTTTCCCAAGCACTGTCACATAGCCCTTCTGGTTTCTGCCAGCCATTCGTAATCCAGACCTGTCCCATTTGCATCTCACAGGCATGTTCCATGGGATTTTCGTATTGTTCGATCAAATCATCATAGTGTGCCATTCTCATAACGGTGATTCTGCATTGTTTCATGCTCCGTTCTCCTTCCTTGCTGGCAGTGTAATGATGACAGCGGTTCCTACCCCCAATTCGCTTTGAATCTCCAGACTGCCCTTATGCATCGTCACAATTTCATTTGCCACCGCCAATCCAATGCCGGATCCCCTTCGGGTATGATTTGCCTTGAAAAATTTCGTCTTGATCTTGGGTAAATCTGCTGCACTGATTCCCACGCCGTTGTCAGAAATCCGCACCTGTATCTGATTTTCGATTTCTTCTGCACTCACCGTCACCAATCCGCCAGGGTTGGAGTATTTCAACGCATTGTCTATGACATTGATAAACACCTGTCGAATCCGGTTTTTGTCCCCGTACACGAATGGCAGCATCTCTGGTTCGTGGTAAATCATGCGGATGTGTTCCCGTTTTGCCTTTTCTGTATAAATCAGAACAGCATCGCCCAATTCTGCCAGAATATCCATCGGTTCTGGATGCAAAGTGAGCTTGCCGCTCTGCATTCTGGAGAAATCAAGCAGTTCCTCCACCATACGGGAAAGCCGTTCTGTTTCGTTTACAATGACATGCATTCCCTTCTGTACCGTTTCTGCATCCACATCCAAACAGAGCGTTTCTGCCCAGCCTTGAATGGCGGTCAGGGGGGTTCGCAGTTCATGGGAGACAGAGGAAATAAATTCGTTTTTCATGGCCTCTGTTTCCGAAAGGGCAGAAGCCATGTCATTGACTGCCTTACACAGGTCGCCGATTTCATCCTCTGGAATTGGTGTGATTCGCTGGGAGAAATCTCCCTGTGCAAATTTTTTGGTAGCGGCATTGATCCGATTGATGGGATGAACAATGGAACGCACAAAAAAAGAACCGGTAATTCCCAACAGCAGAAGGATACCGATGCAAACCGCTGTAATCATCACCATATAATCCCGCAGCGTGTCATCAATCTGTGTCATGGAAGAAACCACCCGAATGGCATTGTACTCCGGCTGGATGGCGGAAATATTGACGCTTACCGCCATAATGCGTTCACCATTCTGTGTGCCGGTCCATATGCCATTTTCTTCCTGCATCGCTGTTTCATAGTCTGGCATGACGACACTGGCATCCGGTGCGAAACCGGAAGTGGTCAGGGTGACTCTCCCCTTGGAGTTGATTGCCATCAGCTCCATGCGTTCTTTATCCGAAAAATTTTCAAATGTGCTTCGCAGGTCGGCGGAGAAGTTGGAACCGCTATCCTGTGCGTAACGTGTCAGCACGGTGGTGACGGAGGAGATCTTTGTGGTGAGATACTGTTTTGCAGAATTATAATAATAATGCTGTAAGGTGTAAATAACTGCAAGCTCTACAATCAGCAGTACCAGAAAAACCACACCAAGATTGCTCATCAGCCAGCGTGTTGTGATGGTATTTTTCCGCAGACTGCGGCGTTTTTTCTGTTTAGCGGTCATCTGGATCATTCCACTTATAGCCATAGCCCCAAATTGTTGTGATATACTTCGGGTTGGAGGGCTGATCTTCGATTTTCATACGAATGCGGCGGATATTGACATCGACAATTTTATCATCACCGTCATACTGCTCTCCCCAGATATGTTGCAGAATACTGGCACGGTCGAGAGCTGTATTTTTATTTTTTAAAAAGTATTCCAATACTTGATATTCGATTTGTGTGAGCTCAATGGGTTTTTCATTTTTGTGAAGGGTGCGGTTGACGCGATTCAGCACAAACGGACCGCTTTTCAGCATGGATTTCTGTTTATCATTGATGGAACTCATACAAACACGGCGATAGATGGCATCGACTCTTGCAGTCAGTTCGGAGGGAGAAAAGGGTTTTGTGATATAGTCATCTGCACCGATCATCAAACCATTGACCTTGTCCATTTCCTGTGCCCGTGCTGAAAGCATGATAATACCAATGGTGGAACTTCGCTTCCGGAGTTCCTTGCAGACCTGAAAGCCGTCTATGCCAGGCATCATGATATCCAGCAGGACAATGTCGAAATTGCCGCCTGCGGCTTCAAATGCACGCAGGGCATCTTCGCCGCAATTGACATCATAGACTTCATAACCGACTCGTTTCAGGTTGATTACCACAAATTCTCGGATGACATCTTCATCCTCACAGACTAAAATTCGTTTCATAGAGCTGTGTTTTCTCCTTTCTGTTTTTGATATAGGATTTTTCCGTGCAGGAACGCACGATACGATCCATTTTCCTCAAACACATGTTTATGGATATTCTATTCCCGTGGTTCACTATGATACAAACATAAAATATCCCAGTAGATCGCCGATGTTCCTTGCCAGTTCATCCGTATTGTTCTCCGGCACCTTTACAAAATAAAACGCATTGCCCCTGGAATACAGCAGCTGATATCCTTCTTCTAGCCGGCTGTCCCGGGTTGCTGTATCTGTTGCCACGGCAATTCGCATCAGTTCCGGCATAGCAGTAAGGCGGTCACCGCCGTAGTGATAGAAGACCAGATCGCCGGTCAGCGTGTCGTTTTGTACCGTTACCATCCTCCGCCAGTTCGGCGGCAGCAGAAAGGCATAGCCATCCCCTAAATTGTAATAGCCACGGCTTTTTTCCTGTAGCGTGCCGTCTTGCATCACTGTCATCCAGCGAGTCATACGGATCAAATCGGAGTCTGTTTCCTTATAGCCTGGAAACAATGCCTGTACTGGCACTTCCGGTACGCCGTCCTGGTCGATATCCATCGTCAGCCAGCCGACTGGACGAAGTGTGCTGGTTTTCTCTGTATCGGAGAGACTGGACAAATTTTTGCCGTCAAACTGAAGAATTTCTGTCTGCATGGTGGTCGCCCCCACAATTCCGTCCAGATAAACGGCAATCTCACCGTTTTGTGTGCTGCCGCAGAGCACTTGACTGTACTCGGTGATTTTTCCCTGTAGTGTCAGGGCATATCGGGTGTAGTTATCCCGTTCGTCCGGCACATAGACCGCTGCTTCAGCATTGTGTTCCCCTTCCGCAGCACGCAATACCATTAGTTCCGGTATGGCGTCGCCGTTCAGATCTGCCACATCAAAGCTGGAATAAGGCACTGTGAAGTTTTTCGTCAGGTTTCCGTCTGCATAGTTATAGATTACCAGTACCTTGTCGGATTGATCTACCTGTGCGTAGCCGACAATGAGCCGTTCCTGTTTGCCGATTTTTGAGACAACGACTCGATCAACGACAGCACCCTCTGCCGGCAGATCACAGACGGACATCCACTGTCCGTCTGCCTGGTCAAGCAGATTCAGCCGAAGTGCATTTTCTGTTGTAAGGGTTCCCTCTTTTCGATAAAAAACCGCTGCTTCATCCAGTGCATCGTCATCTAAGTCGGATATCATAACAGCAGAAAGATGTTCGCCGGTTCGGGGATATTGCAGCGTAATGCGGTTGCCGACCGCATTTTCCAGTGCCTGATAAATCTGCTCCTGTTCCCCACGCAGATGGGGCGGTGTCAGCAGAGCATCCACCGTTGCCCCGAATGTGCAGCCGGTCAGCAGGAGCAGCAGACATCCCGTCAGCAACAGGCGAAACAGAATTACCGGTCGCATAACGGTACATATGATTTCAGTTTGGTAATGGGCTTGTAAGCCGGACGGATAATCCGCTTACCGGTCAGCAGTTCCTCCATACGATGTGCTGCCCAGCCGACCATTCTGGCACTGGCGAAGAGCGGCGTAAAGAGTTCATCCGGAATGCCAAGCATTCGGTAGACCAGACCGGAATACATATCCACATTGGCACACATTACCTTGTCCACGCCACGGACTTTTTTCATCAGCTCAGGTGTCAGCCGTTCCACCAGAGAGAGCAGCTCAAATTCGGCTTCGATTTCCCTGCCCTTTGCCATTTCAAAGGCCTTCCGTTTTAGGATCACGGCACGAGGGTCAGAGAGGGTGTAGACAGCGTGTCCCATACCGTAAATCAAACCAGAGCCGTCGCCAGCTTCCTTTTTGAGAATTTTTGTGACAAAATCCGCCACTTCCCCTTCGTTGTTCCAGTTCTTGACGTTTTCTTTGATGCAATCCAGCATTTGTACGACCTTGATATTGGCACCGCCATGGCGGGAGCCTTTGAGGGAGTTGATGGCAGTTGTATAAGCGGCATATGGGTCTGTACCAGAAGAGGTTGCAACACGGCAGGCAAAGGTGGAGTTGTTACCGCCACCGTGTTCTGCATGGATGGACAGCATAACATCCAGCAGCTGTGCTTCCTGTTTGGTGTAGTTTCGGTCATTGCGGATGAGGGAGAGGATGGATTCTGCGGTGCCCTCTTCCGGCCGGATCTGGTGAATAATCATGCTGGCGTTGTCGAACTTATGTCGTTTTGCCTGATAGGCACCGTCCATCAGAATCGGCATTTTGGCAATCAGACCGAGGGCAATCCGCATTTCACCCTCCAGAGATGGGTGTTCTGGATCATTGTCGTAGGAATATAAAGACAGAATGCTTCTTGCAAGTTTGTTCATGATATTTTTAGAGGGTGCCTGCATGATGCTGTCCACGAGGAATCCCGGCGGCAGTTCTCTCCGCATAGCGAGGGATTTCCGCATGACATCCAGTTCTGTGGCAGTCGGCAGTTCGCCGAGCAGAAGCAGATATACGATTTCTTCAAAGAGAAAGCGGTCTTCTCGTTCTGCATTTTCTACCAAATCCTTGATACTGTAGCCACGGTAAATCAATTCACCTGGTACAGGTTTGCGTTCGCCTTCATCCATGACATAGCCGTGTACACTACAAATACGAGTGATGCCGGCTACGACGCCGGAGCCGTCGCTGTGGCGTAAGCCACGGTTCACATTGTATTTTTCGTAGAGAGATGGTTCGATTTGAGAATGTTTTTTGAGACGGTCGCATAATCTTTTAATATCCGACTGTTGGATGTTGGTTTCTTCCGTCAGGTAATTTTCCTGTAATGTCATAAGAAGGCCTCCTTTTCGATCAGGGCAAATGCCCTTGTTGTGCAATCATCAGCGTGAACCGTTTGGGTTGCTGTGCAGAGAAAGCGGTTCACAGGCGGTCAGCAAACGGCAGCAATGAAAAAATGCCGCAGTTTGCACAGGTTTCCTCTGCCTGTATCTTATAATTATACACGAAATTGCAATGTCTGTCAACCAGCGGAAAGAAAGCTTTTTTTCGGTGAAATCGTTTCTTTTTTCAGGAAACGCCTGTGGAAGGACGGTATTTAGTATGCATGAAGACGGAGTGATTGGACAAGTAAAATTATTCTGTAATATCTATTTTCCGCAACTGTTATCCGTATCTCAATTTTTTCAGAAAGGACGTTTTTATGAAACGGGATCGTATGATGCTGCTCCTATTTGCCCTGCTGCTCACTGCCATTCCGGTGGTGCCGGCACTGCTGCTTTCTCACAAAACACCGCCTGCCATCTCAGAATCCTCTGCTACTACAGAATCCTTGCCGGATTTTTCTGTATTGGATGTTTCCACTGGTGAGGTGATGACCGTTTCTGCAAGAGATTATGTCATTGGTGCGGTTTGTGCAGAAATGCCAGCAACGTTTGAACCGGAAGCACTCAAGGCACAGGCAGTTGCTGCTCATACCTATGCTGTCCGGCAGCAGCAGATAGAGCAGGAAAATCCAACTGCTGATCTGTGCGGTGCAGATTTCTCCAATGATCCGGCACAATATCAGGCATACTTCACAGAGAATCAGGCAAAGCAGTATTACGGCGAGCAGTTTGACACCTATTATCATGAGATTGCCGATGCGGTGGATGCTGTACTTCCCTATATTTTGACGTATGAAGAAGAGCCCATTATTGCAGCATTTTGTTCTATGTCTGCTGGACAGACGGAATCGGCAGAAACCGTCTGGGGACAGGCGGTGCCATATCTGATACCAGTGGATAGTGCAGCAGACGAAACCGCACCACATTTTTTAGAGGAAGTGACGTTCTCGAAAGAGGAGATGCAGGATGCTCTGCAAACACTTGCACCGGATGCCAAGCTGGAGGCGGATCATCCGGAAACATGGCTCACGGTACAGGAAGTTTCGGACTCTGGAACAGTTTGTACGGCAGAGGTCGGCGGTGTTTCGGTCAGTGGGCAGGAGGTGCGAGCCGCTCTATCGCTTCGGGCAGCGGCATTTACGGTTGCCTATGCAGATGAGCAGTTTACCATTACCACCAAAGGGTATGGTCACGGTGTGGGCATGAGTCAGTACGGAGCGAATGCCATGGCGAAAAACGGATCGGACTGGCGGGAAATTTTGCTGTATTATTATCCGGAAACGGTGATTACCGATGTGACATCATAAAAAGAACATGGGTTCGATGGATCAGTTTGATCCGCCGAATGGCGATTGCGGTCAAGCTGGCTCAGCTTGGCGAGGGGTGCAGGGGACAGCTGTCCCCTGCA
>ENA-UONX01002205-UONX01002205.1-human-gut-metagenome-genome-assembly--contig:-P74old-NODE-2205-length-14617-cov-10.171405_pt1 | contig 14617 bp, 5 predicted proteins | sample MGYA00242466_ERZ724013 | MGnify/ENA metagenome assembly ERZ724013 | reverse complement strand
CGCAATTCTTCCACTTTTTGAGGATTCTCTTTCAATAAATCATGTTGCTCCCCTATGTCATCCGGAAGATAATATAACTCTTCTTTCAACTTTTCCGGTTTCGACATATTTAATCGAACCAGTTTCCACCCATCTTTCAGAATCGACTGCTTTCCTCCCTGTTCATAAAACTCATAGTATATATATTCATGGCTACGAGATACTTCACCGTTTCCTGTCAACAAAGGCAAATAAGAGATACCATCAATCCCTTTCACCATATCAGCTCCGACAAGTTCGGTTACAGTCCTACAACAACAAAGGCCGCTCCCGAATAACAGGAACGGCCTTACCATTTTCATTTCAATGTGATGTCAGCCTCTTTTCAAAAAGATGACATTCTGCTTATTTATACTCTGCCCAGCTCTTGATAGCTATATCATCCACACTCATCGTACAGAAGGCATTGATAAATGCACTAGCCAGACGGGCATTCGTAATCAACGGTATATTCAAGTCAATGGCAGCACGACGGATTTTATACCCATTACTTAATTCTCCGGCTGTCAGATTCTTCGGGATATTGACTACCATATCGATTTCCTTGCGATGAAGCATCTCCAATGCTTGCGGATGCCCCTCCTCACTCGGCCAATAGACATGAGTACTTTCAATTCCATTCTCTGCAAGCGTTTTGTGTGTACCACCCGTTGCAAAGAGTTTGTATCCCTTATTCACCAACATACGGGCCGCATCCATCATATCCGCTTTTTGCTTCATGGTACCTGTAGAAAGCAGGATATTCTTCTGCGGAATACGATAGCCTACAGAAAGCATAGCCTTCAATACAGCACATGAAGTATCCATACCGATACAACCTACTTCACCGGTAGAAGCCATATCTACTCCCAACACCGGATCGGCCTTCTGCAAGCGGTTGAAGGAAAATTGGGAGGCCTTGATTCCGACATAATCCAGTTCGAAGAGATTCTTTTCCGGTTTCTCCACAGGCAGACCGAGCATCACTTTCGTTGCCAGCTCGATAAAGTTGATCTTCAACACTTTGCTGACAAACGGGAAAGAACGACTGGCACGCAGATTACATTCAATCACCTTGATATCGTTGTCTTTCGCCAGATACTGAATATTAAACGGACCGGAGATATTCAAAGCCTTGGCAATCTCACGGCTGATACGCTTAATACGGCGAACAGTTTCTACATACAGCTTTTGCGGCGGGAACTGGATTGTTGCATCGCCGGAATGTACTCCCGCAAATTCGATATGCTCACTTATAGCGTATGCTACAATTTCTCCATTCTGCGCCACCGCATCCATTTCCACTTCCTTGGCGTGTTCGATAAACTGGCTTACTACCACCGGATGTTTCTTCGATACATTAGCTGCCAGTTTCAAGAAACGTTCCAATTCTTCCTGGTTGGAACAAACATTCATCGCAGCTCCCGAAAGCACATAAGACGGACGAACAAGTACGGGGAAACCTACCTCTTCAACGAACTCCTGAATGTCATCCATAGAAGTTAATTCACGCCAACGGGGCTGATCCACACCGATACGGTCAAGCATGGCAGAGAATTTCTCACGATCTTCGGCATTATCAATACTCTTGGCACTCGTACCTAGAATATTGATCTTCTGTGCATCCAGACGCAAAGCAAGGTTATTTGGAATCTGACCGCCGGTAGATACAATTACCCCATGCGGATTCTCCAGTTCCAGAATATCCATCACACGTTCAAAAGTCAATTCATCAAAGTACAAACGGTCGCACATATCGTAATCCGTAGATACGGTTTCAGGATTATAGTTAATCATGACACTGCGCCATCCCTCTTTGCGAATGGTATTCAAAGCCTGTACGCCACACCAGTCGAATTCTACGGAAGAACCGATACGATAAGCACCGGAACCTAATACGACAATAGATTTATGGTCGCCCAGATAATGCACATCATTTGCTACACCGCTATAAGTAAGATACAGATAATTGGTTTGTGCCGGATACTCGGCTGCCAGTGTATCAATCTGTTTCACTACCGGAAGAATGCCTGCCTCTTTACGGTGTTTGCGGATATAAAGAATTCCATCTTCCATATCACCTTCGTAACCGATGGCACGGGCAATCTGGAAATCGGAGAAACCTTGAACCTTAGCTTTACGAAGCAATTCGTTCGGCAAATCGGCAATCTGTTTGTGATTGTTTCCCCAACTATGCAGTTCTTCGGAAGTCTTCATAATATTCATTAACTTCTGCAAGAACCATTTATCAATCTTAGTCAATTCGTGCACCTGATCGATGGTGTAGCCGGCGCGAAACGCTTTCGAGATCACGAAAATACGTTTATCGGTCGGTTCGCGCAAGGCTTTATCAATGTCGGAAATAACCAATTCTTTGTTCTCCACAAAACCATGCATTCCCTGTCCGATCATACGAAGACCTTTCTGGATAGCTTCTTCAAAAGTGCGTCCGATAGCCATCACTTCACCCACAGATTTCATAGAAGAACCCAACTCTTTATCTACACCGTGGAATTTACCTAAATCCCAACGAGGAATCTTACATACGACATAATCCAGTGCCGGTTCAAAGAAAGCGGAAGTAGTCTTGGTTACAGAATTCTTCAGGTCGAAGAGTCCATAACCCAATCCCAATTTGGCAGCAACGAAAGCCAGCGGATAACCGGTTGCCTTAGATGCTAAAGCCGATGAACGGGAAAGGCGGGCATTTACTTCGATCACCCGGTAATCTTCGGATTCGGGATCGAAGGCATATTGTACGTTACATTCACCCACGATACCGATATGGCGGATGATACGTATTGCCAATTCCCGAAGTTTATGATACTCTTTATTGGTAAGCGTCTGTGAAGGAGCAATAACGATAGACTCACCGGTATGAATACCCAGCGGATCGAAGTTTTCCATATTACAAACGGTGATACAGTTATCGAAGCGGTCACGTACCACTTCATATTCCACTTCTTTCCAACCGCGTAGTGATTTCTCCACCAATACCTGTGGGGAGAAAGAGAATGCTTTTTCTACCAGCACATCCAGTTGTTGTTCATTATCACAGAAACCGGACCCCAAGCCTCCTAACGCATAAGCAGCACGAACAATCACCGGATAGCCCAGTTCTTTTGCTGCGCGACGTGCATCTTCCGCATTTTCTACGGCTTCACTCTTGATGGTTTTTACATTGATCTCATTCAATTTCTGAACAAAAAGTTCACGGTCCTCGGTATCCATAATGGCCTGTACCGGAGTACCCAACACTTTTACATTATATTTTTCAAGAATACCTTCTTTATACAATGCTACTCCACAGTTCAGAGCCGTCTGACCACCGAACGCCAGCATAATACCTTCCGGTTTTTCTTTCTGGATCACTTTCTCTACGAAGTACGGAGTCACCGGAAGAAAGTAAATTTGATCTGCCACTCCTTCGGAAGTCTGCACCGTAGCAATATTCGGATTGATAAGAATGGTTTCAATACCCTCTTCTTTCAAGGCTTTAAGTGCCTGTGAACCGGAATAGTCAAATTCACCAGCCTCACCGATTTTCAGGGCACCTGAACCTAATAGCAATACTTTCTTTATATTTTCTTTCATTGTTACAATAGTTTTACAAATTCGTCGAACAGGAATTCCGTATCCGTAGGTCCACTCGCAGCTTCCGGGTGGAATTGCGCAGAGAACCAGGGATTCTTTTTATGTTTGATTCCCTCGTTGGACCCATCGTTCATATTGATAAACAACGGTTCCCACTCTGCACTCAACGTATTATTGTCTACGGCATAACCATGATTTTGTGAAGTAATGAAACAACGTTCCGTACCTACCATACGCACCGGCTGATTGTGGCTACGATGTCCGTATTTCAATTTATAAATCTTGGCTCCGCCCGCTTTTGAAAGCAACTGGTTACCCATACAGATGCCGAAGATAGGCAGTTTCTCATTTACCATCGCCTTCCGTATATTCTGTACCGCAGCATCACAAGTATCCGGGTCACCCGGTCCGTTGGAGATAAACAACCCGTCAAATTCGAGTCCGCTATAATCATAATCCCAAGGTACACGGATCACTTCTACATTACGTTTCAGCAGACAACGAATAATATTTGTCTTTACACCGCAATCTACCAGGATAACCTTCTTAAATTGAGAATTGAAAGTTGAGAATTGAGAATTAAGCTGCGCATAGGAACTATTTACGGAGAAAGTTTGTGAAGTTCCGGCAGGAAGATAGCAAATAATCTCTTTGCAAGATACACGATCTACATAATTGACGCCTGCGTATACTGCTTCAGGCACATTATCCGGTTCATCATCGAAAACGATTTTTCCCATCATTACTCCATGTTCACGAAGAACCTTAGTCAGCTCGCGCGTATCAATGCCTGTGATACCGGGAATCTGCTCGCGTTTCAACCAGTCACCGAGACTTTCCACCGCATTCCAGTGGCTGTATTCATAAGAATAGTCACTTACGATAATCGCTTCCGCATGGATTTTCTCACTTTCCATGAAAGTGGCAAGTCCATTCGGTTCGATGGTAAAAGGAGGAACACCGTAGTTGCCTACCAGAGGATAGGTAAGCGTCATCAACTGTCCGGCATAGGAAGGGTCAGTAAGGCTCTCCGGGTATCCGGTCATGGCAGTATTAAAAACTACTTCGCCTGCCACCGGCTTCTCGTAGCCAAACGACTTACCGGAAAACCGGCTCCCGTCGTCAAGGATTAATGTCACATTTCTCATTCTTATTATTGAATCGTTGTATGGTTGTTAGAATTGATACATTTGTTCTATATAGTCGATGAACGCCCGGTTCACCATTTTCACACCTCCCGGTGTAGGGTAGTTACCGCTAAAATACCAGTCGCCTTTATGACGCGGACAAGCCTCGTGCAATCCCTCCAACGGTTGATAGACAATTTCCACTTTCGCCTTTGTTCCCTTGGGAGTCAGCAGTTCCACCATCTTGGCAGAGATTTCCTCATCGGTGAACGGAGCATAGATATTCTTCACATAGTTTATCATCTGCTCTTTCGGCAGTCCCACCTGATCTTTCGATTTACGGTAGGCAGCCGCAATCACATCTTTCATATCCCGCTCCTTTAAAAGTTCGACAGCAGCTCGGAAAGCGATAAACTCACTCATCTTTGCCATATCGATACCGTAATAGTCAGGATAACGCACTTGCGGAGAAGAAGATACTATCACAATCTTCTTCGGACCGAGACGGTCGAGAATACCGATAATACTTTGTTTCAACGTAGTACCACGCACAATGCTGTCGTCAATAATCACCAGATTATCAACACCGGGTACCAGACTTCCGTATGTAATGTCATACACATGGGCTGCCAGATCATTACGACTGTTTCCTTCGGCAATAAACGTACGGAGTTTGATATCCTTGATCGCCACCTTTTCGCTACGGATACGGCGGGAAAGAATGACTTCCAGTTCCTCCATATCCGGATGATGCCCTAATGCAGCAATTTGCTGCACTTTCTCCTCATTCAAGTAATCGTCCAGTCCCTGCAACATTCCGTAGAAAGCCACCTCCGCAGTATTGGGAATAAAAGAAAAAACCGTATGATCGATGTCATTATTGATAGCTTTCAATATTCTCGGAACCAACTTTTCACCCAACCGTTTCCTTTCCTTATAAATATCGACATCACTCCCACGGGAGAAATAGATACGTTCGAAAGAACAGGCATGATTTTCGCGCGGCTTGTTAATTTGCGAAGTACGGATTTTACCTTCTTTGCTGATTAACAATGCTTGCCCCGGTTGCAATTCTTTGATTTCCTCAAACGGAACATTCAAAGCAGTCTGGATCACCGGACGTTCGGAAGCAAGAACAGCTATCTCATCATCCTGATACCAGAATGCAGGCCGGATTCCCCACGGGTCGCGGATGGCGAAGGACTCGCCGCTCCCGGTCAATCCGCAGATCACGTATCCCCCATCCCATTCGCGGCTGGAAGTGCGCAACACGTTTGCCAAATCAATATATTCTTCTATATAATGAGTGATTCCCATGCCCGTAAGCCCCTCGGCTTCGGCAAGATTGAATACACGCTCCACTTCACGGTCAAGACGGTGTCCCACCTGCTCCAACATGATATATGTATCGGCATATTTACGCGGATGCTGACCAATGGCAGTGATACGGGCAAATATCTCGTCCACATTTGTCATATTGAAATTTCCGCAGAGGGCCAGATTCTTGGCACGCCAGTTATTTCTTCTTAAAAATGGATGCACATAAGAGATTCCGGATTTTCCCGTAGTAGAATAACGAAGATGTCCCATATATATTTCACCGGCAAAAGGTAAAGTTCGTTTGGCATACTCTGCATCGTGCAACTGTTCGGGAGTGAGATCCTTAAAATTATTTTGAATATTTTCAAAGATTTCCGTAATGGCTCCGGAACCTAAAGCGCGTTCACGAAACATATATTCTTCACCCGGATTTGCTTCCAGTTTCACACATGCCAGTCCCGCACCTTCCTGTCCACGATTATGCTGCTTCTCCATCAACAGGTAGAGTTTATTAAGACCATACATCCATGTCCCGTACTTTTTCTCGTAATACTCTAACGGTTTGAGCAAGCGTATCATGGCAACGCCACATTCATGTTTCAATTGTTCCATCTCTCTATATACTAGTTACTACTTAAAGTTACTCTACTGTTACCGACTTCGCCAGATTTCTCGGCTGATCCACATCCATCCCTTTGCATACCGCAATGTGGTAAGCAAGAAGTTGCAGAGGTACCGTAGTAATTAACGGATCGAGACATTCGATTGTTTCAGGAAGTTCGATACTACAGTCAGCGATTTTGCTGATAACGGTATCTCCTTTCGTCACAAATGCAATCACTTTTCCTTTCCGTGCCTTAATCTCCTGAATATTACTTACTACTTTCTCATACAACCCATTCTGGGTAGCAATCACCACTACCGGCATTTCCGCATCGATCAGGGCAATCGGTCCATGCTTCATCTCCGCAGCCGGATAACCTTCGGCGTGAATATACGATATTTCTTTCAATTTCAATGCACCTTCCAGAGCAACGGGATAACTATATCCGCGTCCCAGGTAAATAAAATTATGCGCATAAGTGAAAGTTTTCGATAACTCCGCCAAAGTATCATTCAATTCCAACACCTCTTTCATTTTTTCCGGAATATGATTTAACTCCTGTACGATTGAAAGATAATGCTGTTCGTCAATGGTTCCTTTCGCTTTGGCAAGTGTCAATGCCAACATCGCCAATACAGTGACCTGTCCGGTAAATGCTTTGGTAGAAGCCACCCCGATTTCTGGACCCACATGAATATATGAACCGGTATGAGTGGCACGGGGAATAGAAGAGCCGATCGCATTGCAAATGCCATATATAAATGCCCCGCGGCTTTTCGCCAATTCCACAGCAGCCAATGTATCTGCCGTCTCACCACTCTGGGAAATTGCTATCACCACATCCTGCCCGTCAATCACCGGATCACGGTAGCGGAATTCGGAAGCATACTCCACTTCCACCGGTATGCGACAGAAACTCTCAATCAGATGCTTACCAATCAGTCCGGCATGCCAGGAAGTTCCGCAAGCAACAATAATAAACCGTTTGGCATTCAGCAGCTTTTCCCGGTGATCTATCACAGCAGAAAGCACCACATTATCAGCTTCCACATTGATACGTCCGCGCATGCAATCACGAATACAATCGGGCTGTTCGAAAATCTCTTTCAACATAAAGTGCGAATATCCCCCTTTTTCCAACTGACCGAGGTTGAGTTCCACCTTCTTTATTTCAGGTATCATTTCGACATTGTTCAAGTTGACTACCTTCAACTCCTTCCCCAGATTCAAAACAGCTATTTCCCCGTCTTCCAGATAAACCACTTTATCAGTATATTCTACAATCGGAGTAGCATCTGAAGCAAGAAAGAACTCATTCTCTCCAATCCCCACTACCAATGGACTGCTCTTACGGGCAGCAATAATCTCATCGGGATGCTCCTTATCAAGAATCGCAATCGCATAAGCACCAATTACCTCCCCTAACGCCAACTGAACAGCCGTCAACAGACTGACCTGATTAGTGACTTTCATGTATTCTATTAATTGAACGAGGACTTCGGTATCTGTACTACTTTTAAAAATATAGCCTTTGGCTTGAAGTTTTTCTTTAAGGACGGCGTAGTTTTCAATAATACCGTTATGAATGAGAGCGAGCTTTTCGGAAGAAGAGTAATGAGGGTGGGCGTTAGCAGAACAAGGTTCCCCGTGAGTAGCCCAACGGGTATGGGCAATTCCGATTGTACCGGAAATATCTTTCTGTGTGACGAAATTTTCAAGATCAGAGACTTTTCCTTTCGTCTTATACACATTTAACTGTTGGTCATCACTAATGATTGCTACCCCCGCGCTGTCATATCCACGATACTCCAGTCGCTTCAGCCCTTTGATAAGGATAGGGTAGGCTTTTCGTTTACCAATATAGCCTACTATTCCACACATATTATGATATTTTTATTTCGCCTGCAAATATACACATTACAAATAACATAAAGACAACAAAAAGCATATTTATTTGACAGAAACGCATAAAAAAGTTGCAAACACATCAAAAAGTTAAATAATATATTATTTTTAGCTCAAAAAGAAACAAATTACAATCAGCTTCAAATAAGGATAAATAAGCTAACAAATTAAAAGCAAATTTCCTGTTTTTAATAACAAATTAAAAGAATAAAGATTCCTATTCTCATTTCGCGTCACACAAAAGCTAAATTTCACTATCATTTTGAAATTAAAATATTAACTTTGCCAAACAATTTGATACATCAAACAGGTATTATCATACAATAAAGCTAGTAAGAATGAAGAAACAAGAACTTTTTAACAACGTAACAGAAGGATTCCCTTACCAACGACAGCCCCAACAGGTGGGCTTGTACGATGCGGCATACGAACACGATGCCTGCGGTGTCGGTATGCTGGTTAACATTCATGGAGAAAAGTCACACGACATTGTTGAGTCGGCTTTAAAGGTATTAGAAAACATGCGCCATCGCGGTGCCGAGGGTGCGGATAACAAGACCGGTGACGGTGCAGGTATCATGCTTCAAATTCCGCATGAGTTTATTTTATTACAAGGTATTCCTGTCCCCGAAAAAGGACGGTACGGCACAGGATTATTGTTTTTACCGAAAAACGAAAAAGACCAGGCAGCTATTCTAAGTATTATTATTGAAGAAATTGAAAAAGAAGGACTCACATTGATGCATTTGCGCAATGTGCCCACCTGCCCCGAAATCCTGGGAGAATCGGCTCTGGCAAACGAACCGGACATCAAACAAGTGTTCATCACCGGATTTACGGAAACGGAAACTGCCGACCGGAAGTTATATCTGATCCGGAAAAGAATCGAAAATAAAGTCAGATTGTCATCTATTCCGGCAAAAGACGATTTTTATGTTGTGTCACTCTCTACCAAAAGCATTATATATAAAGGTATGCTTTCATCATTACAGCTGCGCAACTATTATCCGGACCTGACAAATAGCTATTTTACCAGCGGACTGGCATTGGTGCACTCTCGTTTCAGTACCAATACATTCCCTACATGGGGATTGGCACAGCCGTTCCGTCTGCTGGCACACAACGGTGAAATCAATACTATCCGTGGTAACCGAGGATGGATGGAAGCCCGTGAAAGTGTACTCTCCACTCCCACTTTAGGCGATATAAAAGAAATCCGCCCGATTATACAACCGGGCATGAGCGACAGTGCTTCTCTGGACAATGTACTGGAGTTCCTGGTGATGTCAGGATTGAGCCTGCCACATGCCATGGCTATGCTCGTGCCGGAATCTTTCAACGAGAAGAACCCGATCAGTGAAGATCTGAAATCATTCTACGAATACCACTCCATCCTGATGGAACCGTGGGACGGACCGGCCGCACTACTATTCAGCGACGGACGATTTGCCGGAGGTATGCTCGACCGCAATGGCCTGCGCCCTGCCCGTTATCTGATTACTAAAAACGATATGATGGTAGTGGCTTCGGAAGTCGGTGTGATGGATTTCGAACCGGGAGACATCAAAGAAAAGGGTCGCTTACAGCCCGGCAAAATCCTGCTGGTAGATACGGAAAAAGGCGAGATCTACTATGACGGCGAACTGAAAAAACAGTTGGCTGAAGCCAAGCCTTACCGCACCTGGCTATCTACCAACCGAATCGAACTGGATGAACTGAAAAGCGGGCGCAAAGTTCCTCATCACGTAGCAAACTACGACCGGATGCTTCGTACTTTCGGCTACTCCAAAGAGGACATCGAAAGGCTGATTATGCCGATGGCAAGCACCGGAGCAGAACCGATCCATTCAATGGGTAACGATACGCCACTCGCCGTACTTTCAGATAAACCACAGTTGCTTTACAACTATTTCCGTCAGCAATTTGCGCAGGTAACCAATCCGCCCATTGATCCACTTCGTGAAGAACTGGTGATGTCATTGACGGAATACATTGGAGCAGTCGGTATGAATATTCTGACGCCCAGTGAAAGTCATTGCAAAATGGTACGCCTGAATCATCCGATTTTAAGCAATACCCAACTGGATATTCTTTGTAATATCCGGTATAAAGGCTTCAAAACAGTCAAACTACCCATGTTGTTTGAGGTTGCAAAAGGGAAAGCCGGACTGCAGGAAGCACTGACCCATCTTTGTAAAATGGCGGAAGAATCCGTGACGGAAGGTGTAAACTACATTGTCCTGACCGACCGTGAGGTGGATATTACCCATGCTGCCATTCCATCATTGCTGGCAGTAAGCGCTGTTCATCACCACCTGATTTCAGTTGGTAAACGGGTGCAAACGGCATTGATCGTAGAAAGTGGTGAAATACGTGAAGTGATGCACGCCGCGTTATTGTTGGGTTTCGGAGCAAGTGCCCTGAATCCTTACATGGCATTCGCTGTCCTCGACCGACTGGTAAAAGACAAAGATATTCAGTTGGATTATACCACTGCTGAAAAGAACTATATCAAATCCATCTGTAAAGGCTTGTTTAAAATCATGAGTAAGATGGGTATCTCTACGATCCGCTCCTATCGTGGTGCTAAAATTTTCGAAGCTGTCGGTTTGAGTGAAGAATTGAGCAAGGCTTATTTTGGAGGACTCGGTTCACCGATCGGAGGTATCCGTCTGGAAGAAATAGCCAGAGATGCCATTGCTTTCCATAAAGAAGGATTTGAAAGTATTAAAAATGAAGAGTTATTAAAAAATAACGGTTTGTATGCTTTCCGTAAAGATGGAGAAAAGCACGCATGGAATCCGGAAACAATCAGCACTCTGCAATTGGCTACACGACTGGGGAGTTATAAAAAATTTAAAGAGTACACCCATCTGGTAGACGAAAAAGAGAAGCCTATTTTCCTTCGTGACTTTCTGGGATTCCGTCGTAATCCGATTTCAATCGATCAGGTAGAACCGGTGGAAAACATTCTGCATCGTTTCGTCACGGGGGCTATGTCTTTTGGTTCTATCAGCAAAGAGGCTCATGAGGCAATGGCTATTGCCATGAATAAAATTCACGGACGCAGTAATACCGGTGAAGGTGGCGAAGACGCTGCCCGTTTCCAACCGCTGCCCGATGGCAGTTCTTTACGAAGTGCAATCAAGCAGGTAGCTTCCGGTCGTTTCGGTGTAACGGCAGAATATCTGGTTAATGCGGACGAAATTCAAATCAAGATAGCACAGGGAGCCAAACCGGGTGAAGGCGGACAACTACCGGGATTTAAAGTGAACGATGTGATTGCGAAAACACGTCATTCCATTCCGGGAATTTCGCTGATTTCTCCTCCGCCTCATCATGATATTTATTCGATTGAGGATTTGGCACAATTAATCTTCGATTTGAAAAATGTAAATCCACAGGCCAAAATCAGTGTGAAACTGGTAGCAGAAAGCGGCGTCGGTACGATTGCTGCGGGTGTGGCAAAAGCAAAGGCGGACCTAATTGTCATCTCTGGTGCTGAAGGGGGAACAGGTGCTTCTCCGGCTTCTTCTATCCGCTATGCGGGTATCTCACCGGAATTGGGATTGAGCGAGACACAGCAAACACTGGTTCTGAACGGACTTCGTGGCCAAGTAGTTCTGCAAGCCGACGGACAACTGAAAACCGGACGTGACATCATCTTAATGGCACTAATGGGTGCCGAAGAATATGGCTTCGCCACCTCGGCATTGATTGTATTAGGGTGTGTAATGATGCGCAAATGCCATCAGAATACTTGTCCGGTGGGAGTTGCCACACAGAATGAAGAGTTACGTAAACGCTTTCATGGACGCAGTGAATATTTAGTAAACTTTTTCACATTCCTGGCACAGGAAGTCCGCGAGCATTTGGCCGAGATGGGATTCACCCGGATGGATGATATTATCGGGCGTACAGACTTAATCGAGCGCAAGTCCGATGCCAATGACCCAAATCCGAAACATGCTTTAATCGACTTCACCAAATTGCTGGCACGTGTTGACAACAGTGCGGCTATCCGTCATGTCATCGACCAAGATCATGGAATTTCTGCTGTAAAAGATGTAACCATCATCGATGCCGCACAAGAAGCTATCGAACATGAGAAAGAGATTTCTTTAGAATATACGATTGCCAATACAGACCGTGCAATAGGTGCTATGCTTTCCGGAGTAATCGCCAAGAAATATGGTGCCAAAGGATTGCCGGAACATACGCTGAATGTAAAATTCAAAGGTTCGGCAGGTCAATCTTTCGGAGCTTTTCTCGTACCGGGAGTTAACTTTAAACTGGAAGGTGAAGCGAATGATTACCTGGGTAAAGGATTGAGCGGCGGGCGTATCTCCGTATTGCCTCCTATCCGCAGCAATTTCGAAGCCGAAAAAAATACAATCGCCGGTAATACCTTGCTTTATGGCGCAACAAGCGGTGAAGTATATATCAACGGCCGTGTAGGAGAACGTTTCGCTGTTCGTAACTCCGGCGCAGTTGCCGTCGTAGAAGGCGTGGGTGACCATTGTTGCGAATACATGACCGGAGGTCGTGTGGTAGTCCTCGGACAAACCGGACGTAACTTTGCAGCCGGTATGAGTGGCGGTGTAGCTTATGTATGGAACAAAGACGGCAACTTCGATTATTTCTGTAACATGGAAATGGTGGAACTGTCACTCATCGAAGAAGCCAGCTACCGGAAAGAGTTGCACGAACTAATCCGCCAGCATTACCTCTACACAGGCTCGAAACTGGCACGCATCCTGCTCGACAACTGGAATCATTACGTAGATCAATTCATCCAAGTAGTGCCCATCGAATACAAAAAAGTACTGCAGGAAGAACAAATGAGAAAGTTACAACAAAAAATTGCAGATATGCAAAGAGACTATTAGATTTACAATTTGACTATTTACAATTTACTATTTGAATGTATAGTATAGTCTGTAAATAGTCAAATAGCAAATGATAAGATAGTCTAGAAATAGTAAATAGTAAATCGTCAAATAGTAAATAACAAGATGGGAGATCCTAAAGCATTTCTAAATATACCTCGACAAGAGGCGGGATACCGCCCTGTAAACGAGCGAATCGCTGACTATAGTCAGGTAGAACAGACTTTGAATACAAACAGCCGTAAATTGCAGGCGTCACGCTGTATGGATTGTGGTGTACCTTTCTGTCATTGGGCATGCCCGATAGGAAATAAACAACCGGAATGGCAGGATGCATTATACAGGGGAAAATGGAAGGAGGCATACGAAGTATTGTCGTCTACTTGCGATTTTCCGGAATTTACGGGACGTATTTGTCCTGCCCTTTGCGAGAAATCGTGTGTGTTGAAACTTTCCTGCGATCAGCCGGTGACTATTCGCGAGAATGAAGCAGCTATCGTAGAAGCGGCTTTTCGTGAAGGATATATACAAGTAAAGACGCCGGAAAGAAACGGAAAGAAAGTGGCGGTGATTGGTGCAGGTCCTGCTGGATTGGTGGTGGCTAATCAGCTGAATTTAAAAGGATATAGCGTTACTTTATTCGATAAGGATAAAGCGCCCGGAGGGTTATTACGGTTCGGTATTCCTAATTTCAAACTGGATAAAAATGTAATTGACCGACGGATGAAGATATTGGCTGCAGAAGGAATACAGTTTGAGATGGGAGTAGAAATAGACGTCAATCATTTACCGGAAGGATTCGATGCTTACTGCATCTGTACCGGAACACCGGCAGCACGTGACTTGAGTATTCCGGGACGTGAACTGAAAGGGATTCATTTCGCACTCGAAATGCTGGCACAACAGAATAGGATTCTGGCAGGACAGACTTTCCCGAAAGACAAGTTGGTAAATGCCAAAGGCAAAAAGGTTCTCGTGATAGGTGGCGGAGACACTGGTTCCGACTGCATCGGAACCAGTGTGAGACAGGGAGCCGTCAGTGTCACTCAAATCGAAATCATGCCGAAACCTCCTGTCGGCTACAATCCGGCTACTCCTTGGCCACAATGGCCGGCAGTCTTCAAAACGACTTCCAGCCATGAAGAAGGTTGTACACGCCG
>ENA-UONX01002198-UONX01002198.1-human-gut-metagenome-genome-assembly--contig:-P74old-NODE-2198-length-14672-cov-7.024971_pt1 | contig 14672 bp, 10 predicted proteins | sample MGYA00242466_ERZ724013 | MGnify/ENA metagenome assembly ERZ724013 | reverse complement strand
CTTGGCTTGTTGTCGAATGCCATTGGTGATGGTGGATATATCATTTTATTGCCTATTGCTGCTATGCTGTTTCAATGGGTGGGGCTTCATCCGATTGCAGGGATTGTTACGGCTTATGTTTCCGTTGCGTGCGGGTATAGTGCTAATATTGTATTGAGTACGATGGACCCGTTGTTGGCGCATACCACGCAAGAGGCTGCACTGGCACAAACGGGTTATCAGGGGAATACAGAACCTCTTTGCAATTACTTTTTTATGAGTGCTTCAACGGTGGCCATTACAGCTATTGTGTATTGGATTACTCAAAAATGGCTTCTTCCTACGTTAGGTAAGTATGAAGGCAGTATGAAGGTGGTGGCTTACCATCCTCTGTCTCGTAAAGAGCGGCGTGCCATTATGATTTCCATTGTTGTGGCAGCTATCTATGTGGCTCTTATCTTGTGGCTTACTTTTTCTTCTTATGGAATTTTGCGGGGTGTGAATGGTGGTTTGATGCATTCGCCTTTTATTGCCGGTATTTTGTTTTTGCTTTCTTTGGGAGCAGGTATTACGGGAATGGCTTATGGATTCAGTTCCGGACGGTATCGCACTGACAATGACGTGATTGAAGGACTTACGCAGCCAATGAAGCTTCTTGGAGTGTATTTCGTTATCGCTTTCTTCGCTGCGCAGATGTTTGCCTGTTTTGAATATTCCCATCTGGATAAATGTCTGGCGATTATGGGGGCTGACTTGCTTTCTTCGTTTGAACCGGCTCCTTTGTCTGCTCTTGTTCTGTTTATTCTGTTTACGGCATTGATAAATCTGATTATGGTATCTGCTACCTCCAAATGGGCTTTTATGTCTTTTATCTTTATCCCGATGTTTGCACAGATGGGAATTGCTCCGGATATAGCACAATGTGCTTTCCGTATCGGAGATAGTTCGACGAATGCCATTACTCCTTTCTTATTCTATATGCCTCTGGTGCTTACCTATATGCGGCAATATGATAAGCAGATTACGTATGGTTCATTGCTGAAATATACTTGGAGATATTCATTAGGCATCCTGGTTGTCTGGACATTGCTGTTTATCGTTTGGTATTTGTTGAAAATACCGATGGGATTGTAGGGTTAAGGAATGATTGCCGGGCTCCGGTTTATCTGATTGGAATTTTGTTTTTCTGAATTAATCGCTATATTTGCACCGTTCCTTAAAGAAAGACAACGAATGAATCTACCAGAAATCTCTGAAAATCTAATTGAACAGTTAAATCACGGTAATACAAAAGCATTTGATAAAATCTATCATACCTACTACCTTTATTTGTGTGCGATAGCTGTTTATTATGTGCATGACAAGAGGGTGGCAGGGGAGATTGTGAATGATGTCTTTGTCGCTTTTTGGCAGAATCGCCACCATATCACTCACCCGGCTCTTCCGTACTTGCGGCGTGCTATTCAAAACGCAAGTATTAGCTATCTGCGTTCTTCCTACTTCAACGAAAAACAGATGACGGAACAGATGGAAGAAATCTGGGCTTTTCTCGAAAATCATATTCTTTCTTCCGATAATCCTTTGCAGGCATTGGAGCATAGCGAAATGAATACCATCATCATGAAGAAGGTGGAGGAATTGCCAGCCAAATGCCGTGCCATATTTAAAGCAAGTTTGTATGAGGGTAAGACATACAGTGAAATTGCCGAGGAGCAGAATATTAATGTGACCACTGTAAGAGTACAGATGAAAATAGCATTGACTAAGCTACGCGAATCACTGGGTACTCCTTATATGATAGCTATTTTGATGTTTCTCTAAAAAAAATCGCTTTTCTTTTAAACGTTTCTTTTTTTATTGCGTATCTAGTTATATACACCCATAGAAAAAGTACGTTTATGAATGACTCTTATCATATAGAAGAATTGGAAATCCGGATAAGCAACTATCTGTCCGGTAACTGCACCGAAGAAGAGAAAGAAGCTCTGTTCGCTTATCTGGCTTCCAATGAAGATGCAGCTAAAATTTTCCGGGAGATGTCCGCAGTATGGGCTGTTTCTTCTGTGCCTGCATTTGCCAAAGTAGAGGATGCTAATTTATCACAGATAAAAGAAAAAATAGCCGCTGCTGAGATGAAACCTGTCCGTTCGCGGAAGATAGTTCCTGTGTGGCTGAAGGTAGCTGCTGCAATTATTTTGTTGTTGGGCTGTAATTACTTCTGGTACACTTATACTGAAAATCTTACGGAAGTATATACGAATGCGGATTCTCCTTATGAAATTAAAGTGCCAGCTGGTTCGCGGACGAATATTGTGCTTCCGGATGGAACAGAGGTTTCATTGAATGCGGGTTCTGTGTTACGTTATTGCCGTGGGTTCGGTATTCGTGAACGTGATGTAACGCTTGATGGCGAAGGATATTTCAAGGTGGCGAAAAATGAGAAGATTCCTTTCTTTGTAAATACGAATGGTGTACAGGTAAAGGTGGTAGGGACTGTTTTTAATGTACGCGCTTATGATGACGATAATTATGTAATGGTATCTTTGTTGGAAGGTCGTGTCAATTTAGCCACTTTGTCCGGTTCGGTAATGAAACTATTCCCTAGCGAACAGGCTTTTTACGATAAGAATACGGGCCGCATGGAGAAAATGAAATCAAATGCTAGTTCTGCCTGTGACTGGTTGGATGGTGGCCTGACATTTGAAGATGCTCCGTTTGCCGACATCGCACACCGTCTGGAGCGCAAATTCCAGGTGAAGATCAGTTTAGAGAGTGAACGTCTGAAAGCGGAACGCTTTTCCGGATGTTTCAATAGTAATCAAAGTATCAATGATATATTGGGAGAAATCAACGTTGAGAAGCAATATACATGGAAAGTTAGTGGAGACACTATCTTTATAACTGACAAGAAAAAGGAGGTAAAATAAGAAAAAGTAAAGTATGATTGGGAACTTAGTCGATAGATATATCGGTGGTTCAGCGTTGTATAGAAAGATATTATGTTAACCTTTAATAGTGAAAAATATGAGATTAATAGTAAAAAGAATGTTATTAATACTTCTACTTTTGTCTGTAGGAAACGTTTTGACTGGTGGTTTCCAGCTATCGGCACAGGAACAAAGTAAGCGATTCAGTGTGAAAGTAGATAATATTACTTTGAAAGAAGCCATTGAAGTAATAAAGAAGCAAGGCAATTACTCTTTCCTGATTCGTAATAATGACATTGATTTGAATAGGAAAGTCTCTGTGAATATAAATAACGGTACTATTAATGATGTGATGGGACAATTGCTGGCCGGTACGGACGTCAGTTATGAAGTGAACGGACCCCGGGTGATTATGTTCCATGCAGTGACACCGCAGAAAGAACAGGAAAAAGTGTTTGTCTTAAAAGGTAGAATCACTGATCCTACAGGTGAAGGGGTGATTGGGGCAAATGTGAAAGTAGTCGATTCTACGGAAGGTACCATTACGGATATGGATGGCAATTTTTCTTTGATGGTTACTCCGAATGCCCGTTTATCCATATCGTATATCGGCTATGCCACACAGGAAGTGGTGGTGAAAGATCAACGTCCTCTCAATGTAACTTTGAAAGAAGATACTCGGTTAATAGACGAAGTAGTAGTTGTTGGTTACGGCGTACAAAAGAAAGCGAACCTGACAGGTGCGGTGAGCAGTGTGAAGATGGATGATGTTTTAGGTGACCGTCCGGTGGTGTCTGTGAGTGACGCTTTGAAAGGGGCAATGCCCGGCTTGCAGATTACAGGTAATTCAGGAAGACCCGGTGAAGAAATGAGTTTCAACATTCGTGGTGTCAACAGTTTGGATAAGAATGGGAAACCGCTGGTGCTGGTGGATAACGTGGAGATGGATATTAATATGCTCGATCCGAACGATATTGAATCGGTGACTGTTTTGAAGGATGCGGCATCTTCTGCTATTTACGGAGCACGGGCAGCTTTCGGTGTGATTTTGATTACTACAAAGAAAGGCTCGGATGCAACTAAACTCTCTATTAATTATTCAAATAACTTCTCTTTTAGCAGACCTGCCAATATGCCTCATAAGGCTACTCCGCTCCAAACGGTACAGGCTTATAAGGACATGGGGACAATAAATTATCAAAGTGGTCAGAACGTAGATACCTGGTTGGGACTTTTGAAGGAATATAATGCTAATCCGTCTGCATATCCGGATGGTTATGCAATGGTGGACGGGCTGCGTTATAGCTTGGCAGAAACTGATCTTTTCGATGATATGATGGAGACTGGTTTCCAGCAAACTCATAATATTTCGGTAGGTGGCGGTACGAAAGATATTTCTTATCGTTTCTCCTTCGGTATGGTGAATGAAAATGGGGTACTGGCTTCGGATAAAGATACGTACAAGCGTTACAATGTGTCTTCTTATCTCCGTTCAGATGTGTTTTCATGGATTACTCCGGAATTGGATATTAAATATACGAACTCTAACTCTTCATTGCCGGAAACTTCCGGAGGATATGGTATATGGGGAGCAGCAGTCGCATTCCCTTCTTATTTCCCTACTGGAACAATGAATATTGACGGCGAAGAATTACCGATCAATACTCCTCGTAACTTGATTGATCTGGCATATCCGACAACTATTCAAAAGAATAATCTTCGTATTTTCGGAAAGGTTACGATCAGTCCTTTGAAGAATGTGAAGTTGATTGGTGAGTATACATTCAATCATCTAAGTAACGAGAAAACGAAATTTGAGAAGAAGTTCTATTATGCACATGGAGGTAACTTTGTGAAAGAGGTTTCCACTGCCAATTCCAAGTATGAATATTCCAATGGTATTACGGATTATAATGCATTGAACTTCTATGCTAACTATAACAACTCATGGGGCAAACATGATGTAACGGTGATGGGAGGTTTCAATCAGGAGAGTAGTGATTATCGTTATGCTGAGATGTCGCGTATGAATATGATTAATGAAGATCTGCCGTCTATTTCGCAGTCGACAGGTGATTATTTTGCTAAAGACAAATTTGAACGTTATACGGTAAGAGGGTTATTCTATCGCATTAACTATTCGTTTGCCGGCAAGTATTTGCTTGAAACGAACGGACGTTATGACGGTTCTTCCAAATTCCCGAAGAATAGCCGTTTCGGTTTCTTCCCTTCGGTTTCCGCCGGATGGCGTATCAGCGAGGAAGCGTTTATGAAACCTTTGAACTCTGTTCTTTCGAACTTGAAATTGCGTGGTTCTTGGGGTAATATTGGAAATCAGAGCATCACTCCTTACGCATATATTCCCGGTATGGATGCGGAACAGGCTTATTGGACTGTTTCCGGTATTAAAGTTACTACTTTGAAACCAGCTGCTTTGGTTAGCAATAGCTTTACTTGGGAAAAAGTAACGACAATTGATGTCGGATTCGATCTTGGGCTATTGGATAACAGATTGAATATGGTGTTCGACTGGTATCGTAGAGATACTAAGGGTATGCTTGCTCCGGGCTCTGAACTTCCGGGTGTATTAGGTGCAAGTGCCCCTTTACAGAACACGGCTGACCTTCGTTCTAAAGGTTGGGAAATCTCGGTTGACTGGAACGATCAGATCGGAAAAGTGAAATATAGCATAGGCTTTAATCTTTACGATGCGAAAACAAAGATTACTAAATACAACAACGAAACAGGACTGTTTGGCAAGGACAAGAACGATAATGAAACATATCGCGTAGGAATGGAACTGGGTGAAATTTGGGGGTATGTGACCGATCGTTTGTACACAGTGGATGATTTCGATGCAGATGGCAAACTGAAACCGGGTATTGCTAAAGTGGAAGGTTATAATCCGAATCCGGGAGATATATTATATAAGGACTTGGATGGTAATGATATTATCAACAGTGGTACCAGTACAACGAAAGATCCGGGAGACCGTAAAATCATTGGTAATAATACCCGGCGTTATCAGTATGGTATTCATGGTAGTGCAAGTTGGAACGGTTTTTCTCTGTTATTCTTGCTGCAAGTAAACGAGATTTGTGGGTGATGAACGATCTGTTTTATCCGCATTATGATGCTTGGACTACCGTTTATGATTCACAGTTGAATTATTGGACTCCGGAAAATACGAATAGTTATTTCCCCCGTATTTATGAGAAAGCGGCCGGAAATACAGATGCCAATACACGTGTACAGACTCGTTATCTACAGGATGGATCGTACTTAAGTATTCGTAATATAACGCTTTCTTATAATTTCCCGTCTAAGTGGATGAGTAAGATTGGAGTTAATAATTTGGCTGTGTTCTTCAGTGGTGAGAATCTTTATACGTTCGACCACTTGCCGAAGGGACTTGATCCGGAACGTTCTGTCACGGATGATTTAGGACAACGTGGTTTTACCTATCCGTATATGAGACAGTATTCGTTCGGTATAAACCTTTCATTCTGATTGTTTCACAATTTAAAGAGTAATTATTATGAATAAATATATACTATGTGTAAGCGTTAGTCTTTGTTTGTTGATGTCGTCTTGTCTAAATGACGAATTTCTGGAGGTTTATCCCAAAGGACAGCAAACAGAAGCATCGGTCTTTACTACCTATGACAACTTTAAAACGTATACATGGGGATTGTATAACGTGTTCTTCGGATATACGTATGATACAGGGCAAACGGATGAAATTTTCCGTGGTGATTTTGAATCGGATAACATGATAAAAGGATTGGATGGATATGAAGGTCAGTGGGCATATCGCAAAGCAAAGGCTACGGATGAGTCTAAAGATTGGGATTATGATTATATCCGTCGTGTTAACCTGATGCTCGATAATATTGATCATTCGGAAATGAGTGAAACCGAGAGGGAGCATTGGAGAAGTGTGGGATATTTCTTCCGTTCTTATAAATACTTTCAGATGCTTTCTAAATTTGGTGATATTCCTTGGGTAGAGCATGCTTTGACTGAGGAAAGTCCCGAGCTTTATGGAAAACGTGATAGTCGTGACTTGGTGGCTTCCAATATTCTGTCTAATTTGAAATATGCGGAAACACATATTGGCAGTAATATCGAAGCGGATGGGAAAAATACAATTAATATGTATGTGGTGAAAGCTCTTATTTCCCGTTTTGCTTTATTTGAAGGAACTTGGAGAAAATATCATGGTTTGTCGGGAGCGGATACTTATCTGGAAGAATGTGCCCGTGCTTCTGAAGAGGTGATTAAGCAATATCCGAATGTGCATCCTAAATATGATGAGTTGTTTAATTCGGAAACACTGGATGGGGTGACAGGTATTCTTTTGTATAAGGCTTATGAAACCGGACAGTTAATGCATGGTTTGACCCGTATGGTGCGTACAGGTGAATCTTATATTGAGGCAACGAAAGACGCGGTAGACAGTTATCTTTGTACGGATGGACGACCGGTTAGCACGACGACTAGCCGTTATGGGGGTGATAAGAATATGTATGGACAATTCCGTGATCGTGATTACCGGTTGTATTTGACGATCTGCCCTCCATATATGGTGAAGAAAGAAAACGGACCCAGTACGGCTGATTGGAAATATACGGATAATGCACAGGACAGGGAATTTATAGATTTAATGGCTACGATTTCCGGTGAAACTTATCATCGTTTGCCGTCTTCCAACTTTAAAGGATTCACCGTGCAAGGACAACCTCACTTTAAGAATATGAACTGGGGACAGGGCTGGAACGCTTCCCAAATGGGCTTCTGGGTATGGAAATATTATAATACACATACTGTAGCTACCAACGCGAATGGGGTGAATACAACAGATGCCCCGCTGTTCCGTATAGGTGAGGTGATGGTAAACTATGCCGAAGCGATGTGCGAATTGAACAAGTTCGACCAGGCTGCTGCGGATAAGTCTATTAACAAACTTCGGGCAAGAGCTAATGTGGCGAAAATGGTGGTGAATGATATTAATGATGCTTTTGATCCGAAGCGTGATCCTTCCGTTCCTGCTCTTTTGTGGGAAGTGCGTAGAGAGAGACGAGTTGAATTGATGGGCGAAGGTTTCCGTTTGGATGATTTGCGCAGGTGGAAGAAAGGAGACTATGTTAACAAACAACCGCTGGGTGCCTATGTGACAGGGGCTTCGGCCAAGAATTTGAAAGTAACGGGTGGTGCAGGTGCTGATGAAGGATATGTTTATTTCTTTGATACCCCGCTTGGATGGCAGGAACATTATTATCTGTATCCGTTGCCTTTGAAGCAATTGGCGTTAAATACGAATTTGGAACAAAATCCGGTATGGACAAAGTAATTTTAAATTGAAATGATGCACAAGACCTGTAATATTTTAGTATATTGCAGGTCTTGAAAATTTAAGGTAGAAAATGAAAAATAGAATATCAATAAAATATGCGTTTTTTTGTGGAACAGCTTGCTGCATCTCATCTATACTACGTGCACAACAGGATGCATCCCAAATGAATGTGCTTTTTATAATGGCTGATGATATGCGCCCCGAACTGGGGTGTTACGGGGTAGATGTAGTGAAAACTCCTAATATGGACCGTTTGGCGGCAAGTGGCGTCTTGTTTCAGAATGCGTATTGTAATATTCCTGTGAGTGGGGCATCCCGGGCTAGTTTGTTGACGGGTGTATATCCTCATTACCCCGATCGCTTTATTAGTTTTTCCGCCTATGCCAGCAAAGATTGTCCCGAAGCAATACCTATTTCGGGATGGTTCACCCGGAATGGTTATCATACTATTTCGGACGGCAAGGTGTTTCATCATATCAGCGATCATGCGGATTCGTGGAGTGAGCCTCCTTACCGGAATCATCCGAATGGATATGATGTATATTGGGCGGAATATAATAAATGGGAACTTTGGATGAATTCGGAATCGGGAAAAACGATTAATCCGAAAACGATGAGGGGACCTTTTTGTGAATCTGCTGATGTTCCTGATACTGCCTATGATGATGGGAAACTTGCAAACCGAGCTATTCGTGACTTGAAAAGGATGAAGGAGGCTGGCAAACCTTTCTTCTTGGCTTGTGGTTTCTGGAAACCTCATTTGCCGTTCAATGCCCCAAAGAAATATTGGGATTTATATAAACGGGAGGAAATACCTTTGGCTACCAATCGTTTCCGACCTGAAGGATTGCCGGAGCAGGTTCGTAATTCGAGCGAGATATATGCGTATGCACGGGTTGCGGATACGAGTGATATTGACTTCCAGCGGGAGGTAAAACATGGATATTATGCTTGTATGAGTTATGTGGATGCACAGATTGGCAAGGTATTGGATGCATTGGATGAACTGGGATTATCGGATAATACAATTGTGGTTTTGTTGGGAGATCATGGCTGGAATCTGGGAGAACATGATTTTATAGGTAAACATAATCTGATGAATACTTCTACTCATGTACCGTTGATTGTCCGTGTGCCGGGAATGAAAAAAGGAAAAACAAAATCGATGGTGGAATTTGTTGATTTGTACCCGACTTTATGTGAACTTTGTAAACTGCCTGTTCCCGCTGAACAGCTAAGCGGGCAAAGCTTTGCCGGGGTTTTCAAGAATCTGAAAGCTAAGACGAAAGGTGAAGTCTATATTCAGTGGGAAGGAGGAGATAATGCCGTTGACCGGCGTTATAGTTATGCGGAATGGATGAAAGGCGACGTGAAGAAAGCCAGTATGTTGTTTGACCATCGGATTGACGGGAAGGAAAACAAGAATCGGGTCGATGAAAAAAAATATAAGAATAAGGTTGAATCATTATCTTCTTTTATCAGAATAAAGAAGTCATCATTAAAGAAATAATATGAAAACAGTTTTATTACAGTCCAGCCGTTTGGTATCGGTTGTTTTATTCATGCTTTACGGAATGTCGATGTTTGCCCAGCGACAGGATATCTTGCTAAATAATGATTGGAATTTCCGGTTTTCGCATCAGGTACAGAAGGGAACAGAGGTAAGAGTTGATTTGCCTCATACTTGGAATGCGCAGGATGCTTTGTCCGGTAAGATAGACTATAAACGGGGAATTGGTAATTATGAGAAGAATTTATTTATTCGTCCCGAATGGAAAGGAAAACGTCTTTTTATTCGTTTCGAAGGAGTGAATAACATTGCAGATGTGTTTATAAATCGTCGTCATATAGGTGAGCATCGTGGGGGATATGGAGCTTTTATCTTTGAGATCACAGGAAAGGTGGAATATGGAAAAGAAAACTCTATATTAGTACGGGTGAATAATGGTGAACAGTTGGATATTATGCCTCTGGTCGGTGACTTTAATTTTTACGGAGGTATTTATCGTGATGTACATTTGTTGATTACTGATGAGACGTGTATTTCTCCTTTGGATTATGCTTCCCCCGGAGTACGTCTGATACAGGATAGTGTGAGCCATCGGTATGCTAAGGTGCGGGCTATTGTTGATTTATCAAACGGGAGTAGTGGTAATCAGGAAGTGGAGCTTAACGTACGCCTGTTAGATGGTCAAAGGGTGGTGAAAGAAGGAACAAAGAATGTGAATCTTTCTGGAAACGAAGTAATGCAGCAGGAACTTACATTTGAAATCGATCAGCCTCATTTGTGGAATGGTCGTCAGGATCCTTTCCTTTATCAGGCGGAAGTGACTCTTTTCCGGAATGGTCAGATGGTAGATCGTGTTACACAACCGTTAGGACTTCGTTTTTACCGGATCGACCCTGATAAAGGTTTTTTCCTGAATGGAAAACATTTGCCTCTTCAAGGCGTTTGCCGTCATCAGGATAGGAGTGAGGTGGGCAATGCGCTGCGCCCGCAACACCATGAGGAAGATGTGGCATTGATGTTGGAGATGGGAGTGAATGCTGTTCGTTTGGCGCATTATCCGCAGGCTACTTATTTTTATGATCTGATGGATAAAAATGGTATTATTGTATGGGCTGAAATACCTTTTGTGGGTCCTGGTGGATATAATGATAAAGGTTTTGTGGATTTACCTGCTTTCCGTGCCAACGGAAAAGAGCAGCTCAAAGAACTGATTCGTCAACATTATAATCATCCTTCTATTTGTGTATGGGGGCTGTTTAATGAGTTGACGGAGTTGGGAGATAATCCGGTTGAGTACATCAAAAAATTAAATGTGCTGGCACATCAGGAAGATACTACCCGGCCTACGACCTCCGCAAGTAATCAAATGGGAGATTTGAATTTCATAACGGATGCTATTGCTTGGAACCGTTATGATGGATGGTATGGTGGCACTCCCGCTGATTTGGGGAAATGGTTGGATCGAATGCATAAGGATCATCCGAAAATATGTATTGCTATCAGTGAATATGGTGCCGGCGCAAGCATTTACCATCAACAAGATTCGTTGGTTAAAACTGTACCAACCAGTTGGTGGCATCCTGAAAACTGGCAGACGTATTATCACATTGAAAACTGGAAAACAATCTCTTCCCGTCCTTATGTATGGGGGAGCTTTGTCTGGAATATGTTTGATTTTGGCGCTGCACATCGCACTGAAGGAGACCGTCCCGGAATTAATGATAAAGGTTTGGTCACCTTCGACCGGAAAGTTCGTAAAGATGCTTTCTACTTTTATAAAGCCAACTGGAATAGGGAAGAACCAATGCTTTATTTAACAGGCAAACGTAACACAGTACGTACACAACGTTTGCAAACAATTACTGCTTTCACGAATCAGGCAGGAGCCGAATTGTTTGTAAACGGTAAGAGTTATGGTAAAACAACACCGGATTCGTATGCTATTCTGGAATGGAAAAATGTGGAACTGCAACCAGGTGAAAATGAAATAAAGGTTGTTTCCACTAATAAGAAGTTACCTTTGAGCGATAGCTTTCATTGTAGATTGTGATAGGTAGTTTAAATGATAATCGGAAAGAGCACTGTAAACAAAGTAGGTTTGCAGTGCTTTTTTTCTAGGGGTTTCTCTTTTGGGAGATAATAATCCTTCCTGAATCTATAACAGCGGATAATGATACTCCAACAGTATAACAGATCATATCTGACCATAGAAAACCATGTCCAAAGATTAATGCTCCAAGTGTGGTGTTTCGTACAGTATTTGCCCAGTCTGCTTGGTATAGTTGGCTAATTTCTATACAATAAGAAAATAATAAGGAAATAACAATGGTCTTGAGTATAGATAATGACGGGAAAAGAAAGCGTATTCCACAATACACCATGGCTGCCCAAAGCGTATCGCCTGAATACTCTGCGATAAATTCGGGCAATATATCACCATGTTTTCGGGAAGCCAATCCTAACACTATAATTGCGGAAGTAATTGCTAAATAAATCCAACGTTTGTTTTTCACGCAGTAATGTTTTAGTATGGTGCAAATTTATAAAATTAAGTTGGATAACTTGGCAGGATGGATCAAACTCTGATAAAAACAGATTTTATTTACATACTAAACTTTTCGTTCTTTTGAAATGTTATAAGGTCGTTCGAGCTTTATCTCGATAAATGTGTTCATAACCAACCGATTTACGCAATTGTTGTGGAAACGGCTGCAGTTGGTCACTTAAAAAGTTAGTAATTAAAATAATAGAGTTATGAAGAATCTTTTTCGACCGTTGTTAGTACTGACAGGATGTATAGTATTGGCGAGTTGTGTAAGTCAGAAGCAATTTAAAGGTTTAAAAACTGATTATACAAAGTTGCAAACAGAATATCAGGAAAGTCAATTGCAGCTAAGAGAAAATCAGGCACGTTCAACAAGTCTTGAGGAGAGACTTGCCGAAGCGCAGCGGAATAATAGTGAGTTACGCAAGAGCTTGTCCGATATGCAAAGCATCTTGAATAAGAGTCTTACACAGAGCTCTCAAGGGAATATGAATATGGGTAAGTTGATAGATGAGATCAATGCTTCAAACCGTTTCATCCAGCATTTGGTTAAAGAAAAGAATAGATCAGACTCTTTGAATCTCGTAATGGTCAATAAACTTACCCGTTCGCTTACCCGTGAAGAGATGCGTGACTTGGATATTAAGGTATTGAAAGGTGTTGTATATATTTCCTTAGCAGATAACATGCTTTATAAATCAGGAAGTTATGAAATTAGCAATAAAGCAGAGGCTGTGCTTAGTAAAATAGCCAAAATCATTCAGGACTACAAAGATTATGATGTTCTGGTAGAAGGAAATACAGATACCGATCCGATATCTCGTACGAATATACGTAATAATTGGGATTTGAGTGCGTTGCGTGCTTCATCTGTTGTTCAGGCATTACAGAATATTTATGGTATAAATCCCAAACGCCTGACTGCTGCCGGTCGAGGTGAATTTAATCCGGTAGCCGGTAATGATACGGCAGAAGGAAAAGCTCGTAACCGCCGGACCGAGATTATTATAACTCCTAAACTGGATCAGTTTATGGATTTGATAGATCAGGCTCCTGATAATTCTTCATCAGGTATAATGGGGGATGAGAATACAAATGATTAAAGGAAATATTTCCATCTAGGGCTAATAATAAAGCGATGAATTTGAATTCATCGCTTTATTATTAGCAATTTGAAACAGATACAGTAAAGTGTTAGAGGTATCTATATTTTATTTTCAGAGCTTGAGAAATTGCTCTATTTTATAGAGAGTCCGATTTGAAATGAGTATTGCTGATTTTAAATGTTTTCGGCAGATGGACCTATTTTGAAAATTCAAACTCATATGGATAAGGAGTTTGATTCCATGAAACCCATTCTATCTTTCCATAATTATGCAAATCACATGGGAAAACCACAGAATAGTCCCATGGATTATATCGATATGGTATGTCAACATATTGACAAGCATATTTATTTGAATATAGCCAATGATATCCTGTTTTAGAGTCGCTATATATTTCTAACATAAAAAATTTAACAATCTTTACTTTAGCGGAAGTATATGTTTCCTTTATTGACGAGGCAAATATAGAATAAGTAGCATCAACTATGCTACCATCTTTCTTTTTAATTTTTGATTTTGACAGCAAATTCCAAGTTTCATCTTGTATTTTTTGATAATCAAGTATATTCCCTGAAAAAGTTTGCTTTTTCACATCAAATTCCTCATTGTTGTCAGCCTTAAATAATAAAAATGTGGTGGAAATATTTTCGTAATCAGACTCTGGAGTAAGAGCTTTGTATCCATTTAGCCAAATTTCCTGAATGTCACTTTTTTCTTCATCACTTTTACTACATCCAACTACTATCAGTGCAGTCATAATTAAAAATAGAAGTTTTTTCGGGCTGACCCCAAAGGAACCCTGAATGCATTTGATGCTGTCAAGTTTCTCTTGGTATTCATTGAGTATATTACGTAGTTTGGTATTGATTAGTGCTGCGTCTGGACGTTTGACTACTTGCCCGTTTTTGAATTGTGAAAGACTGTCGACTTTGAATCGAGTGACAATGTATTTTGTTTCTTCTTTGTGATGGATGGCTATACAAATTTTGTGAGATCCATCACTTAACACCTTTGCTGGGATTAGAGCTAATCTGATTGTTGCCATAGTTTCAAAATTTAGAGAAAACACTCGGACAAGATTTCGACAAGGTAAATTGCTCAAAAGTGAGAGTTTTCTCGTTTTTTTTTAATCAATAGCAGCTAATTAGAAAAGTAAAAAGGCTGATTAACCATTTGATAATCAGCCTTTCTGCTAAGTGATTCAAGTAACGTTTTTTAATCGCCTGATTATTAATTATTTGCATGATTG
>ENA-UONX01002196-UONX01002196.1-human-gut-metagenome-genome-assembly--contig:-P74old-NODE-2196-length-14675-cov-6.462791_pt1 | contig 14675 bp, 7 predicted proteins | sample MGYA00242466_ERZ724013 | MGnify/ENA metagenome assembly ERZ724013 | reverse complement strand
GCATCAATAAATACAATAAATTCTTCTTCATAATTTTCAAACATTTAATAATTGAAATTCTTTCTAATCTCGAAAAACGCAGTAAAGTAACTGCATTATTTTCATATTAACAAGATTTTGCCTTTATATTCCGCAATCTTTTCTATCAGAACAACTTATTTATTCCAAGAGAAAAGAGCTAATATATTAAAAAGTAACCTCTAAATCATCTACATAAAGTACACTACCCGGAGCACCACTGAACTTGTCTCCATCTTTACTTGAAGAGCAAACGACTGCAAGTTTATATTTCTTAGCAGGATCAAAGTTCTTACCATCCTTAAACTTAAAGTCCACACTAAAGTCTGTATATTCAGCTTGTTCCTTGCCATCTACAGATGCAATTGCTACTATTTTATCAGACGTTAGCAGATTAGTTCCATCCAAAATATCAAATGCATAGGTATCTACTTCATATAATACAGCATTCATAGCCGGCAAATCTGTTTTGGTTGCATCTACTTCAAAGATGTGAGCCTTAGAAGGATCGGGGCAAGTATAATATGTTTTCCCAGCTGTAAATTTATATGAGCCTTTGAAAGCAACAGGCTTTTTGAAACAAGGATAACCAAATTTTGTACTCTTCAAGGTATTAATTGGGTCTACTTCAAACACTCCCGAAAATACAGAACCCGAAGTTACCTTTGGAACAGAAGTGATAAAAGCCCATTTCCCTGTTGTATCTAATGATTCCAACCGAGCCGCTTTCCCTGATTTACTATCCGTTGAAATAGTCACAGCGTTTGGTTTATCAGCTGAATAACAATGCAAAATGAAATCCATTCCTTTTATATAAGCAACTCCTCCATTAGAAGTAGACCATCCAGCTCCTGGTTCATCATATAATATTTTACCTGCATCATTATAACTTTTATGCTCCCACTCTCCATCAAAGTTTGTAGCAAACGAAAAATCAGTCTGCAACACCGCAGTTTTTATTGTATATGTAGTAGTCGTTTTTCCACTTTCTGCTGTCACTTTAAATGTCTGTTCTTTAGAGAAGTCAATTGCTGTGCCTTTTACATAAGCTGCATCACCATAATAAAGCGTAGCACCTGATGAAATTTCAAACTCCGGCACCAATGACAACTTATCACTACTTGTACCATCCTTTATATAGAAAACAATATTAGCTTTATTACTAGCAACTTCCCCTATTTCCGGTTGTACTGTAACAACATCACTATTGATTGTCATCTTTTCAATTATAGCACCTGTCTTTTTTTGATCAGCTGTAAATACATAATGAGCTGTATTTTCTGCATTAGTAATAGTCATATTCAGAGTTAACACTCCATCCTCAAACTTACCAGACAAATCCAATGTTGCATCACCTCTATTATCAGTCAAAGCCTGGTGAATATCCTCTATCTCAACAGATGTTGCTGTCTTTATTAATCTTGCAGATTTAATTTCAATCTGTCTTGTATCATTAGCAGAATACGGGAAAGTAATATAAAAAGGTTTGATAGAAATCTGATCATATTTATTATAAACTACTTCAATACCATCAGTCGGCCATTTAGGTTCCAAGTCAATTCCAGTTACAGTAAGTTCTTTGCGTGCATACCAGCCAGCCAGCTCTTGAGCGTAATCCTTCATATCAACTTCCGAACTCAATTTCTCGCCAACAAAAGCAACATCTATACTTTTATCACCTTCTCCCTCAACCTTCACTTTAACAGAGAAGTTCAAATTTAACTTCTGTGAAGCTACAGTACCAGCTGCTGTTACCTCTATTTCTCCCAAAGTAGATTGTACAGTCGCCTTTGACTCTTTTAATTCAGCCAAAGTATTATCACCTTCCACTACTACATTCGGAAATTGTACGGCATCAATCTCAATAGGTGCATCTGCTCCTTCTATATTAATAGAAATATTTTTCAAATCCAAACTCACCTCATTCGCTCCCACTTGAGTAATAAAGACCTGCTGTCTTGAAGTCTTCGCTTCAGAAGCCACCATAGCTAAAGTTCCATTGTACGTACCGGCAATATCTCTTCCTAACTGAGGACCTTCGCCATTATTATCATCATCATTACAAGATGTGAACAAGCTCATTGAGCAAACAAACATCAATAAAAACAGTAAATTTTTCTTCATAATTTTTCTCTATAACAATTAAACTCTTTACGATATAAAAAACATGGCAAAGTAACGTCTTTATTTCAGGCTCTACAAGGTCTATTTTTTGTATTCTATGATCTATTTTTAAGATTATAGAGACTAAAAACCATATTATTGAGGCTTTAGAAGATTTAATATTCAGATATGATGTATAAGCAAAAAAAGAGACCGAACTCTTTATGAGCTCAGTCTCTTTCTATTTTCTATACGATATTCTATAAGAAGAAAATCAATTTCATTACTCGCCAATAACCTCCAATTCATCAACGATCAGCGTACTGTTAGCTGCGCCTTTGAACTTATCACCTTCCTTACTGGAAGAACATATAATAGCTAACTTATACTCTTTAGTACTATCATAAGATTTCTCCGGCAAATACTCAAATGCAAGTTCAAATGTAGTCCATTCATCTTTATCCGTACCATCTTTCAAGCGAGCTTCTGCCACACGATATTCTGAAGTATTAATATCTACTCCTGTGAGTGTCACATCTTTGCCGGCTGCATCTTTTGCTTCGTACAATACCGCAGCAATAGAACATTCGTCGATAATGTTAAGCCCCTCCTGCACTGGTTTGACAGAACCATCTATATAGTTAGTTCCTGCTTTATATTTATATACGCCTTTTAATAACTTAGGCTCCTTGTCATAAGCAATACCAAATTTGGTTGATTTCAAAGGAGCAAGCATATTAAGACTGAACGTACCCGTAAATAAAGAACCGGAAGTAATAGGTGCCATACTGCCTAAAACATGTGCTCTAGAATCCAATGTCACCAATTTGGCAGCCTTACCACTAAAGCCTACTTTTACTGTCGAAGATGATCCATTCAACATTTTGGCACCACCATTGGAAGTAGCCAGGAATCCTGCAGGCTCCGGAGTCCAATAATTTTCATAACTATTACCTGCATCAAATTCAGACCATTCATCCAAAGAATATTTCATGATATTCTGAACACCTTCAATAGAAGCAGTATACTTTCTTGATGTTCCATCTTCAGCAACTACAGTATAAACAACACTTTTTCCTCCGGAGAAGTCCTGAGCAACACCACTTGCCGGAGTTACGGTAGCCTTTTCTGAAACAGCAATGACTGGTACCAAGGCTTTCAAGTCTTCCTCAGTAGCCTCATCATTAACTTTAAACGTAATGGCACTCTTTGCATCATCAATAACCGGTGCTACTGTTATAACTTCGTCATCAATAGTAAAATCGGTTATTTTAGCCTCCGTGTTTTCACTTCCTGACAGTTTAGTACCTTTATAATTGACCTTAACTTTCATTCCGCCTTCTACATCTACATCAATAACCATATCTACAGCATTCTTACCAACTGTACCCGAAACGGATGTATTGCATGATCCCACAACAAGACTTAATGTCTGATTGCCGGAAAACTTATAAGCATCACCACTTTTTGTCAAAGCACAATTATCCACAGTAATGTCACCAATAAGAAGCTCAGTACCTGCTACGGTAATAGTAAAGTTTCTCAGTTCCAGTTTTACAGCAGTATCCGAAGCCTTTGAGATATAAACCTTCTGAACCATATCAGAAGCTATAGGAGTAGATACTCCCACATAATATACATCCATCGTTCCTTTATATGCACCTGCAAGTTCACTGTCAACCGGATATTTCACATCGTCATCGTCACTACAACTCATAAATAGACTCACCGAACTAATAAGCATAAACAAATACAACAATCTTTTCTTCATAATCTTCATAGTTAATTATAAATTCTTTTTTATCACATAAAATCACGCAAAGTAAAAGATTTAAAATAACTACCACAAGTGCCATTCTTGGCATTCTATGTTCTATTTTTAATATATTATTTATTCATACCCCAAAAATAAGAAAAATAAAAGTTTCAATATTAATATTCAAGTTATAAAAGAGAAGAGTAAGCAGATATATATTTCTGCACTAATCCAATCATCTTTTCATACAAATCCCTATCACAATCCATATACCTATAAATCATCACATCTATCAACCATAGAATTTTTTCCCGATTTAATATCCGCTCAACAGCCTCCCCCCTTACGAATGACGGAAGTGAATTTACGACATTATAATTATTGCATATTTATTAAAAAAGCTGTATCTTTGCAACCTTAGTCATAATTGAAAGTTTGTCAAAGTACAAAGTTAGACATGTTTAATATTGAATTTATTACAAATGTCGTTTCGTTGTGATGGCGGAACCATTTGAAATTACTACTGATTTAATATCATTTTACTCAGAATATTCAGTCGTGATGATGCGATATTCTTTCTTAATCTATAAATATATATATGCAAATGTTGACAGCCCATAATGGGCAGTTAGCGTCGTTTGTATGCGTGATGTCTTACGTGTTTAAATTTAGTATTGCTTATATACATGTTTATAATGATGAAAAAAAGCCCTGGACCGTGATGGTTCGGGGCTTTTCTTGTACTTGCAATAAGCAAGAAGGAAAAAGATTTCAGATTACATCGGTAACTGTGCTATTATCTCTTTCGAACATACCGGCAATTTACCATTCTTTCCCATATCCACAAAAACCGTTGCACACAACACCGTCCATTGGTCACCATATGTCATCGTACTGCTATGGCTATACCCAAGGCAATGCCCGTATTCATGAAACATGGCCTGACGGGGATAATTATGCGGATGGGCATCCGGAGGAGTCGCATCAAAATAAACACCGGTATAACAATAATTAGCCAAGCCGTACGTATTGCCTCCACCTAATCCGCCGACACCGGCAACACACCCCAGCACAAGCCCGCCATGATTACGGATTCTTTGACGCAACGCATCCAGATTGATCGGATTTCCTCCATTGTCTTTCAACAAACCTTCGTATTTGTTCATTTCCATATTAAACTCTTCGGAAGAGAACATGAAAGCCATATTGACAGCCAACGCCACTCCGTGACGGCACAATAACGGATTCATATGACGCCAATACGCATGACCATTGTCAGCCGAATAAGAAGAAAAACGTATAAACCAGCGACTGTCTATCTGTTCTATTTTCTTCATAAACGGATCTTCTGTACGAATAACAAGCGTCACATCATCATTGGAAAGTCCGGGCTGTGCAGGCACCACTATCTTCCGTCCACTACTTGTAGTGAATGTCCGTTCCGAATCTACAACCGGCAAGGGGAATGACGCTTCCATAAACGGATAAATCTGTTCAAAATGTGCCAGTTCGAAGAACTCCATGCTAAATTTATTAAAACGGCACATAATCTTCACATCCTGAATACCTACAGGAGAAAAGAACTTGACAAGCAACTGATGTTCGTCTGAAATGGAAACCTGCAACGGAGCATTCGCATAAAAAGAACGACGGCGACTGTCATAAAAGACCTCACGTGGCTCACTGGCCAAAAACATCGTATCCGTGCGAAACCGAAAGAAGTCCTCCTTGCGAACATAAAGTGAACCATCCTGATTTTCCGGATGCAGATAATCAATACTAATATGAGATACACGGCCTGCCTCAATCTTACAATCCGTGAAACGGTATTTACGGACAAACTGAGTTCCATCACTGCGATCGGACTCAATCGTCACAAATCCGGATAATGCTTTTGTGCCGGGCAATGAGTAAAACGAGTATTTCCCGGTAATGTCATAAGATTCTATCTTTCTGGTTCCGGAATATTTCCCGTCTGCACCAAGAGTCGCATATATTCCTTCGGCATCGTCGAAAGTTATATCGATTTTACGAATGAATCTCCACATATAATCGGACGATACATTCAAATCGACATCCACTCTCCCTACAGAACGCTCCAAGACCACTGTATGCGACACCGAAGCCTGATCTCTGCCGATATGCAATTCTATTTTCTTATAAAAGTAAACCGCATCTAACGGCGCATTTTCCGCATGATTTATCAACCAGTCATCGGACAGTTTTTCGGGTTCTTTAACAGCCTCATCTTCTTCCTCGCTCGTAGTAGCCAGAAAAACGACTGTATAATCCCCCATACTCAATCCTTCGATAGTCAATTTTGAGAAGTTTTCTTCCAGCTTCTGATATAAGGGCTTAATAATCTCTCCACGTTCATTGGCAATAGCATACCACATACGAGTGATCTGCTCCGGTTTGCTTCCGCGTGTCTGCACCACGGACGCATCATCTTGCTGCAACCCAAACAAAAACGACACTTGTCCGGAATGGGAAGGAACAATGCCGGTCTCCTGTTCAAAATCACCCGAACAGTTGGCAAGCAATAATGCGCCCAGTAATATCATTATGATTCTTAGCATCTTCATAAACAGCCTCCTCTATTTCTTTACACAACGTACGGATGCAAATGCTTCCATCTGTAACCGCTGTTTCTTAATAACGGTTGACTCGGCTCCTTCGAACGGCAACCAGTAAGCCCATGCATAACCGCCCGGAAGACCGTTACGTTCGTTTGTCCACAACACAGCTCTTTTCCCGAAAGCCGGATTATTGGATGACGACTTATCTCCCTTCGAGCCAGCCAAAGGAATAATAAGGCTGCGACCGGTGTCTTCCGAAGTAAACTTCACATAATGCTGTGTTCCCGTCACACCACTGGACGGAGTTATCAGTGTTCCTTCTCCAATGTGAAGTGTAGCGGCAATTGTTTCTCCATTTCCTGCCTTATATCTACCCGGAATCTCTTGGTCTGCAGGAAGCAGAGACTGCCATTCGTTACCAGCCGGTATCCGGTATCCTTCAGGGCAAGGCATATGTGTATCATTCACCCAAGGTGTATCAGCTGTCTGGTTACCTAAATTGTTGGAAGGATTATACCCCTGCCAAGGCACGTACATATATAAACGTCCAAATTGGAACAGACCACCCACCGTGTTAATCCAACTTTTATGATACATATCTTCGACCGTAGCCCCGTCCAACGGATAAATCTGATCTTCCAGATCGTGGCTACGCGCATTAAATGCCATCCATACATTTCCTGCGATTTCCACAGTTTCAATCTGTTTGTCACTCGGAGCCACACGTATCTCCACGTAATCATATGTTCCACTCAACAAGGCATTTTTCAAATGCACCAAAACCGTATAGCCCAGGCGACCGCTGCCTTGCGCTGCAACCGATACATTAAATGACGACACGATACCTTCCGCCTCTTCCGACACGGACATATTGCCTACACTTGTTCCGCTACCGGCACCTTCTGTAGAAGAAATATCGATACGAGTGTCTGTAACGAACGCCAGCGTCATGTTATCAGCACCTGTAGCAGGCACTTCCAGTATATTATTCTCATAGTCTACCTTCACCCCTTCCGGAATCCTGGATTTCGACGCATTAAGCAAAAGACGTTGGTTCGTATCAGGCTTTCCGACAATCGTTTCCCCTTCTTCCCACGGTTTGATCTCAAAAACACCTGTCACTTCAGCTCCCACATTGAGCACTGCCAATTCATATACTTTATTGCGTTCGACAACTGGCAATTCGACTTTTAACCTGATAGGGACTTCACCATAGGTTCCACGCAAGATGATATTGACAGGACGTGTGCTCTCGAACAGACGGAATACCCCCTCTTGCTTGCCATCGAATGCAGAAGAGAACTCCTTCCGATAGCTCACCGTTTTATCCGACGCCCGGACATTTTCGAGGAATGGTAAAGTCTCGGCAGGAGCATTCTCTACGATGACTTCCTTTATCTGCGTTTTGCTGTCGGCTGTTGTGTTCAAATCAATGCGCGCCACACCGCGTTTCATAATTACATTGACCTCCGCATTGCTGCGTGTCACTACTCCGCTCTCCAATTCGACTACAGCCGCCATGAAATCCGGCGCAGAATTATCATGCAATCCTTCACCGATAATCGTATTACGAAATTCTTCTTCACTTTTAGCTTTCTCTCCAGCAGGAATCTCCAGTCCGGTCAGAAAATAAAGTCGAGATCCGCTGACCGCAGAAATCTCCGACTGTCCGCCTTGCCCGGGAGTCAGCTGTTCCTCTTTATATAAATTCCCGTCACTAAACTGGAAAACCGATACATCTTTGAGCTCTTCAGAAGATTCTTCTCCTGCTACCGTAATTCCTTTTAATACCACTGAATAAGTTTGTTGATGGCCTTTTCCCCCGGTTGGTTCATCGTTCGAGCAGGCGCCTGAAAGTAATGTTCCTATTATAATAGGAACGATGGTTTTTCTGCAAGAATAATTCATGTTTTTTTGATTAAAATAATACTGAATATTGGAAACTTTATAAATGCATTTTCCAAAAGCGGCGGCAAAAATACTACTTTTTTCAATACAGCAAGTCATCTGCATAAAATTTTAATAAATATGTTGAATAAAAGAAATCTTTAACGTCAGACTAACTAAATACAAAATAAAAAGTTATTTTTGCAAACGTTTTTTAATTTTATCTCATTCTAATATTATGTACAAGATTTTTCACGGCTTCCACCTAGTAGAAGCTTATCAGGACTTAAAGAAAGCTAAACGGTTAGCAAAGAATCAGGCAGTGGCCCGATGTATAAAGTTAACCATAGCTATTACCCTCTCTCTTATTTTATGGTTCCTTCCCATTGATACTTTTGGAATAGAAGGGTTGACCGTTATAGAACAAAGACTTATTTCCATTTTCATTTTCGCCACACTCATGTGGGTGTTCGAAGCTGTCCCGGCATGGACCACTTCCGTTCTTATTGTCGTATTATTATTACTTACCGTTTCCGACAGTAGTTTATGGTTCTTAACCCAAAATACTCCTGCGGAGGAATTGGGACAGACAGTCAAATATAAGTCTATTCTGCATTGCTTTGCCGATCCTATCATCATGCTGTTTATAGGTGGATTTATTCTTGCCATCGCAGCAACCAAAAGTGGACTGGATGTGTTGTTGGCACGAGTTATGCTGAGACCTTTCGGAACACAATCACGATATGTGCTATTGGGATTCATCCTCGTTACAGCTGTCTTTTCCATGTTTCTTAGTAATACGGCTACGGCGGCCATGATGCTTACCTTCCTTACTCCCGTATTAAAAGCACTCCCGGCAGATGGAAAAGGGAAAATCGGATTGGCTATGGCCATTCCCGTTGCTGCCAATGTAGGTGGTATGGGAACTCCTATCGGTACACCACCTAACGCCATTGCTTTAAAGTATTTGAATGATCCGGAAGGATTAAATCTGAATATCGGTTTTGGAGAATGGATGAGCTTTATGTTGCCTTACACTATTATTGTACTGTTTATAGCCTGGTTTATCCTCTTACGACTGTTTCCATTCAAACAAAAGAGCATCGAACTGCAAATTGAAGGTGAAGCAAAGAAAGACTGGCGCTCCATTGTGGTTTATATCACCTTTGCTATAACGGTTCTATTGTGGATGTTCGACAAATTTACAGGAGTAAACTCCAATGTAGTGGCAATGATTCCGGTAGCTGTTTTTTGTATAACAGGCGTTATTACCAAACGTGACCTGGAAGAGATCAGCTGGAGTGTACTCTGGATGGTAGCCGGCGGCTTCGCATTGGGCGTAGCCTTGCAAGAGACCGGACTGGCAAAGCATATGATTGAAGCCATCCCATTCAGCACATGGCCCCCTGTACTGATGATTGTCGGTTCCGGACTGATTTGCTATGCTATGGCCAACTTTATTTCACACACAGCCACTGCAGCATTACTCGTCCCTATTCTCGCCATTGCCGGAATCAGCATGCGTGAAAACCTGTCATCGTTGGGAGGTGTAGAGACTTTATTAATTGGAGTCGCCATCGGATCATCGCTGGCAATGATATTACCAATTAGTACACCACCTAATGCCCTGGCACATGCCACAGGAATGATTCAGCAAAAAGATATGGAAAAGGTAGGTATTATTATGGGAATTATAGGACTTATCTTGGGATATACAATGCTGATCATACTCGGCTCCAACAAGTTATTATAAATAATCTATTTAAAAAAGAAGATGTCAAAAGCAGGATGATACATTTATCTTGCTTTTGACATCTTCTTCTTTTCAAATTTAGCGTCCTATAATCCTCTCCAAAAGTTTATAAGAAACAACAATGGTATAAAACGATATCTCGCCTACTCTATTCCTGATCCGAATTCACAAACTTACTTGGACTGACATTATAATACTTCTTAAATACCTCCCTGAAATACTTCGCATCCGAAAACCCGACAATTTCAGCAATCTCCGTTATTGTATATTCTTTCTGCTTTAATAATTGTGCTGCACGTTGCAAACGGATCATCCGGATGTAGTCAGCCGGAGCATAACCGGTCAGCGCTTTCAGTTTATTATAGAAACTTGTTCGACTCATATGATGCTGATTACTGAGTACATCTACCCCAAAGTCCAAATCTCCCATATTCTTCTCTATACATTCCTTGACTGAAGCTATGAATTTCCAGTCCAAAGTATTAGTACAATTGACAGGTAAATGCTTTTCTTTATTTTCGATACTATTATAGACCTGACGGAGCAATTCACGATTTGCCAATATGTTTTTAATAGTAACCTTTAGTATACCCACACTGAATGGCTTGGTTATATAGGCATCTGCTCCGATTTCCAGTCCTCCGAGTATATTTTTCTCATCCCCTAACGCAGTCAGCAATATGACTGGAATGTGAGACATTTCCACACTCGTTTTGATAGCTGAGCACAGTTCGTCTCCACTCATCTCAGGCATCATTATATCGGATATAACAAGATCTGGATTAAACTCCTTTATAATGACAAGCGCATCTTTGCCATTGGAACAGGACTGGATATTATACCCTGCCATAAGCATATCCACAAGATAATTACGCAAATCATCATTATCTTCCACTACCAGAATACGCTGTAAAGAGGTTTTTATCTGAGGTGCCTCCAAGACCGGCAAGTCAGAAGTTCCCCCCAGTACAACAGCATCCATACGTTCATTCGGCGTTTTTGGAGAGATAAACTTTGCTTTATGCAAATGGGTATTTCCCTTCGGGAAAGTAATTTGCACGCATGTTCCCTGATGTTCAACACTTTGAATATGGATCTTTCCTTTATGCAACTTAACCAGTTTATATACCAGCATCAATCCAATCCCACTTCCGGTCACTTTCAAATTGACTACATTACTACCCCGGAAACAATTTCTGAATAATTTCTTCTGTTCAGATGAAGGAATACCAATTCCTGTATCCTTTACCTCAATACTCCAAGTATTCCCTTCCTCGCAAGCACAAATACACACGCTACCATTCTCTGGCGTGTACTTCAACGCATTTGACAAAATATTCTTCAAGATAGACCCCATTTTGTCACTATCAAACCACACATTCAAATAATCAAAATTACTCTCATAAACAAATCTGACACGCTTCATCTCAGCATATTTGCGGAAAGTAGCACAAACATCATTCATATAAGAATTCAATTCATACTCAGAAACATAAAGAGTAGACGAATATACGTCGATCCGTTCAAAGTTTATCAAGTTGGTTGTCAGCTGAAGCAATGTATTCACATTCTTTAGGGCCATATTCATATGGGGTAATGCCTTCTCTGCCACCATATGGTTTTCAACAACTTCTTCCAGCGGTGCTTTTATCAATGTCAGCGGCGTACGTATATCATGAGCAGTATTAATAAAAAAACGTGTCTTCTCATCAGAAATCTTCTTTTGTTTATGCAACATGATAACACGGAATATGATAATCATAATCAAGACCACCAGAATTGCATACCCCACCATTGCCCACATACTGGCCCACACCGGAGGGGTAATAATGATCTGAATACTCCTTGTTTCATAAGTTTTATACTTCTCCTCATTAGATACAGTACGAATTTGTAACGTATAACTGCCAGGAGGCAGATTTCTAACAACAATCCGATTATCTTGACTCGGACGGGTCCACTCTTTATGATAACCGTCGATTTTCCATGAATAAAGAATATTAGAAGGATAATCATAATTTATGGAAGCCACATCAAGCGAAAAAGTATTTTGACCGTAGGCCAATTCCAGACAATCAGTCTCGTTAATATCCTTCTTCAAGGGAGATCCGTCATCACCAGGATAGACAGGATGATAAGCTATCATAAAATCTCGTAATAACAAACGCGAATAATATGGCTCAGGTATTTCTATGTCTGTCGGAAACTTAACAGCACCATCATTGCCACCAAAGACAAGCGTACTGTTACTGTAAGTTGTGGCAGAACCGGCATTAAAATTTACGCTCATCAGTCCCTGCTCCCGTGTCCAGTTACGGAAAAAATGATCTTTAGGTGAATAAATCGTAATACCATTTTCCGTACCCATCAGGAGATTTTCATCCTGACGCGGAATAATCGTATAAATATTATCAGAAATCAGTGCACAATTATCAGTTCGGTACTGATGAATAAACTTCTTTTTATTGATATCATAAACAAGAAGACCTGCTCCACGAGTACCAATATACAGGATACCATCTTCTCTCTGGTATAATGCACATATATAAGGAGATTCAACAGGCAAGTCAATATACCGGTAAACACCGGATTGCTTGTCAAGTTGATAGAGTCCCATTCTTGTACCAATCCACATTTGACGGGCATTTTTCTCCAGAATGGTGGTGATGGAACTTACTCCCGGATACAAACGAACATTTTTAGTCTCAAGATTAATGCGTTTCAAATGATAATATCCACCGGACCATACATCACCGCTCGAATCCTTTTTAATGTCATAAATATATTGGTCAGGACGTATTCCTGCAATGGCCGCAGGCGAAAGATAGCTTATTTTAAACCCTTTCTTCTTTTCTATCTTATAAATTCCAGACGTAAAACCACCAGCCCATATCACACCAGGAGAGACTTCACACAACGCCAAGAAGATATGATTCTCATCATCCGGCACCGGATCAAAAGAACTAAAAAAAGAACACCATTCTCTTGTATCGGTCTGATAAAAACTAATTCCATTACTAGTTGCAAACCAAAGGTCACCGTCACTATCTTCTATCACGTCGTGCACCTGATCATTCACTAACGACCGGTTATTGCCAAGAGAATGCTTTATCAAATCATATCTTCCATAACGATTGTTACGAATGGTAATACCAGTAGGATAATTGGCAAGCCAAATACGCTCCTCCTCATCCACATAGATATCATTGATATTGTTTCCGTTCATTCCATTATAACTGCTATAGTCAGCCGTTATATAAGGTTCACTCTTACAAGTATTTACATTCAGCTTATATACTCCTTTTCCACCCGTAGCTATCAACAACTCATCAGCGTTCAGAGCAACAATCTGATTAACTTCCACATTGTTTGGTGCATAACAAGGAGTGATTTTTTGGGTTTTACCAATATCATATATAAGTATCCCTTCTTTATAACTACCCACAAATAATTGCTTTGACACAGTATGGTAATACAGTTCGTGAACAGGTGTAACGATGCTTTTTACTACTTCATCAGGAATTTGTTTCAGTTCTCCCTTTTCTATCCCGACACAAAACAAACCGCTTCCCGTACCGATAAAAAAATGACCGCCATCAGCCTGCTCAATAGTAGATATTGCACCATCGACAGGCTTTGGCATATGTTGTGTTGTTCCAGTACGAATATTATACCAGGTAATTGTATCTTTGTAACATAGCCAAATATGATCATTCTTGTCCAGATAACCATAATCAAGAAATGCTTGAAACTTATTTCGGATCAATTCAGGGTGTACATAAGCCAATTCAAATTTATCATGTTGTGAATCATACCTGAAAATACGTCCTTTCTGCCCGATTACCCATAATACATCTTCCTGATCCATATAAAGCCAGTTCAAAGCTATCCGTGAGTCCAGCTTCATACTGTCATCCGAGAAAGTATAATGCTTGATGTGTTTACCGTCATAACGATCTACCCCCTCCTGAGTCAAAAACCACATATATCCGCGTCGGTCTTTTTGAATATGGTAGATTTTCTGGTTGTTCAAACCGTCTTCCAACCCTATGTACTTATAAATCTGCCCCTTGCTCACAGCACTACTAATGAGAAGAACTATAAACACTAAAAGTTTTCTATTTTTTACAATTATCTTCATTCCTTTCACAAAACACTCAAAAATATATTTGCAAAAATATGAAAATATTATTTAAACAGCAACTGAATAAATTAATAATTATATGTTAAAAACAGAAACATAAAAAACACAACTATCTCATCTATCGGAAATACCGCATAATACCCCAAATACTCCCCAACAAAAACATCGGAAATAGATAAGTGTTCTTTCTAAATTATATTAGTCATTTTTTGTACGATTTTCCAGCATCAGATCATAAATATACACGAACAGGAATCATCTTATTATTAGGACAATTTCAATCATATATTTATTCCTTCGATTATGCATTTAAAATCCATAAGCCTCTTTTCAATTTTCCATAAAATAAAAAATGATGTTAATTCCATTTTGAAACTTCGAACTATTTTTTTTAATCCCGTGTTTTTTTCATACAGTAGGAGCTTAAGTACATTT
>ENA-UONX01002191-UONX01002191.1-human-gut-metagenome-genome-assembly--contig:-P74old-NODE-2191-length-14716-cov-12.398336_pt1 | contig 14716 bp, 12 predicted proteins | sample MGYA00242466_ERZ724013 | MGnify/ENA metagenome assembly ERZ724013 | reverse complement strand
CCGGCGGCCACGAGACCACCAGCCTCTGCCTGGAAGCGCTGGACGAGCGGGTCAAGGGCGGCGAGCGGGTGCTGGATATCGGCACCGGCAGCGGCATCCTGGCCATTGCCGCCCTGAAACTGGGCGCTGCCAGCGCCGAGGGCGTGGACATCGACCCGGTCGCCGTCCGTACCGCCGGGGAGAACGCCGCCCTCAACGGCGTGGCCGACAAGCTCACCGTTCTGGTGGGCGACCTCTCCGACAAGGCCAGCGGCAAATATGACATCATCACCGCCAACATCGTGGCAAACGCCATCATGTCCCTGGCCCCCGCCGTGCCCGGCCTGATGGCCGACAACGGCGTCTTCATTGCCAGCGGCATCATTGACAGCCGCAAAGACGAGGTGCTGGCCGCCCTGAAAGCCGCCGGCCTCGCCGTGCAGGAAGTAAAAGAGAAGCGCGGCTGGGAGTGCATCATTTGTAAGAAGTAAAACCTCTCAGGCGCTCCCCTTTCGGCACTTCCGTGCCACCTCCCCCGGCCGGGGGAGTCTTTCCTATCAGGGGAGCCCTTGGCATAACGGGTCAGCTCTGCTGACTGCGAATGGCTGCAAAACAAATCAACGGGAGTTTATAAAATGCCTCATCGTTACTTTACCACCGAGATCGCCGACGGCGCGGCTGTGCTGCGCGGCTCCGACGCCCACCACCTGGCCCGGGTGATGCGGGCAAAACAGGGCGATACTGTCATTTTATGTGACGGCAACGCTGTGGAGTACACCGCCACCATCACCGGGTTCGGGGACGAGTGCGTGGAGTTCCGCGTGGAACCGGGCTACCCCAGCGCCGCCGAACCCAGTGTGGAAGTCACCCTGCTGGCGGGCTACCCCAAGCAGGACAAACTAGAACAGATCATCAAACACGGCGTGGAGCTGGGCTGCACCCACTTTATCCCGTTCTTCAGCCGCTACTGCGTGGCCGCCCCCAAAAAAGAGGAGCAGAAAAACGAGCGCTACAACCGCATCGCCTTTGAGGCCGCCAAGCAGTGCGGCCGGGGCGTGCTGCCGGATGTGGCTCTGCCCCTGCCCAATTTCGGGGCGGTCTGCCGCAGCCTTGCCGGGTACGACCTCGTGCTCTTCTGCTATGAGTGCGGCGGCGAGCCTCTCCGCCAGCTGCTGGCGGAGGCCAAGCCCGCTGACGGCAAAAAGCTGAAAATCGCCCTCATCACCGGTGCCGAGGGCGGCTTTGCCGCCGAGGAAGCCGAAATGGCCGCCAAGGCCGGAGCCAAGACCGTCGGCCTGGGCCCCCGCATCCTCCGCTGCGAGACCGCCCCCCTGGCGGTGCTCTCCGCCGTGATGACCCTGACGGGGACCCTGGAGTAAGCCATCAGACGCAAAACCGCCCAGCCGAGTCATTTTGCTCGACCGGGCGGTTTCTTTTTGTTATTCCAATTCTTCCTCCTCCGGGAGGGCGTCGGCCTCCAGCAGGGCTTTTTTGGCCTCCAGCAGGTTCTGGGGGCTCATGGAAAAGCTCCGCAGGCCCAGCTGCAGGTACTGGGTGGCGTTGGCCGGGTTGCCCACGGCAAGGCCGCAGATCGTCACCGGAACATTGCCCTGTTTGGCGGTGTCCATCACCATCCGGATGAGCTTTTTCATGGCTTTGCTGGCCGGGCGGTAGTAGTGCTCCGCCGGAGCCAGCTCCCGGTCCACCGCGTGGGTATACTGGGTCAGGTCGTTGGTGCCGATGACGAAGAAGCCGCAGCCATGGGCCACAAATTCTTCCGCCGTCAGGCAGGCCGAGGGCACACTGAGCATGACGCCGAACGAGGTATCCTCATTGAACGAGACGCCCCGCTCCCGCAGGCGCTGGCGGCACCGCTCCACCACCTCCATGGCGGCGTCCCAGTCTTCCACGTCCGTCACCATGGGGAACATGACCCGCAGCGGGCCCCGGGCCGCCGCCCGCATGAGGGCGCAGATCTGCGTTTCAAACTGGCGGGGGTTGCGCAGGCTGTTGCGGATGCCGCGCAGGCCCAGCTTGGAGGACTGCAGGCCCTGGTAGGCGTCCGCCATGGTGCGGTCGGCACCAAAATCAAAGGTGCGCACCGTCACCGGGCAGCCATTGGCTGCGGCGAGGCAGGAAGTGTAGAAGAAATACTGCTCCTGCTCGTCCAGAATGCGGCCGGGCAGCATCATGTAGCTGCTGCGCAGCAGACCTACGCCGCAGGCACCAGACTGCATGGCCGTGTCGATGTCCTCCGGGCCGAAGCAGTTGGCCAGCAGCTCAAAGGCGGCACCATCCCGGGTGCGGTTGGGCAGGGCGCGGAGCGCGCTCAGCTCCTCGTTCTCCCGCTGCAGCTCACAGATGCGGGTCACCGCCTGCTGGCGGGCGGCGGCATCCGGGTCCAGGATGCACTCCCCCTTGGTGGCGTCCAGGATCACGGCACGGCCATCACAGTCGTCCAGAAAACCCTGGCCCACCTGCACGATGCCGGGGATGTTCATGGCCCGGGCAATGATGGCGGCATGGCTCTGGCCGCTGCCCTCGGAGGTGATGAGTCCCAGGATCATGCCGGAGGGCACACTGAACAGGTCGGTGGGCATGAGGACATCTGCCGCCAGGATCACCGGGTGATCCAGCGCCATCCAGACCCGGGGACGGTTGCCCAGAATATTGACCACGCGGCTGGTGGCGTCCAGGATATCCACGCTCCGCAGCTGCATGTAGGCGTTGTCTTTCATATTGGCCAGCCGCTCGGCATAGCGGCGGCCCACCCGGTCCATCGCCTCGGCGGCTCCCACGCCCGCCTTGATCTGAAAACGGACTTCATTCATCATGCCCTCGTCTTCCAGCATCATGCTCTGAAACAGGAAGATGGCCTGCTCGGTGGGTGCCGAGCGCTCGGCCATGGAATCCAGCTCGGTCTGGGCCGTGTGGATGGCCTCGTCCAGCATCCGCTGTTCCCGCTCCGGGTTGAAGGGCCCATCGCTGAACGTTTCCACATGGCGCTCCAGACGGCTCACCTGGCCCAGCACCAGCCCGGGCGAGGCAGAAGCTCCCTTGTAAACTTTCATTTCTCGATCACCTCCGGCAGCACCGGGCCCGTCAGCACACGATACACCAGTGCCTGTAAGAACGTGTTGGGCAATAACGCGGCCCGGGCGGCATCCGCCGCGCGGCCGCTGCCCTCAAACAGCGGGGCAAAGCTCTCAATGCGGTCTTTTTCGCATTTTTCCAGAAACGCCTTGCCCAGTGTCTCCGTGGTATAGAACTGTGTGGGGTCCACGCCCACATCCTCGGCGGCGGCTTCCAGCGGGGCCAGCTCCGCGTCCTTGAGGTTGGCCAGACGCAGGGCGAGGTCTGCCGTCAGGGTAACGGGGTATTTTTCCCGCACGGACTTCTGCTGCTGGCCGAACTGCCACGCAAAGGCCGCCGCGTCCTGGCAGCTCCGCGCGTCACAGGAGACGGCGTAGGCGCAGCCCCGCAGGCAACCCATGGCCCGGCGGGTATCGTAGTAGCCCAGCTCCATGTTCCGCCGGGCCGTGTCGGGGTCAAAGTGGAGGATATCGCCCAGCTCCCAATAGCTCCTGATGAGGGTGGTGGGCAGGCCCGTGCGGTTGGGGCGGGTGATGCCCACGCCCTCCAGGTCCACGCAGACCAGCTCGTCGGCCCCCATCTTCTGGGCCAGCGCCGTGGGCATGTTGTCCCGGTAGCCGCCATCCAGGTAAGAGACGCCGTCAATGATGTGGGCCCGCAGGGCGGGGAAGCAGGCGGCGGAGGCCAGCAGGTAGTCCTTGACTTTGCCGTGGGGGATGTCGTCCAGCGCCAGCTCCCGGGCCTTGAGGCCCCGCTGCTCCACCGTGACCAGACCCAGCCGGATGGGGGAAGCACGGAGGGCATCCTCGTCCAGCACCCGCTCCACGATCTCTTCCAGCGGGGAGACATCCATGCCGCCCTGCCGCACCACGTCCCGCAAAAAGGCGTGGAGTTCTGAGAGGTCGGCGTTCTGCTCCGGCAGCTCCATCACATCCTGGCTGCGGATGGTCAGCCACATATCCCGGGCCGTCTCATAGAGGTCCAGCGCAAACATGGCCCCGTTCAGGCTGCCCACACTGGTGCCCGTGATAATCCCGGGCCGCCAGCCCAGCTCCGTCAGGGCACGCCATACGCCCACCTGATAGCTGCCGCGGGCACCGCCGCCTGCCAGCACCAGTGCCCGCACCGGGGCATGGACAGAGTGATTTACAGGTCGATTCCAAGCCATGATCCGCACCTCCCTCTGGTCGGTTCCAGTTTTTTCAAATTATAGCATACTTTCCGGGAAAATTCTCTCTGTTTTTGCAACAAAAAAGAGGGAAGTTTTTTGCTTCCCTCTCCAGTTTCTTTGTTGGCGTTACGGATTTTGTTCCATCCAGGCTTTAAACCGGGCTCGGACGGCGGCTTCCTTGCCGCGGGGGATGGGCACCCGGGCCCCGCTCCGCATCCGGAACTCGCCTGCCGCCAGCTGCTCTGCCGCCGCCAGGTTGACCACATAGGAGCGGTGGGGCTGCAAAAAGCGGTCGTCCGCCAGCAGGGGCTTTGCCACCTCCGCAAAGGGCACCCGGAGGGAGAGGGAGGGCACGTCCTCCCCGGTGGCAAGATGGAAATGCACCACATGGTGGGTACACTCCAGATACTCGATGTTCGCAAAGGGCAGCGCCCGCAGGCCCGCCGCCGTGGACACCGCGATGACCGGGCCGTACTCCGGCTCAGTGGCACGGTCCAGCAGGGCGGTGAACTGCTCCGGGCGGAACGGCAGCAGCAGGTACTGCATGGCGTCCACCCGGTAGGCATTGTAGGCGTGGGCGGGCGTGTGGGCAAAAAAGGCCAGCGGGGCCCGCGCGCCGTGCCGCCGCAGGGTATCGGCGGCTTTCAGGCCCGCCGGGGCGTTGCCCGCCGTCAGCTCCACAAGGTAGAGCTCGTACCGGGTCCCCTCGGCGTCCCGGGCCAGCAGGGCGTCCACCCCGGGCAGCTGCTCCACGATGCAGGCATCCGCCCGGCGGGCATAATATTCCAGACACTGCCGCTCCACCCGGCCGCGCAGCACCGGGTCCGGGCTGCACACTGCAATGTGAAAGATCATGGTTTCCAAAAGCCCCCTTTCCGGGCTGTGTGCCGCACCGCTTGCATTTTGCGGGCAGCGAGAGTATCATAACAGAAAAACACCAGACTACAACAAAAAGGAGACGCCGCCATGAAACAGCCGCTTGTCAGCATCATCCTGCCCGTTTACAACGCCCAGAGCCATCTGGCCCGGTGCCTGAGCAGCATTTGCGCCCAGACTTACCAGAACCTTGAGATCATCGTCCTCAACGATGGCTCCAAAGACCAGAGCCTGCCCGTGTGCGAAGAGTTCCGCAAAAAGGATTCCCGCATCATTCTGGTGGACAAAGCCAACTCCGGCGTCTCGGACACCCGGAACCTGGGCCTGAAACTGGCCACCGGCGAATACATCCAGTTTGTGGACAGTGACGACTACATTGACCCGGATTACACCGGGCATCTGGTGGCCGCTGCCGAGGAGCACCACGCTGACCTGGTCATCGCGCCCTACAAAATGGTCATCCCGGCAGGTGCTTCCAAACCCGAACAGGTATTGGAAAAGCTGGAGGACGAGCTGGGCGTGATGACCGTGGCCCGGCCCCCGGAAGTGCGGGAATATGGCTTCCTGCCCGCAGGCGTGTATGACAAAGACCACTTCGCGCTCCGGCTGATGGACAAACCTGCCTCCTATTTTTACAGCGTGCTCTGGAACAAACTCTACCGCCGCATCCTGCTCACCGGCAACGACATCTGTTTTACCAGCGAGGTGCGCTGGGCGGAAGACCTTGTCTTCAACATGCAGTATATCCAGTACGCGGAAGTGTTTGTCGCCATCGGCACGCCGGGGTACTACTATGTGCAGAACCCTCAGAGCATCTGCCACACCCAGATCAACCCGGCCACCATCGTGCAGAACAAATTACAGATGTTCCGCTATTACAAAGATCTTTACACCCGGCTCGGGATGTACGAGGAGGTACGGCCCCAGCTGTACAAGTTCCTCGTGGACATTGCCGAGAGCACCTACCCCTCCGGGCCGTTCAAAAAGGCCATCGACGAGGCAAAGGCGTACTGGCGCGCCCACAAACAGTAACACAAAAGGCGAGTGACCCTGCGGTCACCCGCCTTTTTTCTGCGATTGAGCGCCCCTGACAGGGGAGCTGGACACGGGAAAGCGTGGCCTGAGGGGTCAAGCCCCGATGGCGGCGCACTTCTTGGCCAGCCAGTCGCGCTCTTCCTCGGTCAGGCGGGGAGCCAGCTTGGTGAAGACCTCGCGGTGGTAAGCGTTCAGCCAGTCCAGCTCGTCCCGGGTGAGGACGCCGGGCACGACGGGGGAGGTGGCAATGGGCACGAACGTGATCGGCTCAAAGCCCAGGAACGTGCCGTACTGGTTGTCGGCCTTGTGGACGCACATCAGCTCGTTCTCAATGCGGATGCCGACCTGGCCGCCCTCGTAAACGCCCGGCTCGTCGGTGACGATCATGCCCGGCTGAAACACGACGGTGTTCCGGCCGTTCAGGGCATGGGGGCCCTCATGGACGTTGCCCACAAAGCTGACGCTGTGGCCGGTGCCGCAGCGGTAGTTGATGAGGTGACGCCAGAGCGGCTCCCGGGCGATGGTATCCAGCATGTGGCCGTCGCAGTAGTTCAGCCAGACGGCCTTTGCAATGTCGATGTGGCACTGCAGCGTCCAGGTGTAGAACAGCCGCTCGTCCTCGGTCAGCTCGCCCAACGGGTAGGTGCGGGTGATATCGGTGGTGCCGTCCAGATAGGTACCGCCGCAGTCCACCAGCAGGAAGCCTTTCCGCTCCAGCTTGGCGTGGTCTTCCTCGGTGGCGTGGTAGTGCATCATGGCAGCGTTTCCGCCGTAGGCGGCGATGGTGCCAAAGCTCTCCACAAGGAACTTGTCCTGTGCGCTGCGGTACTTGTGCAGGATCTCGTCCACGGTCAGCTCGGTCAGCTCCTCACCGGCAGCCAGACGCTCTTCCAGCTCTTTCTGGAACCGGACCATGGCCACGGCGTCCCGGATGTGGGCTTCCTTGGTGTGGGCCAGCTCCACTTCGTTCTTGATGCCTTTCATGGGCAGCAGGGGATCGGCCTCGTCTTTCACGGTGAGCGCCTTGTTCTCTTTCAGGGTCTCATACACGGCAAAGTTGACGGAAGCCGGGTCGGCCAGCACGGTCTGGGGCTCGGTCTCGGCCGCCAGGAAATGGAGCACGTCGTCGTACTCGGCAATGGTCACGCCGTTCTCTTTGAGCTCGGCTGCCGCTTCCGGCTTGAGGCGGGCGGTGTTGAGGAAGAGGACCGCGCGGTTTTCGGTGACATAGCAGTAAGCCATGGCGTAGGGGGTGCACTGGATATCCATAGCACGGAGGTTGAGCAGCCAGGCCAGGTTGTCCAGCTTGCCCACCAGCTGGGCGGTGCAGCCCAGCTCCTTGAGCTTTGCCCGCAGCTGGCCCAGCTTCTCAGCGGGGGAGAAGCCTGCGTACTCTTTGGGCAGGACCCAAGCCGGGGTGGCGGGCAGGGCCGGGCGGCCCTCGGTCCAGAGCTCGTCCTCCAGATCCAGCGTTTTGATGCTGCCGTGCTTTGCTTCCAGAGCCTTCTCCAGCCCGCGCACCAGCCCGCAGGAGGCCGTCAGGCCACACAGGCCCAGCTTGCCGCCCTCGGGCAGGACCTTGGCGCAATATTCTTCCACGGTGGGCACGCCCGGCTCGCCCATCTTCTGGAGCTGGATCTCGGTGCCGGCGATCTCTTTCTCGGCCTGCACAAAATAGCGGCCATCGGCCCAGACCGCACTCTCGGTCATGGTGACGACAAAGTTGGAGTTCTCGCCGTGGAAACCGGAGAAATAGGTCAGGGAGGTGTAGTGCTCCGGCAGATACTCGCTGGCGTGGGGGTCGCCCACGGGGATCAGATAAACATCCACACCGTTTGCTTTCATGGCGGCGCGCAGAGCGGCCAGACGCTCAGGAACAGAATTCATGCTCATTGGGTAAAGCCTTCTTTCCAAATCTTACACTTTTACAGTTGCCGGAAGAACGTCCGGCGGCGTTGGTTTGCCGCTTCTTATTGTAACATCCCCGCACGGAGAATGCAATCCGCATCCCCTCTTGACAGTTTGTATTTGTTGTATTATACTCAGTAATACAAACAGGAGGAATGAAAATGCTGTTCCGGTTGGATTTTCAGAGCGCGGTGCCCATCTACCGCCAGATCCGGGATCAGGTGGTGCTGGCCGTGGCGCAGGGGGAGCTGACCCCCGGCGAGCGGCTGCCCACCACCCGGGCACTGGCGGAGGACGCGGGCGTCAATGTAATGACCGTGAGCAAGGCCTACCAGCTGCTCAAGACCGAGGGATATCTCGTCACCGACCGCCGGGCCGGGGCCGTCGTCCGCGCCCCGCGGGGCAAGGCAGCGGGCCTGTCTGCCGACCAGACCGCCCGGCTGAACCTGCTGGCGGGCGAGGCGCGGCTGGCCGGGCTGACCCTGGACGATTTTGTGGCGGCCTGCAAAGCCGCCTTTGGCGAAACGGAGGACTGAACGATGGAGACCATGAGTGGATTTATGCTGTTGACCTTCTGGCTCTGCGCGGGCGTCAATTACATCATGCTGCGCAATATGAGCAAGCGCCAGAAGGGCCTGCTCCTGGGCGTCACCCTGCCCCCGGAGGCAGACGCCCTGCCCGAGGTGCAGGCCATTGTAAAACAATATCGAACGCGGCTGGGCACCCTCTGTCTGGTCTGCGCCGCGCTCAGTGTGCCGCTGGCCTTTGTGCAGGAGACCGCCATCGCGCTGACACTCTGGATGCTCTTCTTTTTTGCCGGGCTGGCCCTGCCTTACCTGCCCCTGCTGCGGGCCAACGCAAAGCTCAAGGCACTGAAAAAAGCCCATGGCTGGCAGGGGAGCGGCTGCCGCATGGTGGATACCGGCGCGTCCGCATTCGCGCTGCCCAAGCCCATCGGGCTGTGGACCCTGCTGGTACCGCTGGTGCTCTGCCTGCTGCCTATGGCGCTGCCCGGCCTGCCCCGGGGCCTGATGCTGGTCTGCGGCATTGACGCCGCCTGCGTCCTCCTGCTCTGGGGGCTGGGGCGGTGGACGTTCCGCCGCCGGGAGGATATGGTCACCGAGGATTCCGCCCGCAACCAGACCCTGCTCCGGGTGCGGCGGCTCTACTGGGACCGCTTCTGGCGGCTGAACCTCTGGGCCATGGCCCTGCTCAACCTCTTTCTGATTCTGGGCTACCGCTCCGAGGCTGCTATCCTGGGCCTCAGCCTTGGCTTTACCGTCCTCCTGCTGGCAGGCTCGCTCTGGATGGAGTTTTCGGTCCGCCGGGCACAGGCCGCGCTGACGGAGACGGCTCCCATCGTGGCCGATGAAGACGACGCCTGGGTGGGCGGTATCTTCTACTATAACCCCACGGACAAGCGTTTTCTGGTCGCCAAGCGGATCGGCCTTGGCTCCACCGTCAACCTGGGCACCTGGGCGGGCAAACTCTACTATGCCTTTGTCGGCCTTGTGCTGGTGGTCTGCCTTGCCATCGGCCCCATCTTCGGCATTGTGGACAGCATCCCCGTCCGGCTGGAGCTCTCCGGCAGCGCTCCGGTCTGCCTCGTGGCCTCCCATGGCCAGAGCGAAAAATACCGCTTGGACATCGACGCCATCACCGATGTCCAGCTCCGGGACACCCTGCCGGATGCCGCCCGCACCTGGGGCACCGGGATGGACCACTATTTGCAGGGGGATTTCTATGTGATCGGGGAGGGGAACGCCCGGTTCTGCCTCGACCCCACCCAAAAGTGTTTTCTCCGGGTGGAGGCAGGCGGGCAGGTGTATTGGTTCACCGGAGATTCCGAGGACCACACCGCCGCCATTGCGCAGGCACTGCAATCCACCGTTCACCCCTGATGCAAAGGGCCGCGGGAGCCGAATTTTGGCTCCCGCAGCTCTTTCTTTTTGTCATTTGCCCCAAAACGCAACCAATTTGCAAAAAATGTTACAATTTTTTCTTCAAAAACGGCGTTTTACCATTGACAGCTTTGTTATAATAGAGGAGTAAGATGTTTGAGCCAGCACTCTGCGGCTCTGTGTGCTAAAAAGAAAGAGGCATTTGATCATGACCAAAATTGATATCTTCTCCGGTTTCCTGGGTGCCGGCAAAACCACCCTGATCAAAAAACTTATCAAGGAGTCCTTTGCAGGCCAGAAAGTGGTGCTGATCGAGAACGAGTTCGGCGAGATCGGCATTGACGGCGGCTTCCTCAAGGAGTCCGGCATCCAGATCAACGAACTGAACGCCGGCTGCATCTGCTGCTCTCTGGTGGGCGATTTCCGCGCCGCCCTGCAGCAGGTGGTGGAGCAGTACCACCCGGACCGCATCGTGATCGAGCCCTCTGGCGTGGGCAAGCTGAGTGACGTGACCCGCGCCGTGGAGGGCGTGGCCGAGCACCTGGATGTCCAGCTCAGCAGCTTTGTCACCGTGGCCGACGTGAACAAGGTCAAGATGTATATGAAGAACTTCGGTGAGTTCTACGACGACCAGATCAGCCATGCAAGCTGCATCATCCTGAGCCGTACCCAGAACGCCACCGAGGAGAAGATCGCTGCTGCCGTGGCCATGCTGCGGGAAAAGAACCCCACCGCCACCATCGTGACCACCGCCTGGGACTCCCTGACCGGTGAGCAGATCCTCAAGGCCATGTCCACCAAGGACGATTTCAAGGCCGAGCTGATCGCCATGGCTGCCAAGGCCAACGAGGAGCACACCCACGAGGATGAGGAAGAGGAGCACGAGCACCATCACGATCATGAGGACGGCCACGATCATTGCTGCTGCGGCCATCACCACCACGACGAAGACGACGATGACCATGACGAGCATGAGCATCATCACGACCATGAGGACGACCACGATCATTGCTGCTGCGGCCATCACCACGACCACGACGAAGACGACGATGACCATGACGAGCATGAGCACCATCATCACGACGGCCACTGCTGCCATCATCACCACCATGACCACGACGCCGACGAGGTCTTTACCAGCTGGGGCGTCGAGACGGCCAAGAAGTTCTCCAAGGCTGACATTGAGCACGCCCTCACCGAGCTGGACACCGGCAATTACGGCATGATCCTCCGCTCCAAGGGCATCGTGGACGGCGGTGCCGACGGCTGGCTGGAGTTCGATTACGTCCCCGGCGAGTGGGAAGTGCGTCAGCGCGGTGCCGACGTGGGCGGCAAGCTGGTCGTCATCGGCTCCAAGCTGGACGAAAAGGCCATTGCCGCACTGTTTGGCTGCTGAGCTGCAAGTTGTGTAAGGAGAAAAACCGATTATGGCAAACGAGATTCCGGTTTACCTGTTTGTGGGCTTCCTCGAAAGCGGCAAGACCAAGTTCATTCAGGAGACCTTTGAAGACCCCAATTTCGACTCCGGCGACAAGACCCTGCTGCTGATCTGCGAGGAGGGCGAAGAGGAGTACAACGAGAAAAAGTTCGCCTTCCCCGGCGTGACCGTGAAGGTGCTGGAGGATAAGTCTGAACTGAACCCCCAGAACCTTGCAAAGCTGGGCAAGGAAGCGGACGCAGGCCGCGTGGTCATCGAGTACAACGGCATGTGGCTGCTGCAGGATTTAGCGGATGCCCTGCCCGAGAACTGGCTGGTGTACCAGTGCATCGCCACCGCCGACGGCACCACCGCCCTGACCTACGCCCGCGACAACTCCATGCGCAGCCTGATGCTGGACAAGATCGCCCGCAGCGAGCTCATCGTCTTCAACCGGGCCGAGGCCGTCAACAACGACGCCGCCCGGCAGGAACTGCACAAGCTGGTGCGTCAGGCTTCCCGCAAGTGCGATATCGCCTACGAGTTTGCCGACGGCAGCGTGGCTTACGATGATATCCCCGACCCGCTGCCGTTCGACCTGAACGCCCCGGTGGTGGAGATCGGCGATGAAGACTTTGGCATCTGGTATATGGACTGCCAGGACGAGCCCGAGAAGTACACGGGCAAAACGGTCCGCTTCCTGGCGCAGGTCTGCCAGACCAACCGGGCCGGCAAAAACAGCTTTGTGCCCGGCCGCTTTGCCATGACCTGCTGCGTGCAGGACATCCAGTTTGTCGGCTTCCCCTGCGTTTACGACGGCTACAAAGCCCTGGAGCAGCGTGCCTGGGTGCGCGTGACCGCCAAGGTCAACTACAAGTTCCACAATATCTACCGCGGCAAGGGCCCGGTGCTGACCGCCCTCTCCGTGGAGCCCGCTGAGAAGCCCCTGAACGACGTTGTGACGTTCTCTTAAATTCGCCCGTCTGCTTTGCGGACGCCTCTCCCAAACAGAGAGGCAAGGGCCGGTCTATAGCCAGTTGGCTTTAGGAGGTTGCTATGAAAGCTTTGTTCCGTATCCTGGGCACGGCGGCTGCCGTTGCTGTCACCGGCGCTGCCATCGTTGTGCTGGACAAGATCCTCAACGACAAGGCCCCGCTCCATGTGGAGGAAATCGAGTTCCCCGAGGACGCCGAAAATGACGCCGAGGAGGCCGCCAAGACCGCACAGGCTTACGCCGAGGGCGAAACCAAAGTGGAGGGCGAAGCCAAAGCCGAGGGCGAAACCAAAGCGGAGGGCGAAGCCAAAGCCGAGGGCGAAACCAAAGCGGAGGGCGAAGCCAAAGCCGAGGGCGAAGCCAAAGTGGAGAGCGAAGCCAAAGCGGAGGCCCCCAACCCGAACCCCGTGGAGGTCGGCCCTGCTGTTGCTCCCAAAGATGAGAACGGCAAGTTCGACCCCACCAAGATCGCGGAAGCTTCCGACTTCGGCGATTGGGAAGAGCAGGGCTGCAAGGGCTGATCTGCATTTTTTGAATCCGTAACATAAAACCCCGGCGGAGTCGAACGATCCCGCCGGGGTTTTGCTGTAACTTGCTGTATTTTCTGTTACATGGCGATCCAGCCCAGTGCATTTGCCACCGAGCTGACCAGAATGATGGCCGCGAAAACGGGGCAGAGATACTGGATCATAAAGTTGAAGATGACCTTGCGGCGGAACGGTTTGCCGCTCAAAGTGACCTCTTCCTCGATCTTTTTTACACCGATGACGCGGGAGACCAGCAGGCAGGTGGTGATGGCCGCAATGGGCATCATGACGGAGTTGGTGAGGAAATCAAAGAAATCCAAAAACTGCATCCCGAACACGGTCACGCCTGCCAGCGGGCCATAGCCCAGGGCCGAGAGGCTGCCCAGCACCAGCATGATGACGCCGATGAGGACGGTGGCCTGATGACGGTCCCAACCCAGCTCGTCCTCAAAGGTGGAGACGGCGCTTTCGGTCAGGGCAATGGAGCTGGTGACCGCTGCAAACAGCACCAGCGTGAAAAACAGGATGCCCACCACGGTGCCAAGGCCCATGCTTTCGAACACCTTGGGGATGGTAATAAACATCAGGGCCGGGCCAGCCTGCAGGGTATCGGGGTCGCCGCCGGAGAACGAGAAGACCGCCGGAATGATCATCAGGCCCGCCATGATGGCAATGGCCGTGTCAAAAATTTCGACGTTCTCGGTGGACTCCTCAATCGAGACGTCCTTTTTCATATAGGAGCCAAACGTGACCAGAATGCCCATGGCGATGGACAGCGAATAGAACATCTGCCCCATGGCGGTGACGACGGTCATCCAGGAGAAATGGGCGACATTGGGCACGAGGAAATACTTCACACCCGCCAGCGCCCCGGGCCGGGTGACGGAGTAACCCGCAATGATGACGGAAAGCACCACCAGAATGGGCATCATGACTTTGGAGACCCGTTCCACGCCGTTGCGGACGCCCGCAAAGATGATCGCCAGCGTGAAGATGGTGAAGATGACAAAGCAGATCTCCGCCGAAGCACCATTGGAGATGAACGACGAGAAATAGCCGTCCGTGGCCAGCTCCTTGCCGTGCCCGGCAACGTAATCCGCCAGGTACCGGATGACCCAGCCGCCAATGACCGAGTAATAGGGCACGATGAGGATGGGGATGATGGCGTTGATCCAGCCGCCGAACGAGAGCCCGCCCTTTTTGCCAAAGGCCGCGAAAGCGCCCACCGGGCTCTTCTTGGTCATCCGGCCCAGAGCCGTCTCCGCCACGATCATGGTATAGCCGAACGTGAACGCCAGCAGAATGTAGATGAGCAGAAAGATGCCGCCGCCATACTTGGCCGCCAGATACGGGAAACGCCAGATGTTGCCAAGGCCAACGGACGCGCCTGCGGCCGACAGCACAAAGCCGATCTTGCCGGAGAACGCGCTCCGCTTTTTGTATTGAGGTTCCATGTTTTTCTCCTTTCCCAAGTTCCAAAACGAACAGATCCAGTGTAGCACAGGCCATCGGCAAATTCAATGCACCGGAACAGTATGTTGCCATGCCCGGCCCCGCAGGCGTTCTTGTGTTCCCCCCGCCGCCGTGTTACAATAGTCTCAGGCGTTTTTCGTGTTTTTTGTCAAAGCCCGTCGATTTTTGCCGTGCTTTGCTTTACGAATTGCACTTTATTGAAAAATTTCAACTCAAAGGAGAGATTTCATGGCGCAGACCAGACAGGATATGGGAAGCGGCAATGTCAAAAAACTGCTGCTCCAGCTCATGATCCCCGCCGTTGTGGCGCAGGTGGTCAACCTGCTGTACAACATCGTGGAC
>ENA-UONX01002189-UONX01002189.1-human-gut-metagenome-genome-assembly--contig:-P74old-NODE-2189-length-14737-cov-10.169255_pt1 | contig 14737 bp, 24 predicted proteins | sample MGYA00242466_ERZ724013 | MGnify/ENA metagenome assembly ERZ724013 | reverse complement strand
AAGAGTACCGAGACTTTTTCCAGAATCTGGATCCGTTATTTCAGGACCTATTTCAACAACCTGAACATTTTCGCCTATGGTAGCACCTTTAGTTCTTCCATAGTTAATTAAAATAGAGTACTTATCTAAAATTTTTATGACTTTAGCAGTTTTCATAATAATTCTCCTTAAAATTAATATTTCTGTCTGTTTTCTATCACTGAACCAAACAGGTAATAATCATGAGTTAAAAGCATATCTTTAGCAAACTTTTCGTTATTGAAATTTAAATGTCTTTCTTTGAGCAATTCAATTTGCTAATCAATTGTTAAAAATTCTTGCGGTTTTTTATTCATATATTTCTCCTAAATGCAAATAGAGGACTTAAGATATATATCTCAAGTCCTCTATTCACAGCCAAACAAGTTAGCCATATCTTCTTGAGATATAATATCGTTTTTTGTTAACAATGTCAACACGAAATGTAAAAATCTTTATCATTTTGTTTAAGAAAATTACATTTTTATTCAATTTTTTGCTATTTTTCGGTATCATCACAAGCTAAAAGTCCCCTTACAAAAGCTAATACATATCCAATCTTGTAATCAGGAACTTTTTCAATTAATTGTAATAACTGTTCTTTTTCACTCATATTAATACCTCCATATATTATTGTCTCATTTTCAAACTTTCTCTATACTATTCTGTATCTGGGATATCACATTCTTAATCCCCAGTTACTAGCAGACAATCTATTATATTGATATTGTGTTAATCTTATCGGAAGAGAGTTATATGCTTGGATTATTTGCTGATAATTAAAGCATGGACACAAACAATAAACAGAAGCATATGAGTCAATCCTCTTTTTTAGTTCCATTTGATTCAAAATATAATTATTTCCTACTCTTCGGTAGAATGACCACCAAGGATTATTGGCTGCACTTACTTGTAATCTATGACAACCGAAAGGGTTTTCGGTCATATAACTAGCACCATAACAAAAATGTGGGTCACCACTTCTGCATTTATCACCATAACAATAATTCAACTTACCTATTATCTTTCTGTCAATGACTTTCCCGTTTATTATAGTAAAACTGGATTTCCATGTGCTAACCAATTCATATAAGCTTATAAAAGCGAGATATTCTTGTGGAGCACTCGAGTATATAGCCTGATGAAGAATGATTCCATTATCCGTTTGAGTATGATATTGCGGAGCCTGCTTGGCAAGAGTGACAGCTTTCATGTAATTTTCCGAAGAGGATTTTCCAAAGCAGATTGATATATACCAATCTGGGAAAACTATGTGAGCATCTTTTGTTTGCGGTGCATCCAAATTATTTGATATTGATGAAGAGCAGTCTGTTTTATCAGAATATGAAGGCGAATATTCTGTAGGCTCATTAATGGGTTGCTGTGATATTGTTGAATAATTCAAGTTGGCAACAAAATTTTTAATATCTTTTTGGACAGAAGGTATATTATATTGCATAACTAATGTATTATATATCTTTAATAGGTTGTTATCAGAAGAAGAAAAAACTATAAAAGAATTATCAATAAATTCTATAACGATGTATTTTAAAGAGAGAAATACATTATTTATTTCATGAGTAGAATAAATATATTTGTTTCCACCAAAGAAATCTATAAACAATTTATCTTCAAACATTCCAACATTACAAGTTAATTGGCGTTCATACTGAAGACCATTTATGTATGAGAGCGTAATATAAAATTTATTGTTAGTTAAAAATTTTGCAGCCTTTTTTAAAGATTTTAGCTTTTTCTTATCTATAAGCATATAAAGCATTCTCCCCCTTTAATGTTTAATTTATGTTGTGTGCATATATTTCAATCATATCAACATCTTTGCACTGTCTGTCATAATCTCCATTTTCAATGTGTGTTAATTCATGATGATATGATTTAAGATGTTGTTCTCGGTTTAGCCGAGAATTAAGCACGATTGTAAAAGAATCATCATTATTATTAACAGTGTATGCTTTTATTGTAGGAGGCATATCTGCGTAAATAACATTAGTAGTAATATTAATCATCCCCTTTATTTGACATTCTATCTATCATCTGCTTAACAAAGTCGATATCTTCTTTCTTAACCTTGCGAGAAGCGTCAAAGAGAACTTTGTATTCAGGATTCTCATACATAAACTGAGCCATATCTCTGGCATCATCATCAAGGTAGTAGGTATCTTCATTCCTGTTATCTTCGATTAGATCTCCGACATTTACATGTAAGTAGTTTGCTATATCTATAATAACATCAACCTTGGGGACTCTTAATCCAGCACACCAATTTGATACTGTGGATTTGTCAAAACCAAGGTCATTAACTAAATCAGATTGTGTTTTGTTATTCATCATTAAATAGTATTTAAGCATTTCTGCAAATTTATTGGTTCCCATTTAGTTCAGCTCCTTTCTATAGCATTATTATAACAAAAAGAAAACTTAAAGCAAGCAAAAAGCAAAAAAAGTTTTCAAAATGTATTGACAGTTTTCAAAAAGGGGAGTAGTATAATCGTGAAAGGAGGATATGAATGTTGGAAAAAGTAGCAGAACCAATTAAAATATCACTGGCAGCAGCTAGAGTGAATGCACGAAAGACGCAGGCCCAGCTTGCAGAAGAAATGGAAATATCAAGAATGACACTGGCAAATCTGGAAAATGGAAAAACACAAATTAGCAAGGCACAATTACATCTTTTTTGTGAGTTATGTAATATACCAGTTGCTAATATTTTTTTGCCTTACAAGTTTTCGGAATGAAAACATTTATCTATTCGAGGAGGTGAGAGAAGAGTGAATAGCCTGAAAATTAATTTCGATAAAGAAGAACTTGAAATTGATGGAACAAAAATTACAAAGCCATTTATTGTAAGCGTTCCACATGATGATGGCTATCAAAGAACAAAGGTATTTAATCATAAGAATGGATGGAAAGCAGGAGAAAAACTTCCCTGTATTTCAATAACAAGAACTTAATACAGGGAAGAATAAGCTATTCATAGAAGAATTTTATAGCTTTTAACTCATTGTTTTCAAGAACATAGTCATCCATATAAATTTTTAAATACTGTCCATCCGGTGAAACGAGCGTGTCTCCAACTGATACTGTGCCAAGATATGAAGAGGGGACTAAAACAAAAGCTCGTCCTTGTTCAGTAATGGGAAGACCTTCACAAGTTCCAATTTCAGTAAAGTCGTTGATGATGGTGTATGTAATTGGCATAAATAAACTCCCTTCTTAGAAACTAGGTGCTGCAACACCAGTAATTAAAGTATAGGAGTAAAAGAACATTTGCACAAGTAATTATCTATTCGAGGAGGTGAGAGAGTAATTGAGCATAAAACCTACAAATATATAATTCGCAGTTATGAACCATTTATGGAAGATAGAACAAAGACATTTATTCAGGCGTTATCAGCTATAAAGAAAATGAAAGTATCAGGTATTAAGCATTATGAAGTTATAAGGATACCATTCAGAGAGAGACATCCTAACTTCCCAATATATTTTTCAATAGCTGTGCTAGTGATTGTAATGCTTTAAATACCAAGAAAGGAGCAGGTAATGATTATAAGAACTGAATATGCCAATTTTGGCAAACCAGAAGATTTACTCCGGTATATGCAGGAAGAAAACATTGAGACTGTAACAGTAGAGTCGGAATACTGGGGAGCCAAGCTTGCTCCTATGAAGATGACACAGAAAGATGTAGAAGACTGGGTGAAGATGAAGGAGGAGTAAATGAATTATACAGCAATAGCGATAACAGCAATTATCTGCATAACAATATTGGTGTTATGCCATGAACCTAAGAGGAAATAGATTAAGGAAAGGAGCAGGATTATGAAGATAGCGACAATAAAGAGAGAGCCGGAGGATATGGTGTATACAGTGGAGGAAGTGGCAACAATCATGCGAGCTTCTAAACAGTATGTTTATACACTTATCAACGCAAATCAGATAAGGGTGCTTAAAATCCCTCATACAAGAATAAGAAAGTCAGAGCTTGAAAGATTCTTCAGGGATAACGAGGGAAAGGATTTAACGAATCCGAATGAACCAAAGGATATTGTAATTTAGGAAAGGAGGATAATATGCGGCGTGTAGGTTTAATAATATCTTACAACAAGAGAATTAATGAGAATCTTAGGAATGGTAACACGGAGCTGGCTGCCAAATGGTACACAAGGCTGAGATTGTTGGAGATATTCAGCTTTGTGCCGGAAGGAGCTTACAGACTTCCAACAATATAAAAAAGAGCCGCTTGGACCAGCGGCTCAGTACTTAGAACATTAAATGCTCTGCAAATATAACAATATTATTGTATCAGAAATGTTCAAGTACATCAAGAAAAATTAATAAAATGGTCTTTTTTCTTGGGCTTGTAATGAATATTAACAAGTCTACGAAAACAAAGATTATTAAAAAGGGGTGTACATGAAAAGAAAAGGTACAAGGTACATTCCCTATGACTATGAAGCGGCAATTGATAAATCTGTAGAAGATATGAATGAGGTCTTCATGGAGTACATGCTGAAGACCAAATACAGGTGCGTCTACACATGTAAGGAGATCCGGGCAGGTAATCAGCTTGAGATAGAAATATATCCAGAGTTCACCAGGAAAGAGGACATTCCGGAAGAAGGAAGGATTAAGGATAAAGAAACTCAAAGAAACCTGAACAATAAGAATGCCATTAAATATTGTGGAAGACTGATTATAGAGAATTTCACAAATGATGATATATGGATGACGCTTACATATGCAGAAGGGAATGAGCCAGCTTGCTGGGATGAGGCTGTAAAAAATATGACTAATTACATCCGGCGGATTAATTACAGGCGCAAGAAGTTAGGTCTGCCTAAAGCCAAGTACATATATGTTACAGAGCATGATCCTGATGCAAAGGTGCGCTGGCATCATCACGTTATTATGGACGGGCTTCTTGACAGAGATGTATGTGAGAAGTTGTGGAAACTGGGAGAGCGTTCCCAGTCAAAGCGACTTGAGGAAGATGCTTATGGTCTTGTAGGAATGGCAAAGTACATAACAAAGGACAAGCACCGACAGAAAAATGAGAAGCGGTGGAACTGCTCTACAGGACTTAGACAGTTCAGAGTTCGTAAGGTCCGTTCTAAGAGAAAAGGCGGAAATGGGCGGTATGTTCCTGTAAGCAAATATATAGACACATTTGTAAGAGATAAGGCTGCAAGGGAAGCAGAGATACAAGCTTGGCATCCAGAATATTCTCTTCTGGAATCACAGGTGTATTACAACGGAGTAAATGGCATGTTTTATATAACAGCAAGACTCCGGGATTGGAGAAAAAGAGATGCAAAAGGTAGATATATACATCCAAACGACAGCTAGAGGACCAGCAGTCCGTAAGCATGTAGCATACATGTATGTCTTAAAGATAGTTATTAGCGACAAAGAGTTCATTAGAAACGGCAAGGGCACGCTTGAAAATGTTACAGAGAATCAGGCGGCACTGCAGGCAATAATACATGCACTTATGCGTTTCCATGAAAACTGTGAAATACGCATAAATACAGAATGTGAGCATGTATTAAACAGTTGTCGAAATGCCTGGCCACAACAGTGGGAAAAGGACGGTTGGAAGAAAAAGACAGGCAAGCCAGTAAAGAATGCGGATTTGTGGCAGCAGTATCTAAATGTAAGCCGCGGACATGTTATAAGTTGGTCGGATGAGCCACATGATTTTACAAAGTGGATGGAGTATGAGCTTAAGAAGATGGAGGCAGGACATGAGAAATGCCAGTGAAGAAGAGCAAATAAAAGCGGAGATTGAGAAACAGGAATGGTTAAGGCAGGCAATCATTAGCTATGATGCAGATAGCAGTGCAAATAATACTAATATGCGCGTAAATCATTTGACGCAGGTGGCAGGTAGAATTTCCAAACTTAAAAGAGATTTGTACGAATGCCAGCATCCATCGACATATTAAGAATCAAGATGGCTACAATCCGCATAAATACAGAATAGGAGAAGTGTTTTACTCCATAAATATCTACAAGATACTTATTTATCTAAGTATATATATCACAGTAACTATTAATATGGCAGCAGACCTCCCTGTTATGGGAGGGGAAAGGAGAATATGAGCAGAAGCATAATGCAGGATACAAAAGAATGTTTTCTGTGCCGTATGAGAGCAGAGGGACAGGGGTATTTTGGACCTCTTACATCATACGGCTTAGAAAAGCACCATGTTATGCATGGGGTAGCAAACAGAAAGATAGCTGAAAAGTATGGGCTAACCGTATATCTATGTGAAAAAGACCATAGAACAGGAGCGGAAGCTGTACATAAGAGCAGAGAAACAGATTTGAAACTTATAAGAGCAGGTCAAAGACGTTTTGAACAGGTATACAGCCGTAGAGAATGGATGGAAGCATTTGGAAAGAATTATCTGTATGAAGACTCTGCGGATAACAATGCGCTTGAACAGGTATTACAGCAGCTTTTTAAAGATAATAAGCATCTGAGAGACAAAATATACACTTCAAGTCTTGAGACAGCGGAAATCATGGGGATTTTATGTGCGGATGATGAAGCGGTGTATCAGATTTGTGTACATAACAGGATTTATACAATGGATATAAATCGAGAATTAGGCAGGGTGACAATAACTGCACCACCAGGCGAAAAAACAGAATGGAACAGAGAAGATGTTGTGGCAGCAGTTATAGATATTTATAGCAAGACAGAGGAGGATATATGATTGCAGAGATAATAAGCTTTATAGCCGGAGCAGGATTAGCAAGTGTTATCATCGGATTCTGTAAAGCTGGAAAGGACAACTAATGACACAGGAAACATTGTTAAAGATAGGCAAGCTGGGGCTTGCAATTGAAGATGGTGCAAATATGGTACTGGATATGTACAGAGTCAAGGAAGAACTTACAGGAGCAGATTTATTTAAGGGAGAGCCTAGCGAAGACAGAAGCCATTATGCAGGATATACAGAGCTGTACAAGCTACCAGGCATGAAAGATATAGCAGATGATGCAACTGAGTATATCAAGAATCGCTTAGGTGAGGTTATCGAAGAACACTGTAAGTCTTTAGAAGCCTGTATATCAGCTCTGGGTGACGCAGTAACAGTAAAAGAGGACAAGCCGGATAGAAAGGCGAAGTCTCCCAGTAAAGAAGCGCAATGATGCTTTTGGGTTTTATTGTGCACAATGTGGTAAATATGTATCCACAATAACGGTAAGCAGAGAGACATGGGGCTACAAAAGAAATTGTAAATATTACTGCTCATATAAATGCATGAGGGCAGCAGAGAAATAAGAGTATCAGAAAGGAGCCTGGAACTCTGGCCAGAGTGATTCGTACGATGTTCCTTTCAAAAATGACATACCAGGAGTTTTTAGAAAGCAAGATAGAACTTGCACAGGATAGCGGATTTGAAGTAAATCCGGCAGATATTAACAAAGCATTAAAGCCACATCAGAGGGATGCCGTAATATGGGCACTTAAAGGTGGAAGAAGAGCTTTGTTTGAAAGTTTTGGTTTAGGTAAAACCATACAGGAGATAGAATTCTGTAAACAGGTAATAGATCACGAGGGCGGAAGGGCTTTGATTGTTCTTCCACTTGGAGTAAAACAGGAATTTACACAGGACGCTGTGAATGTTCTTAGATATGATGCACCTGTTTATTGCAGAAGCATGGAAGAAGTAGAATCCTGTGACAGCAGTATTGTTCTTACCAACTATGAAAGAGTAAGAGACGGTGATATAAGACCAGATTATTTTGTTGCGACATCGTTAGATGAAGCAAGTGTTTTAAGGTCTTTTGGAAGTAAGACATACCAGACATTTCTTGATAAGTTCAAGAATGTTCCTTACAAGCAGGTAGCCACAGCAACGCCAAGTCCAAACAAATACAAAGAGCTTATACATTATGCCGGATATCTTGAGATAATGGATACAGGGCAGGCACTTACAAGATTCTTTCAGAGAGACAGCACTAAGGCAAACAATCTTACATTGTACCCGAATATGGAAGATGAATTCTGGCTGTGGGTTTCATCATGGGCGTTGTTCATAACGAAACCTTCAGATGTAAATCCAGAATATTCTGATGATGGCTATGTGTTGCCTCCACTTGATGTAAGGTGGCATGAGATACCAATACATTACGGAGATACATCTGATAAAACAGGACAAATGCAGTTATTTACAGAAGCGGCAGCAGGCTTGAAGGAAGCTGCAGAAGTAAAAAGAAACAGCATTGACCAACGTGTTGAAAAAATGAAAGAGATTGTAGAGAGTTCGCCTGAGGAGCGTTTCCTTTTGTGGCATGACTTAGAGTCTGAAAGAAAGGCAATTCTTAAGGCAATACCCGAAGTTGTAGATATATATGGCTCACAGGATTATGACATAAGGGAAAAGCGGGTTATTGATTTTGCGCAGGGAAGAATCAAGCTGTTTGCAACAAAGAAATCAATATCGGGTTCAGGCTGTAACTTTCAGCGTTACTGCCACAGGGAGATATTCTTGGGGATCGATTATGAGTTTAACGATTTTATTCAGGCAGTACATAGATGTTACAGGTTCTTACAGACAGATACAGTTGTTATAGACATTATATACATGGAGAACGAAAGACAGATAAAAGAAGCACTGCTTGAGAAATGGAAGAATCATAATCACATGGTTAAGAAAATGACGGACATTGTAAAGAAATATGGTTTAAGTCCGGCATCTAAAATAAAGCGGTTAGAGAGAAAGATGGGAGTTGAGACAGTGAAAGTACAGGGAAAGCATTATACAGCGGTAAATGATGATTGTGTTGAAGAGTGCAGAAGAATAGAAAGTAATTCTGTAGGACTTATACACACATCCATTCCATTCGGAAACCATTATAAGTATAGCGCCAATTACAACGACTTCGGACACAATGAGAATACAGAAAAGTTCTTTGAGCAGATGGACTTCCTTACGCCGGAGCTTTTAAGGATTCTTGAACCTGGCAGGGTAGCAGCCATCCATGTTAAAGACAGGGTATTATTTGGAAATGCTACAGGAACTGGAATGCCTACAATAGAGCCGTTTCATGCACAGTGTATAGAACACTACATGAAACACGGATTTCAGTATTTTGGCATGATAACAGTTGTCACAGATGTGGTCAGGGAGAATAACCAGACATACCGCCTTGGATGGTCTGAACAGTGTAAAGACGGTTCAAAGATGGGGGTAGGCTGTCCTGAATACATACTTCTCTTCCGTAAACTTCCAACAGATAAGTCTAATGCATATGCGGATGATCCTGTAAAGAAAACAAAGGAAGATTATACAAGGGCACAATGGCAGATAGATGCTCACGGATATTGGAGAAGCTCAGGCAACAGACTTATAAGCAAAGACGAGCTTAAGGAATTCAGTGTTGATGATTTACAGAGAGTTTACAGGGAATACAGCCGTTCCAATGTATACAGCTATGAAGAACATGTGAAGCTTGCGGAAGAGTTAGATAAAAATGATAAGCTCCCAGCCACATTTATGGTTGTCGCTCCCGGTTCATGGAATAACCTTGACGTATGGGATGATATAAACAGAATGAGAACACTTAATACAACACAGAGCAGACGCAGGCAGCAGATGCATGTATGCCCACTGCAGCTTGATATTGTTGAAAGAATCATTAACAGATACAGTAATGAAGGTGATATGGTTCTTGACCCGTTTGGAGGCTTAATGACAGTTCCAATGACGGCAGTAAAGATGAAAAGATACGGCTATGGAATAGAACTGAGCTGTGACTATTTCAGAGATGGTGTTGGATATCTTCAGGAAGCAGAGAATGAGATAGAAACACCTACGCTGTTTGACTTTATGGAGGCTTAATATGATAAACGGGGAATTAATAGTTGATAATTTCGCTGGTGGGGGCGGAGCCTCCACCGGAATAGAAGAAGCTACCGGCTTTAGTGTGGATATAGCAATTAACCATGATCCTAAGGCTATTGCAATGCATAAAGCAAACCATCCGAATACAAAGCATTATTGTGAAGATGTATGGCAGGTAGACCCAGTGCAGGCATGTAATGGGCATCCTGTGGGGCTTGCCTGGTTCTCTCCGGACTGTAAACATTTCAGCAAGGCAAAAGGCGGTAAGCCAAAGGATAAGAATATAAGAGGTCTTGCATGGGTAGCATGCCGGTGGGCTGGACTGGTAAGACCTAGAGTAATCATGTTGGAGAATGTAGAAGAATTCAAGACATGGGGACCACTGAACAGAGGACATCATCCAATAAAAACAAAGCAGGGCAAGACGTTTAATAAGTTTGTAAGCCAGCTGCAGGATTTAGGATATGAAGTGCAGTTCAGGGAGCTTGTGGCAGCAGATTACGGAGCGCCAACTATGAGAAAGAGATTCTTTATGGTTGCAAGATGTGACAAGAGACCTATTATATGGCCAGAACCAACACATGCACCGGCAGACAGCGAAGCCGTGAAAAAGGGACTATTAAAACCTTATGTTGGAGCATATACGCAGATAGATTTTAGCAGACCATGCCCCAGTATCTTTGATACATCTGAACAGATAAAGGAGAAATATGGAATAAAAGCGGTAAGACCATTAGCACCTAAGACAATGGAAAGAATCGCAAGAGGCTTAAAGAAATTTGTTTTGGATAATCCAGAGCCTTTTATTGTTCAGTGTAATCATGGTGGAGACAGAAGACCGCTGGATACTAAAGAACCATTGCCAACAATTACAGGTAAACATGGATATGGGATTGTAGAACCAACCCTTGCACCATATATGGGAACTAATACAACAAATCATCCGGGTGGAAATTGCAGAAATCCGATACATACAATCACCACAGGCAATCAGCAATGTCTTATTAGTCCAATACTGATTCAGTATCATTCTGAAACGAATCAGGGAGAAGTAAGAGGTCAGACAATAGATAATCCGGTTATGACCATAGATGGTTCTAACAGATATGGTCTGGTTTTATCGAACCTTATTCAGATGAATAACCATTGTGACGGAAGAGATATAAAGAAGCCTCTTCCAACTATAACAGCAGGTGATGGACATTTCGGAGAAGTAAGGGCATTTCTTGTTAAGTATTATGGTGATGCTACAGGACAGGATATTAAACATCCTCTCGATACAATTACCACAAAAGACCGGTTTGGTCTTGTAACCATAGAAGGTACAGACTACCAGATTGTTGATATAGGATTAAGAATGTTAGAGCCTAGGGAATTGTATGGGTGCCAGGGATTTCCAAGCGACTACATAATTGACCATGATTACACAGGAAAGACATATCCAAGAGCGGAGCAGGTTAAGAGATGTGGCAATTCTGTTAGTCCAATGGTACCTAATGCACTGGTAAGAGCTAATCTTAAAGAATTATGCATAGCGCAGAGAATGCCTAACTGCAGTATAAACGAGGAAAAGACAGGGCAATTAAGATTTGCCTAATAAATAATAAGGAGAATGATTATGATTAAAAATAATAAAGGAATGATTGAATTAAAAGGAACACCAATAGCACTTGTTGGAGAATTAGGAACAACAATACAGGCTGTATATCAGGCATTGCTTAATGCAGGTATTGATAAAACATTCGCCGAAAGAAATATTAGGAAAACATGTGAACTGGCACTTATAACAGACGAAGAGAGGGAAGAGGTATCAAAAGACCTTGATAGAAAAATAGATGAAAAGTTGGATGAATTAGCTAACGCAATATTTAAAGAACTTTTTGAGGGAGGTAGTAGTGATGGTGAATAAAGACTGTATAATGGCTAATCTTGAGCAGCGAGATTGTAAAGGACTTAAAGAACTGTATTGTGCCAAGGAGGATAAGCCTTGCCCATTCTATAAGCCAGTGGATAAATACAATAGAGATGGCAGCAGGAAGGGAATAAGATAAATGGAAGATAGATATTTATTTAAAGCAAAGAAGATTGGCAACGGAGAGTGGGTACAGGGTTATTTATACGGCATTTGAGAGAAAAGATATATTTTATGGGGAATGACAAATGATATCCCAAATATGATTGAAGTTGACCCATCTACTATCTGCCGGTGTACAAGCATGAAAGATAAGAATGGTAAGCTGATATGGGAAAATGACATTATTAGTTATCGGGCTACATATAGCATAGGTAATGGCTTTGCAGAAAGGGATTACATAGGAAAAGTTATTTGGGATAATGAGACATCTTCATTTCAAATTGCGGGGAAATTACCTGCCGAAAACTATGAAGGTTATAAAATGCTAGATGAGATGTTTAAAATTGAGAGGACTAAAGATGAGCAGAAGACGACATAAACATTTATGTGAATATACCTGTTGTGAGCAGTGTTCTAAGAGTGTGGCAGCAGACGGAACGTATACATGTAACAATAAGACCGTTATAGAGAACTACATGCCGGCGGAAGATTACTTCTGGTGCGATGGAGAGATGTTTATTAGGAGGGAATATGAATAAAATTCCAAAAGAAATAGTTGATAAAATTGAGCAAAGAAACACGCTCAATGAGGAAATTGCTGAATGGTGCAAAGAAAATCTTGATATGGATGGCATGGATTCTGATTTTGCTGACATTACCAGTTATCATTCAGGTGAGGAACAGGGAGACGATAAATGCAAAGAATGGTGCAACCAACAATGTTTAGGCGAAGATTGGTATGCAGGACATTATTACTGGGAAACCGAATACAAGAAAAAATATCTCCACATGAAGTTTAACATTTAATTAGAAGGAGTATGAGAAATGAAATTAATAATAGAAATACCAGAGGAATTTGAAATAAATTTTATGCAAGATAAATTTGAAGATTTCTTTATAAGAATCATTGGGGATATGAGTAGAAATGTTCCTAGTTTGTGCGGAGTTGACGAGAAGGAGATTGCCGAAATGTTTAAAACAGCATTTTTAAACAGCAAAGCAGTCTATCATGATGTCAATGAAGTTACATGTTTTGAAAAGGTTGTAAACCGATTGACGGAAGAATTAATATTAGCTAAACAAGATAAGGAAAGATGTGCGAGAGAAAACCAAACACAATTTGACTTTGCTAAAGGATATTCGATGGGCGTGACAAATGCATTAGAAATAGTAAAGGCAGGTGAATCATAATGCTAACATTACCAATTCAGAAGAGATGGTTTGACATGATTCTTTCAGGTGAGAAGAAAGAAGAGTATCGGGAAATAAAAGAATATTACGAAACAAGATTCCAGAATCTGTTCGGAGCCGTAACTATATATCCGTCAAGTATCTTCTCAGACAGAAGCGAATATGAGTTGTTGCAAGGCGAGGCAGTACCAGAGGAGATAAGGAAAGACAGCATGCAGGAGATTATTTTCCGTAATGGATATAGCAAGGATTCTAAAGCAATAAAAGCAAGATGTAAATTAAGGATTGGAAAAGGGAGACCAGAGTGGGGAGCTGAACCAGATAAGCAGTATTATATTTTGGAAATCTCGGATAAGGAAAAACTGGCAGCAGATGAGAAGAGGGTAGGTGATGAACAACTTGAAAAATAACAATATTAAAGACCTTCTTAAGCAGTACAATGACTTGGTTAAGGAGAAACAGGAAATACAGGCCGCGATTGATAAGATACAAAGAGAATTGGATAAAATGGAAGCTGAAGGATATACGGAAAAGGATAGTGTTACAGGCGGAGATGGAGGTAAGCAGCATTTTGTTGTAGAAGGCTTCCCTTATCCGGCATATTCACGAAAGAGAACACTTCTTTTAGTGCGACAGCGGCAGCAGATAGACATTAAAGAGAAGATAGATACGCAGATAAACCTCATAGAACAATGTATTAATCAAATTGACAACAGCAGAATGCGGAGGCTTATAACATTAAGATACATAGAAGGTTTATCTTGGGTGCAGGTAGCAAGAAAGATGGGAAAACACCACACAGCGGATGGCTGCAGAATGGCAGTAGAAAGATTTTTAGCAAAAATTTAAAGTTTGTTCGCTCTGTTCGTTTTGTCTGTGTTAATATCTAAACTGACCAAGGTGGACATGATGAACAGCATGATTTCTCCATTATTAAATAACCCCGGTAAGGCACTGGATTAAGACCAGTGTCTTTTTTTATTGAAATATGCAAGAAAATGTTTTATTATAATCATAAAATTAAATTTAAAGGGGAATAGTATGGATAATAATATTATGAATCAGGAGTTAGCTGTGACTGATGAAAGCAGAGAATTAGCTATATTTAAATCTGCATATTATCATTTAAATGCAAAACCAGATAGTTTATCAAGAGCATATCCGCGGAAAGTTATAGTAACAAGAGATGATATATTGGAATTAAATAACCGCATAAATAATAAAATTCTTTTAAATTATCAGGATGATGGGTATATAGCGACAATAACGGTTAATTTAAAAGATAAGCATGAAATTGTATTTAATTGTTGGGAGGAATTTATAAATCATGAATGGATTGAAAGCAGTCCAATTTCAAGCATATCTTTACAATGGAATTTTAATGTGAGAATTCCAGGATATTCACAACCTCAAAATCATAACTTGGTTGTAAAAATAACAAATGGTTTAAGACCTGAAGAAGTATTAAATTTGATTTTTTCAGGTAAAATAGAAGATTTTGATGAGATTGAATTAAATTCAATACCCATAATTGCAAGGGTTGATTTTATACAAGTGATATTAGGAGAAGAAT
>ENA-UONX01002184-UONX01002184.1-human-gut-metagenome-genome-assembly--contig:-P74old-NODE-2184-length-14783-cov-4.165875_pt1 | contig 14783 bp, 9 predicted proteins | sample MGYA00242466_ERZ724013 | MGnify/ENA metagenome assembly ERZ724013 | reverse complement strand
GGTTTTGTCGCTGTATATCTGTATTCTATGATGCAATGCGGCAGACGACTCCGAAACGAAATACGGTACGATAGATGCTCGCTTTACCGGAATGAAACGGATTGCCCGAGCGAATCCGCTTTCGCTGAGCTCTTATCATACGGGAAGCGCTTCCGCCTCGGCGATCCAGAGCTGGGCCGTAGCGTCGCTAGGCATGCGCCAATCGCCGCGGGGGGAGAGGCTGATCGAGCCGACTTTCGGGCCGTCGGGTAGGGCAGATCGCTTGAATTGTTGGGAAAAGAAGCGTCGTAGGAACGTGACGAGCCACTTTTTGACTGTCGCGCGGTCATACCGGCCGTCGAAGGCCCGGCAGGCCATGAAAAACAGTTTGGCCGGAGAGAATCCGTAGCGAATGAAGTGATACAGGAAAAAGTCGTGCAGTTCGTACGGTCCCACCGTGTCCTCGGTACGCTGGGCGATCTCGTCACCGTCGCCGGCCGGCAGCAGTTCGGGACTGATCGGCGTGTCGATGATGTCGAGCAGATAGGGACGGGCGTCGGCTTCCGTACCGTTGTCGGCCGCCCAGCGGACGAGATACCGAACCAGCGTTTTGGGAATACCGCAGTTGACGCCGTACATCGACATGTGGTCGCCGTTGTAGGTCGCCCAGCCCAGCGCCAGTTCCGACAGGTCGCCCGTCCCGACGACCAGACCGCCGGTCCGGTTGGCGAAGTCCATCAGAATCTGGGTTCGCTCGCGGGCCTGTGCGTTCTCGTAAGTCGTGCTGCGGTCGGAAGGGTCGAGGCCTATGTCGTTGAAATGCTGTTCGCATGCGGCCTTGATTCCGATCTCGCGCATGTCGACGCCCAACGTTCGCATCAGGTTCAGCGCGTTGCCGTAGGTGCGGCCGGTAGTTCCGAATCCGGGCATCGTGATGCCGGTGATACGGCGGCGCGGGATGTCCAGCTTGTCGAAGGTGCGCACCGTCACGAGCAGCGCCAGCGTCGAATCGAGTCCTCCCGATATGCCGATGACGGCCGAGCGCGCCCCGGTGTGGCGTATTCGCTGGGCCAGACCGCTGACTTGGATGTTGAATATTTCGCGGCAGCGCTCGTCGCGGCGCGAATCGTCGGACGGGACGAACGGATGCGGGTCGAACGTGCGGAGCAAAGTGTCGGATCCGGCATACCGGGGCCATTCCACCGCGATGCGCCGGAAGGAGGGGGCGCTGCCTTTCAGCCCGAATGTGTTGGTTCTGCGCCGCACGGCCTGCAACCGTTCGATGTCTACTTCGCGAATGAGCAGCTGTTCGTCGAACGAGAAGCGTTCCGATTCGCCCAGCATGGTTCCGTTTTCGGCGATGAGCGCATTGCCGGCGAAGACCATATCGGTCGTCGACTCGCCGAATCCGGCCGAGCAGTACAGGTAGGCCGACATAGCGCGAGCCGATTGCTGCTCGACGAGCGAGCGCAGGTAGGCGTGCTTGCCGGCCATTTCGTCGCTGGCCGACAGGTTGACGATCAGATGCGCGCCGGCCGCGGCCTGAAGCGACGAGGGAGGTACGGGCACCCAAAGGTCTTCGCACAGTTCGATGCCGAAGCAGAGGGCGTCATCTCCGAAAAGCAGTCCCGTCGACATCGGAACCCGCTGCCCGCATAGCGTCGCGCTGTCTCCGTCGAAGTCGGTTCCCGATGCGAACCAGCGGCTCTCGTAAAACTCGCCGTAGTTGGGAAGATAGGTTTTCGGCACGATTCCGAGCACGCGTCCCCGGCAGAAGACGACGGCCGTATTGTAGAGTCGGTTGCCCGCGGCCCCAGGCAAGCCAGCAATGCAGACCGTCGGGCAGTCGGAGGTCGATTTCAGCAGATCGGCCAATGCGCTTTCCGCTCCGTCGAGCAGCGCGCGTTGGGTGAAAAGGTCTCCGCAAGTATATCCCGTTACGGCGAGCTCCGGGAAAGCGACGAGCGCCGCCTGTCGTCCGGCGGCCTGGCGGATCAGCTTTTCGATGCGTGAGACGTTATGACGGCATCCGGCGACTTGGACCGAAGGTATGGCGGCGGCGATTCTCAGAAATCCGAAATCCATGGCTTTGGCGATTATTTGACTGAGCAAAATTACGAAAATAGCGGAATATCGCGTGCTGCTTTGAAACTTCTCGGCTGCGGCGCACGGTTGCGTTTGTCCCGTTCTCAAGTCGTATGACCGATGTGCCGGCCGTCTTCGCCTTTTCTGCTTTTGCGGTCGGAAAGAGAGTCCGCTATTGGTAAGATCGTTGCGAGGAAGGTTTTCGCGATGCAGGGACGGGACGTTTCGGGCGATTTCTGTCCGCTCCTGCCGTGTGAGAAAAGAGAATGATTCGGATACGAATCCGGTTTTCGTAACGACGGCTTTGCCCTGGGTTATGACGGAAACATCTGATTACGGTAGCTTCCTGTCGGCATTTCTCCTTTCCTTCGCTTGGTCGGCGAATTCAGTAGGCCCAGGAATCTACATGCTCAAAGAAAAAACAATCGTTCCGATGAAAATCGCTATGAAAAGGATCGTTATCAGAATCTTGCTTTTGTTGTCAGATTGAGCTGGTGTCGATTTTTTGGGATCCATCGTTTTGTGTTTTGCCGATAGGGGGCGTCATTCTTACTTATAAGATGCTCCGTTCGGCTTATTTGTTGCAAGTCATTGAAAATGATTTGCCGTTTGCTTATCTGTTCCTGTTTCGGCGGCGGCGTGTGCGAGTGTGACCGTACCGGTCGCCGGATGATGAAAATAACTCGTTTTACGGAGTGTTCGCTTCCGGAACCGTTATTTCCGCAATGGCTCGGGCGATTTTCCGGTAGCCCCGTTCGTTGGGATGCAATCCATCCATAAAAAGCCTGTCGTCGAGGCGTCCCGTTCGGGGATCGAGCAGATAAATGCCGACGTCCTGAAAGCAGGCAATTCCCTGATTTCCGATCTCCTGCTCGATCCGGTCGTTGATTTCGGCGATCCGTTCCTGCTGGCCGGCGGCGGGCAAAATGCCGATCACCTTGATGCGGGCTTTCGGCTGTCGGGAGCGAACGGCTTCGACCATGCGGGCGATGCCTGCGGCGATTTGGGCGGGCGCGTCTCGGCCGACGTTGTTCGTACCTGCCATCAGCACGATCCGGTCGATCGTACCGCAGTCCAATTCGTCGTGGTAGATTCGCCACAGCATGTTCTCGATCCGGTCCCATCCGCAGCCCATGTTGCGAAAACCGGCCGGCGCCATGATTCTTTGCCAACTGCGGGAGCCGTTCTCCGGATAGCGTCCGCCGGTACCTCCCCAGTAATGGGTAATCGAGTTGCCGATCAGTACGGCATGCGGTTTCTGCTTGCGGTTTGCGCGGATCAACTCCCGATGCCGCTCTTGCCAATCGTATCCGGCTGCTTCGCGCCGCTGCGTGACGGCCCGGGTGGTCGGGTAGTCTCCCCGAGGCTCTTTCAGTATTTCGCGTAGCTTCGTTTCGTAGGCCGTCGCGATGATTTCCATGCCCCAGTCCGTAGGATGAATTCCGTCCACGGTGGCTTCTTCCGGCAGAGCGATCCGTTCCGCGCTCAGGTAGTGAATGTTTCTCGTGTTTTCGGCGATCAGTTTTTCATAACAGGACTTCAACAGCCGGTTCTTGCGCAAAGTGGCCTGATCGGCGTAACCCGTCGATGCCGTGGCGCTCTCGACCAGCAGGATCGGCGCCTCGCTGCGGTTGCGGATCAGCCGCACGCCTTCGAGATAGCGGGCTTCGAACAACGAGTCCTCGAGATGGTTCATGTTGGGTACGCAGTCGATGATCCATGCTTTCGCGTCGTTTTCGGCGATCAGCTCCACCGTTTCCCGTTCCATCCTTCCGCTGCCCGAGAATCCGAAATTCATGACGGTCCGGTCGATCTTTCTCGACAGGATGTTGGTCCATGCCATGCCGGGACGCGAGGCGCATCCGCCTTGCAGAATGGAGGTGCCGTATGCCACGACGGGCCGTTCTTCCCTTAGGGGCAGCCATTCGAACCGGGCAGCCGAATCGATGCCCACTTCGATCCATTCGACTTCGTTGTAGAGCGGAAGGTAGAGCCGGAATTCGTATCCCAGCCGATCGTATCCTTCGCCCGGCACCGGGCAGAACCGATAGCTCACCGTATCGGAGAATGTCCGGTCGATCAGGCGCGGAACGAACAGCCATGTTCCGTCGTTGTCTATTTGGTACAGGTCGATGCCCGATACGCCCGTAGCGGGCATATGGCTCATGTCCACGGGACCTTTCACCCCGTAACGTACGCGGATTTCGGGCGAGTTCGTGACGAAATGGAGGGCCTCTCCGGCCGAGTGAGCGGATAGTTTCCATACGGCCGGCGGTACGAGAACCTCGGCCCGGTCGGGCAATCTCCGGTAGCTTCCGCCCAGTTCCCGAGTCCATCCCTGTCCTTGAACGACAGGGAATTCGGCCTGTTCGGGCCGTTCCCATTCCGGCGGGTTTCCTGCGGACAGGCCGGTTGCGGCGGAAAGAAGGACGACCAGGGTCGTCAGCGTGCGTATCATGGTCGGACGGTTTGATATCAAAGTTAGCCAATTCCGGTTGAAATGCAAGGCCGACGGCAAAGATAAAGCATGACTTCCCCTTCCGGCCTATCGCTTCTATGACAGCCGGCCCGGACCTTTTTTTGTTCTGTAATTTCGAGGCTCGGCGGGGCGTTCGTGCGCGAAACCGGCAGAACGATTGGTTGAGCTACCGTGCCGCGCTCGTTCTTTTCCGTTCGTTGCGACGACGGGCAGACCCTTCGGCAAGGAGGAAGTCGTTTCTTTCCGAATGGCCCGAAAGTTTTCCCTGTCTTTTCCGTTCAGGCCGTACTGGGCCTTGCCCATGCGGCCTTGCCCGAACGAAAGGGAAAAATCCGCGAAAGCGACTCGGCAGATCGATCCGAAGAATCGATCTGCCGATAAGTAGGATTCGTCACTCATCTACATGAACAGTGCAACAAGTTATCGTAACTTGTTGCACTGTTCGACCGCTTTCCCGGAAGGAGCGGTTTGGGATATGTAGAAACGATGCTATTTGTTCCTTTCGGGACGCAGGCTGCGCACCGTAGCGCCGGCCTGCCACATTTCGCTCTCGCGCATTTCCTTGAGCTCCTCGTTCAACTTCTCGCGATAGTCGGGTTTGCTGTTCGAGTCGATCGAACGCTGAGCCTCGTTGCCTGCGGCCACTTCGGCATAGAGCTTCTTGAATACCGGCAGCGTCGCATCGCGGAAAGGCTTCCACCAGTCGAGCGCGCCCCGCTGAGCCGTCGTCGAGCAGTTGGCGTACATCCAGTCCATACCGTTCTCGCCGACCAGCGGCATCAGACTTTGGGTCAGTTCCTCGACCGTCTCGTTGAAGGCTTCCGACGGCGTATGGCCGTTCTCGCGCAGCACCTGGTACTGTGCGGCGAAAATACCCTGAATAGCGCCCATCAGCGTGCCCCGCTCGCCGGTCAGGTCGGAATATACCTCGCGCTTGAACGTCGTCTCGAACAGATAGCCCGATCCTACGCCGATGCCCAGCGCGATCACGCGGTCCATCGCCCGTCCCGTAGCGTCCTGCATTACGGCGTAGCTCGAGTTCAGTCCCCGTCCCTCGAGGAACAGTCGGCGCAGCGAGGTGCCCGAGCCCTTGGGGGCGATCATGATTACGTCGATGTCTTTGGGCGGCACGATGCCCGTGCGGTCCGAATAGGTGGCGCCGAAACCGTGCGAGAAATAGAGCGCCTTGCCCGGGGTCAGGTGTTTCTTGACCGAAGGCCATACGGCGATCTGGGCGGCGTCGGAGAGCAGATATTGGATAATCGTCGCGCGCTCGCACGCCTCCTCGATCTCGAACAGCGTCTTGCCCGGGACCCAGCCGTCGGCTACGGCCTTGTCCCATGTCTTGGAGTTCTTGCGCTGGCCGACGATCACGTTGAACCCGTTATCCTTCAGGTTCAGCGACTGGCCGGGGCCCTGCACGCCGTATCCGATGACGGCTATCGTTTCGTCTTTGAGGGTTTCGAGCGCTTTGCTCAGGGGGAATTCTTCGCGCGTGATCACGTTCTCGATGACTCCTCCGAAATTCATTTTTGCCATGATTCTCTGGTTTTAAATCCGATATTCGTGTTTCGTTGTTGTTTCCGTTACAGATTGGCCTGCAGCTTGTCTTCGACCGAGTCGCGGTGCAGCACGACGGTTCCCGAGCGGGTGAACTCGGTGAGCAGCTGCTGTTGCTCCAACTCGGAGCGCATCGCGTCGATGTCTTCCCGCGTTCCGGTTTTCTCGACGACGACGTATTGCGGGTTCATCTCGATGATGCGAGCGTTCCACTCGCGGACGATCCGGTCGACCGTGCCGCTCTCGCGGAAAATCTTCGACGTGATCTTGTACAGCGCGATTTCCTGCGTGATCAGTTCTTCGTTCGAGTAATACTCGACTTGAATCACGTCGATGATGTTGCGAAGCTGTTTGACGAGCTTGTCGATCGTCTCGCGGGTCGTGAAGGCCGAGATGACGAACATGCTGATACCCCGGATCGAAGATTCGGACACTTTCAGGCTTTCGATGTTGATTTTCCGCCTCAGATAGAGGGCCGTGATGCGGTTGAGCACTCCGATCTGGTTTTCGGTGAAGGCGATGACGATATATTCCTTGGTCATAGTCGGTTCGTTTTTAGTCCGTGCAAATGATGTCCGACAGCGAGGCGCCGGCCGGTACCATCGGGAATACGTTTTCCTCGGGGAGCACGGCCACCTCGAGCAGGTAGGCTCCCGGCGCGGCGGCCAGTTCCTCGATGGCCTCCCTGAGCTGTCCGGGCTCGGTGACCCGGCGGTTCGGGATGCCGTAGGCCGCGGCGATCAGCGTCAGGTCGGGGCTTTCGATATGCGTGAACGAGTAACGCTTCCCGAAAAAGAGTTGCTGCCATTGGCGCACCATGCCCAGATACGAGTTGTTCAGCACGATCATCTTGACGCCGATGCGGTTCTGCATGATCGTGCCCAGTTCCTGCATCGTCATCTGGAAACCTCCGTCGCCCATCACGCAGACGACCTCGCGGTCGGGCACGCCGAGCTTGGCCCCCAGCGCGGCCGGCAGGCCGAAGCCCATCGTGCCGAGCCCTCCGGAGGTGATGAAACTGCGCGTCGAGTTGAATTTCGAGTAGCGGGCGCTGAACATCTGATTCTGGCCGACGTCCGTGACGATCACCGCGTCGCCCTTCTCGACCTCGGCCAGCGTGCTGATCGCGTCGTACATCGAGATAAACCGCCCTTGCGGGTCGCTGCTCGGGCGGACGACTTCCTCGTATTCGCGCCGGTCGCAGCCTTTGGCCACGTCGATCCACGCCGAGCGGTCCTTGTGCCGGATGCCCGATTTCATCGCCTCGAGCGCTTCGCCCGCGTCGGCATGGATCGGCAGCTCGACGGGCAGATTCTTGCCCAGCTCGGCCGAGTCGATGTCGATGTGGATGATCTTCGCGTGCGGGGCGTAGTTTTTCACGTCGCCCGTCACACGGTCGCTGAAGCGCATGCCGACGGCCAGAATCAGGTCGCTCTGCTGTGTCATCTCGTTCGCGGCGATGTTGCCGTGCATGCCCAAATTGCCGACGAACAGCGGGTGCCCGCTCGGCACGGCCGAAATGCCCATCAGCGTTGAGGCCATCGGCGCGCCGGCCGCCTCGGCCAGCTCAACGAGCCGGCGCTCGGCTCCGGCGAGCTTGACGCCCTGTCCGACCAGAATCAGCGGTTTTTCCGACGCATTGAGCATTTCGACGGCCCGGGCGACGGCTTGCTTGTCCAGTTCCGGTTTCGGATGATAGCTGCGCAGGTAGATGCACGGTTTGTAGCTGAAGTCAAACTCTTCGACCTGAGCGTTTTTCGAGATATCGATCACGACGGGGCCCGGCCGGCCGGTCCGTGCGATGTAATAAGCCCGCGCGATCGCTCTCGGAATCTCGGAAGCCTTGGTGACCTGATAGTTCCATTTCGAGATGGGCATCGTCATGCTGATCGTGTCGGCCTCCTGAAACGCGTCCGTGCCGAGCAGTGCGGCGGGAACCTGCCCCGTGATGCAGACGATCGGCGTCGAGTCGAGCATCGCATCGGCTATTCCGGTGACGAGATTCGTCGCGCCGGGACCGGAGGTGGCCAGACAGACGCCCACCTTGCCTGTCGCACGGGCGTAGCCTTGCGCCGCGTGTACGGCGCCCTGTTCGTGACGCGTCAGGATGTGGTGCAGCCGGTCGGTATGATGGTACAGATGATCGTAGATCGGAATGACCTGTCCGCCGGGATAACCGAAGATCGTATCGGTTCCCTCGGCGATGAGCGACAGCAGCAGCGCTTCCGCTCCCTTTATTTTTTGCTTGTTAGCCATAAGTCAATCGGTTTTGACGGCGTCGGACGTCCGCCCGCTGGCGGAGCCGTCGGGGACGGCGGTCGTCCTCGGATGTCCGGCGCTCGGATAGAACGTGGAATGGTCTTTTGTCAGATGTCTTCGCGCACTCCGCCCCGGTCGGCCGACGTGACCATCGACGCATAGGCCTTCAGGGCCCGGCTGACGACTCGGTTGCGCCCGACGGGTTCGAAGCGGACGATCGCCTCGCGGCGGCGGTCCAGTTCGCCTTCGGGCAGCACGACGTCGATCGTGCGGTTCGGTATGTCGATGACGATCCGGTCGTCGTCCCGTACCAGCGCGATGTCGCCTCCGGCCGCCGCTTCGGGCGATACGTGTCCGATCGACAGTCCGGACGTGCCGCCCGAGAATCGTCCGTCGGTCACCAGCGCGCAGGCCTTGTCGAGCCGGACGCTTTTCAGATACGAGGTCGGGTAGAGCATTTCCTGCATGCCGGGACCGCCCTTGGGACCCTCGTAGCGGATGATGACGACGTCTCCGGCGTTTACCTTTCCGCCCAGAATGCCGGCGCAGGCGGATTCCTGCGACTCGAACACGCGAGCTTTCCCCTCGAAGCGGAGGATCGACTCGTCGACGCCTGCCGTCTTGACGATGCAGCCGTTGCGGGCGATATTGCCGAACAGCACGGCCAGACCGCCGTCCTTCAGGTAAGGATGCTCCAAGTCGCGTATGCAGCCTTTTTCCCGGTCCAGATCGGCCGACGGATAGGTGGCGTTCTGCGAGCCGAGCTTCAGGTTATGCTTTTCGGCCGGCGCGACCCGTGCGCGGACTTTCGCTTCGACGGACACGTCGGGACTTCGCAGGTCGTTCAGTCGGATCGCTTCGGCGAGCGTCGCGCAGTCCACTCGTCCGACCGCCGTGTCGATCAGTCCCCCCCGGTTCAGTTCGCCCAAGATGGAGAGAATGCCTCCGGCCCGGTTGACGTCCTGTATGTGGTAATGCGAGTTGGGCGCTACCTTGCAGATGACGGGGATGCGGCGCGACAGGCGGTCGATGTCGCTCATCGTGAAGTCCACGCCCGCCTCCTGAGCGACGGCCAGCAGGTGCAGCACCGTGTTCGACGAGCCGCCCATGGCGATGTCCATCGACATGGCGTTCAGAAAGGCCGCCCGCGTGGCGATCGAGCGCGGCAGCACCGCGTCGTTGTCGTCGAAATAGTATTCCCGCGCGTTTTTCACGATCAGCTTGGCCGCCTTGCGGAACAGCTCCGTGCGCGCCTCGTGCGTCGCCAAGACCGTGCCGTTGCCCGGCAGCGACAGCCCGAGCGCTTCGGTCAGGCAGTTCATCGAGTTGGCCGTGAACATACCCGAGCACGACCCGCAGGTAGGGCAGGCCGCATGCTCCAGCGCGTCGAGCTCCTTGTCCGGATAGCTCGCGTCGGCTCCCTTGACCATCACGTCGATCAGGTCGTAGCTGCTCTCGCCCATGCGTCCCGCCTCCATCGGCCCGCCCGAGACGAAAACGGTCGGTATGTTCAGCCGCATGGCGGCCATCAGCATGCCCGGCGTGATCTTGTCGCAGTTCGATATGCAGACCATCGCGTCCACCTTGTGCGCGTTGCACATGTACTCGACGCTGTCGGCGATCAGGTCGCGCGACGGCAGCGAGTAGAGCATGCCGTCGTGACCCATGGCGATGCCGTCGTCGATGGCGATCGTGTTGAATTCGGCGGCGAAGCAGCCTTCGCGTTCGATCCATTGCTTGACTTGCTGCCCGATCTCGTGAAGGTGCACATGCCCGGGCACGAACTGCGTAAACGAGTTGACGACGGCAATCACCGGCTGGCCTATCTGCTCGTCTTTCATTCCGTTCGCTCGCCATAGGCTTCTTGCCCCGGCCATTTTGCGCCCCTGCGTCGTAGTGCCGCTTCTGAGATCTTTCATGATTTTCGTTTTTTCTTCGTGCTCCTCTTCGATTTTCGCAAAATAAGCAAATGTTTTCGTTTTTGAACGCCTTTTGCCGTGCGCCCTATGACGCTCAATCCTGCATTGGACGCATCATTTGTATGATATACAGTCGCTTACTTGCAAAAAGAACACTACGACTAACCTTCCGGAAATGTCGTCGTGTTAATTTTATACGGCAAAGGTAGAAATTTTTACAAAAAAGCGTAAAAATTTTGCTTCCTTTTTTCTCCGTCCGGCGTACTGTCGCGGCGAAATCCGCGGTTTTTTGTAACTTTGCGACGTTCGTATGCACGAACGGTAAAAATTGGAAAGAAAGTATGAAACCGGAGTATATACCTTTTACGAACGATCTGATCGAACTGGCTATCCGCGAGGATATAGGCGACGGAGACCATTCGTCGCTTGCGTGCATCCCTCCCGACGAGCGGGGACGTATGAAGCTGCTTGTCAAGCAGGAGGGCGTTCTGGCCGGAGTCGAGGTGGCCGAGATGGTGCTCCGCCGGCTCGATCCGGACGTGGCATTCGACAAGCGGATCGAGGACGGCGCGCATGTGCGGCCGGGCGATGTCGCCTTTTATGTCGAGGGACGCGTGGTCTCGCTGTTGCAGGCCGAGCGCATTCTGCTCAACATCATGCAGCGCATGAGCGGCGTGGCGACGCAAACCGCGCGCTACGTGAAAGAGCTGGAGGGCCTGAAGACTCGCGTTCTGGATACGCGCAAGACGACGCCCGGCATGCGCGTACTGGACAAAATGGCGGTCAAGCTGGGCGGGGGCGAGAATCACCGCATGGGCCTGTTCGATATGGTGATTCTGAAAGACAACCACATCGATTTCGCGGGCGGCATCACGGCTGCCGTCGAACAGACGAAGGCCTACCTCGAAGCCAAGGGCAAGCGGATTCCGATCGAGGTCGAGGTCCGCTCGCTGGACGATGTCCGCGAGGTACTCCGCCTCGACGGCGTCGACCGCATCATGCTCGACAATTTCACGCCCGCTCTCACGCGCGAGGCTGTCGATCTGATCGCGGGCCGCTGCGAGGTCGAGTCCTCAGGCGGCATCACGCTCGATAATTTGCGCGAGTACGCCGCCTGCGGCGTCGACTTTATTTCGGTAGGAGCTCTGACGCACCAGATCAAGAGCCTGGACCTGAGCCTGAAAGCCTGCTGAGCGATCGTCGCCGGCCGAACCTGCATAATATATATGAAGATACCATGCGGAATTTACTGACCGTTTTTTTTGCACTCTGCACCTTGAATACGATAACCGTTTCGGCGCGACCCGCCTTCGATTACTCCGCCCTGCGCGACGGGACGTTCGAGCAGAAGACCGTGAGCGGCGTGCGCAGCCTCTCCGACGGCGAGCGCTACACGACGATGAGCGACGGCCGCGTGCTATGCTTCTCGTACCGCACCGGCGAGCCGGCGGGCGTCCTGTTCGACGCTTCGGCCGCCGAGCCCCGGATCGAATTTACGGATTACGTCCTGAGCGCGGACGAAAGACGGTTGCTGCTGACCACGGACGTCGAGCCGATTTACCGGCATTCGTTTACCGCCGAGTACTGGATTTACGACAGGCAGGACGGATCGCTGCGGCGACTTTCGCAGGGCGGGCCGCAGCAGCAGGCGCAGTTTTCGCCCGACGGCAGCCGGGTGGCTTTCGTGCGCGGAGGCAACCTGTTCGTCGCCGATCCGGCGGCCGGATCGGAGCGGCAGCTGACCTTCGACGGCCGGTTCAACCATATTATCAACGGCTTGCCCGATTGGGTCTACGAGGAGGAGTTTTCGTTCGCGCGGGCGTTCGCCTGGTCGCCCGACGGCAGGAAGATAGCCTACCTGCGGTTCGACGAGAGCCGCGTGAAGCAGTATAACATGAACCGCTTCGCCGGCGGGCTCTATCCCGAGAACTATACGTTCAAATATCCGAAGGCCGGCGAGCAGAATTCGGTCGTGGAGCTTTATTGCTGCGATGTGGCGGACGGGAGTACGGTACGGATGGATACGGGGGAGCAGACCGACCAGTACATTCCTCGTCTGTTCTGGACCCCGACGGGGCAGTTGGGCTTTTATCGGCTGAACCGTCTGCAGAACCATTTCGAAGTGTTGTTGTGCGATTCGTCGGGAGCGTCCCGCGTCGTGTACGACGAGCGCAACGACCGCTATGTCGAACGGGTGGACGGGCGGACCGTGACTTTCCTTCCCGACGGCGACCGCTTCGTCGTCCGCAGCGAGCGGGACGGATTCATGCATCTTTACTTATACGGCGTTTCGGAAGGGCTGCTCGGCCGGATCACGTCGGGCGAGTGGGAAGTGACCGAGCTGCTCGGCATCGAGGGCGACCGGGTATATTATCTCTCCACCGAGACGTCGCCGCTGCGGCGCGACCTGTATACCGTCCGGCTCGACGGCCGCGGCAAGCGGCGGCTGACCGGCGGCGACGGGACGTACCGGATCGCCCCTTCGCGCGGATTCCGCTATTTTATCAGCTATTTCTCGAACGTGCGGACGCCCAACCGGGTGACGCTGCACCGCTCGGACGGGCGTTTGGTGCGTACGCTGGAGGACAATGCGGCGCTGCGGGCCAAGCTCGACGAGTTGCAGGTGCCCGTCAAGGAGTTTTTCCGGTTCGCCACTTCCGAAGGAGTGGAGTTGAACGGTTACATGGTCCGCCCGAACGGCTTCGACTCGTCGCGCCGGTATCCGGTGCTGATGACTCAGTACAGCGGCCCCGGCTCGCAGCAGGCGGCCGACCGCTGGACGATCGGCTGGGAAGACGTGCTCGTGCAGCAGGGATATATCGTAGCCTGCGTCGACGGACGCGGAACGGGTTTCCGCGGCGAGGAGTTCAAGAAGTGCACCTACGGCGAGTTGGGAAAATACGAGACGGTCGACCAGATCGAGGCCGCCCGCTACCTCGCCTCGCTGCCTTACGTCGATCCGGACCGCATCGGTATCTACGGCTGGAGCTACGGCGGTTTCATGGCGCTGAACTGCATTCTGAAGGGCAACGACGTGTTCCGTGCCGCGATCGCCGTCGCTCCCGTCACGTCATGGAGGTTCTACGATACGATTTACACCGAGATCTACAACGGCCTGCCTCAGGATAACCCGTCGGGATACGACGACAACTCGCCGATTCATTTCGCCGACCGCCTGAAGGGTAAGCTGCTGATCGCGCACGGTACGGGCGACGACAACGTGCATATTCAAAATACGTACGAGATGATTACCAAACTCGTCGAGTACGACAAGCCTTTCGAGCTCTACGTCTATCCCGACCGGAATCACGGAATGGGTCCGTCGCGCCATCACCTGATGGAGCGCTGCATCGAGTTCGTGCAAAGGAATCTGTAGCGCGCCCGGCTTGTTTCGTCCGTGCTCGCCGTTTTCCCCTTCGGCCGGCGTCCTTTTCAGACCGGCCGGAATAGAAAGCGGGAGCGTTCCGGATGTCGGTCCGTCGTTTCCCGGTTTGCTGCGGTCGCTATGGCGTCGGGAGTCCGGGATATAATCGGGCCGGGCCGGTTCCGCCGGCTGTTGGCGCCGGCATTTGTCGGAAGTCCTCCGTCGCCGCGTGGGCGCGAGCGGTCCGCAGGACGGTTTTCGGAAAGACCGGGCCGTCCGCAGACGGCCCGGTTTCTGTATGAGAACATTAAAACGACTGAAAAATGATGGAGTTTCTGATCGAGTACCGCCTGCTGGGCTTGTTTATAGGTGTCTGTACGTTTTTGATTATCGGCCTGTTCCACCCCGTCGTCGTCAAGGCGGAGTATTACTGGGGAACGCGATGCTGGTGGGTTTTTCTGTTGCTCGGCTTGGGCGGCATGGCCGTTTCGCTGTTGACCGACAACGTGCTTCTGGCCGCGTTGGCGGGGGTATTCGCCTTTTCGTCGTTATGGACGATCAAGGAACTGTTCGAGCAGCGCGAGCGGGTGGCCAAGGGCTGGTTTCCCGCCAATCCGAAAAGGAAGGGAAAGAAATCGTAAACGCCGGGGGCGCTACGGGGATGCCTGTCTATGGCTTTCCTTTTTTGCGACGGGTATCGTCGGCTGCAAGCGCTTGTCATCTCCGGCCTGCGAAGGAATTGTCTTGTCGGGGCGCATGGATTCCGCTGCGCGCGGGTTTCGGTCGCTTGCGGGCGGAAGCGGCCCGTGTGGCAACTCACGGTTCGGAACGGTTCTTAGGACAAGTTGCGCTGTCGGCCAGGCTCAAAGTCTTCTTATTGTCCGTTCCGGTAGATCAATGCCGAAGAGAAATGTTTCTCGAAAGGAGCTGTTGTATCTCGCGTGTCGGTTCGGTCGGCCGGAGAAGGTGGTCGGATTTGGCTGTAAGTAAGGATATGCCCGAGTAGCGAAGAAATCTTCATACAAGAAACGTTTCGCTTTTTGTCTGTCGGCTTGTTCAGAGAAAGATCGTCTTTCAGGTTTGCGAAACCGGAAAAGACGCGGCCCGGCGCAACTGCGCCGGGCCGCTGTGTCTCGGT
>ENA-UONX01002182-UONX01002182.1-human-gut-metagenome-genome-assembly--contig:-P74old-NODE-2182-length-14807-cov-5.507389_pt1 | contig 14807 bp, 15 predicted proteins | sample MGYA00242466_ERZ724013 | MGnify/ENA metagenome assembly ERZ724013 | reverse complement strand
ATGCCCAGCGAGGACATGCAGCGCTTTCAGCAGCTCGCCTCGCTGCTGTATATGAACAGCGACGTGCAGGCCTATCTGATGGCGGAAATGCAGATGCAGAAGACGCTGGCCGATATCTTCAAGATTTTGACCGAGGCGGCGGGCATCCGCTTTGACGTGCCCGACAAGCAATAAACCGGGAGGAAAGCGACATTGGCGAAGAAAAAGAAGCGCCCGATCCGCGACGCGGAGGAACGCGAGCTGCTTGAAAGCAGGCGGTACGGCTTTTTCTGGTACGACTGGATCTGGCGGATTCTGCGGCCGATTCTGGTGTTCGTCTGCTCGTTTGTCATCATCTGCGGGCTGGTTTACACCGGCTGGCAGAGGGTGGACGACATGTTCTTTTCGCCGATGGACAGCGCGGACGGCCAGACCGTCGCCTTCAGCGTCAAATCCGGCAGTTCGCTCTCCGCGGTCAGCCGAAATCTGGAAGAGGCGGGGCTGATCCACAACCACACCGTCTTCAAATACATGGCCGATTTCATGGGCATGGGGCAGAAGATCCAGAGCGGCGACTACGAGCTTTCGCGCGCGATGTCCGCGACGGAGATCCTCAATCAACTGATTGCCGGCGACGGCAAGCCGCTGACGACGAGCATCACCATCATCCCCGGCTGGACGGTGGAGGACGTGGCGAATTATCTGGTGGAGCAGAAGATTCTCTCGAGCGCCGACGAGTTCCTCGGCCTGTGCAAATCGGGCGAGGCTTACAGCGGGTATTACTTCATCGAGGAGATGATGAAGACCGGCACGGCGAGCCAGCGCAAGTACGCGCTGGAGGGCTATCTGTCGCCGAACACCTATGAGATTTACACCAGCTCGAGCGCCGATACCATCATCAAGCGCCTGCTGACGCAGATGGAGGCGGCATATCTGAGCGGCTACGACGAGCGCGCGCAGGAGCTGGGGATGACGATGGACGAGGTGGTGACCCTCGCCTCGATGATCGAAAAGGAAGCCAAGAAGGGCGACTTTGCCAAGGTCAGCGCGGTTTTCCACAACCGGCTCAAGGCGGATATGACGCTCGGCTCGGACGTGACGATCAAATACGCGACCGGCTCGCAGAAGATGGTGCTCGGCGACAGCGAGCTTTCCGTCAACTCGGCGTATAACACGTACACCCGAAAGGGGCTGCCGGTCGGCCCGATCTGCAACCCGTCGATGGACGCGATTGTTGCGGCGCTGTACCCGGACGAGCAATACGTGGCGCAGAAGTATCTGTACTTCTGCTCGACCGACCCGGCCTCCGGCGCGCTGCATTTCTCCAAGACGCTGGACGAGCACAACGCCGCCGTGGCCATGTATCGCCCGCTGTGGGAGGAATACGACAAGAGCCGCGGCCTGAACTGATCGGAGGACAGGATGAAGACAATGCCTTCGCTGCTCGCGCCCGCGGGCAACATGAGGGCGCTCCAAACGGCGCTGCGCTTCGGCGCAGACGCCGTTTATTGTGGCGCAAAACAATACGGCCTGCGCGCGCAGGCGAACAATTTCGACGAAAAACAGCTCGAAGAGGCCGTGCGGCTGGCGCATGCGGCGGGCGCGCAGGTGAACCTGACGCTGAACATCTTCGCCTTTGACAGTGACCTCGACGGCATGGTGAGGACGGCGCAGAGGGCGCGCGACATCGGCGTGGACGCGGCAATCGTCTCCGATCTCGGCGCGATTGCGCGGATTGCGCGGGAAGTGCCGGGGCTGGATGTGCACGTGAGCACGCAGGCGAGCACGACGAACAGCGAATCCGCCCGCGTATACAAGGCGCTGGGGGCAAAGCGCGTCGTGTTGGCGCGGGAGATGACGTTTGAGCAGATCGAGGCGATGAGTGCGGCGATCGGGAACGAAATCGAGTTGGAGACGTTCATCCACGGCGCGGCCTGCATGTCGTATTCCGGGCGCTGCATGCTTTCCAGCTTCTTGAACGGGCGAAGCGCGAACCGCGGCGCGTGCAGCCAGCCGTGCCGCTGGACCTACACCCTGCGCGAGCGGACGAGGCCGGAGGAGGCCATGCCCATCGAGGAGGACGAGCGGGGAACGGCGATTCTCTCCAGCCGGGACATCTGCATGATGGAGCACCTGCCAAGGCTGATGGAGAGCGGCGTTTGCTGCTTCAAGATCGAGGGGCGGATGAAGACGGAAATCTACATCGCGACGGTCGTCGGGGCGTATCGCCGAGCCATGGACGCATACGCAAAAAGCCCGGCGGACTATCGGGCGGACGCGGCGCTGCAAAGGCGGCTGCGCGGGGAGCTGGACAAGATCAGCCACCGCGTATACGATACGGGCTTTTACTTCGGCCAGCCGAAGGTCTGCGGCGAGGCGGTCGGCGTGACGCAGGAGGCCGAATACATGGGCTATGTGCTGGATGCGTCGGGCGGCGAGGCGCTGGTGGAGATGAAGAACCGTTTCTTCGTCGGCGACGAGCTGGAAACCGTCACGCCGAAGGGCAGCGAAAAGCTGGTGATCGAGGACATCGTGATCGAGCGGACGGGCGAGCATGTCGGCGTAGTGAACGTGCCGATGGAGCGGGTGCGCATTCCCTGCGGCGGTAAATTGCAGGCGGGCGACATGCTGCGCGGCCCGGTCAGAAACCGAGCGTGACCCGGCTTCGATACGGAGCGGCGACGGGAGAGCGCCAAAAGAGCGGATAAAACGGATGCGCGCAGAGCGCGTCGCAAAGCATCAGAAACGCCCACGCATCGTCGGGCGTTTTTGCTTTATCCGGCAAGGCCAGAAACCCGTGCGGATGGGTGACGACGGAGGGAACGCGAATCCGGCGCAGGGGCAGGAACAGCGCGCTGCGCGCCTGTGCGCCATCCAGAATATCGGCCAGCCACGGCGCGGCCTCGTCCGGCTCCAGAAAGCCGAGCATACAGCCGCCGCAGGCGGCGAGCATCGCCGCGCCCGGAGCGGCATGATCGACAGGGGCGGCAAACGCTTCCCGCGCAAGGCGCAGAAGCCGCGCGCGTTCGGCGTCGCTGAGCGGGATGCGCTCGGTTTCCGGGAGAGTCAGCGCGCGAAACAGCGGCGGCGCGGCCAGCCAGAGCAGCGAAACGAAAAGCAGCGGCGCAAGCGCGCGCAGGCTGAGAAACGCGGCGGGGAGCAGCGCCGCGCCGCAGACCGCGCAGGCGGCCGGGGTTTGCGCGCCCGTGGGAAAGCGGACGCGCAGAAGCGGGGAACGCGCCAGACGATGCGCGAAAAAAGCGTTGGCCGCGCAGAGCGCCGTCATCGGCAGAAAGGCGAGACGCACGAGCGCGGCGGGGAGCATGCGCGGATGCAGCAGGGCGTAAGGCTCCAAGAGCGCCAGCACGGCGACCCATTCCCAACCGGACACGGCGGCGAAAAAGAGCAGAAGAAGCCGAAGCGGCGGGGCGGACAGCATGAGCTTTTGCAGCCGCGTCGGCGCGGGCAGGCGGCAGAAACGATCCAAATCCCGCCGCGTCTGGCGGAGCGCGCCGCGCAGAGAGGGGGAAGCGTCGGCCACGAAGGCGGGAATGTCCCACAGCGGGCAGACGTCCGACCCATCCGATTTTTCAACGACGGAAAAAGCCCGAGACGAGGCGAGAAGCACGCCGTCGGAAAGGCGCGCGCGACGGCGGCAGGCGAGGAAATCATCCGACGCGGCGCGCGATTCCCAAAAAGAAAAGCCCGGCAGACGGTTTGAAAGCGGCGCGTCGTCGGCCAGCGGGGACAGGACGCGCGCGGCCAGAAGGCCGGATTCGCCCAGCGCGGCCAGCATGCGGCGCGGAACATCCGGCGCGCAGGAGACGTCGGCGGGGCAGAAGAGCGCGGCGGAGAATTGCCCGGCCAGAGACGCGGGCGAAAAGCTGGCGGCGGCAAACGCGGACGGCGCATGCCCGTGGGCGAGCAGCGCGGCGACAGTCTGCATGGGCAGAAGCGGCTGGTTTTCGCCCAGATACAGCCGCGCCGCGTCATCCCAGACGCGCTTGCGGACGAGCAGCAGAAAATGCCCCGGACAGCGCGCGTCGGCGGCCATCACGGCGGATTGCAGCGCGCGCAGCAGCGGCGCGTCCTCCGGCATGACCTCGGAAAAGGCATCCGGCAGGTCGCACAGGAGCAGCAGCGCATCCGCGCAGGGGCGCATGGCGAGCAGACGGCGGGCGAGCGGGGGAACCTGCGCCGGGGTACGCGGCGCGGTGGAAAGAACACAGAGCAGGGACATGGCGCGCCTCCTTTTTGTTTAGCCTGCCCCAAAGATGAAAATATACGCGCATAAAAAAGCAGAGCGCGGCATAAAAATCAGAAAAGCAAAAGAAAAAAAGACCGAAAACCACAAAAAAACGCTTCAATACCACGGATTGAGGATTGAAAAGCCATCCGCCCCGTGCTATAATATAGGATAGCGTTTTGGGATTTCCGGGGCGCAACCATTACCGTAGAGGAGCATAAGAGCATGAGCACCACTGTTGAAAAGATTTCCAGCAATAAGGTGAAACTTTCCTTTGACATCGACGCGGCCAAGTTCGACGAGGCGATGGGCAAGGCATACATCAAGGTGCGCGGTCAGATCGCGATCCCCGGCTTCCGCAAGGGACACGCCCCGCGCAAGATGATCGAGAACATGTACGGCGAAGGCGTCTTCTATGACGAGGCGTTCGAGCTGATCTTTGACGAGGTGTACGGCCCGGCCATCGACGAGAACAAGCTCGAGGTTGTCGATCGTCCGCAGGTCGATATCCAGCAGATCGGCACCGGCAAGAACCTGCAGTTCACCTGCGAAGTGTTCGTCAAGCCGGACGTGACCCTGGGCGAGTACAAGGGCGTTGAGGTCAAGCGCGAGCACACCCTCGTGACCGAGGACGAGGTGAACGCCGAGATCGAGAAGGAGCGCAACAAGCAGGCCGCCGAGGTCGCCGTTGACGACCGCCCGGTTGCCGAAGGCGACACCGTGAACCTCGATTACTCCGGCAGCGTGGACGGCGTGAAATTCGCCGGCGGCACCGCCGAGAACCAGACCCTCAAAATCGGCAGCCACACCTTCATCCCGGGCTTTGAAGAGCAGATGGTCGGCATGACCATCGGCGAGGAGAAGGATCTGAACGTCACCTTCCCGACCGAGTATCACGCGAAGGAGCTGGCGGGCAAGGAAGCCGTCTTCCACGTGAAGGTCAACGGCATCACCGAGACTCAGCTTCCGGCGCTTGACGACGATTTCGCCAAGGACATCAGCGAGTTTGACACGCTGGACGCATACAAGGCCGATGTTCGCGCCAAACTGGAAGCTCAGGCTGCCGAGCGCGACAACAACGTGTTCACCAACGCGGTGATCGGCAAGGTGATGGAGAACGCCACGGTCGAGATTCCGGAAGCGATGATCGAGCGCCAGATCGACTCCATGATCCGCAACTTCGAGGCGCGTCTGGCTCAGCAGGGCCTCAAGCTCGCCGACTTTATGAAGTACACCGGTCAGGACGAGAAGAGCTTCCGCGGCCAGTACCGCGATCAGGCCGAGAAGAGCGTTCGCGCGAACCTCGTGCTCGAAGCGATTGAGAACGTCGAGAACTTCGAAGTGAGCGACGAGGAAATCGACGCGGAGATCGAGAAGTTTGCCAAGCAGATCGGCCAGAGCGTTGAGGAGCTCAAGAAGAACCTGACCGAGGGCGACCGCGAGTATTTCAAGGCCGACGTGATCCGCGACAAGGCCGTGAAGTTCCTCTGCGACAACGCCAAGGCCGAGTAATCGACCCGATGCCGGTTTCGCGTGTGAAATCGCTTTGACGCATATACAAGCGAAAAAGGAAATTGAGAAATAAACGCCTGTTAAGGAGGCGTCCATGATGACCAACAACAACTATTACTTTGAACCCAGCGTCATTGAAAAGACGCCTTACGGCGAACGTTCTTATGACGTTTACTCCCGCCTGCTGAAGGATCGCGTGGTCTTTCTGCGCGGCGAGGTGAACGAGGCGCTGGCCAACAGCATCGTCGCCCAGCTGCTCTTTCTGGAAATGGAAGACCCGGACGCCGATATCTCCATGTACATCAACAGCCCGGGCGGAAGCGTGACCGACGGCATGGCCATCTTTGACACGATGCGCTACATCAAGCCGAAGGTTCGCACCGTCTGCCTCGGCATGGCCGCCTCGATGGGTGCGTTCCTGCTGATGGCGGGCGAACCCGGGATGCGCCTTGCGCTGCCCAACAGCGAAGTGATGATTCACCAGCCCAGCGGCGGCGCGAGCGGGCAGGCCACCGACGTGCAGCTGCACGCCCAGTGGCTGCTGCGCACCAAGGGCAAGATGAATAAGCTGATGAGCGAAATGACCCATCAGCCGCTGGAGCGCATCGAGCGCGACGTGGAACGCGATTACTTCATGACGGCCGAAGAGGCGCTCGCCTACGGCATCATCGACGAAATCTACCAGCCGCGCAAAAAGTAAGCCAGAGCGTTCTCCCTTCCCGAAAAGGGAGGGGAGAATTGCTTTTCGGCCAAGACGTGAAATCAATGTTTTCTGAGGTGCGAAATGCCGAGAGATAAGGACGAAACCCGGCAGCCGCGCGTGGCGCGCTGCTCCTTCTGCGATAAAACGCAGGATCAGGTTCGCCGCATCATTGCGGGCAACGGCGTGTATATCTGCGACGAGTGCGTCGCGCTGTGTCAGGAGATCATCGCGGATGATCTGGGCACGGCCCCGACGCAGGAGCCGCAGAACCTGCCCAAGCCCACCGAAATCAAGGCGGTGCTCGACGAGTACGTGATCGGTCAGGAAAAGGCCAAGCGCGCGCTGGCGGTCGCCGTCTACAACCATTACAAGAGGATCAACGCGCCGAAAAAGCGCGGCGACGTGGAGCTGCAAAAGAGCAACATCGTCATGGTCGGCCCGACCGGCTGCGGCAAGACGTTCCTCGCGCAGTCGCTGGCGAAGATCCTCAACGTTCCCTTTGCCATCGCGGACGCGACCAGCCTCACCGAGGCGGGCTACGTCGGCGAGGATGTGGAAAACATCCTGCTGCGCCTGATTCAGAACGCCGATTACGACATTCAGGCGGCGCAGCGCGGCATCATCTACATCGACGAGATCGACAAGATCGCGCGCAAGAGCGAGAACCCCTCGATCACGCGCGACGTTTCCGGCGAGGGCGTACAGCAGGCGCTGCTCAAGATCATCGAGGGCACCGTCGCCAGCGTGCCGCCGCAGGGCGGACGCAAGCACCCGCATCAGGAGTTTATCCAGATCGACACGACCAACATCCTCTTCATCTGCGGCGGCGCGTTTGACGGGATCGACAAAATCATCGAAAAGCGCGAGGGCGCGGGCTCCATCGGCTTCGGCGCGGACGTCAAGAGCAAGGAGACGCGCAACGTCGGTCAGGTGCTCAAGGATATCCGTCCGGAGGATCTGCTCAAGTTCGGCCTGATTCCGGAGTTTGTCGGCCGCCTGCCGATCATCGTGACGCTGGATAACCTTGACGAGGACGCGCTGGTGCGCATCCTGACCGAGCCGCGCAACGCACTGTGCCGTCAGTACGGCAAGCTGCTGGAGATGGACGGTGTGGAGCTGGAGTTCGAGCCGGACGCGCTCAAGGCGATTGCCGCGAAGGCGATTGCCCGCAAGAGCGGCGCTCGCGGCCTGCGCGCCATCATCGAGGATGCGCTGATGGGCACGATGTTCGATCTGCCGTCGCGCAGCGACGTGGCGAAGGTCGTCGTCACGCCGGAGGTCATTTCCGAGGGCAAAGAACCGACGCTCGTGCCCGGCGAACCCAAGCGCAAGCTGCCCACGGGCAAGACCCGCCGGGAAGGCGACAGCGCAGCGGCGAATAGAAGGCCGTCGGTTTCCTAATCCATAAATGTTTCCCCCATGTCCGTGTCGAAACGACGCCGGGCATGGGGGATTTTTTTAACGTATGGGAAAATGTGGAAGCAGAGCCTGTTTTGAAGCCCGTCCGCGAGGGCTTTTTTCCCGCCCCGACACATAAGCTCTTCTGAAAAGGGGGAGAGGCTATGCGGAAACGGATTGCAACCGCGAGGGGTGACCTGACGGGCGACGGCGCGCCGGAAAGCCTGGTTTTATCCGGCGAACAGAGCGCGGGATCGGCGTATTGGCAGAACATTGAGCTGGAAATCACGGATGGCCGAACGGGAAGAACCGCGCGCGTCCCTTTGGCGCACGACGGCGGCTATGATCCGCAGCTGGTGCTGGGCAGCATGACGGCGCGCGACCGGGTGGATGCGCTGATCGCGCTGGAAACGGGATCGAGCGGCGCGGTGGGGCTGTACAGCGTCGTCGCGTATCAAAACGGCGCGTATCAGACGGTGTTTGACAGCGAGCAATACGCCAAGAGGATGCGATACCGGGTGCAGTACCTCGATCAATACGTCGTTCGGGCGGAGAGCGAAAACACGGGCATGGCGTATTTCATTGATCTGGCGGGGAAGGACGGCGACTATCTCGCGCAGCTCTACGACGAAAACGGCGTGCTCAGGCAGCCGCAGACGGGCTTCGTCGATCCCGTGAGCCTGCTCTACCCGGCAGACGTGAACCGCGACGGGCTGCTGGAGCTGGTGGCGTGGCAGAAGATCAGCGGGTTATATCACGCGGACGCGCTGGGCGACTTCATCACGACGCTGGCGTGGAACGGGCGAGCCTTCGCGCCGACTACGCAGACGGTCGGCATTTTGGGGTATTCGAAATTTCCCGAAAAAAATTTCTGAAAGCCGGGAACTTTTTTGCCGCCTCATCCGTCTAAATGATATCGAACAAAGCGGTTCGACTTCAAAAAGACATTCAGGAGGACGACAATATGAAAAAGTGGATGATTCTCGCGGCGGCGATTCTGGTGGTTCTGGGAATTGGTTTTGCGGTGAAGGGCGCGAGCGACAAAAAGCAGGGCGCGACGCCGGAAGGAACAGCCGTGCCGGAGACGACGGCGAGCGCGCCGAATAAAGAGACGGAAACGGCGAACGCGCTGCGCGAAGAGACCGAAACGACGGAGACGGAGGACGGCGCGGAGGAAATTGACACGCTCTGCGGCCAAATTACGGAGATCAACGACGAATATCTGATTCTGGAAGGCACGCAGCAGGGCACGGTGCAGGTCAACATCTTCGACGACACGCTCTACAACGGTTCGCTCCAGCAGGGTGAGCTGGCCGTCGGCCAGTATGCCGAGGTGATCTACGACGGCAAGATGACGCGCTCCATCCCCGCGCAGATTGCGGCGCTGGCGATCAACGTCTATCCGCTGAAGGGCACGGTGGACGCGGTGGAGGAGGACGGCCGCGTACTCGTGACCCCGGCGGATGGCGGCGAGCAGGTGGTGCTCTCCCTGCCGGACGGCGTGACGATGGAAGCGGGCGAAACCGCGACCTTCTACACCAACGGCATGGCCACCATGTCCATCCCGGCGCAGATGAACGCCATCGGCGTGGTGAAGTAAGCGAAAATTAAGAAACCGGCGAGCTGTCCAAGAAGGCGGCTCGCCGGTTTTGCATATGGCGCTATTGCTTCCGAAGGTTGTTTTTTGGTATAATAAAAACAAAGAGAGGAGGGAAACGTTATGCCGACGATTTGCAGATTTCGGGGAATCAAGATTTCGATTAACTGGCGGGATCACATGCCGCCGCATTTCCATGCTTCTTACGGCGAAGATGAAGTCATCGTGTCTATCCTGGATATCGAAGTTTTGGAAGGAAGCATGCCCTCCAAGCAACTTAAAATGCTGTTGGGCTGGGCTGCGTTTCATCAGGATGAATTGATGGAAAATTGGGAATTGGCGCAGAAAAAACAGGAACTTTTCGAGATTGAGCCGCTGAAATGAGTTTTTCATTCTTCGTTGGGTGAATCCGGAGGTGAGATGAATGAAAAAGACGGTTGAAGAATATCTGGCGCGTGGTTTTTCGCGGCCTTATGCGGAATATTTTGCAAGCGGACGTAAGCGGATTACGGCGGTAAAGGCGAACGATGATTATACGCTGACCTTGACGTTTGACGACGGAGAAAAACGAAGGCTGGATATGCGCGCTGACCTAAGGGAAGGCGTTTTTCAGAAAATCGCTGACTTGAAGGATTTCAAGCGTGTGTATCTGAATGAAGACCACACCGTATGCTGGGATATCGACCCGAAGGTAGACAGCCGGGTGGTATGGAACAATCAAATTGATATTTGCCCGGATACATGTTATGTGGAGTCAGTGCCGATAATGACGGAAAACTGAATATAGAAGGAAAATAGGAACATTCAATCCGAGATGAAACACGGTACAGGATCAGACTGTAGACAAATACAAGCCACCTTCAAAAAGGCGGCTTGTATTTGTTTTAGATCGCGTCTTCCACGACCAGCGGGCTGATGGCGTTGTAGCCCTGCCCGCTTTGCAGCAGATAGACCGTGTAGGCGCGGCCGCGCGTCACTTGCAGATAGACCGACGCGGCGGTATCGGGAAGCGGATTCGCGCCGATGAACGCGGAATCCAGCGTTTCGATATCCGTGTAAGCGGGCGCGGGAAGCTGATTGGTTTCCGCAAAGAGAAATTCGTATGCGCCGGGAGCGATGCGCTTGAACGAGGTGATTTCCTTGAAGCGCACATCGGAATAGGCCGCGCGGCCATCCGGCAGGAGAACGTCGAGCGCGCCGCTGTTTCGGGCGAGGTTGCCGACGCGGAAATGCGCCGCCCGCGACGGGGCAAAGCAGCAGGTATCCGTGATGCGCAGCAGATCGAGCCCGCCGGGGCGATTGATGACGGCGACGGTGAAGCGGCCGCCGGATTCAAACGGAATGGTCTTCTGGATGTAGATATAGCCGTCCGTGCCGGTGACGGTCACGGTTTGGTAGCCCGCGGCTAGGCGCGTGTAGCCCGAGAGCGACGCGAAATTCAACAGGCCGGCCGCCCGACGGTTGCCCACATAGACGCGGAAGGCGGGATAGCCGTAGGCCGCGTTTAGAAAGCGAACGGCGGCGTATGTAATCGTGGGCAGGGGCTGGACGGGCAGCGGCTGGATGACGTTGCCGGGGGAAACGGGGCCGCCTTCGCCGGGGTTCGGCAGGGGCGCGACGGGAACGTGGCCGTCGTCGTCGGGATTGGGCCAGGGAATCACCGGAACCGGGCCATCGTCCTCCCCGGAGTAGACGGGGCCGCCTTCGCCGGGATTGGGCAGGGGCGCGACGGGCGCATCTAGAATGCTTCGATCTTGTTCCATATCTGCATGGCGGAGTTCGTCAAAAACTCCGCCGCCCTCCTTTCTCTCAGATACCATAGCCTATTCCAAAGAGGAGGGCGGTGTGAAGGGGGGTGACCTTTGAAAAAGAAGACGCTTGATTTAACGGAATGGATGTGATAAGATCAAAATAGAAGAGAGAACAATAATTGAAAAAAGCAAATGATGCATGAAAAGCGGGCGCGCAATGCGCGCCCCTACGGGTACGGCGCGACAATAGCGACTACTTTTTTCCGCAACGTTGTAGGGACGCGCATCGCGCGCCCGTTATGGAAATATGTGTAAAATTTCGGATTTTCTCATTTACTGGAGAGAATATGAGGGAAAGACGTATGGACTTACGAAGAACGATATTGTTTACTCCGGAAGAATTGGCGGAACTGGAGAACGCGCGGAAAATGCCGATTACATTTGACGAAGACTGCCCGGAAACAACGCCGGAACGGGCAATTAAATTCAAACGGGTGAACCCGCCGAGAAAAACGGCGGACGCACAATAAAGAAAACGGATTGCCGAAGTTTGCAGAAGCAGACGGGCAATCCGTTTTGATGTTTGAAGGTGCGCGTTTAATCCGCCAGCGTGCCCATCGGATCCCACGGTTCGAGGACGATCGGCTCCTGCGCGGCGAGGTCGGCGAGGCCGCCGAGGTATTCCCGCTCGACGGCGGCCTGGAAGACGTACTGATCGAACCAGCTATCCGAGCAGACATAGTAGCCCTTTTCGCCGTTCTTGTCGCCCCAACTGTTTTCAATCTTCCAGCGGGTCGGCTTTCCGGCTTCATCGAGGTTCACGCCGGTGAGCACCATGGCGTGATTCATGGCGGCGAGGCCGTAATCCAGCGCGTCGGCCTTGTCCATGGCCAGAGAGAGGCCGGTCAGCGCGGCGAAATCAAAGCTGCGGTCATCCCAAACGCCCAGCGTGCGCTCGCCGAAATGGCCGACGTCGCTGCCGAACCAGACGACCTTGCCCGCCTTGAGTTGGGCGATGATCGCGGCCTTGAGTTCGTCCATCGTCAGGTTGAGGTGGACGACGGGGCGGCCTTCGACGACGTTGCCCAGCAGGCGGATGGTGTAGGTCTTGTGATAGGGCTTATCGGCCGTCGGGGCGTTGATGACGCTGACGACCTGATCGAGCAGATCGCCGACGTAGCGCTCGGCGAAGGTCAGCGGAGTGAGGTTCTTTTCGATGTGATAGACCTGATCCTTATCGACAAACTCAAAATCGAAGGCCTTGGGCGGCTCGCCGTAGCAGCTGCAGAGGAAGCCGTAAATCGCATCCAGCGTCTTGTTTTTTTCGGCCTGAATGGCGTCCGCGTCGGCTTTGTCGGCAGCCATTCGGCGCAGGCCTGCCGCTGCGACCTTGAGCGCGCGATTGAGCTGCGCGTTCATCGAGCGGGTGTTGCTGCTCTGATATGTTTCGTCATAGACGTCCTTGGGCACCACGCCGTATTTGCGAACGATGTTGGCGAACATATCCCACTGGCCGCCGTCGTGCACGCCGGTGGAGAGAATGTGCATCACCGTGCGATCGGTCGTCGGCAGAGCGGCGGTTTCCAAAATGCTCTCAAGGAAGTAATTGCAGCGCTCGAATTTATCCCAAAAGGCGAGATAGCTCTGCGACAGCTCAAAATTTTCGAGGTTGCGCGCCTGAGCGATCCGCTCGCGCAGAACGTTGGTCGCCGCAAAGAGCCAGCAGCGGCCGCTGGATTTCTGGTTGGTGACCTCCAGCGTCGGCACCTCGACGGAAAACTTCTGACGCATGGCGTTCGCGCCCTTTGAAGAAAACGCGACGCTGCTCAATTCGCTTTTGGAAAGCGCGAGGGTGGCGAGATGGCGCTCGGCGCTGGCTTCATAATCCGCGCCGAAACGATTCAGCAGGGAATCGGTAACAGGCTTCATCGGTGAATCATCCTTTCCTATTGCATTACTGGGAATTGATGAAATCAGTGCCCAAAAAAGGCGCGAACGGTATTGGTAACTTGACAAGCGAGGGGAAAGAAGACTATAATAAAAATGATAAAGCCAGATGTTATCTGTGATGGGCTGAAGGTGGAAATCAAACGTATTTGATATGAAAGCCCGAGGCCAGACAAGCGGCAGTCTCGGGCTTTTGCCATTTAAGCGGGACGAAAAAATGCCGAAAGGGCGTTGAAGGGAATACGAAGCATGGAAAAAAGGAAAATTGCCGTTGCGGGCACTGGTTATGTGGGTTTGTCAATTGCCACGTTGCTTTCTCAGCACCATCAGGTGACCGCAGTTGACATTGTTCCGGAGAAGGTTGAGCTGATCAACAATCGCAAGTCTCCGATTCAGGATGACTATATCGAGAAGTACCTCGCAGAGAAAGAACTGAATTTGACTGCAACGCTGGATGCAAAGGCTGCGTACTCTGATGCGGACTTTGTTGTTATAGCGGCTCCTACGAACTACGACAGCCACACGCAGCGCTTCGATACGAGCGCGGTCGAGGCTGTGATCAAGCTGGTTATGGAGTACAACCCGGATGCCATCATGGTCATTAAGTCTACCATTCCGGTTGGCTACACTGCAAGCGCGCGTAAGAAGTTCGGCAGCAGGAACATCATCTTCAGCCCGGAGTTCCTGCGCGAATCCAAGGCTCTTTATGACAATCTTTATCCTTCTCGTATCATCGTCGGCACCGATTTAAGTGATGAGCGATTGGCAGAGGCCGCACACGAGTTTGCTGGTCTGCTACAGGAAGGTGCTATCAAGGAGAACATCGACACCCTGTTCATGGGCTTCACCGAGGCAGAGGCTGTTAAGTTGTTCGCCAATACATATCTGGCTCTGCGCGTTGCCTACTTCAATGAGCTGGACACCTATGCAGAGAGCAAGGGGCTGGATACGAAGCAGATCATCGAGGGCGTCTGCCTTGATCCTCGCATCGGCAGCCACTACAACAATCCGTCCTTCGGCTACGGCGGATATTGCCTGCCGAAAGACACCAAGCAGCTGTTGGCAAACTACGCCGACGTGCCGCAGAACATGATGTCGGCGATTGTGGAGAGCAACAGAACCCGAAAGGACTTTATCGCAGACCGTGTTCTGAAGCTGGCTGGTTACTACGGCTATGATGAGGATAATGAATACGATGAGAAGCAGGAAAAGTCTGTGACCATCGGCGTGTATCGCCTGACCATGAAGAGCAACAGCGATAATTTCCGCCAGAGCTCGATTCAGGGTGTTATGAAGCGCATCAAGGCAAAGGGTGCGACTGTGATTATCTATGAGCCAACACTGAAAGACGGAGAGACTTTCTTTGGATCGGTAGTGGTTAATGATCTGGCTAAGTTCAAGGAAATGAGCCATGCCATCATCGCAAATCGCTATGACAAGTGTCTGGATGATGTGAAGGCTAAAGTCTATACACGTGATATTTTCCAGAGAGATTAATGTGCAATTAAAAAGGAAACACAGAAGGGAAACGCAGGATAGCCAAAAAGAAGCTGCTGATTTGTGCACATTACTGTAAGGTAGGCAAGATGACTATGTGATCTCCATCTCCCAGCCACCTATTCTTGGCGGGGAGTGCGAAATAATACGCGGCTGTCATAATAGGGACAAGGGTAC
>ENA-UONX01002170-UONX01002170.1-human-gut-metagenome-genome-assembly--contig:-P74old-NODE-2170-length-14896-cov-16.641466_pt1 | contig 14896 bp, 9 predicted proteins | sample MGYA00242466_ERZ724013 | MGnify/ENA metagenome assembly ERZ724013 | reverse complement strand
GCCCTCGCAAGCGCCGCAGCCAACACATGCGTCAGAAACCTTGTGTGCCATAATCGTACTCTCCTTATCTCCCGTGCGGTCATTTATGAAGAAACCTGCCCTTGCACGGCGGGTGGCGGGCTCCCTCGGAAATCTTATCCTTGACACGATTCTAGCAAAGCAAAATCAAAAAGGCAAGACTAACCGTACCGCGCAAAATGCAAAACTCGTTTTTTTGTTGGGTTGCACAAAAGCACAGGCTAACTTCTGGAGGAAATTGAAGAGATTTTTTGGCGAAAATCACGAAATATGGTTAGTTTTAGCAGACTAACCTTGGTGAATTCCCACTATTTTTCTGGGAATTATCTACCCTTTTTGGGGCAGTTTCCGCAACCCGTGCTGCCATCGGCGTCGGCGGAAGCTACCACCGGGGCGGGGTTGCGCACGCCGGAATAATCGTCGTCCGGGTCCGGGCGGCGGGGGGCGCGCTTGCCGCCGCTGATGTACTCACACACGCCCACCTTGTAGTAGCGCGGGGTGAGGGCCTCGGTGCCGCAGCGCACCCGCAGGTAGCCGGAAACGGGGTTGACTTCCAGCACGGTGCCCAGGCCGTCCGGGGTGCGGACGGTGCTGCCCACCATGGGCATGATGCTGTTCAGGTACTCGTAGGCGCTCTCCTCGTAGGCAAGGCAGCACATCAGACGGCCGCAGGCACCGCTGATCTTGGTGGGGTTCAGCGAAAGGCCCTGCTCCTTGGCCATCTTGATGGAGACGGGCTGAAAGTCCTTGAGGAAGCGGGAGCAGCAGAACGGCTGGCCGCAGATGCCCAGGCCGCCGATCATCTTGCTCTCGTCGCGCACGCCGATCTGGCGCAGTTCAATGCGGGTGTGGAAGATGCCGGCCAGGTCCTTGACCAGCTCCCGGAAGTCCACACGGCCGTCCGCCGTGAAGTAGAACATGATCTTGGAGCGATCAAGGGTGTACTCGGCCTCCACCAGCTTCATTTCCAGGCCGTGGCGTGCAATGCACTCCTGGCAGGTGCGGTAGGCCCGTTTCTCGTCCTCGCGGTTCTGGCGCATCCGGCGCACATCCACGCTGTCGGCCATCCGGGTAATGGGCTTGAGGGCCTTGGGCACTGCCGTGTCGGCGATCTCCCGCACGCCCTGCACCACCTCGCCGCACTCAATGCCGCGGGCAGTTTCCACAATGACGTAATCCCCGGCTTTGATGTCAGCATCGGCGGGGTCAAAATAATAGCTTTTGCCGTTGTCCTTAAAACGGACAGAGATGACTTTTTTCATAGCATTCCTCTTTGGGGTGGTTGTTGTTCTCGTTGTATCTGAGTCGGGCTCCAAATGAGCCTGATATTCCATTCTGATGTTAGTATACCATAATCAAAACCACATTTCCACGAAAAAAATAAAATCGCCGCGTCCGGGCACCGTGTTCGGGCCCCTAAAAATTTGGCGGCGGGTGCAATGATCAGCCCGGCTCGTTCGTATACAACCTGATTTCGACATGAAAATTCTGGAAACAGGTCAAAAAATTGAGGAATCAAGCGGAGAATTCCCCGGTTGCGGAAAAGTATCTTAAGTTTTATAAAAGATTCACCAAGGGACTATTGCAACCCCCTCCCCCTCGTGTATAATAAGGGTATTAAAGGAAATTTAAGCCCCGCTGCTTGGGGGCCTAAGAGAAACGGTAGGAAGAAATGGAAAAATTCAGTGTCAAAAAACCGTTTACGGTGCTGGTTGGTGTTGTCATGGTCCTGCTGCTGGGGTTCGTGGCCCTCAGCCACATGCAGACCAACCTGCTGCCGGACATCAGCACGCCGTACCTGATGGTGGTCACGGTTTACCCCGGTGCCAGCCCGGAGCGTGTGGAGAGCGAAGTCTCCGACGTGATGGAAAACGCCCTGGGTACCGTGGCGGGTGTGGACACCATCACCGCCACCTCGGCGGAAAACTACAGCCTGCTGCTGATGAAGTTCTCCGAGGGCACCGATATGAACAGCACCATGGTCAAGGTGTCCAACAAGGTGGACCAGACGGTGTCCAGCCTGCCAAGCAGCTGCCTGACCCCCTCTATCATTGAATACAGCATGAACATGAATGCCTTTATGACGGTTGCCATCAGCCGCGAGGGCAGTGATGTCTACGACCTCTCCGATTTCGTCAGCGGCACGCTGGTGCCCTATGTGGAGCGCAGGGGCGGCGTGTCCAGCATCTCGGCCAACGGCCTCATCGAGAAGATGGTGCAGGTGCAGCTGAGCCAGTCCAAGATCGACGTCATCAACGAGAAGCTGCTGGAGACCATCGACGTCCAGCTGGCGGCGGCCCATGAGCAGCTGGAAGCCGCCCAGGCCCAGATCGAAGCCGGCCGCAAGGAGTACGAAAAACAGCTGAAAAACTACGGAGACATGGTCTCCGATACCGTGATGGCTCAGATGGGCACCGAGGTGGGTGCCGCCGTGACCACCGTCCGGGATAAGGCGCAGGCCCTGCTGGACAGTGTGAACCAGCTGATCGCCGTGGTCAACGAGCCGGAGATCCAGCAGGCTTTGATCGAGGTGCGCGATGGTCTGCAGCATGTGGTGGACCAGTTCAACGAGACGGGAATGCGGGACATTGACTCCCTCATTTCCATCATCGGCGAGCTGCGCGATATCACCGATAAGCTCACCGTTGCCCTGCAGCAGCTGCAGAACCGCCTGAACCTGGAAACGGGTGCCGACGGCAGCACCGCCGGAGATCTGGCGGGCGACCTGGAAGTGCAGCAGAGCATGAGCACCATCTATAAAACGCTGGAAGATACCATCAAGGCCATGGACAATGTGCCCGAGCTGATGAACACGTTCTCCCAGGCGCTGGGCAGCTATTCCAGCCAGCAGCTCTCCGCGTACATGAAGTTTACCGAAGCCCGTGAGATGCTGAACAACTACCAGACCCAGTACGACGAGGCCAACGCCCAGTATGAGGCGGCCAAGGAGAAAGCCCTCGCCAGCGCCGATGTGGCCAAGCAGCTGGATATCGACACGCTGGCCAACCTCATCTACGCCCAGAACTTCGCCATGCCCGCCGGCTATGTCAAGGACTCCAGCGGAAAATCCTGGCTGCTGAAAGTTGGCGAGGAGTACGACAGCGTGGCCGATATCGAGGGCGCGCTGCTGCTCCATGTGGATGGCTTTGGCGACGTCCGCCTCTCCGATGTGGCGGATGTGGAAGTCATTGATAACGCCGAGGCCAGCTATACCCGTCTGAATGGCGAGCGGGCCGCCGTGCTCAAAATTTTCAAGAGCTCCACGGCCAGCGCCAGCACGGTTTCGGATAACTGTCTGGAAGCGTTCAAGGAGCTGGAAGCCCAGTATGACGGACTGAAAGTGGTCGTTCTGTCCAACCAGGGCAACTACATCACGGTCATCGTCAAGAGCATCCTCACCAGCATGATCGTGGGTGCCGCTCTGGCCATCATCGTGCTGGCCATCTTCCTGAAAGATATCAAGCCCACCCTCGTGGTCGGCATCAGCATCCCGCTGTCCGTTCTGTTCGCCATCGTGCTGATGTACTTCACCGGGCTGGACCTCAACGTCATGACACTGGCGGGCCTCTCCCTCGGCATTGGTATGCTGGTGGATAACTCGGTCGTCGTCATTGAGAACATCTACCGTCTGCGGGGCCGGGGCGTCCCTGCACCCCGCGCGGCCGTGCAGGGCGCAAAGCAGGTGGGCATGTCCATTGTGGCCTCTACCCTCACCTCAGTCTGCGTCTTCGTACCTGTTATCTTCACCTCCGAGACGGTGCGCAACCTGATGCAGCCCATGTCTCTCTGCATCGGCTACTGCCTCATGGCCTCCCTCATCGTGGCCATTACCGTTGTCCCGGCGGCGTCCTCCACCGTGCTGAAAAAGGCCGAGCCCAAGAAGCTGGCCTGGTTTGAGAAAGTGCAGGACAAGTACGGCAAGAGCCTGGAGTGGTGCTTCCAGCACCGCGCCATCCCGCTGGGGGCTGCCATCGTTCTGCTGGCTTTCTGCGGCTGGCGGGTCTTCTCCATGGGCATCACCCTGCTGCCGGAGATCACCAGCAACGAGGCCATTGTGGAGATCTCGACCACGGCGGATATGAGCAAAGAGGATTCTTACGATGTGGCCGGGCAGGTGGTGGAAGCCCTGATGGCGGTGGACCATGTGGAAGAGGTGGGCATCACCACCGATACCAGCGTGGCCGGCATCGACGTTGGCCAGCTGGGCCTTCCCAAGGCCATTACCGACCTACTGAACGCGGCCAACAGCTACGGCAGCTATAAGATCAATGTCAAACTGGATGAGAGCCTCTCCTCCACCCAGATCGAAACCGCCCGTCAGGCGCTGGAAGACGCCCTGGGCAGCGTGGAAAACTGCACCGGCACCGTGGAGATCAGCGGAATGCAGGAGCTCACCAGCATGATGGCCAACGGCCTCAGCGTCAAGGTCTACGGCCCCGACACGGCCACCATCACCCAGCTGGCCGATAAGGTCGTGGAGATGGTCAACAACACCGAGGGCTTTACCAACGCCACCACCGGCCTGGGCAACGGCGACGCCACCATTGAGCTGCAGATCGACCGTGATAAGGTCCGTGCCTATGGCCTGACCGTCGCGCAGGTGTATCAGCAGATCGCGGCGGACCTGACCACCACCACCACCGCCAAGACCCCCGTTGTGGTGGACGGCACTTCCATGACGGTCCAGATCACCGATAACCTGGACCCCGTCACCAAGGAAAACATGATGGGTATTTCCTTTGAGACCACCACCATGTCCGCGGATGGCACCACCACCACGGGCACCTGTCAGCTCAGCGATATTGCAACCTGGACCGTGGGCACGGCCCCCGACTCCCTGACCAGCGAGAACCAGACCCAGTTCGTCACCGTCACGGCGGACACTCTGCCCGGCTACAATACCACCGTGCAGGCCCGTCAGGTCAAGAAGACGCTGGACGCCTACACCCTGACCGATGAGATGCCGGAGGGCTGCTCCTTTGACGTGGGCGGCGAGTCCGGCAACGTCAACAAGATGACCAATGAGATGGTGCAGTGGCTGGCACTGGCCCTGCCGTTCGTCTATCTGGTCATGGTGGCACAGTTCCAGAGCCTGCTGTCCCCGTTCATCGTGCTGTTTACCATCCCGCTGGCCTTTACCGGCGGCCTGCTGGGAATGCTGCTCACGGGCCAGCAGCTGACCATGATCTCCCTGATGGGCTTCATCGTCCTGATGGGTACCGTCGTCAACAACGGCATTGTCTTCGTGGACTACGCCAACCAGCTGCGTCTGGGCGGTCTGGAGCGCCGTGCGGCCCTTGTCGCCACCGGCAAGACCCGTATGCGTCCTATCCTCATGACCACCCTGACCACCGTTCTGGCCATGCTGCAGATGGTGTTCAGCAACGATATGGCGAGCCAGCTCATGAGCGGCATGGCCATCGTCATCATCTGCGGCCTGAGCTATGCCACCCTGATGACCCTGTACATCGTCCCCATCCTCTACGACATCCTCTTCAAGAAGCCGCCGCTGGTGGTCGATGTAGGTGACGACGGAATGGACGACATCCCCGATGATGCCGCCGAGTATATCGCGCAGTCGAACGCCGCCGAGGCTCAGCCGGAAGCATAATTTTATACAGATTCAAAAGGGAGCTGTTGCATTTTGCAGCAGCTCCCTTTTCTGTTTCGCAATATATCCAAAAAATCTCTCGAAATTTTGGAAGATAAATCTAAAAGCATTCTCACACAAGTCTGGAAAACTGTGCTATAATCATAATTATGGACGAGGCCGGGGCTGCGCTGCCCTGACCGAAAATAATGAAGAAGGAGGCGAGCCTTATGGCACAGTTCCGCTCCAAGCCCTTTGGTGTGACCAAAAACGGCGATAAGGTGGATGAATACATCATCTCCAATCCCGGTGGACTTGAGATCAGCGTGCTGAACTATGGCTGTGTGATCAAAAATCTCTTCGTCCCTACAAAAACGGGTCCGGTGGATGTGGTCGTCGGACACGACACCCTCGCCGACTATGAGGCGGATTTCAACTCATCCGGCAGCACCTGCTGCGGTGCGTTCGTGGGCCGGTACGCCAACCGCATTGAAAATGCGGAATTTTCTCTCAGCGGGAAGACCTACAAGCTGGAAGCCAACAATGGCAAAAATCACCTGCACGGCACCTTCCCCCGCAAAATTTACGATGTGAAGATGTTCGGCGACACCCTTTTGATGGAGACCGAAAGCCCGGCGGGCGAAGACGGTTTCCCCGGAAATCTGAAGGTCAGTGTGCGGTATATCCTCACGCCAGACAACACCCTGCGGATGGACTACCATGTGTCCACTGACGAGGACACCATCATCAACCTGACCAACCACACCTACTTCAACCTCGACGGCGGCGGCAATGTGCTGGGCCAGAAGCTCCGCATTTACGCTTCCAACTACCTCGAGGGCAACAACGAGACCTGCCCCACGGGTAAGATCCTGCCTGTGGACGGTACGCCGATGGACTTCCGCACCGGAAAGCCTCTGGGACGCGACCTCGACACCGGCTTCTACCAGACCACCATGGCGGGCGGCGGCTTCGACCACTGCTATGTCCTCGACCGGCCCCGGGGTGCCAGCCAGAGCCTCTGCGCCTGGGCGTCCAGCGACAAGACCGGCATCAGCATGAAGATGTACACCACCCAGCCGGGCATCCAGCTCTACACCGGCAACTTCCTGCAGGACTGCCCCGCCCCCGGCAAGGGCGGCAAGCCCATGCAGAAGTACGGCGGCTTTGCACTGGAGACCCAGCACTACCCCTGCAGCCCCTCCCACCCGGAGTTCCCCTCCACGGTGCTGCGGGCCGGCAAGGTGTTCCGCGCCACTACCACCCTGCGCTTCTTCACCGGCAAACAGTGCGGGAAACTGTAACGACCCAGAACGGACGGCCGTCCGTTTTCTTTCTCCCATTTGCACAAAGAGGGCCATCCATCCATTTGCGGTAGACAAAAAATGCTTTGAAATCAGAAATTGCAAAATTGAAGATGCAACAAAATTGCATGTAAATAAAAACCGCGTCCCTTGATTCTGCGCAGAGAACGTTGTATTCTTTAAACAGGCCGGGACGCGCCCGGCCGCAGCTGAACAAGTGATAAGTGAGAGAGGTACTGGACTATGGCAATTTTGGTTTCCGGCGGTGCCGGCTATATCGGCAGCCACACCTGCATCGAACTTCTGAATGCCGGCTATGACGTGGTCGTGGCAGATAACTATTATAACGCTTCCCCCGTGGTGCTGGACCGCGTGAAGCAGATCACCGGCAAGGACTTCCGCTTCTACAATGCGGACATGACCAAGCACGAGGACGTGGAGAAGATCTTCACCGAGTGCCCGGACATCACCGCCGTCATCCAGTTTGCCGCTTACAAGGCGGTGGGCGAGAGCGTGTCCAAGCCCATCGAATACTACTATAATAACCTCAACTGCACTCTGGTCATCCTGGACGTGATGCGCCGCCACAACTGCAAGAACTTCGTGTTCAGCTCCTCGGCCACCGTCTACGGCGACCCCGCCAGCGTGCCCATCACCGAGGACTTCCCCGTGGGTGCCACCACCAACCCCTACGGCACCACGAAGGCCATGACCGAGCGCATCCTGACCGATGTCTGCAAGGCGGACCCCACCCTGAACGTGGCCCTGCTCCGCTACTTCAACCCCATCGGTGCCCACAAGTCCGGCCTCATTGGTGAGGACCCCAACGGGATCCCCAACAATCTGATGCCCTACATTGCAAAAGTCGCTGTGGGCAAGCTGGAAAAAGTGCACGTCTTCGGCAACGATTACCCCACCCCGGACGGCACCGGCGTCCGCGATTACATCCACGTGGTGGATCTGGCCCGCGGCCATGTCTGCGCTATCCGCAAGCTGGAGACCAATTGCGGCCTCTTCATCTGCAACCTGGGCACCGGCAAGGGCTACAGCGTGCTGGATGTCATCCATGCCTTTGAGAAAGCCTGCGGCAAAAAGCTCCCCTACGTCATCGAGGCCCGCCGCCCCGGCGATATCGCCGAGTGCTACGCCGATCCCTCCAAGGCCAAGCGTGAGCTGGGCTGGGTGGCTGAGTACGGCATCGAGGAGATGTGCGCCGACAGCTGGAACTGGCAGAAGAAGAACCCCGACGGCTACCACACTGCAAAATAAAAGGATTTTCCACTGCGATTGTCCATAACGTTGAAAACACCCCTGTCTGCCGCGGCAGACAGGGGTGTTTTTGCATCGCGGAGGTCATTTCACGATAGGACATTTTATGAAATGCGGTCCGCGACGAAATTTGTCGTTGGCATCCCTTGACAAAGGATCAAAGTTAGCCTATAGTACCATTGTTAATACAGACTAACAAATGGTCGAAGAAAGGCGGACAACCATGACACTGAAAGAACTGAACATCGGCGAAAGCGCTGTCATTGAGACGGTTGGCGGACAGGGTGCCCTCCGCCAGCATTTTCTGGATATGGGCCTGATCCCTGGGGAAAAGGTCACCCTTGTCAAGTTTGCACCCATGGGGGACCCGATGGAGTTGCAGATCCACGGCTACGCCCTGACCCTCCGGTTGGATGACGCGGCCCAGATCAACGTTTCCCCGGCAAAAACCGTCCGGGTGGTGCCCGCTGCCTGCCCGGAACAGAAAGTGGTAGAGCACCCCGGCCTGGGCGAGGGCGGCCGCTACCACACCAAAAAGGGAGAGAATCCGCTGCCGGACGGCACGACCCTCACCTTTGCACTGGCGGGCAACCAGAACTGCGGAAAGACCACCCTGTTCAACCAGCTTACCGGCTCCAACCAGCATGTAGGCAATTTCCCGGGCGTGACTGTGGACCGCAAGAGCGGTGCGATTAAGGGCCACCCGGAGACCGAAGTGACCGATCTGCCCGGCATTTACTCCATGTCGCCCTATTCCAGCGAGGAAATCGTCACCCGGCAGTTCCTCATCAATGAGAAACCCACCGGCATCATCAACATCGTGGATGCCACCAACATTGAACGGAACCTGTACTTAACGATGCAGCTCATGGAGCTGGATACCCCCATGGTGCTGGCGCTGAATATGATGGATGAGGTGCGCGGAAATGGCGGTACCATCCGCATCAACCAGATGGAGGCCATGCTGGGCATCCCGGTGGTGCCCATCTCCGCGGCCAAGAACGAGGGTGTGGATGAGCTGGTAGACCATGCCATCCATGTGGCAAAGTATCAGGAACGCCCAGGCCGGCTGGATTTCTGTGGCGAGGACGACCACGGCGGTGCGGTCCACCGCTGCATCCATGGCATCATCCATCTCATTGAGGACCACGCCAAGACAGCTGGCATCCCGGTGCGTTTTGCCGCCACGAAGCTGGTGGAGGGCGACCACCGCATTGAGGAAGCCCTGCAGCTGGATCAGAACGAAAAAGAAATGATCGAGCACATCATCCTCCAGATGGAGCAGGAGCGCGGGCTGGACCGGGCCGCTGCCATTGCGGATATGCGGTTCCACTTTATCCACCAGCTGGTGGCTCAGACCGTTGTCAAGCCCCATCAGAGCAAGGAGCAGCTCCGCAGCAACCGCATTGACCGGATCCTCACCGGCAAATATACGGCCATCCCGGCCTTTGTGGGCATCATGGCGCTGGTGTTCTATCTGACGTTCGGCGTCATCGGTTCAGGCCTGCAGGACCTGCTGGCAGCGGGAATTGACCGGCTGACCACCTTGACGGATAACGCCCTTACGGTCTGGGAAGTCAACCCGGCGGTGCACTCACTGGTCATCGACGGCATCTTTACAGGCGTGGGCAGCGTGCTGAGCTTTCTGCCCATCATTGTGACCCTGTTCTTCTTCCTCTCCCTGCTGGAAGATACCGGCTACATGGCCCGTGTGGCGTTCGTCATGGACAAACTGCTCCGCCGCATCGGTCTTTCGGGCCGCAGCATCGTGCCCATGCTCATCGGCTTTGGCTGTACAGTGCCCGGCGTGATGGCCAGCCGCACCCTCCCCTCGGAGCGTGACCGAAAAATGACCATCCTGCTCACTCCGTTTATGAGCTGCTCGGCCAAGCTGCCCATTTACAGCCTGTTTGCAGCGGCATTTTTCCCGCGTCAGGCCGCGTTGGTCATGGTGGGATTGTATTTCCTTGGCATCCTCGTGGGCGTAGGAATGGCCATTCTCCTCAAGGGAACGGTCTTCAAGGGCGAGGCCGTGCCCTTTGTGATGGAGCTGCCCAACTATCGCCTGCCGGGCCTGAAAAACGTGGCCCAGCTGCTCTGGGAAAAGGCCCGGGATTTCCTCGAGCGGGCGTTTACGGTTATCTTTATGGCCACCATCGTCATCTGGTTCCTGCAGAACTTTGACCTCCGGCTCCGCCTGACGTCTGACCCGCAGACCAGCATTCTGGCCCTGCTGGCGGGCGGGATCGCACCGCTGTTCGCGCCGCTGGGCTTTGGCGACTGGCGTGTCTCCACGGCCCTCATCACCGGCTTTATGGCCAAGGAGAGCGTTGTTTCCACCCTGACCATCCTGTTCGGCTCCTCGGCAGCCTTTGCAGCTGCCCTTACCCCGGCCCAGGCGGCCCCTCTGCTGGTCTTCTGCCTGCTGTATACCCCCTGCATTGCTGCAGTGGCCTCTGTCAAGCGTGAGCTTGGCGGCAAGTGGGCGGCCATCATGGTGGTAAACCAGTGCGTCACCGCGTGGCTTTGCGCGCTGGTAATGCGGCTGATCCTGCTGGCGATTTAACGGCAAAATAGGAAAAAGGCTCTGTCGGGTTCCGGCAGAGCTTTTTTCATCCTTGACAGAGAAAACGGCCTGTGCTATAATCGCTTCAAATTTGAACAATCTAAAATTGAAAGAAGTGAAGCTGCATGAACCCCAGCCTGGAATTCTCACAGAAGTTTGTGGTGGGCTACAACGCTGCCTGCAAGCCCCTGTGTCAAGAGCTCAAGCTGCCGCAGACGGCGCTGGATATCCTGTTGTTCCTCGTCAATAACCCCGAATACAAGACGGCCAGCGACATCGTGGAGGTGCGAAAGCTAAAAGCGAACCTTGTCTCGGTCAATGTGGACCGCCTCGTGCAGGAGGGCTACCTCCGGCGGGAGGCCGCAGCAGGTGACCGCCGCAAGACCCTGCTCATCGGGACGGAAAAGGCCCGCTCCGTGGTAGAGCGGGGCCGGGAGGTGCAGAACCGTTTTCTGGAGCGGCTGCTGGACCACACGGACGAAGCCCAGCGGGCGGCGTTTTTTGCCACGCTGGAGACCATGAGCAAAAATCTGGATGCCATCATTGAGGGGGAAGATTAAGATGCATATTTTATATGTTCTTCTGGTCACATTTTTTGCCGGCATGGGTGCCGGCCTTGGCACCGGCTTTGCCGGGATGAGTGCGGCGGCGGTCATCAGCCCCATGCTCATCACGTTTCTGGGCATGGACCCCTACATGGCCGTGGGCATTGCCCTTTCGTCGGACGTGCTGGCCAGTGCGGTGTCCGCTTACACCTACCACAAGAATAAGAATCTGGACGTGAAAAACGGCCTCATCATGATGGCCAGCGTGCTGGCATTCACGGTGGTGGGCAGCTGGCTGGCAAGCCTTGTCCCCTCTCGGACGATGGGCGGCTTCTCGGTGTTTATGACGTTCCTGCTGGGCATCAAGTTCATTGTCAAGCCGGTCATGACCACCAAAGAGGCCATGCAGGGGATCTCCGCGAAAAAGCGTGCGATCCAGTCCATCGTCTGCGGTGTCATCATCGGCCTGATCTGCGGCTTTGTGGGGGCCGGCGGCGGCATGATGATGCTCCTCATCCTCACCAGCGTGCTGGGCTATGAGCTCAAGACCGCCGTGGGCACCAGCGTCTTCATCATGACGTTCACGGCCCTGACGGGTGCTGTCTCCCACTTTGCCATCGGCGGGGCTCCGGAGTGGCCCGTGTTTGCCCTCTGCGTCCTCTTTACCCTGCTCTGGGCCCGTATTGCGGCGGTCTTTGCCAATAAGGCGGACGCCAAGACCCTCAACCGCGCGACCGGTATCGTGCTGGTGGTGCTGGGCATCGTGGTCATGGGCTTCAACCTGCTGACAAAGTAAAATAACAAAAACCAACAGGGGCCTGTGCGTGGGAATTGCTTCCCGGCACAGGCTCCTGTTGGTTTTACAGAGGAGTGTTTGTCGTTTAAAGGTGCCTCACTGCACGAATTCCAGGTTCACGTTGCCGTTGCTGGCATTGGCCGTAAAGCTCTGGGCGGCGCCAAGATTCTGCTGGACAGGGGCGCTGCTGCGGATGGCGAAGCTATCGTCGTTGGCGTCGGTAAGGGTCACGCGACCACTGCCTGCGGTCAGGTTCAGGCCATACTCCGCGCCGCGGCCCGTCACAGTGCCCACCACGCTGGCGTTGGTGGCGGTGCAGTAGAAATAGGGCGACGCAGTGTGGTCCAGCTTGACGTCACCGTTCTGGGCCTGTGCGGTAATGCTCAAAGCTGAGGTGTTGGCCAGACTGATGCGGCCGTTCCGGGTGGAAGCGGCAAAGGTCTGGGTGAGCAGGTTGTTTACCTCCACTTTGCCGTTGTTGGCCGTGGCGTTCAGGTTATCCAGGCTGCCGCCGGTAATGGAAATGTTGCCGTTGGTGGTGGTCAGGGTATTGGACTGAGACGTCATATCCTGGATGGTGATATTGCCGTTGCTGGTATCCACCGTGAGGCCTGCAAACGCCCTGCGGGGCAGCTTGACGGTCATGGTGCAGATGCACTTGCTGTTGTTCACGCTCATGGAAGCGTCGCCCTTGAGGCCCTGAATGTTCAGGCTCGGGCCCGCAATGGTAAAGCTGTACAGCTCTCCGCCCGTGCCAAAGGCATCGTTGTAGGAGCTGTTGTAGCTGTACTCCACCACCACATGGTCCACATCATCGGCTTTTACCGTCACATCGGCGTATTTGTCGCTGACGGATAGGCTGCTGATGGCCTCTGCCGTTTCATAGGTTTTGGTAATGAGCCCCGCTCCCGCGCTGTTTTCCTGCGGAGAGGGGGTAAAACCACAGAGCAGAGCCACCGCTGCCGCCGCAGACAACAGTGTGCAGAATAGTTTTTTCATGGTTCAAAACCTCCAATCTGAGACTTGGACAGGCGTGCCCAAATTTTATTACAGATTCTACTATAAAAATAACGCAAAATAAAGAAAAAGTCAAGAAATACAACAAAAAAGCCCGTGCAGGGCACGGGCTCGGAAAACTGCTTATTTCTCCTCGATGGTGGAGTGCTCGATCACCCAGTCAGCAGCGCGGCGGATGGCCTCGTTGCGGCGAATGCTCTCCACGTTGGACTTGGCCATGATCTCTTCCAGAGGCTTCTTGAGCTTGTCGGCACGCTCCTGCATCTTGGCGGTCATCTCCTCATCGGTGGGGACGAGGTTCTCCTGCTGTGCCACCTGCAGCAGAGCCATCCGGGCGCGGGTGTTGTTCTCCGCAGCCTTGTGAACGTTTGCGGTAAAGGTCTCGCGGGTCTGGTGCACCTGGGACAGGTAGTGGTCCAGGCTGACGCGCTGCATCTGGAGCTGCTGCTGGATGTTCTCCATCTCGCGCTGGTAGGTGCTCTCCACCAGGACGCTGGGGATCTCGCCCTCCGCGGCGTTGGCCAGCTGGGTCAGGACCTGATCCTTGGCGCGGTTCAGGGCGCTGGCGTGCTTGCCATCGTGGATCTGCTGGCGGATCTGCTCACGGAACTCTTCCATGGTGTCCACCTTGCCCGCTTTCTTGGCAAAATCGCTGTTCAGGGCGGGCAGCTGGCGGACACAGACGTCGATCAGCTTGATCTTGAAAACGGCGGGCTTGCCGGCCAGGTCTTTCACATGGTAGCGGGTGGGGAACGTGACAAAGATGTCGAACTCCTCGCCGCCCTTGTGGCCCAGGATGCCCTCCTCAAATCCGGGGATCATCCGGCTGCTGCCCAGCTGCAGGGTCTGGTTCTTGGCGGAGCCGCCCTTGAACGGCTGGCCGTCCATCTGGCCCTCATAGTCAATGTGGACGATATTGCCCTTGACGGCCGGGCCCTTGTGGGGCACCAGCTCGGCAGAGGCCTGACGGCGGTGCTCCAGCACATTGTCGATCTCTTTGTCCGTGACAGCCGGGGTGACGCACTCGACCTTGAAGCCGGAGGTCTGGGCCAGCTTCAGCTCAGGCTGCAGGGCGGTGGTGGCGGTGGCCACAAAGCCCTCGTCTTTCTTCACGCTGACCAGATCATAGGTGGGCTCGTCCACGGCGCGGAAGCCGTGCTCTTTCATGGCGGCGTCATACAGAGCCGGCACATCCTTGTCCATCAGGTCGTTGATGGCATCATACCAGAACGTGTGCTCTCCGCGGTCCGCCTCGATCTGAGCGCGGTCCGCCTCACCCTTTGCAAAGCCCTTGATGGTGTAAGAGGCGCGGGTGCGCTCGTACACGGCGTTGGATGCGGCCTCCAGTTCCTCAGCAGAAGCGCTGAACGTCATTTTGCAGACACTCTTTTCGGGAGTTTCCACGCTTACCAGTTTCATAGGTTCTACCCTCCGTGCTGCCCCAAAAGGAGCGTTTTCAAACATTAGTAAAGTTATTATAGCACAAGTAGGGCAAAAGCGGTATAATAAAAAGAAGAAAAAGTGCTGCAAACGGCATTTTGCCGGTAGTCCTGCTCCCGCTGGCCCTACGGGCGTGAAAATCGCCCGGCGCCTCGCCGGGGAGCCGTGATCAAGGCGGTGTACCGGTACACCTGAAATGGGAACGACGAAAAGACGCTTTTTTTCTAAAAAATCAAAAAAATTTCAAAAAATTGTTGACAAACCCCTTTGCGAGTGATAGAATACATCTTGTTCCGGACGGAACGTATGCGTTGGTAGCTCAGCTGGATAGAGTGACTGACTACGAATCAG
>ENA-UONX01002161-UONX01002161.1-human-gut-metagenome-genome-assembly--contig:-P74old-NODE-2161-length-14958-cov-4.386164_pt1 | contig 14958 bp, 11 predicted proteins | sample MGYA00242466_ERZ724013 | MGnify/ENA metagenome assembly ERZ724013 | reverse complement strand
AATACGCAAGCGACATGAGAAAAAGAATACTGGTTACCGGCGGGGCCGGCTTCATCGGCAGTCACCTGTGCGAGCGCCTGCTCGCCGACGGGAACGAGGTGATCGCGCTGGACAACTATTACTCGGGCGACAAGCGCAACGTGGAGCATCTGACGGCCAATCCGCTGTTCCGACTCGTGCGTCACGACGTCACGTTTCCGTATTTCGAGGAGGTGGACCAGATTTACAATCTGGCCTGCCCGTCGGCGCCGGCCGACTACATGCACGATCCGGTGATGACGCTCAAGACGTCGCTGATCGGGGCGGTCAACATGCTCGAAGTGGCCCGACGCATGGGGGCGCGCATTTTGCAGGCCTCGTCGGGAAAAGTCTACGGCAAGGCGCAAGTGCCGTCGATTCCCGAACAGTATCGCGGAAACGTCAGCCCGGTCGGCGAGCGAAGCGCCTACGAGGAGGGAAAGCGGGCCGCCGAGTCGATTTTTACCGCCTATCATCATCAGTACGGGGTCGATATCCGTATCCCGAGACTGTTCAATGTCTACGGACCGCGCATGCCGCTCGGGAACGGACGCGTGATCTCCGCTTTCATCAAGAGCGCGCTTTCGGGAGAGAGCATATCGATCCGGGGCAACGGGATGCAGACCCGCTGTTTTCTCTATATCGACGACGCGGTCGAGGCGCTCGTGCGGATGATGAATTCGACCGGCAAGCTGTCCGAACCGGTCAATATCGGAGGCGTGGACCCGGTTCGGATCGATGCCTTGGCCGAGGACGTGGTTCATTTGACGGGAAGTCCGTCGAGAATCGTGCTGCTGAACCTGCCTACGGACAGTTCGCAGAACACGGTGCCCGACATCGAACTGGCTCGTCGCAAGCTCGACTGGGAACCTCGGATCCCGATCGAGGAAGGGCTCACGCGCACGCTCCGCTATTTCGAGGAGCGGATGCGCATGGAGAACCGCGCCTATCCGTTCATGAGCTGGGTCGAGATTATGTAAAGCGCGAATCCGACCGGCTCGGCTCGGACGGCGGTCGCGGTACGATCGTCTGCCGGCGTGCTCGGCCGAGGCGGGATTTTTCTCAGGAAGGCTGTCTGTGCGGAGTTTGCGGTTCGCATGAGGCGTGCGTCTGCATGCGGCCGGATGACACGCGCGAAAATTCCGGATTCCGTATCGTCAATGGCTTGCGCTTCGGACGATGCGAGCCGTGCGGCGCGTTTTCTGGACCAGAAAGACCCCTTCCGCTTCGGCATATCTGTCGTAGGTTATCTGATCGTAGCCCCGAATCGTCAGCAATTCCATGTCGCGGTTGTACACGACGCGGAATTCGGTTTGGAGCGCATTGACGACTCGCTCCAAATAGCGCGAATCGTCGACGCACAGGCTCAGATTGACGGCCGAGCTCTGGATCAGGTTGATTTTCTGTCGGTATTGGCCGAATACCGAAAAAATATCGGCGAGCCGTTCCTCCAGCACGAACGAAAAATCCTTGGGGCGGATCGAAATCAGGACCTGACGGCCTTTGAGAATGCGGACGGGCACGCCCGGCGGGACCGGGGGCGACGCGCAGATCACGCTGCCCGGCTTCGTCGGATCGCCGAACGGACGGACGTAGAGCGGAATATTCTTGTTCTGGAGCGGCTTGATCGTTTTCGGGTGGATCACCTGTGCCCCGGCGTAGGCCAGCTCGATCGCGTCGAGATACGACAGTTCGGAAATCAGCATCGTGTCCGCGAACAACCGGGGGTCGGCACTCAGGATGCCGTCGACGTCCTTCCAGATCGTTACGCTCCCGGCATCGAGCAGATAGCCGGCCATGGCGGCCGAGTAGTCCGATCCTTCGCGGCCGAGCGTTGTCGGGCGGCCCGCCGGCGTCGCGCCGATGAATCCCTGTCCGACCAGCACGCGTTCGGGGGCTGCGTCGACGGCCCGGCGCAGAGCTCGAGCCGACCGGTCGACGTTGATGGTCGCCTCGCGGTAGCGGCTGTCGGTCACGAAAAGCCCGCGCATGTCGAGCCACCGGTTCGGCGTGCCTTGTGCGGCGAGGTATTCCGAGACGATGACGGTCGAGAGCAGTTCGCCGTAGCTTACGATCCGGTCGTACCAGCGATCGTAATCCTCCCGGCAGGTTTCGCTGCGAAGCAGTTCCCGAACCTCCGAGGCGAGTTTTTCGGTGCGTGCCTCGACGGAAGAGGGATCGGCGAACAGCGAGCGGACGATCTGCCGATGGTATCGTTCGATCTCCGCGAACCGCTCGATCGCTTCGTCCGAGCGGTTGCGCATGAACCGGTCGAGCACTTCCTCCAGCGCATTGGTCGTCTTGCCCATAGCCGAAACGATAACCAGTAGTCGCGCGGGCTCGGCGGCGACGATTCGCGCCAGATTCTCGACTCCTTCGGCCGAGCGGACCGAAGCGCCTCCGAACTTGTATATTTTGATGGGGGGCATGTCTTTTGTGTTTTCGTTTCCGTGCGGAGCGCTTGCTGCCGGTCCGTTACCCGTTTCGGAAGGGAGCCGGATTTTCCGCTTCGCCCGGTTTTGTCGTCCGGCAGAGGTATACAAAGCGGATTGTCCGGCGCAAGGAGAAGGAATGAGCGACGGATGCCGCCGTCCCTGTCCGACTCCTGCCGGAAGCGGGAGCCGGGGGAAAAGCATCGCTTCGGAGAATTTTTGGCAGAAAATCTCCGTAAAGGCAATGCGGATATGGACCGGTGCGGCGTCGTCACCCGGAAACGTGGTCGTCCGAAATGACGGTTACCCGGAATTCAGGACAAAGCAGTGCCGGTCTTCCTTTCGCTCGTCGGCCGGGCAGGACTCCGGACCGATGCCGGAGCTCGCCGCATGGCCTTCGTTCTTTATTTATTCCACTTCCGTGCCGGTATTCCATAGCATGAACGACAGCACGTCGGTCATTTCGTCAATACGCTTCGACGTCGGCTTGCCGGCTCCGTGGCGAACTTGAACGAGTGCGCCGGCACGACGCGGTCGTCGTGGTCGGCCGTCGTGACGAGCGTAGCCGGATAGCAGGCGCCCGCATGAATGTTGTGCAGAGGCGAATACTTATAGATGTAGCCGAACTGCTCCTCGTTGTCGCTGCTGCCGTACTCCACGGCCCAGCCCCAGCCGCAGGTGAACAGGTGGTAGCGCAGCATGTCCATCACGCCTACGGCCGGCAATGCTACCGCGTACAGGTCGGGCCGCTGGGTCATGCAGGCTCCGACGAGCAGGCCGCCGTTCGATCCGCCGGCGATCGCCAGCTTCTCCTTCGACGTGTATTTGTTGTCGATCAGGTACTCGGCCGCCGCGATGAAGTCGTCGAATACGTTCTGCTTGTTGGCGAGCATGCCGGCCCGGTGCCATTCCTCGCCGTATTCGCCGCCACCTCGAAGGTTCACCATGGCATAGATTCCGCCCTGTTCCATCAACAGCACGCTCAGCGGCGTGAAGCCGGGCGTCAGGCTGATGTTGAATCCGCCGTAGCCGTACAGGTAAGTCGGATTGTTGCCGTCGAGCTTCATATCCTTGCGGTGTACCAGAAACATCGAGACGGGCGTGCCGTCCTTGCTGTCGAAAAAGACCTGTTCGGCTGTGAACCGGTCAGGATCGAACTTCAGATCGGGAGTTTTGAACACGCTCGACTCGCCCGTAGCGATGTCGTACCGGTAGATCGAGGCCGGACGAGTGAACTCCGAGAACGAGTAGAATGTGAATGGCTCCTGGTCGTTGTCCGCGAATCCGGTCGCCGCGCCGATTCCCGGCAGCTTCAAATCGCGCAACTTCTTGCCCGAGAGGTCGTATTGCGATACGGCGCTCTGGGCCTTGTCGAGGTAGAGCGCGAACAGCGATCCGCCGGCCACCGACGCCCCTTCGAGCAGCAGCTCCGACTCGGGCAGCAGCTCGCTCAGGACCGGTTCGGCTCCGTTGAGGTCCGCCTGCACCAGCCGGTAGCGAGGAGCGCCCTCGTTCGTGTAGAAGACGGCGCGGCCGTCGCGCGCGTGAACCAGAGCATAATCGTTAGCGAAGCCGGGGAACAGTACCTCGAATTCGGGCGCGCCCTTCGACAGGTCGGCCCACAGCACCTCGTTGCCGCTCGTGCCCTCGGTCGCGAAAACGAACAGATGCCGGTCGTCCTTGCTGACTTCGGCGCTCACGTATCGCAGCGGGTGGGCGCGGTCCTCGTAGATCAGGCGGTCGGCGCTCTGCTCGGTCCCGAGCTTGTGGAAAAAGATTTTCTGGAAGCGGTTCTGCGCGACGAGCGCCTCGGACTGCTTCGGCTCGTCGTAGCCGCTGTAATAGAAGCCGTCCCGGGTCCAGACGGCGCCCGAGAACTTGACCCAGCGGATCACGTCGGGCAGCAGTTCGCGCGTGGCCACGTCCATCACGCGGATCTCGACCCAGTCCGAACCGGACGAGGCGGCCGCATAGGCGCAATACTTGCCGTCCTTCGAGAACGATACGTCGCTCAGCGCGACCGTACCGTCGTCCGACAGCTTGTTCGGGTCGAGGAATACCTCGGCCGGACCGTCGAGGCTTTTTTGGCGGTAGAGCACGCTCTGGTTTTGCAGCCCGTCGTTCTCGAAAAAGAAAAAGTAGTCGCCGTGCTTGCTCGGCACGCCGTATTTCGGATAGTTCCAGAGCTCGGTCAACCGGTTGCGGATCTTGTCGCGGAACGGGATTTGCGACAGATAGTTCTGCGTGACTTCGTTTTCGGCCGTCACCCAGGCGGCCGTCTCGGCCGAGTTGTCGTCCTCCAGCCAGCGGTACGGATCGGGCACTTTCGTTCCGAAGTAGTCGTCGACCGTGCTGTCCATGCGGGCGACGGGATAAGGCAGTGTCGAGATTTTCATTTTCGTTTTACAGTTCGTGCACAAAACGCCTGCCGCGATCAGCAGTGCGGCGGGAAGCAAAGCATGTTTCATGGGTCTATCGATTTTACGTGTTTTCATTCTGCTGCAAGTTCCTCTGTTCCCTCTTCGCATGACGTCGGGCTTCGCATGACGTCGGGAAGATTTCTCGCGGAAAACTCCGCAACCGGCCGGGCTTTCCGCTTCGCGTGCGCCGAAGACGTTTCCCCTGTTGCGAAGTCCGGGAGCCCGGTTAAATTTCGTTCTTTCGCGGGGCTTTTCCGTGAAAATTTCCGCAAGGTACGAAAGTCCGGGCTGTTTCTCAAATAATTCCGGCATAAATTTCGTAACTTCGCCGACGTAAAACCATGTGGAATAGCTTTATGTACGAAAATCTGAAAACGACCGTCGAGCAGGCGTGGAACGACCGCGAACTGCTCCGCGACGAGGCGGTCAAAAGCGCGATACGCGAGACGGTCGATCTGCTCGACCGTGGAGAGCTCCGCACGGCCGAACCGCTGGGCGACAGCCGGTGGCAGGTCAACGAATGGGTCAAGAAGGCCGTGATCCTCTATTTCCCCATTTGCGGGATGCGGGTGACCGAAGCCGGCCCGATGGAATTTTACGACAAGCTGGACCTGAAGACCGGGTACGAGAAACTCGGCGTCCGCGTCGTGCCGCACGCTGCGGCCCGTTACGGCGCCTATCTGGCTCCGGGCGTGATCCTGATGCCGTCCTATGTGAACATCGGCGCTTATGTCGACGAGGGAACGATGGTCGACACCTGGGCAACGGTCGGCTCGTGCGCTCAGATCGGCAAGCACGTCCATTTGAGCGGAGGCGTCGGCATAGGCGGCGTGCTCGAGCCGGTGCAGGCAGCGCCGGTGATCGTCGAAGACGGCTGCTTCGTCGGAAGCCGGTGCATCGTAGTCGAAGGGGCGCATGTCTGCCGCGAGGCGGTGCTCGGCGCCGGGACGGTCATCACAGGCTCGACGAGGATCATCGACGTGTCGGGGCCGGAGCCCAAGGAGTACAAAGGGTACGTGCCGTCCCGTTCGGTCGTGATACCCGGCTCGCGCACGAAGCGGTTCCCGGCCGGCGAGTATCAGGTTCCCTGCGCGCTGATCATCGGACAGCGCAAGGCTTCGACCGATACGAAAACATCGCTGAACGACGCGCTGCGCGAATTCGATGTACCGGTATATGCGTCTTGCGAAAATTATCCCTATATTTATTTTGGCGGAGTACGCCGGCTGCGACGGCCGGCCGGCTCCGCTGAATCGTTCGGTGAAACCTAAGTACGCGTAGTGGATACCGCCGCCCTCATAGTCACGGTTCTCGGATCGGTCTGCCTGTTCCTTTTCGGTATGAAATGGATGGGCTCGGCCTTGCAGCGGCTTTCCGGCGGCCCGTTGCGGCGGGCGCTCCGCTCGATGACGCTTTCGCCCGGCCGGAGCGTGCTGTCGGGCACGCTGATTACGGCCGTCGTGCAGTCGTCGAGCGTCGTGACGGTCATGATCGTGAGTTTCGTTCATGCCCGACTGCTGGGGTTGCGGCAGGCCGTCGCGATGATTCTGGGGGCTAATGTGGGTACGACGGTAACGGCTTGGCTCGTCGTGTTGCTGGGATTCGGATTCGATTCGACGTCGGTCGCCATGGCTTTGTTGATTCCCGCTTTCGGGATGTCGGCGCTGGGGCGGAAACGCACGCGGGATGCGGGGCGTATGCTCTGCGGCCTGGCGCTGCTGTTGCTCGCGATCGGGATTTTCGGCAGCAACGTGGCCTCGCTGACCGGTCGTCCTGCCGTGACCGACTGGTTGGCCGGACTGAGCGGCCGGGGTGCGGGGACGGCTCTGCTGTTCGCTTTGGCCGGCGCTCTGCTGACGGCTCTCGTGCAGTCGTCGAGCGCTATGACCGCTTTCACGATCGTATTGTGCGGCGGCGGACTGATTCCGTTCGAGTACGCGCTGGCCATGGTGTTGGGCGAGAACGTGGGTACGACGGCGACGGCCAATTTGGCCGCGGTCGTCACGTCGGCCGATGCGCGCCGGGCGGCCCTTTCCCATTTTCTGATCAATCTGTTCGGCGTGCTGTGGGCTCTGCCTCTGCTGCCGTGGCTTGCGCTCGGCATAGCGGACCTGATCGTCTGGGCAGGCGGGGTTTCTCCGCTGACGTCGGCCGTTTCCCAGCCCGTAGGACTCGCGCTTTTCCATACGCTGTTCAATGCGGTCAATGCGATGCTGCTGTTTCCGCTGGTTCCTCGGCTCGCCGGACTGACACGCCGGTTGATTCGGGGAAAAGGGCGCACGCGTCAGGCCGGTTCGGGAGCGGTCCGCGTTCCGAGAATTCCCGAGGGCGAGTTGTCGGCCTATCCGCTGAGGGTATTGCTGGCGAAGCGTGTCCGCGCTGTGTACGGGATGTTTTCGGATGTTCGCGGTTATTTCGGGGAGACCGATCCGCAAAGGGCCGGGGAACGTGCGCGCGATTTCGAGGAACATAGGCGGCAAAGCGCGGAGGCGAGTCGGGAGGCCGAGGGAATGCTGTCCGCCTTCGGGGAGCCGGGCAAGGCGCTGGCCGGGGCTTTCGGTGCGGCCGATGCCTGCGCCGCCGCTTGCGGCGACGTGCTGGATGTGCTTCGCTCCAAACGGTCGGAAGGGATATGGTTCGCACCCGGTCAGCGGGTAGCGGCGCAGGAGAGGATGGAGCGCATAGACCGGGCGCTTTTGCGTGCCGTGCGGCGGGCGGAACGGCTTGCCGATCCGATCGCCGAACTTGAGGAAGAGCAGGCGGTCGGTATTCCGGTCGAGCCGTCCGAGGCATGGCCGGCCTGGGAAGAGGAGGAGGCTCCGCCTCGGTCCGAGGCCGTTCTGGAGAAGCTGCTGGCCCGGACGGAGCGCTTATCCGAAACCGTGGTCCGGCTCCTTGCGGGCTTGGACGGTATCTGAACGAGTTGCGGTATGAATGACAAGAATCGGAAAAGAGTCGTGAGACGACGATTGGAGGAATTTGCGAGCCGGACGGGCTTTGCCTTGGGCTTTTTCGATGAGCTCGCTTCGACGAATGACGAGGCGCGCGACGCGCGTTACACGAACGGGGCGGTCGTGATTGCCGAGCGGCAAAGCCGCGGACGCGGACAACGGGGCAATTCATGGAGCAGCGCGGAAGGGATGAATCTGACCTTTTCGGCCGTGCTCTGTCCTGCCGGCTTGCGGGCCGAGAGCCAGTTCTATCTGTCGAAGGCCGTCGCGCTGTCCGTTTCGGATACGGTCGATTCGTTCGGAATCGAGTCGAGGATCAAGTGGCCGAACGACATTTATGTCGGAGACGGCAAGGTGGCCGGCATTCTGATCGAGAACGACCTGATGGGTGCCTGCATATCGCGCTCGATCGCCGGAATCGGGCTCAATGTCAATCAGACCGCGTTCGATCCGGCCCTGCCCAATCCGACCTCGCTGGCCTTGCAGAAGGGCGCGGAGTTCGACCGGTCCGAGGTTTTCGAGCGTTTTTACGGTTTTCTGACAGTGCGTTGCAGGCAGCTGGACGGCGGCGATTACGGAAAGCTGGACGAGGATTATATTGCCCGGCTGTACCGCTTCGGAGAGCGGCATCCCTTTGTCGACGGTCTGACCGGCGAGCGTTTCCGGGGAACGATCTGGGACGTGCTTTACGGAGGGGAACTGCGAGTCGAAAAGGAAACGGGGGAGATTTGCGATTATCTGTTCAAGGAGATCGAGTACGTGCACGATCGGGACGGGGAAGTTTCGGCAAAATGATGTAACTTTACCCCTGCATTATGCGTTATAGTGTCAAATCCCGGACTTAATGACCGTTGCCGAGTACGATAAATGTGTCAGTCAATATTCCGATAACCTTTACCGTTTCGCCCTGAAGTCACTTCGAAGCGATGACGAGGCGAAGGACATCGTACAGGAGAGCTTTCTGAGGCTGTGGGAGAACCGGGAAGCCGTGCTCAGCGGTAAGGAAAAATCGTACCTGTTTACGGTGGCTTATCGGCTGATCGTGGATAGGATTCGCATGGGAAAGCGCTATACGGGGGACGAGTCGGTGCTGCGTACGAGTCTGGCTCCGGGGCGACCTGACTACAACGGCATTTCGGAGCTGATAGACCGTTTTCTGGACGAGTTGCCCCCGTTGCAGAAGTCGCTGATCATGCTGAGGGACTACGAGGGCTACTCGTATCGCGAAATGGCCGAAATGACGCGGTTGTCGGAGACTCAGGTGAAAGTGTACATATTCAGGGCACGAACCGCGCTCAGGAGGATCATAGGGGATATAAACAACATACTGTAATGAGAATCAGCATAGAGGATTACGAATCGCGGGCTCTCGATTACGTCGAGGGAAACCTGCCGGCGGACGAGCTTCCGGCTTTCGAGGCTTTCTTGTCCGAACATCCCGACTTGGGGCGAGAGATCCGTTCGATGCGCGGGAGCGTGCCGGTGCTCCCGGCGGAGAAATGGGTCTATCCCGATAAGAAAGCGTTGTTGCGGGGAGGCATAGGGGTGTCGGTGTGGCTGAACAGGGCCGGGTCGTTTCTGGGCGGCATGGCGGCGGCCTGCCTGTTGATCGGGGTGTTCGTGCTGGTCGACCGGCACGACTCGTCGCGCGACGACGCGCTGCTGGCCCGGGGTATTCCGGCCGGGCAGCCGGAAGTCGAGCGGCGGCAGGAAAGTGCTTCGGCCTTGGTCTCGAAAGAGCCCGTTGAGGCTGACGTAACGGAACAGGCCGTGTCGCAGAAGCCCTCCGTGTATGTCCGCGTTGCGTCGGCTTCGCCCGCACAGGTCCCTCCTGTTCCGGAAAGCGCCGCCATGCGTGCCGCATTCGTCCACGAACGGATCGATCCGGTGCTCTCGGGAGAAATGGCCCGCGCCTGCCGGGAGCGGGTCGCTCCGGCCGATCTGAAAGACAGGCCGATTGCCGAGACGATCCGCAGCGTTCCCGTTGCGCTCGGAAGCCCCGATCCGCAGCCGGACATGTGGCGGTATGACGATTCCCGTTCGATGCCCGCCGCCTCGTTCCGCGACGGGAGGGCTTCGGAGGAGACCGCTACGGGAGGGATGCGCGTCCTGACGTCGATTCTGGCTCCGCTCGACCGCATCATACCGATCAGGACTTACCGTACCGAAAACGAAAGCGGCGTAGAAATTATCTCGCTGATCCGCATTGGCAACAAGAATCCGAAAAACAATCCATAGAGTCGAAATGAAAAGAATTCTGTCGATCGTCCTGCTTCTGCCGCTCGTCGCACCCGCCCGGGCCCAGTCGTCTTCCGATACCGTCGCGCAGAAGCGCGAAGTTTTCGTCGAGGACCGTTACCGCGATCCGGACCGACGTGCCGGAGGCGAAAACCAAAGCAAGTTCGTGCTGCGCATCAACGATTTCTCGAAAAAACGCGCCGGAGAACGCCACAACAAGCTTTTCTGGAACGACGGACACTGGGCCGGCATAGGAATCCATTACAGCGGGCTGATTACGAACCTCGGCAAGCTGAAGTTGCCCGATCATCTGCAATGTCTTTCGCAGAGCGCCAAGTCGATCGGCGTCACGTTGAATCCGGTCGATCTGACACTGCTCAAGAGCCGCCGTTTCGGTCTGATCACGGGTCTGGGTTTCGAGTTCAACAATTTCCGGTTCGAGAACAACATCGCGCTGAAATACGAGCACGGCGTGACGGTGCCCGACTTTCAGTACGAAGAGCAACGGATTCGGCTGCAGAAGTCGAAGCTGTTCACCTGTTATCTGAACGTGCCGCTTCTGGTCGAGTTCCAGATGGGGCGGCACAATCTGTTCTATGTCAATGCGGGTGTCGTCGGCGGATGGCGCATGGGCTCCCATACGAAAATCAAGGCGAACGATCCGAACCTCAACGGCAAGTTCAAGGAGCATGGCAGCATGGGGCTGCGCAATTTTCACTACGGCTATACGATCAACATCGGCTACGACCATTTCGCCCTCTCGGCGACTTACTACCGGCCTACGATATTCAAGGAAAAGCACGGTCCGCAGGTCCAGCAGATAAATATCGGCCTGACGCTGATGCTTTAGCCGAGGACGGCCGGATGCGCGGTCGATGCGGGGCGGGTGCGGAAAGGCATCCGCTCCGCGTCGTTTTGTGCGATTATTTTGCGGCGCGGCGCGGGAGCGACCTCTAAATTGACTATATTTGCAGGGAAACCCTTTCGTTAAATCCCGTCGGCTATGGAATACAGCAATACCCTGACCAAGTTCGGAGCCGCTCTTGCGGATGCCGAGATACGAGCGATTCTGGCGGACGTGCAGGCGCGCCTGCGGGCGAACGGCAACGAAGAGGTATACCGGCGGTGTTTCCGCAGCATCGACCTGACTTCGCTCGGGGCGACCGACTCGCACGAGCATATCGAGCGGTTCGTGGCCAAGGCCGTTCGTTTTCCCGGGCATTATCCGGACATAGAGAACGTGGCCTCGGTATGCGTCTATCCCGTTTTCGTCGAGACGGCGGGGCTGGTCATAGCCGACAGCGGTATGACGATCACGAGCGTAGCGGGCGGTTTCCCGTCTTCGCAGACCTATCTGGAGGTGAAGATGCTCGAAACGGCGATGGCCGTCGAGAACGGCGCGGACGAGATCGACGTGGTTATCAGCCTCGGCGAGATGCTCAGCGGGGAGTACGACCTGATGGGAAACGAGATCGAGACGCTCCGCAACGAGGTGGGCGACGACGTCGTGCTGAAGGTGATTCTCGAATCGGGCGTGCTGGCCCGGCCCGAGCTGATTCACCGGGCAGCCGTGATAGCGATGGAGGCCGGAGCCGATTTCATCAAGACCTCGACCGGCAAGGCGGCCGTGTCGGCGACGCCCGAGGCGGCTGTCGTGATGTGCATGGCGATCCGCGAGTTCGCCGAGCGGACGGGACGACGGGTCGGGTTCAAGGCGGCCGGAGGCATTTCGACGCCTCAGGACGCCGTGCTTTATTATACGATCGTCGAGCGGATTCTCGGCCCGCAGTGGCTGACTCCCGCTCTTTTCCGCATCGGAGCGAGCTCGCTGGCTGGCAATCTGCTGAATGCGATCGTCGGCCGCGAGGAGAACTATTTCTGATTTCCGCTTTTATCCGCAAGCCGTTGGCGTCGGAATCCGGAGCAGCAAAGCGCCGGAGGGTCCGTTGTCCGAGGCGATGACATAAATATTTGGGACGAAATAATGAAGAAGATCGAAGTGGACGGATCGGGTAGACTGAACGTGCCCGATACGGTGGAGATTCCCTTTATCGAGGGAGACGGAGTCGGCGCCGAAATTACGCCGGTCATGCAGAGTGTCGTGGACGCGGGGGTGGGGAAAGCCTACGGCGGCCGCCGGCAGATCGAGTGGAAAGAGGTGCTGGCCGGCGAGAAAGCCCACAAGATAACGGGCAGTTGGCTGCCGGAGGAGACGATGCAGGCTTTCAGAGATTATCGGGTCGGCATCAAAGGGCCGCTGACCACGCCCGTCGGAGGCGGTATCCGCTCGTTGAACGTCGCGCTGCGGCAGGAGCTGGACTTGTACGTTTGCCTGCGCCCGGTGCGTTGGTTCCGGGGAGTGGTCTCTCCGGTCAAGGAGCCGCAGAAAGTCGATATGCATATTTTCCGCGAGAATACCGAGGATATTTATGCGGGCATCGAATGGATGGCCGGTACGCCCGAGGCGGAGAAATTCCTGAAATTCCTGACCGAACAGATGGGCGTGACGAAGGTGCGTTTCCCGGAGAGCTCGTCGTTCGGCGTGAAGCCCGTTTCAAAGGAGGGATCGCAGCGGCTGGTACGCTCCGCCATCGAGTATGCGCTCGAGCGGAAGTTGCCCTCGGTGACGCTCGTCCATAAAGGCAATATCATGAAATTTACGGAAGGCGGATTCAAGAACTGGGGCTACGACGTGGCCGAAAGCGAGTTCGGCGACCGGACCTTCACGATGCGCGCATACGAGGCGATCAAGAAGGAGAGCGGATCCGGAGCTGCCGACGAGGCGCTGAGCTCGGCCGTAGCGGCCGGGCGGCTGGTCGTCAAGGACGTGATCGCCGATGCCTTTCTGCAGAATACGCTGCTCGTGCCGCAGGAGTATTCGGTCATCGCGACGCTGAACCTGAACGGCGACTATATTTCCGACCAGTTGGCCGCCATGGTCGGCGGAATCGGCATCGCGCCCGGAGCCAACATCAATTTCCGGACGGGACCCGCCATTTTCGAGGCGACGCACGGCACGGCACCGAACATTGCCGGGCGTCACGTCGTGAATCCGTCCTCGATCCTGCTGTCGGCCGTCATGATGCTCGAGTACATGGGATGGACCGAGGCTGCCGCCATGATAACCGCCGCGATGGAACGGGCGTTCGAGAGCGGACGCGCGACAAGCGACCTGACTCGTTTCATGGAGAGGGGAACGCCGCTCGGCACGGTCGAGTTCGGCCGGGAAGTGACAGGCAATTTATAACATTTTGTAAAAAATCGCAAAGTTTTGTATATTGCGCTGTCGCAAAGTTAAAATAGGAGGAAAGATGAAGAGAGAGTACATCATTTACAAGTTGTCGGAGTCGATCAAGTCGACGAGCCATATCGAGGCGGATCTTTTCGTGAAATACAACGTCAAGCGGGGGTTGCGCAACGAGGACCATTCCGGCGTGCTGGTCGGGCTGACGCAGATCGGCAACGTCGTCGGATACGAACGGCAGCCCGAAGGTCAGATGAAGGCGATTCCTGGCAAGCTGATCTACCGGGGTATCAGCGTCGAAGACTTGGTAAGGGGTATTCAGGCCGAGAAACGGTTCGGTTTCGAGGAGACCGTCTTTCTTCTTTTGTCGGGCTACCTGCCCGACCGGGAGGAGCTGACGGCCTTCTGTTCGCTGATTCACGATTTCATGCCGCTGCATCACAAGACGAAGATGAACATTCTCGACATGGAGGGGCAGAACGTCATGAATATTCTGGCCCGCAGCGTGCTCGGCATGTACACCTTCGACAATAACCCGGACGATACCTCGCGCGATAACCTGATGCGGCAATCGATCGATCTGATCGCGAAGTTTCCCACGATCATCGCCTATGCGTACAACATCGTGCGTCACAGCAATCAGGGGCGCTCGCTGCATATCCGCTTTCCGAAGGAGGAGCTTTCGATAGCGGAGAATTTTCTCTATATGCTCAAGGGCAGCTATACGGAGCTCGACGCGCGCACGCTCGATCTGGCGCTGATGTTGCATGCCGAGCACGGCGGCGGCAACAACTCGACGTTCACGGTCCGCGTAACCAGTTCGTCGGGAACCGATACCTATTCGTCGATCGCGGCGGGAATAGGATCGCTCAAGGGACCGCTTCACGGCGGAGCCAATCTGGCCGTCGTCGACCAGTTCGAGCATCTCAAGGAGAACATACGCGACTGGACCAGCAAGGAAGAGATCGATTCCTATCTGATCAAAATGCTGCGCAAGGAGGTGTATGACAAGTGCGGGCTGATCTACGGTATCGGACATGCGGTTTATACGATTTCCGATCCGCGGACCGTGCTGCTGCGCGAAATGGCCCGCGATTTGGCCAAGGAGAAAGGACGCGAGCGGGAGTTCGCCTTTCTGGAGCTGCTCGAAGAGCGGGCCGTGGAGACGTTCATGAACTTCAAGGGCAACAAGGTCAACAAGCGGGTCTGCGCGAACGTGGACTTCTATTCGGGATTCGTGTACGATCTGATCGGCCTGCCCCGCGAGGTGTTCACGCCGCTGTTCGCGATGAGCCGCATCGCCGGATGGACCGCCCACCGGATCGAAGAGCTGAATTTCGACAGCAAGCGGATCATTCGTCCCGCCTACCGGAACGTGTCGGGCGAGAAGGAGTTCGTTCCGCTCGACCAGCGAATCAAGTAAAGCGGGCTGCACCGGATTCCGGCGGGGACTGAAAAGGAAAACCGACGGAATGCGGAAAACTCGCAGTGCCGGGAAACCGGATATCCGGCGGAGCGATCGCTTCGGCCGGCTTTATTATTTCTCGTGTGCGGCGGGACCGGGACTTTTTCGCCGGATGGACCGCCGTTTGCAGGCCTTTTCATTCCTGCGTTCTGTGCCGTTCGTTTCGGAAACGGCCGCGGGCAGGGTGTTT
>ENA-UONX01002155-UONX01002155.1-human-gut-metagenome-genome-assembly--contig:-P74old-NODE-2155-length-15029-cov-4.472619_pt1 | contig 15029 bp, 6 predicted proteins | sample MGYA00242466_ERZ724013 | MGnify/ENA metagenome assembly ERZ724013 | reverse complement strand
GCACGGAAAGGGCGGGCACTGTTTTTTCAAACATTGTTTAAACTCCTTTTATCTTTTGCCGCGCCCGAACGGGCGCGGCCGTATAACTTATTATCTGTTCTTTCTGCGGCGGAGCAGGAGCGCCAGCCCCGCGAGGAGCACCGCGCCCGCGCCGAGCGCCGCGCTGTAAACGGTGAAAGAGCTCTTGCAGCTGCAGCCGCCGGCGGGCTCGCCGCCGCTGCCGCCCTCCGTAACGGTGAACGCCGCGCTGCCCGTATCCGAACTGTAATAACGCTCGGCCGTGGCCGTAACCTGCACGGTGTACTCTCCCGCGCGTTTCAGCATGGTGCAGTCGAACGAAGTTCCCGTAACCGTCTGCGAGATGAGCACGCCCGTTTCGTTGCTGACGACTACGATATAGCCCTCGGCGTCGGGAACGGCGTTCCAGCTCGCGACCTGATCCTTGACGGTAACTTCGGGCGTTTCCAACGTGCCGAGTTTCGCCACGCCCGCGCCCGGCGTCATTTCGATGAGCTGCGCGTAGGATATCTTCACCACGGGCGTGTCGACGCCGTCGAAACCGTCCGCCGTCGCGCCGAACACCACGCGCACTTTATGCGTCCCCGTTACCGACTGCGCGGGGCCGTCCTTGCGGCTTTCGAGCGTGCCGTTGACGTCGATATACACGTCGGTCGCTTCCGTCCTTCCGTGTATGTCGAAGGTATTGTCCGCAAGATAGTACGGCGTTCCGTCGATCATGATCTTCAGGAAGTAGCCGCCCCGGCTCCCCGCCGCAAAGCGTATGGCGAGCACGGGCGAATTGTCGAAGTTGAGCGAAGTTTCCAACGCCGCGACGCTGCCCCAGTTGGTATAGGGAACGGTGAGCGAGGCTACGTCCGACGCCTCGTCGTAAGAGGCCGACGCCTGGTTGTCGTTCGCCGCCATGGAGGCGAATTTTTTGGCGTTGTAGTTTTCCACCACGTTGGTGTAGAAAGCGAAGTTCGCGGCGTCGCTGTCGAGGTAGACCGCGCCGTCCCCTGCGGCGGTAACGCTGATCGAGAAGTTGAACGCTTTCAGCCCGATCGCCGCAAGGTCCGCGAAATTATCCGTCGTTTCGCCCTCGGAAACGGTTTCCCCGCTGTCCGCGTCTTTCAGCGTGTAGCGGTAAGATTCGGCGTTTTCCACTTCGTCCCAGACGATCTTCATGCCGTCCGCCTTGAGGTTCGCGGGAGTGCCGAGTTTCACGCTCTCGATGTCGCCCTGTTTGAAGGGCAGCCGCACTTCGGCGGAATCGAGTGCGTTGGCGCCGTAAGCCGTGATATAGAAACGGTAAACGCCGGTATCGAGGGAAAGCGAAGCGAGCGCGAGCGACGTACCCGACACCTTGCTCTGCTCCACGATTTTGCCGTCGGCGTCCTCTATGCGCACGTTGTACCCGGAAGCGCCCGCCACCGCGTTCCACACGATGGCGTTGGCGTCCTCGTCGAGCGCCGCGCCCTCGGGCGCCGCCAGGCGGTACACGAAACGCACGCTTTCGAAAGTAACGCTGAACGCCGCGCCGCTGCCGCCGAGTTCATAGACCGCCGAGAATTCCCCTTCGATCTTGCAGCCCGCCGCGGAAAGCGCCGCGACCACGTCTATCTGCGTTTCGCCGAGTTTGGCGCTGCCTTCCCCGCCCGTAAGGGCGTAGGTCTTGCCGTTGACCGTCGCGTTGACGTACCAGAGCGCGTCCTCCGAAAGAGCCGCCACCCTGACGACGATATACGGATTGCGCGCCGCGTCCGCCGCGACGGCGGGCGTGAACAGCCCCTTGCTGTCGGGGTAGCTTTCCGAAACGGTAACGCCTTGGTCGGAAACGACGACGTTGGAGGGATTGGTTCCGTCCTTATCCCATGTCGCGATCTCCGCGCTCTGTACGGCGCCCGCCGCAAAATCGGGCGCGACGGCCGTGTAGTACGTTTCCACGCGGTCGACCGTAACCGACTTGCCGCCGCCGAGCACCTCTATCGACAAATAGACGTTTTTCTGTCCGCGGAGCGCGCCGCCCGTCGCCTCGTTCAGGTTGAATTCCACCGTGCTCTTCTTGTCGGACCAGTCGCCCAGCACGTATTTCTGTCCGCCGTCGAAAGCGGTTACCGACAATCTCCACTTACCCGTCAGGCCGCGCACGCGGATGGAAAGTTCGGGGTTATAATCGAAATTGACCGTGAATTTACCGCTCACGCCGGCGATCGCCGTATCGCTCGACGACGAGCCTTTGTTGGTGATGACGGCGCGGTCGCTCGCGTCCGTTTCCAGCGTAACATCCGCCGTGGTGCCCGAAGCTTTTTCCCAGTCGAGCCACGCTTCGTCCTTGACGGTCGTCCCCCAGGAAGTCAGTTTGTAATACGTGGATACGCCCGAAAACTCCGCCGAGCCCTCGCCCGACACGCCGACCACCACGCGCATGTTCATCACGCCGCCGAAACTGTCGTCCGGATAGTTCGCGCGGAGGGCCTTTACCACTTCCACGCTGTTTTCGAGCGAACTCTGTCCGTCGAGGAGCACGTAGAGTTTATCGCTCCCCTCGAACTTCACGCCCACGAAATATTTTCCCGTTACGTTTTCGAGAGAAATATCGAAAACGGGGTTCTGACCGAGGTCGGTCGCGATATACGGGGAAGCGATGCCCGAGTAATCCGCCGCGGATACGGAAGAAACTTTCACCGTACCGTCGCCTGTATATTCGAGCGCCGCGTCGTTCACGCCGCCGTCGGCGGCCGAGCCGGACCACAGGCTCATCCACACGGGCGAGAAGTTAAAACCCCATTCGTAGACGTCGGGCTCGTCGAGCACGGGCGAAGTGTACATATGGTACACGTTGAAGTCCCTGATGCTCACATAATCGCCTTTCACTCCGACAGGCGAGATCTTCACGCACGCCTTATGCGCGCCCTCCATGTCGAAAGTACGGTCTTCCTTCTGTATTTCTTCGAGGATATTGACGGTTACCTTGCCCGTGCGGCCGGTATCGCGTATGATATATGCGCCCGTATAGTTGTTATGCGTTTCCATGCCCTCTACGTAGACTTTAACCGCATAGAGCGAGGAAACGTCCGTTACCTCAAATTCCAGCATAGGTTCGCGCGAAAAGTCCATGGTGAACATTTCGGACGTAACAAAGCCGTAGCCCTTCATGGCCTCGGCGGTAACGGTGAATTCGCCGTCCGCGTTTGCGGAGGCAACCGAGGTGTGGTCGCTGTTGGGATACAGTTCCTGCCAGGAAACGGTGGAAGCGTTCCACTTGTCCACCATATCCTTAACGCTATCGTATTCTACGGCGGGCGTTTTGACCACGTTGAGCACCTGCACGCTCACGGAGGATTTTTCTATGCTCCCGCCCGACAGCGTCAGGGTTGCGGTGATCGCGCCCTTGCCGTTCTTCAGTTCTTTGGTATCGATGGAAAAAAGGCCGTCGGGCGCGCTCGTGCCCGAATAGATGGTCGTTCCCGCAAAGGTGAGCGTAACGCCCTCCACATTCGCGCCCTCCGGCGCGACCGCTTCAAGAGAGGCGTAAATCGTCCCCTCCACCGTGCTGCCCGCCCTGACGGGTTCCTTTCCCTCGGCGTCGGTATAGAGAGAAAGCGTTACCGAGCCGCGGTCCTGCGCGATAAATTCGCCGTTGCAGGTATAGTTGGAACCGTTTTTCACCACTTCCGCGCCCTGCGGTATTTCCGCAAGGATAAAAGTGGTATCCGCGGGAATGGTCATTTTCACCGTGCCGTTTTCACCGGCCGACGTTTGCACATAGGTCTTGGTTATGGTGTCGTACAGGCGGCTGCCCGCATTCTGCAGCGTTACGGTAACCTGCTTGGCCTCGTTATACGGGTTGTAGTACATCCAGAACGGAATATTTCCGCCGCTGTAAACGTCCAGCTTATTGAGGTCGGTGCGTATGATCATGGGAACGTCGGTATATTCTATCGTTCCGCCGAACAGGCCGACGTGCGAGGAACCGTACAGACCGTAGTCCGTTTCTCCGCCCCAGTCGAAGGTGAATGCGTCGCCGCTGGCGTAAGGCGTTACGGACTTATCCCATTCGGTGTCGCGCTTGCCGTCCTTCCACACGACGTACCTGCGGTAGCGGCGCAGTCCCTCGTAGGCGATAAAGCCCGCCTTTTCGTCGTCCTGCGCGATCCAGTTGTTGGACTGATATTTTCCGTGATAGATCTCGTGTCCGCTCCCCGCGTCCTCCACCTTTCCTTCGGTGGAATACTGTTCGGGATAGTAAGCCTGCGCCGACTGCGAGGCGCTGAGCACCCAGCGCGACACGTCGCGCGCGAAACGGGTGTCGTATTTGACCATGGGGCCGAACCCGAGCATGGCGTCGAAAGTGTTCATGGCAAAGGCGTAGCCCTCGCCGTCGGTCAGCGAGCCCATCAGCCCGTTGGTGTATTTATCGCCCCAGTTTTCCGTGATCATGCCCCAGCCCGAACGGACGGTAGAGGTGCCGTCGAGCAGCCAGCCGAACATTTTCGCCACGTCGTAATTCGTACCCTGTTCGGCGTTCATGCGCGCCGCGAGATAGGGCGCGAGGAAAGTGAGAACTTCGTAAAAAGGCGAAGTATCGAGTTTTTCGAGGTAGTTCATGCACCATACCGCCGCTTCGCGGAATTCTTCTATTTCTTCGTCGGTGGCATATGCGGAACCGCCCTCTTCTTTCAGATTTTTATTGAGGGAATAGGCGGAATACAGAATATACGCCATGCCCGCCGCCGCGTCGGGTTCGTACCAGTTGCCGTCGTAAGGTTGCCCCGTGGCGAGGTTATAAGAGGTATGCCAGAAATCGGCGCTCGCGCCGCCCAGTCCCTCCACCGCGGAACGCCATTGACGGGCGCTTTCGGTGATGATGTCGTACATATACCAGCTTTCGGACTCGTACTGCGTGCCGAGCACCGAAAAGAGCACGCCGGGAAGAAGTTCGTACCACCAGGTAACGCCGGTCTTGCCGCCCGCGCCGCCGTTCAAAACGACGTTCTGCCCGTTGACGGCCTGATAGTATTCCACCACGCTCTTCACGAAGTTGCGCGTTTTGCCGTCCGAACACTTATAGGCGGTGAGGTCCATGCCTGCGAGCGCGCCGGACATGACGGCCGCGATGACCGTGATGCCCTCGCCCAGCGTTACGTCGTCCCCCTTGCCGACATACGGCGGTATCGACCAGATGTCCTCGGGCGCCTCGTCCCCTCTGCCTATCGACTCAAAGTAGGCCTTAGCGTTGCTGGACGCGGTATAGCGCGCTATCTTGCGCTCTCCGTTTTCGCCCGGAAAGGTATTGCTTTCGTCGAAAACGTAGGTGAGAAAGTCAATCGTGGTCTGTTTCCAGTCCTTTTCGTTGTACTGCTCCTCCGTGGGCAGCTGCAGTTCCGCCATATACGGATTTTCCTTGAATACCGCGGCGGAAGCTTTCTTCGTCGTAAAGCCCGACGTTACCGCGGGGATCGCGACGGCGGCGGTCAGAACGCAGGAAAGCAGAAACATGGTCATTTTTTTCACTCTTAATCCTCCTTGAAAATAAACGGACGGTCGCTCGGCTGCCCGAGCGGCCGTCCGCGAGCTACGGTTAAGCCTGTACGTCTTTTACCGTGAATTTAACAAATTTTATCGAAGTGCAGACGACGGTTTTATTCTCTTCGCTTCCGGCCTGACCGCCGCCCTGACCGAACGCGAACCAGATGACGCCGTCTTCGGTTATCTTATCGTTCCATTCCCTGGTGAGGAAGGCTTTCTGTATGGCCGAGTCGCCCCAGCCCGTGCCGACGACTTCTTCGCCTTTCAAAAACCTCGTGGCAATGTTCGCGCCCGCCGTGGAGTTTTCCACATCGATCGTCCACTGCATATAATAATCGTCCGTCAGTTTATCGCGCACGGAGGAAATATCCACGTTGAAGAAGTTATAGCCCCAATCTCCGTTTTTCACGACAGAGGTCAGCTTGCCTTTTTCGCCCGTGAGCACGGTGTTGCCGCCCTTTTTCGCGGCCATCGTTTCGTAGTCGAGCGCAGAGAAATCCGTCAGCGCAAAGGCTTCTTCATAGCCGACTTCCACGGTATATTCGGGCGAATCCACGAAATATCCGTTATCCCCTTCCGCCTTGAACGTTACGGAATAGGTCTTGCCGCTCGTAAGTCCGAGCGCGGCGAGATCGACCGAAGGCGCGGAAAGTTTCGTTTCCGAATACACCTGCACGCCGTCCTTTTCCGCAACGGTAACCGCGTAGGTCGGCGTATACATTTCGTTGCCCTTGACGGAGTTCGCGGAAAGCACGCCCTTTTCCTCTTTCGCATCCGACGGCGCGGCCAGCGGCGCGTGCGCGTCGGGATCGAGTTCGGAAACCTCCGTAATTTCCACAAGTTTAATGCCGTTCAGCACTACCTTGCCCTGGATTTCTCCCGCAAGGAATCCCATACCGAAAGCATACGTGCCCTTGCCGAAAACGGGAGCGCCGTTCTGATCGGCTTTCTTCCAGAGTTCGATATAGAGCTTTGTATCCGTCAGCGCGCCCACGGTGTCGTTTCTGAGCACCAGCGTCTGCGCGCTCTTTCCGTCTTCCGTCCATAAACCGCGGATGAGATATCCGTATTCTATGCTTGCTGCGTCGACCACCGCGAAAGGCTGGTTGGACAGGTTGACCTGCACGCCCGTTGCAGGAGCGATCGCGCCGTAACCGTAGGCGCCGTCATTGTTCATAACGGCGGTGTCCGTTTTTTCGTCGTAATAAACGGACTTGCTGTCGCCGACGAGATTGACGGTAAACGCAGAGATGTCTTTCGCGTTGTACTCCGCGAGATACGTAACTTTGAAATTATACGTCGCGGGATCGGATTCGAGCGCCTTGTCGTTCGTGCTGTTGAAAGCGGAAACGGTGAGCGTATACTCTCCCGACGCGAGATCGCGCGCGTTGAACTGAATGCCCGCCTGCGCCGTTTTTTCCTGCACGGTGGAGCCTTCCGAATTTTCGAGCGTTACGTAGTAGGAATCGGCGTTTTCAACGGCGTTCCAGGCGATATCCATGCCGTTGCTGATCTCAAAGCCGGTAACCTTTTCCAGCTTGCCCTCGAACGGGGGCACGTAATCGGTGATATAGAGCACGCGGCAGCCGTTGTAATAGGCCACGGCGTCGTTCGCCGAAGTGGTGGATGAAGTATCCACGCCGAGGCGGATCCTCGTGCTCTTCGAGCCGCTCGCCGTCTGATCGGTTACGAGCGAGATCGCAACGTCGGCGAGTTTCGCGCCGTCGTCGAGAATTTTGATATTGTTGCCGTCAACCTGGATCTGCGCGTGGAAACCGCCCACTTCCAGATCTTCTATATCGATATACAGAACGGGGTTGCTGCCGTAGTTGATGGTAACGGGTTCGCTGCCGATACGCCCCCAGCCGTCCACGGTCGGCGTAACTTTCGCCACCTGTTTTCCGTTGTGTTCGACAAGCTCCGCTTTGCCGTGTTCGCCTACGGGCGCCACGCCGTCGAACTTCGCGATGTCCGCGGCCGTAAAGGATTTTACGTCCGTCAGCGAAATGTCTATGCTCGCGGGCGTGCCCGTTTCGCTGTCGTGGCGGTTATCTTTCTGCGTAACGGTAACGGTGTAGCCGCCCGTTTTCAGCCCCGCCGCGGCGATCATGAATTTGCCGTCCGCGACTTTCACGCCGTTCAGGTCGAGCGCCTGATCCTTGCCGTATTCGGTAACTTTCACTTCGTAACCGCGCGCGTCGTTTTCCGCCCAGACGATATAGCCGCCCTCGATTTCGAGTTCGCCCAGCGAGGCGAAAGCGCCCAGCGAAGCGACGGTGAACTTCGCGTTTACCGTATCGGAATCGGTGCGGAACACGTCGTCGGGATCGGCGAGCGTCTGCATTTCCACAGAATATTCGCCCTTACCCAGAGCGGAAATGTCGTAGGAAGTTTCGATAAGTTCTTCGTCGACGACCGTTTCCGCGCCGCTCTTGATCACCAGACGGTAAGCGTCGGAACCCGCCACCTCTTTCCAGGAAAGGATATTGCAGTCGTCGTCCGTCTTAATCTCCGACGGAGCCTCTATCTTGACCGCGTTGATCTTCACTTCGTAAACATAGGGATCGGAATTTTCCGTGCCCTCTTCGCCAACGGCGACGATGCTGAGCGTGAATTCGTCCACCTCCGCTTCGTCGATATTCACTTCGTTCGCCGTAACGTATCTATCGAAAATCTGTTCGGCGCCGTCGGTAGCCGTAACCTGATAACCCGCGGCGTTCTCCACCGCCGTCCAGGTAACTTTGCGCGCGGAAACGTCCACCGCGCCGCCCGACGGCGTGGCGAGTTTCGCGTCCGCCACGGTAAATTCATAGCTTGCCGTTTTGGAGGCGAGAGCCGCGCCCGCTACGGCGTTGGCCGTAACCGTCACCGTATATTTGCCCGCCGCGAGTTCGGAAACGTCGAGTTCGGCGGACATGACCGCGTCCTCTTCGAACACGGTCGAACCGCTTTCGTTCACCACCTTGACGGCGTAACCGGAGGTCGCTCCCGCGACGGCCGTCCAGGTGATCTTATCTTCGTCATACGCGAATCCCGTGGGAGTCGCAAGTTCTTTAAGCGCCTCCGCTACCGTAAAGTCGGCTTTCTTTTCGGCGGACGAGGTCTTTCCGTCCGCTTTCGCGACCACGCCCGCAGTATAATTTCCAGCAGCGAGCGAGGAAACGTTCAAAGACGTCGTCTTTACGTTCTGCGTGTCGAGCGCCACTTCCTTTCCCTTATAGACGGTTACGTCGTAGGAAGTCGCGCCCTCAACCGCCGACCAGGTCAGCGTGCCGTCCGCATAGGTTACGGACGAGGGCTGCGCGAGAGCGCCGTCCGGCTTGTTACAGCCCGTCAGCGCCAGCGCCGCGACCATGACGATCGCCATTGCAAGGGCAACCAGCTTTGAAAACTTTCTCATCATAAAACTCCTTTTTTATTTTCTGCGGCGCGAGCCGTCAGTCTTTTTTGTTTTTCCGCTGCATTTCTTCCAGCTGTTTCTGTTCCGCCGCGGCCAGCTTTCTGTTCCGCCTGATCTTGATTTCCGACCATGTGAACCAGCACACGGCGAACACCGCCACGCAGCTCATGACGATAGCGGGCTTTAGCATGTAGTTTTTCGTGGCGAAATCCTTATCGTAATTTTCCTTGCGGAACATGGTGGACCGCACGGGCGAGGTGCAGTTCAGCGCGTCGCCGCTGCACACCATCGCGTAAAGGTTCACGCCCCACGACCACATGTTGCCGTCCGCGTCCTTTACGAAAGTGCGGTCGCTTATGGAATTGACGAGTTCCGCCACCTCGACGTCTATTTCCCTGCTGAGATCGACGGGGCTTTTATCGGCGTATTCGCTGTTTTCCTTTTCCGCCTCCTCTTCAATATTCACGGGCTGAAAGAAACGTATTTCGAGCGGTAGAACGACGTTGGACGCCGATACGCAGGGGTGATTCAGATAATATTCGCTTTGCAGATTGCAGCCGGCCTGCCCCTGTCCCGCCGCGCCGAAGGCGAACACGCGCCCGTCTTTGGAAAGGACGAAATTCGTCCTGCCGCCGCAGAGAATATCCTTTACTTCTATTTCCGTTTCCGTGCCGTCGGGCGCGTAAAACTTATCCGTTTCCACGGGCGAGCCCACGGAAACCCCGCTCGCCGCCGCCGTGCCGAGCTGCCCGACTGAATTATCCCCCCAGCCGAACACCCTGCCGCTTTCGGTCAAAATCATCACGGTCATGGTTTCTGCGGAAACGCGCGCGATCTTTTCGTCGAATTCGAGTTTCACGGGCGTTTCGTATATCTCGTTTTCATCGACGGAACCGTTGCCCAGAATTCCCTTGTCGTTGGCGCCCCAGATATAGAGCGAACCGCTTTCCGTCAGGGCGAAACCGGTGTTTTCCGCCGCGTCCACCGCCGCGATCTTCTCGTTGCCGAAATAACTCTGGTCTATCTTCGCAGGGGTTCCGACCACCGTCTTGCGCGAAAGCTCCAACCCCGCGATCCCCGTCTGTCCGTCGCCCGCGCGGCCGAAGGTATAGACGGAACCGTCCTCCGTCAGCACGACGGAAAACGCGTCGCCCGCGGCGACCGCCGCAGCCTTGCCCTCCGGCAGGACGATCTCGGCGGGCGCGAGCACGCAGTTGGTTTCCGTATCGTCGTTGAACGCCGTGCCCTGCCCCAGCTGCGCATACTGATTGCTGCCCCAGCCGTAAAGCGAGCCGTCCTTTTTGAGCGCGAGCACGAAACCCGATTTTCCGTCCGCCACCGCCGCCACGTTTTCCATGACTTTCTGCGGGGCGTAACGCGTTTTGCCCTTGGTGCCGTCGCCGAACTGTCCCGAAGCGTTGTTGCCCGAAACGTACAGCGTGTTTTCCTCGTCCAGATAGCAGGAAAAAGAACTTTCGCCCGAATAGTACGCCACGGCGTAGTTATCCGAAACGACGGCGTCGGCCGAGGCGGCCGTCGCGCCGACAGACGCGAACAACAACGCCGCGGACAAAGCGATTAAGGTGAATCGTTTCGAATGTATTTTCATATCTTCTCCGAAAACGCGCTTAAGCCTGCGCGTCGATATATTCCTGCAGCTGTCTGATCAGTTCGTTTTTGATGACCGAGATGGCGCTCTGCATGGACTGATTTGCGTAACGCTGGTCGAGCTTGTTCTGCCAGCTCGCGATGGGATCCGCGACCTGTCCGAGGTACCACGAGCGGATCTCCGTTCTCGACGTAGCCAGATCCGCATTGGAAAGCGCGGTGGTCAGCGCGTCGCTCGCCGTGTGGTCGAAGGTAAAGCCCGAATAGAGTATGCCGACGTAGCGGTCGGAATCGTACATATATTCCATATACTCCATGACCTTGGGGTCGGAGGCCGAATTCACTTTGATGAAATTGGGGTTCCACGTCAACTCATAGGCGGGGAAGGTATAAGATTCCATACCCACGGTGCTCACCGTGCCTTCTATCTCTTTGCCGTCCTCGTCCTTGGCAGCCTCCCAATGCTTGCCCTTGATGCCGTACTGGAAGAGGTCGTGGTTTTCCTCGCTCGAGAAAATCCAGTTCATGAACTTCATGGCCATGTCGCACTTGTCCTTGCCGGCCGAAACGGGAACGCACAGGTAATTCCACGCCTTGTAGTCGGTCTGCGCATAGCCTTCGAGCTTGTTGCGGATTGCGTAATCGTTCACGAAAATTTCCAGTTCCGCGCCAGGATTGCTCTGCTGAAGAGCCGCCTCTACCGTGGAAAAGTTGTTGATGGTCTGCACCACGCAGCCGCCCATACCCGCCTTAAACTTGGCGTCGGAATCGGTAACCTGGAGAACGTCCTTCGATATGATGCCGTCCTCAGCCCACCTTCTCGAAACGGTGAAGTTATCCTGCCAGGTGGTGTCGGGGGCGTTGAATCCGCCGGGGAAGTCCTTCATGCCCTTGACGGAGTTGGGGTCTTCCACGTCGTTGATATAGGCGGCCACCACTTCGCCGCGGCGGATATACGCCGTGGCGGTGATCTCGGTGGTCAGCTTGATTTCCTGTTTGATGCCCGCGTTCACGTAGTCCTGCGCGGAGTGCGTAGGCAGCTTGCGGGAGTTGATCACGTCCCATGCGCCCCAGGTCGCGTCGTTGTTGGAAAGGCAGGGCGTAACGCCGGGCTGATTTTCCTTTACCCAATAGAGATAATATTGCAGTTCGTCAAACGTGTCGATGCCGTCCGCGAGGTCTTCCCTCTTTACATTGTCGGTCAGCTTGCCCGCGGGCATCACGAAAGTTTCGTCCGCGGCGCACGCCTCGCGCCAGTCCTTGCGGATATACGCTACGGATATCTCGCCGTAGGTCTGCGTCAGCGGGATACCGTACACGCCGCCGGAAAACTTATTGTTTTCCAGATATTCTTCGGAAAAGTTCTTTGAAAGTCCTTCGTAGCCCGAACCTTCCTCAAAGTATTCGGAAAGATCGAAGTAATAGTTTTTCTTCGCGAAGTCGTTGAGGTAGATCCAGTTGGCGTCGAATACCATGTCGTACTGGCCGGAGTCCGCCGCCATCGCGAGGTTCAGATTCTGCTTGTAGTCGGCCTGCGTGTCGAACTTGAAACTCACGGTAAAGCCCAGTTCGGGGCCGTAAGTTTTGTTGAAATAGTCGAGAACTTCCTGGAATCCCTCGGGCGTGGAGCCGTCGTCGTTCCAGATGTAGATGCTGAGCACGTCGGATTTGCCGCCCTTGCCGCCCTTATCGCAGGCGAACAGACCGAGGGAAAGCACCGCGGCGAGGCATAGCGCTATCGTTTTCAAAAACTTTTTCATCTTTTACTCCTTGTTTATTATTCTTTCACGCCGCCCACTTTCAGTCCGGCGACGAAATATTTCTGCAAAAAGGGATAGAGCAGTACGATCGGCCCGATGGTTACGATGGCCGTCGCGAGACGCAGGGTGTTGGCCGGCACCGAGGTGATTCCGGGCGGCAGTCCCGACTGCCCCAGATTCGAGGCGGCGGAAATGCTGTTGACCATGCGCACGATGAGATACTGCAGCGTATACAGCTTAGGATTGTCGATATAGAGCATGCTCGCCATCCACTCGTTCCAGTAGGCGAGCGCGCTGAACAGGCCTATGGTAGCCAGCGCGGGCAGGGAAAGCGGCAGTATGATGCGGAAAGCGGTAACGATCTCGCTCGCGCCGTCGATGCACGCCGATTCGCGCAGCGCCGCGGGGATCTCGTTGAAAAAGTTCCTTAAAAGGAACATGTTCCATACGTTGAACATTCCCGGCACGATGTACACCAGCAGCGTATTGCTGAGGTGCAGATAGTTTTTGATGAGGATGTAGTACGGAATCAGTCCCCCGCTGAACAGCATCGTGAAGTAGAAAAAGAAGTTCACGACGTTGCGGTATTTTAGCTTTTTGCCGCTGAGCGCGTAGGCCGCCATCGCCGTTACCAGCAGGCTGAGCACGGTGCCCACCGCGGTAACGAATATCGTTACGCCGTAAGCGTACAGGATTTCGTTGGAGCGGAAGAGCGTGCGGTACGCGTCGAGCGAAAACTTGGACGGGATCAGCTTATACCCCTCGCGCACGAGCGTGGTTTCGTCCGCAAACGAGGATATCAGCACCTGATAGAAAGGATACAGGCAGAGCAGGGCAAACGCCGCCGCGAATATATAAAACACCGCGATAAGCACCCTGTCGCCACGTTTTTCCCTCAGCTTTCCGCGTTTTTTGGCCACGCGCCCCTCGATCGGGCGTTCCGCAAACGAATGTATGTTTTCTTTCATTTGAGACCTCCCGTATCAGAATATAGCGGACTCGGGCGCATAGCGCCGCGCGAGCCAGTTGGCGAAGAGCACCAGCACGAAGCCCATGATCGACTGATACAACCCGATGGCCGCCGTCCTGCCGTAGTTGGTGAACGAACGGAGCGCGCGGAACACGTAGGTGTCTATAACGTCCGTCGTGGGATACAGCAGGGAGTTGTCGCCGATAAAGGGATAGATCATGCCGAAATCGCCCTTGAATATGTTGCCTATGCTCATGATGAACATCAGAATGATGATGTCCTTGATGAGCGGCAGCGTGATTTTGAAAATACAGCGGAGCTTGCTCGCCCCGTCGATCCTGGCGGCCTCGTAAATGCTCTGGTCTATGCCGAGAATGGCAGCCATGTAGACGATCGCGCCCCACCCCGCGCCCTTCCACAAACGGATGATGACGAAGGCCGCGGGCCATACGTCGGGCGAGGAATAAAAGGGAATGGGCGTGCCGCCGAGCGAAGTGATGGCGTTGTTGATCACGCCGTCGGAACTGAAAAACGCCACCGAAAAGAGCGCCACCGTCGCCCAGGAAACGAAGTTGGGCAACGTCATCAGCGTCTGCGTGGTCTTGACGAACCACCCTTTGTTGAGTTCGCTCATCACGACGGCGATTACCAGCGAACCGACCGTTCCCGTTACGATGAACAAGGTATTCAGATAAAGCGTGTTGAGCGTTACCTGGATCCAGGAGGAACTGGAAAAGAAAAAGCGGAAGTTTTCCAGCCCCGTCCACGGGCTTGCGAACATGCCCGCGATGGGATCGAAGTCCTCAAACGCGATGATCACGCCGACCATCGGAAAATAAGCGAATATGATAATGAAAAGCAAAGCGGGCAACAGCAGCAGGTAACTGCCGCGGTTTTTCACGATGTCGGTGCGTTTCAGCCATACCGTAAAACTCTGTTTGCTTTTTTGCGTCATTTCAACGTCTCCATGATTTCGGAAATGCCTATCTCTGCGCCGCAGACGAACTTATCGGCCGCGCCGTAATAGATCTTAAGCATTCCGCCTCTCTCTATCCCCCCGCAGGCAAACACCACGTTGCAGAAAAAACCTTCCTTCTCGCAGGGGAGTTCGGGTTTCAGAAATGGTTGCTCCGTTCTGCCGAGCACCTTCCACGGTTCGTCTTTTTTCAGCAATATCGCGCCGAGACAGTAAGTGTTGCTCTCGTTTGCGCCGTGATAGACGACCAGCCAGCCGCGGTCGGTAAGCACGGGTATACCGGAAGAACCTATGCGCCTGCAATCCCAGCTGCCGGGGCGGACGCCCAGCACGTGGCGGTGATTGCCCCAGTCCCTCAGATTCTCCGACTCCGCGATCCAGATGTCGGGCGGACCGAATTCCGAAGTGGACGGGCGGTGCAGCATGTAATATTTGCCGCCGATCTTTTCGGGAAAAAGCGCCGCGTCCTTGTTGTCGGGATGAAGCACCGCGCCGACCTTTTCATAGGTCTTAAAGTCCTTGGTGCGCTTCATCATGCCGCATATCCCGACCTCCGAAACCGCCGAATAAACAATATAATAATAACCGTCTATATAGGTTATGCGGGGATCCTCTATGCCGTAGGCTTCCAGTTCGTCCTCGGGCAGGAGCACGCGGCTGCCGTCCACCTCGAAACGGACACCGTCCTCCGACAGCGCGACCGCGAAATAGGACATAGACGTGAGATAGCTCTTTTCTCTGCCGACCGCCAGCCTGCTGTCCGAACAGTCGAACTCCGACTTGTCG
>ENA-UONX01002133-UONX01002133.1-human-gut-metagenome-genome-assembly--contig:-P74old-NODE-2133-length-15201-cov-7.938994_pt1 | contig 15201 bp, 16 predicted proteins | sample MGYA00242466_ERZ724013 | MGnify/ENA metagenome assembly ERZ724013 | reverse complement strand
GCCGGGCCACGCGGGTGACAGCCGCGAGGGTGACGAGGAGAGGAATCATCGAAAAATTCGGCGGATGTTTCTCCGGCTGAAGCAGGCCAGGCGGCCTGCGGGGCTATACCAGCCGCAGAGAGGGGCAAAAAACGGCAGCAATACCGTAACAGATCCCCTCAAAGGAAGCCATACAAAAACATAAACTGATACAGGAAGCTGACAGTTGTGCTGTGCGCTGGTTGCGCCGGGCTGTCGGTATGGAGGTGTTTTGTATGTGCGGCATCGTAGGTTATGTTGGAAAGCGCAGCGCACAGGATGTGCTGCTGGATGGTTTGGAGAAACTGGAGTACCGCGGGTATGATTCGGCGGGTGTGGCACTGGCCCAGGAGGGCGGCATCCGCGTTGTCAAGAGCAAGGGCAGGCTGGATGCCCTGCGCCAGAAACTGGCCGTACAGGCCCTCGCGGAGAGCTCCTGCGGCATCGGGCACACCCGGTGGGCGACCCACGGGGAACCCAGCGATGTGAACAGCCACCCGCACTCTACCCCGCGGGTGAGCATCGTCCACAATGGCATCATTGAAAATTACGGTGCTCTCAAGGAGCGGCTGGCCGCCCGGGGGTACACGTTTGAGAGTGAAACGGACACCGAGGTACTGGTCAAACTCATTGACAGCTGCTACCATGGCGAGCCGCTGCAGGCCCTGCACGAGGCGCTGGGCATGGTGCGGGGCAGCTATGCGCTGGCCGTGCTGTTCAAGGATTTCCCGGACACCATCTTCGCCGTGAAAAAAGAGAGCCCCCTCATCGTGGGCTGGGGCGAGGGCGAAAACTTTGTGGCCTCGGATATCCCGGCCCTGCTCAAGTACACCCGGGATTACAGCGTGCTGGAAGAAGGCGACCTGGCTGTCGTGACGGCCCAGGGCATCCGGTTCTACAACGCCTTTGGGGAGCCCGTGGAGCGCCAGCGCCTGACCGCGGACTGGGACCAGGAAGCGGCCGAAAAGGGCGGCTACCCCCACTTCATGCTCAAGGAGATCAATGAGCAGCCCGCCGCCATCACGGCGACGGTCAGCCCCCGCGTGGAGGACGGCCTGCCCGACCTGCGCATCCCGGAGCTGACGGATGAGCGGCTCCGCAGCATCGGGACGGTGCATCTGGTGGCCTGCGGCACGGCCATGCACGCGGGCATGGTGGGCAAAGCCGCCATTGAAACGCTGGCCCGAGTCCCCGCCGAGGTGGACATTGCCAGCGAGTTCCGTTACCGGGACCCCATCCTGAACAAGAACGACCTCGTTATTATTATCAGCCAGTCGGGCGAGACCAGCGACACGCTGGCGGCCCTCAAGCTGGCCAAGAGCCGGGGCGTGCCGGTGCTGGCCATCGTCAACGTGGTGGGCAGCTCCATTGCCCGGGCGGCGGATTACATCCTCTACACCTACGCGGGGCCGGAGATCGCCGTGGCGTCCACCAAGGCCTATGTGGTCCAGATGTGTGTGCTCTACCTGTTTGCGCTCCGGCTGGCCTATGCCCGGGGCAAGCTGGAAGAAGCTGAAACGAAGCGATTGACCGCCGAACTGCTCCGGGCAGGGGAGGTCATCAAACCCCGGCTGGATGACTGCGAGCAGATCAAGTACCTCGCCAGCCGCTTTGTCAACACCCAGAGCTGTTTCTTTATCGGGCGCGGGTTTGATTATGCCCTCTCACTGGAGGGCAGCCTCAAGCTGAAAGAGATCAGCTATGTCCACTCGGATGCCTATGCGGCCGGCGAGCTCAAGCACGGCACCATCAGCCTCATCACCGATGGTGTGCCCGTCATTGCGCTGGCCACTCAGAAGCAGGTGTATGAGAAGACCATCTCCAACGCCAAGGAGACCAAGAGCCGCGGGGCCCGGGTCATTCTGTTCACCACGAAAGACGCTGTAGTGCCTGAGGGCGTGGCGGATTATATCGTCCGGCTGGACGAGTACGAAGACCTGCTGATGCCGCTGCAGCTCATCGTGCCCTTGCAGCTGTTCGCCTACTATATGGCTGTCCTGCGCGGCTGTGACGTCGATAAGCCCCGTAATCTGGCCAAGAGCGTGACCGTCGAGTAAAACTTCCATCAAAACAAGCACCCCGTTTCCTGGGCCTCGGAGCCGCTGGAAACGGGGTGCTTTTGTGTATCACAGGATCAGAACAGGCAAAGCAAAAGCTCCTGCACAGCCTCAGAGCCACGCAGGAGCCATTTTACGAATGAGAACAGGGGAGAGAGATGCTTACCAGAACCAGTAGCGCTTCTTGACGACGATATAGGCCACAACAATGCCGACCATCACAAAGCCGCCCGCAATGAAGAATGTCCAGTCCATCTCAGCAAAGCGGAGGTTCTCCGTGGTGAGCAGATACTCGCCCGCCGTGTCCGCGCCCAGGGTGTTATCCTTGAATGCGTTCAGGAACTGCCACTTGGAGGCGACGGTGTTATAGAGGTAGATGCGGCTGTAGGCAGCATAATCACCGGTAAAGGTGATCTCCACCGTGCCGGGCAGTGCCTCGCCGTTGTTCAGGACGAAGTTAACGCCGTGCTCCGAGGGGGTAAAGGTGAGGGCCGTGTCCACCGGGGCAGAGGTGTTTTTGATGCTGCTGCCCACAAAGCGGAGGCTGTAGCCGTCGCCGTTGACCACCAGCGTCTTGTTGTTGGTGCGCAGGGCGTTCAGGGCATCCGAAGAGACCACAGGAGCTTCCTGCTGGGAGAGGGCCACCGTATCGGAAGCCGCGTTCTCAATGGCGGCGACGACAGGATCCGTGGGAGTCTCGTCGGCCGGGGTGCCGTCACCGGAGTTGTCGCCGTCACTGGAAGCAGAGGCCGTGCGGTTGACGATGACCGTCACCGAGGAGGAGACAGTGCCATTGGAGACAATGACCGAGGTGGCACCCGTGCTTACGCCGGTGATGACGCCGCTGCCGTTGACGGTAGCGATCTTGGTGTCATTGGATTTGAAAGTCAGGCTCTGGGAGGCCGTGGAGGGGGCTACGCTGCCCGTGATGGTCTTGCTGGAACCCGGCTTGAGCACCACATAGTTGGTGTTCAGAGAGAGAGACTGGGGAACGACCGAGCCGCTGGCGACGACCTTGATGGTAGCCGAGGCGCTCACGCTGCCGCTGGTGGCGGTAATGGTGGCGGTACCGGGGGCAATGCCGGTGATCTTGCCAAAGCTGTTCACGGTAGCCACGCCCTCGTCGGAGGAGCTGAGGCTTACGTCCGCATAGTTGGCGGCGCTGGTGGGCAGCACGGCCAGCGAGAGGGAAGTGGTGTCACCCACCGTGATGGTGTTGGACGCCAGCGTGATGTCCATTTCCGTCACCACCATGGAGGCGTCCGGCTCGGTGGTAATGGTGTACAGGCAGCTCTGGTCGCCGACCGTGGCGGCAACGTGAGCGGTGCCAAGGCCAACGGCCTGGGCCACGCCGTCCGACGTGACCGACACGATGTTGGGGTTATCAGAAACAAAGCTGACATTGGCACGCTTGGCGGCCTTTTCCGGCAGGATGTCCGGCGAAAGCTGCTGGGCGGTGCCCACCGTCATGGTGGCGGCATAGTCACCGGGGGCAATGCTCTCCACGGCCACCGTGGCCCAGGGCATGGTAATGGCCGCTGCAGCACTCAGGGGACTGGCAGCCGTGGCGGGCAGGGCCGCGCCAGCGGCCAGCAGGCCCAGCAGCACGGCACTTGCGGCCAGCTGTTTGGGGAAAGATCTCATGTTTTGTACCTCTTTGGGCGTTCAGTTTGGATGGGGAGGGGCTTAGCGGAACAGGACGCCCAAAGCTTCCATCGCGTATTCAAAGTAAGTCAGCTGGTCGTACTCGACGCGGGCGGTGACGCTCATACCGTTGGAGAGGTCCACCTTATCGCCGCTGTTGCTGACAACGTAGGTGCTGTCCGGGGTAATGGTCATTTTGTAGTAGGAGCCGGAGGAGCTGGCGGTCACGTCGCTGTCAATGGAGGTGACGGTGCCCGTCAGGCTGCCGTAGGAATACTCCGAAAGGCCGGTAATGGCGATCTTGCAGGGGTCGCCCACATGGATGAGCGGGCGGTCGTTGACGGTAGCGTAGGCCACCACTTCCAGGTCGCTGTTCTCGCTGGCGACGGTAGCCAGGGGCGAGCCGGCGCTCAGCACCATGCCCACCTTATAGGGGGTGTCCATGTGGATGACGCCGGAGGTGGGGGCATAGATGTAATAATCGTTCGCGCCCGTGTTCAGGGCATCCAGCTGGGACTGGATGGAGTCGATATTGCTCTGGATGGAGGTCAGGTTGGCAGAAATGCTCTGCAGGGTGGAGTAGTACAGGTTCTCAACGGTGCTCTGGTTCTGCTCCATCAGGGTCTTGATCTGCTCGTCCGAGTAACCGGCCGCCTGGTAGGGGGCCGCGTCGAACGTGTTCTGTGCCACCTGGCTCTTGTAGGTCTCGTACTGGTAGTAGTAGGGCTGGTCGTCAATGTCCGTCTCGCTGAAGTAGTTTTTGTCGTCCTGGATGGACTTGACCAGCTTCTCGTACTGGCTCTTCTGCTTTTTGTAGAGGGCCAGCTGGTTCTCGTAGCTCTCGGTCTGAATGTCCAGGTCGGTGCTCTTGATGTGGGCAATGAGGTCGCCCTCGTTGACATAGCTGCCCTCGGAGACGTTCAGCTCGGTGATGGCGCCGGAGTAGCTGGACATGATGTAGGTCTTGTTGGCAGCTTGCACCGTGCCGGTGGACTGGCTGACGTAAGTGCGGTAGTTCTTGGTGCTCCACAGCAGCAGGTACACCATGAGGAAGCCCGTCAGGATGATGAGCGCGTAGCCGTAGGGCGGCAGCTTCTTGTCCATCATGATGCGGCGGTCCTGCAGCTCGTCGAGATTATAGATGTGGGTGGTGTTCGTCATATTACTTGGTCTCCATAAAAACGTCAACAACCGCGTCATCGTCGTCCTGGTTGACAAAGATGGTGTAGACATTGCCGTTGAGCTCCAGCTCGTTTTCAAAGGCAAAGATGTTCAGCTTCTGGCTGGCGAGGCCGCTCTGGCTCATGGGGCCGGTGTAGTGGGCGTACAGGCAGCCGCGCACGCGGAGAACCGCGTCCTGGGTGTAGCCCGGCTCCATGCGGGGGATGAGCTGGGTGGTCTGCTGCATCATGTAGACTTCCGGCTGGGGGTTGGGGCCGCCGGGGATCTTGACGCACTGGATCATGGGGCCAATGGGCTGGGCGTTGTTGCTCTTCATAAAGTTCTGCATCTGGGTCAGAACGATCTGGAGGTTGGCAAACTCTTCCGCCTCGATCTTGCGGGCCAGCACATTGGTCAGCTTGAGGGTCTTGTTTTGTGCAATTTGAATCTCTCTCATGATATTGTCCACCTGTTCTGTTAGATTTTGCCCTCCGGCAGGGGAGGGGTGTAATAGGCAATCGTAATTGGATAAATAGGAGCCGCAGGCGAAAAGAAACTACCTGAAAGTTTTGCCAAAGGCTCCCCTACTAGGGGAGCTGGCGCATGAGCGCCTGAGAGGTTGTACAGAGTAGATGCTGCCGATCGGCAACGATGCGGTAAAGTGCTGCCATGTCCAACCTCTCCGTCACCTGTCGGTGACACCTCCCCTGGTAGGGGAGGCCTTGGCAAAGAGGGCTACTCCTGCGCCGGAGGCATAGAAGTAAGGCGCGTGTGAATCGTCTGGGCAATGGTCTGGCAGACACCTGCAAGGTTAGAATCAACCTCCCGGTTTGAAAAACGCAGTACCTGTACCCCGTAAGCTTCAATCATTGCAGTACGTTCTTTATCGTAACACTTGCCTTGCTCAGTATAATGCTGAGAGCCATCCAATTCAATGGCAAGTTTTGCTTCTGCACAATAAAAGTCTACAATAAAAAACTCAATGACGCGCTGTTTGTAAATTTTAATAGGGTAATCCCGCAGAAACGCATACCAGAGCTTTCGTTCTTGCGGTGTCATTTCATGGCGGAGTTCTTTGGCGCGGCCGTTCAAACGGCGGTCATAGGGGAGGTTTGTAACCGGCATAACGAACCTCAAAGCAGTTTATCCAATGGCGATCACCTATTACTTGTTGCAGTAATAAGTGATGTTCTCCATCTGTCCACATTCTGCTCGCAGAATGTACACAAATAGAAAGTGTGCCAGAAGGCTCACGCCTCCTGGCACACCATAGCGAGGCATTATCATCTACCTCGCCCTAACGAGTAGGGCGGTGCAAATGCAATACACTTCCTATTCAGTTATTGAGACTGATTAGAACTTGACGACCTGGCCCTCGACGCCGAACGGATCGGACTCGCCAACATAGCTCTTAGCGGTGCTGGTGCCCAGAGTGTAGACAGCAGCCAGAGCGCCGACGCCCTGCAGGAACTTGTTGAAGCCATTGGTCTCCTTATCGCCGTTGGGATCCAGAGCATTCCACAGGCTCTTATCCTTGCCGAAGATGGTGTTGCGCTTAGCATCATCACCCTCGCCGGTCTTCACGAGATAGCTGCCGCCGAAGACGTTGCCCAGAGTGCCCTTCAGAACCTTGCCAACATACTGGTTGCCAATGATGGTGATCAGGTTGGTGTTGAAAGTCTTGACGTTAGCAGCACCCCAGACAGGAGCGGTAACAGAGCCGATGGCCTCCAGCAGGCCGCCACCGACAACATAGGTCATTTCGTTCTCTGCGATAGCAGAATAGTTTGCAGGCATCATCATAATGAATTACTCCCTTCAAATGATTGAATCAAATTTACACGGCCTTTTTCCGGATGCGCATCCTTTCAAAAGCCAATTTATGTAACTGAGTGCGCACTCAGTTGCAACTTAATAAGTCATGGCGTCCTCACCATCGTCGTCTTCTTCCACAACGGCGGCAGGAGCCGGGGCGGGTGCTTCTTTCTTGCGGCGGAAGATCCCCTGCTGCAGGTTCCAGAGCTCGTAATACTTGCCCTGCTTTGCCAGCAGCTCGTCGTGGGTGCCGCGCTCCACAATCTCGCCATGATCCATAACCAGGATCAGGTCACAATCACGGACGGTGGAAAGGCGGTGAGCCACGATCAACATGGAACGATCAGCCAGCTGATTGTAGATCATATCGAAGATGGTGTTTTCAGTACCAAAATCGAGGCTGCTGGTCGCTTCATCAAAGATATAGAGGTTGGAATCTTTCAGGAACGCGCGAGCCATCGCAATGCGCTGTTTCTCACCACCGGAGAGGCCGTTGCCGGCTTCTTCCAGATAAGTGTTGTACTGCAACGGCAGCTTGCGGATAAACTCGTGGGCGTCTGCCTTTTTGGCAGCAGCCTTGACCTCGTCGATGGTCGCGTCCGGCTTGGAGATCCGGATGTTATCATAGAGGGTCTTGCTGAAAAGCTCCACGTTCTGGGGCACGTAGGCAATCGCGCGGCGGACGGACTGATTGCTGTACTCGTCCAGATTGATGCCATTGACATCGATCTCACCGCTTTCCGGCTCATAATACTTGAGCAGGAGTTTGGTGATCGTGGATTTGCCGCTGCCGCTCTGGCCAACCAGCGCCACTTTCTTTCCTTTCGGGATCGTAAAGGACACATGATTCAGGGCAGGGGAACGGCTGCCGTACCGGAACGTGACATCTTTGAACTCGATGTCACCATCTATCTGCTCCATCTCGGTGTATTCCCGATCGTCTTTCTGCTCGGATTCATAGTCCATGATCTCCGTCAGACGCTTCATGGAAATCTGTGCTTCCTGAATCGACATCTGCATGCTGATCAGGTCGCTCACCGGAGAGGTGAAGTAGCTGGAAAGGGTGCTGAACGCCATATAGCTGCCCAGCGTCATGTTGCCATTCAACACCTGCATGATACCCACGTAAGAGGTGACCATGCCGAGAATGGTAGAGATCAAAGCAGAGAACAGAGACTGTCCGGTGCTGATCTTACTGGAACGAATGCTGATCTTCATACTCTTGATGTATTCACGCTCAAGAGTTTCCAGCTCGCGGTCCTCATTGGCATTGCATTTGACGGTCTCGATGCCGCGGAGGCTCTCGATCATCTGGCTGTTGAGGACGGCCGACTGCTGCATCGTCTCTTCATTGATCCGCTTGTAGGGCTGCTTATAAATAATGACAAGCAGCAAACTCAGCAGAAGGGTGAAGACCGAGATGGAGAAGAGGGTCGCGTTCATCCGGAACAGGACGATGCCGGTGGCTACCGCCATCACGATATCCATGACCACACTCAGCGCGATGCTGGTGAAGACGGACTTGATGGTGGACGCGTCCGAATAACGGGTGGTGATCTCACCGGTCTTCCGGGTGGCGAAGAACTTCATGGGCAGTTTGTACACATGCCCGAAGTACCCCAGCATCAGCGGGATGTCGATCTTGATGGACAGGTGGATCAGGATCCATTGACGGACAGTACCGATCAATGTACTCGTGATGCTCACGATGCTGAACACCAGGATCATCGAAATAAGTAAGCTCTTTAATCCATACGGCAGGATCTCATCCATCAATATTTTATTAAACATCGAGGATGCGATACCCAGCACCGTTAAGATGACCGAGCTGGCGATGGCATAAATAAAAAGTTTTTTCTGGGGCAGCAGCAGATTGATGTACCGCTTGAACATGCTACCCTGTTTTTCTTTGCCGCCCTTGAACTCCGAGGTGGGGTTCATCAGGAGCAAAACGCCCGTAAAGTTTTTGTAGAACTCATCCAGCGAGATCTTTTTCAGCTCGTTGGCAGGGTCGCCGATGACGACGTAATCCTTGCACTTGTACTTTTTGCTCTCGTCGGCTTTCCGCTCTTCTTCTTTGCGGACATGCTTGCGGCGGGCATCATCGTCCTTGATGGTCGTCTTTTTAAAGATGACCACAAAGTGGGCCAGGCCCTGATCGGTGATGACCTGCGCAATGGCAGGAAGAGTAAAATCGCTTAAGAAGTTTTCGCGGTCTACGCGTACCGCCGCTGTGTCAAACCCCAGCTCATTGGCGGCTTTCTGCAGACCCGTGAGGTTTGTGCCTTTCAGGTCAGTGCCCATCATGTCGCGCAAGCGGGTGATGGTGATCTCTTTTTTGTAGTGGAGGCACACCATGGCGAGACTGGCAGCTGCACAGTCCGTCGTGTCGTGCTGCCGGACGTAGGTATAACGCATAGATGCTTCCTATTCTTTGGAATCTATTTCAAAACAACAGTCCTATTCTACCATGATATTCCTGCTTTCGCAAGTAGGAGTTTTCAATGGTGCAATAAACTGACCCTCCCTGCCAAGGCCTCTCACTTTGGGAGAGGTGTCACCGTAGGTGACGGAGAGGGCAAGGATGCTGACAAGATAACACTTGCACTGCGATACGACATCCCTTTGGAAAAGGCATCTTATCGCAATGTGCAATATCCATTCTGTCGGGCTTGCCCTCTCAGGCGCTTGCGCGCCAGCTCCCCCAAAGGGAGAGCTCTTGACAATGAGATACAGTTTATTGTTTACAAGGAACCGCTGGTTTTGACACACGAACAAAGGCTTCTTTCGCTTCCCTACAAAGCAGCGCATAGCCCCCTGCTTTGCTCTGCCCTGATGCGGAAACAGAGCAAAGCAGAGGCCAAGCTGCTTATCAAAAGAAGGGAGCGCCTACCCTTTGATCAAGTCATCACTCTAAGAAATTTTACTCAAATCTCCTAAAGCTTGGGTGTAGTATAACACAATATGGCGCTTTCTTCAAGAGGACATTTTTTAAGAAACCATTAATTTTTGAAAAAAATGTGAAAAAGGTTCCAAAATCGTAACAGAAAATGCAAACAAAAAGGCGACAAGCCTTTCGACTTGCCGCCTTTTTGTTTAAAGCACAATCAGATCTTGCCGGTAGTGCCGAGGAACTTGACTTCCTTGACATACTTCTTGGTCTCGTTGGTGCCCAGCTGATAAACAGCAGCGCCCAGACCAACAACCTGCATAAACTTATTGAAGCCGTTCAGCTCCTTGGAGCCGCCAGCGATGCCATACTTCACGATGCCGGACAGGCTGCCGTTATCGCCGAAGAAAGAAGACATCGGGCCGTCGCCGCCCCAGTTGCCACCGAACATGACACCCAGAGTTGCGCCAACCAGCTTGGAGACATAAGAGTTACCAATGATGGTCACCAGGTTGGTGTTGAAAGTCTTGACATTAGCAGCGGTCCAGATCGGAGCGGTAACAGAACCGATAGCCTCGATCACGCCGCCGCCGACGACATAAGTCATCTCGTTCTCTGCAACAACAGAGAAGTTTGCAGGCATCATCATAATGAATTACTCCCTTCAAATGAATGAATCGTATTAAAACGGCCCCTCCGTGGATGCGCATCTCACAGCGGACCTATGTAACCGAGTGCGCACTCGGCTCCATCAAACTTAAAAATTATATCAGGCACTGCAAATGGGCAGAACCCACCATTGACCGGATATAACAGCTTTATAGTACCACACAATTCCAGCTTCCACAAGGGGAAAACGGAAAAACATGACAAAAAACCTTTAAAGCTTGGTAGTAGTGTAACACAATATGGCAGTTTCTTCAAGAGGACATTTTTTAAGAAACCATTAATTTTTGAAAAAACTGTGAAAAAAGCAACAAAACTGTTACACACGCAACGCAAAAAAACAAGCGGTGAACCGTAAAGCTCACCGCTGCTATGGCGCCTCTTGCCTGACTCGAACAGGCGACACCCTGATTAACAGTCAGGTGCTCTAACCGACTGAGCTAAAGAGGCAAATCTTCAATTTGGTGCTGTCCACTGACTGCAAGTGGTATTATACCGCATGTCAGGCAGGAATGCAAGCGTTTTTTGCAGAAAACTTTACGGTCTGCCAAAGCCTCTCCCTTTGGGAGAGGTGTCACCGTAGGTGACGGAGAGGGCAAGGATGTTACCAAGAACAAACAAACGCAGCGATACGAAGACTTCTGGTTAGAGTCATCGTATCGCAGGCAAAGAGGTATTTGTCCACGGGCTTGCCCTCTCAGGCGCTTACGCGCCAGCTCTCCCAAGGGGAGAGCCCTTGGCAAAACGGAAAACATCCACTCCGACACCTTTCCCGCTCTTACCGTGGTACGATATCTCAAAAGGGGGGCGGGTGTATCAAAACAGTCATCTATCTGGATGTGCTCCTGCTGACCAATTTTGTGCTGGGAGCGCTGTTCCTGCTGGCGGCGGGGCTGGTCAGCGGCCAGCGGTGCAGCGGCGGGCGGGCTCTCTGCGGGGCGGCGGTGGCTGCGGCTTCCTCGCTGGCGCTGCTGGCCCCCACAGCGCCGTGGAGCGTCGGGCTGCTCTACAAGGGCAGCACCGGGGCGCTGGCCGTGGCCGCGGCCTATGGCTGGCCGGGGTGGCGGGCTTTTGTGCGGCTGCTGGCGTGGTTCTGGCTGTTCAACCTGATGCTCACCGGGGCGGTGCTGCTGCCCGGGGCCCGGATGGAGGTGAACAACCTCAGCGTCTATCTGCCGCTTTCGCCGGAGGTGCTGCTGGTGAGCGCCGGCTGTGTGTACGGCGGGCTGACGTTGGCTCTCCACCTGCTGGGGGACGGAAAAAAGGCCTGTTTTCCGGCAGAGCTGGAGATAGCGGGCGTGGTGCTCCAGGTCCGTGCGTTCCACGATACCGGGTTTGGGGTGCGGGAGCCGCTCTCCGGCTGCGGGGTGGTGCTGGTACGCTTTGCGGCCGTGGAAGCCCGGCTGCCGCCTGCCTTACGTACTTATTTAAAAGAAACGTTTTCCGGGAGCGGCATCCTGCCCCCGCCGGAGCTGGGGGTGCGGCTCGTCCCCTGCGATACAGTGGCAGGGCACTGCCTGCTGCCTGCCGTCCCGGCGCAGGCGCTGCGTTGGACAGCCCGGGGACGGCAGCAGACACGGCATGGCCTGTATGCCGCCTTTTGCGATATGCCGCCCCCGCCCCCGGGCTGGATGCTGCTGGTGGGGTCGGATGTGATGGAGGGATCATGATGCTTCAAATATTGAAACTGCTGTTTGATCGGCTGTGGGCTGCCCTGGCCTGCCCGGGCGGGGTACACTATGTCTCCGGGGCGCAGAGTCTTCCGCCGCCCCTGACGCCGGAGGAGGAAAAGCAACTCCTTGCCCGGATGATGGCGGGCGACGCTGCCGCCCGGGATGAGCTCATCACCCACAACCTGCGGCTGGTGGTCTACCTGGCCAAAAAGTACGAGAGCAGCGGGGTGCCGCAGGAGGATATGATCTCCATTGGCACCATCGGGCTCATCAAGGCCGTGAATACGTTCACGCCCGAGCGGAACATCAAGCTGGCAACGTATGCCAGCCGCTGCATCGGGAACGAAATTTTGATGTACCTGCGCAAAAGCTCCAACCGGCGGCAGGAGGCCAGCATTGACGAGCCCCTCAACATTGACGGCGACGGCAACGAGCTGCTGCTTTCGGATGTGCTGGGCAGCGACGAGAACCAGGTGGGCCTCCGGCTGGAGCAGGACGCCGAGCGGGCCACCCTGCGGCGCTCCGTGGAGCGGCTGAACCCCCGGGAGCGGCAGATCATGGAGCTGCGCTTCGGCCTCGTGGACGGCGTGGAGCGCACCCAGAAAGAGGCCGCCGATGCCATCGGCATCAGCCAGAGCTACATTTCCCGGCTGGAAAAGCGCATCATCCGAGACCTGCGCAAACAGTTAGAAGAAACCTGAAAATATTCCCATGAATGGGATACACCCTCCCCGCCCATACTTCCGGTGAAGTCCAAACGAAACCGGAGGGCGGGGGATGTACAACAAAGTCGAACTGTGCGGCGTCAATACCGCGGAACTGCCGGTGCTGTCAGAGCAGGAAAAGCGCCAGCTGCTGACCCGGGCGCGGGCAGGGGACCAGAGCGCCCGCCAGAGCATGATCGAGGGCAACCTGCGGCTGGTGCTCAGTGTGGTGCAGCGGTTTGCCCAGCGGGGCGAGAACCTGGACGACCTGTTTCAAGTGGGCTGCATCGGGCTCATCAAGGCCATCGACAACTTTGACCCGGCGCAGGAGGTGCGGTTCTCCACCTACGGGGTGCCCATGATCATCGGCGAGATCCGGCGCTTTCTGCGGGACAACAACGCCCTGCGGGTGAGCCGCAGCCTGCGGGATACGGCCTACCGGGCCATGCAGAGCCGGGAGCAGCTGGAAAAGAAACTGGGCCGGGAGCCGACCGTGGAGGAGATCGCCCGGCAGGCCGGGATGTCCCGCCGAGAAGTGGCGGCGGCTCTGGAATCGGTGGTGGAGCCCATCAGCCTCGAAGAGCCGGTCTATACCGATGGCGGGGACGCCATGTATGTTATTGACCAGGTGCGGGACCCGGACGGTGAGGACAGCTGGATCAGCGGGCTGCAGTTCCGGCAGACGGTGGCCGGACTGACCCCGCGGGAGAAGAAGATCATGGAGCTGCGCTACCTCAAGGGCAAGACCCAGATGGAGGTGGCAAAGGAGATCGGCATCAGTCAGGCACAGGTCAGCCGGCTGGAAAAGGCCGCGCTGGGGCAGTTCCGAACCGGGGAAAAATAACAAAACCGGCGTGCAGAGCCCGGAAAGGGCGGACCGCGCGCCGGTTTACTGTGATATTTTCAGGGAGAGTGTTGATATTTACGGCGGGTAGCCGCTCCGCCCCGCAGATGGCGTTCTGCTTTGTTGCGGGCCAGCACAGCCTGCACCTGAGCGAACAACCCTGGACTGACCGCCCGCAGGCGGGTGGAGACGTCTTTGTGGACGGTGGATTTGCTGCATCCAAAGGCCTGCGCGGCGCCCCGCACCGTGGCGTGGTGCGCGACGATGTATTCGCCCAGCTGGATTGCCCGCTGTTCCGGATCTCCTTTCATGGCCAACGCCTCCCACCCTGAATTGCTTACTAGAAAATATGCGGCCCGGGGCGGCAATATGTCTGCCGGGGCTTGACATTTGCCCTGCAGCGGATATACTGGAACTGGACATAAAAACAGGGGCGCCGAAAGGCTGAGATCTGCACGTGGCAGAGTACCCTCGAACCTGATCCGGGTAATGCCGGCGTAGGTAGTTTGCGGAAAGTCCGGATTTTTCACAAACAGCCCATGCGCCTGCGGAATGCGGGCGCGTTTTTGTTTTTGTGTACTACTTATAAGAGAAGAGGAATCTCTATGTCGAAAACCTACTCCAAGACTCGCATCCTGGTGGAGTGCGCTCTGATGATCGCCATTGGCACGGTGCTGTCCAACATCAAGATCTTCACCATGCCCAACGGCGGCTCTGTTACCCTGCTGAGTATGCTGCCGTTCGTGCTGGTGTCGTTCCGCCACGGCGTCAAGTGGGGCCTGTTCACGGGTCTGGTCAATGGCTGCCTGCAGATGCTGTTGGGCTTCTGGGCACCTCCGACCCCGACGTTCATCTATTTCCTGGGCGAAGTGCTGCTGGACTATCTGGTGGCCTTTATGGCACTGGGCATGGCAGAGCTGTTTGCCCGCCCGTTCAAGAACCGGATGGTCGGTGTGGCCGTGGGTACCGCTGTGGCAGGCTTCCTGCGGTTTATGTGCAGCTTCCTGTCCGGTGTCCTCGTCTGGGGCAACCTGAGCGACGGCCTGAGCGCCTGGACATACAGCCTGGTGTATAACGCCAGCTACATGCTGCCCGAAACGCTCATCACCGTGGTGGGCGCTGTGCTGCTGATCCGTGTTGCACCACAGATCTTTGACCGCCAGTACGCTAAGGCCTGATGGCACAGGAAACGGAATGAACCATAAAAATCTCCGCCGGAGCTGTAGATGTGCCCTGGCGGAGATTTTTTGTACAGAAAGTTTGTAAAAACCGTTGACAAGTCTGACTTTGCCTGCTATAATTACTTGCGTCGTCACGGACGACAACAAACATCTGGGGGTTTAGCTCAGCTGGGAGAGCGCTTGCATGGCATGCAAGAGGTCACCGGTTCGATCCCGGTAATCTCCATATAAAAAGCACTGTACTTCGTAGGAAGTATGGTGCTTTTCTTTTTGCTGAAGCTGATTTGGGGGGCTGCATTGCTTCGCCTGCACCGTTTTCAGGATTTTGCAGGCGGTTTCGATACAACCCCCAACTTTTGACTTTACACCATTTTCAAAAAAGAATGTTTGCCGCCCGGTTCTTCAGCAGGCTGCTGCATCATCCCCTTCAATGTACGGCGTAAGGTCGAAATTGAAAGTAATGTTGAGCTGATACCCACGATAAACATCTACTCTGCGGATAAGCTGATTGACGATCATTTTCTTTGCTTCAAAACTGGCACTGTCGT
>ENA-UONX01002122-UONX01002122.1-human-gut-metagenome-genome-assembly--contig:-P74old-NODE-2122-length-15252-cov-6.661907_pt1 | contig 15252 bp, 17 predicted proteins | sample MGYA00242466_ERZ724013 | MGnify/ENA metagenome assembly ERZ724013 | reverse complement strand
CCGCCCTTGAGGGCATTCAAAAGCCCCATCTTTCTCATAACATAACGGTGGGTGGGCTGTCGGCGGCGACTCGCCGCCGCCGGCGTTCAGATCGTTTGATTGAGCAGAAATGCCTTCTTAGAGAAAGCTTGTCGGAATGGCTCGGCAAGGCTGGGGGACACCCACAGCTTGCCTTGGTGTCGTCAATCGCCCCCGTGCAACCAGATTGTAAACTTGACAGCAGATTTTTAGAAGGGCGATTGACACTGTTCCTCATCCGGTTTTCTTGTCTGAATTTGCAGTGTTTTGCAGGGGGACAGCTGTCCCCTGCACCCCTCGCCAAGCGGAATCCGCTTGACCATAGTTGCCTGCGGCGTGCAATCGTTTCCCGCCCTTGAGGGCATTCAAAAGCCCCATCTTTCTCATAACATAACGGTGGGTGGACTGTCTGCGGCGACTCGCCGCCTGCGGCGTGCAATCTTGGACACCATTCCGCTGCTACTTATTATTTTTCTATATAACTCACACAAAGGAGGATAGACAAACAATGCTTGACCAATGGAAACAACGGCTTCGGCAACATCAACACCAAAAACTCTGCCAAAAGCTGCAACTATCCCCACAATTGGTACAGGATCTGCCAGCATTGGCAAACCAAAATCAACAATCCAATATTGCGGTACAGCAATTGCAGAATACCATGCAGCAAACCCTCTCTCGGTTACAGCAAGATGACCTGACCACAATTTCTCTGCTGGAACGGGTCACCCGTTTAGAACGAGCCGCCGACTCACAGGGAAGCAGCAATGTCAACTTGAATATGCTCATGAAAACAACCTATTCCCAGTCCGGCGAGGATGCCATTCTTGCATATCTGTTCGCTGTGCTTGGGATTCCATTTGCAAAGTGCAGTTATCTGGATTTGGGTGCAAACCGCCCAAAAGAGATGAGCAATACCTATTTTTTCTATGAACAGGGGGCAACCGGAACGCTCATCGAAGCCAACCCGGCTTTGATTCCAGCATTGCAGAAGGAACGCAGCGGTGATACGATTTTAAATCGCTGCATTGCTCCAAAGTCTGGAGAAATCATCCCATTTCATGTCATGAATGTAGATGGTTTATCGACACCGGAGGATGTCACCGACCTGCTCGCAGACAATCCAGACCTGCAATTACTGGAAACCGTCAATGTGGAAACGATTTCTGTCAATGATCTGCTTGCACAAATGCATCAAGTGCCGCTTCTGGTGAATATTGATATTGAAGGCATGGAAATGGAGATCCTGCGTTCCATTGATTTTACGCAGTATCGTCCCCTGGTGCTGATACTGGAAATGATTCCGTATTCCAAAAAACTGCCCATTGGACAAAAAAATCAGGAAATCATGGCGTTTTTACAGGAAAAAGGCTACGTGGAATATGCCTTTACCGGTATCAATTCCATTTTTATAGATGTAGAACAGGTACAATAAACCGGCTGCGGGTTCTGCCGCAGCCGAACAAAATGGAAAGGAGGGGCTTTTCCCAAACGAAAAGCCTATTAGCCTATGGCAATCAATATTGAAGATATTATGTCGGAGATCCGCTCGGACATCCAGCAAAAAGGTTTGAATAGCTCTATGCTTTCCTTTGCAGACGTGCCATGCGATGCGAATCCAGAAAATCCAACCGAGTCCTACGATCCGGATACCCTTCGCAGCAATGTGCAATATGTCAGCACACAATATCAGGTACAGCCATATCGTCCTTTGACCGGCAATCCGGTTTTGGTCTTTTTCAAGAAGGTACTGCGGCGGCTGATGCGGTTCTATGTGGAACCGATTGCACAGGAACAGACCTATTTCAATGCCAATACTGCACAGGCATTGCAGGAAATGGAAATGTATATCATTGATACGCAGACACACAGTAACGCTGCCCTTGCCACAAGAATTGCCGATCTGGAATTGCAGCAGAAAAACAGCCGGATGCAAATTGACGCACTAACCAAACAAATTGAAGCACTACAGGAACAGCTTGGAGAGAAAGAGGCAGCACAATGAGGGTCGTGCAGCTGCTGCCCACCATTTCCATGGGGGATGCCGTGAGCAACGATGCCATTGCGATTGCAAAAGTGCTGCGGGATATGGGGTATCAGACTGGCATTTATGCGGAGAACATAGATTCTCGTCTGCCTGCCGGAACGGCAAAATCTATCTCCCGGCTACCCAGATTGCAGCCGGAGGATGCCGTTCTATATCACATGTCCACCGGCAGTGCACTAAATGAGAAAATCAAACAGTTTCGCTGTAAAAAAGGTATGATTTACCATAATATTACCCCGTCTCATTTCTTTCAACCGTACAATGCCCAACTCACACAGCTTCTGAATGAAGGCCTCACCGGTGTGTTACAGCTGGCAGAACACATAGACTTCTGTCTGGCGGACTCCGCATTCAACAAACAGGCATTGCTGGAAATGGGCTATACCTGTCCGATTGCGATTCGTCCGGTGCTGATTCCCTTCTCGGACTATGCCAAAAAGCCCACACAGGAAATCATTGACCGCTATGACAACGACGGCTATGCAAATTTTATCTTCGTGGGACGAATTGCCCCGAATAAGAAGCACGAAGACATCATTCGGGCGTTCTCCTGTTATCAGCGGTTCTGCAATCCCAAATCCCGTCTGATTTTAGTTGGATCTTGGTCGGGCACAGAATCATATTATCGGCGGCTCTGCCGGTATACAGCGGCATTGCAGGTAGAAAACGTACTGTTTACTGGACATATTCCATTTACAGATATTCTTGCCTATTATCATATCGCAGACCTGTTTCTCTGCATGAGCGAACATGAGGGGTTTTGTGTGCCATTGGTGGAGGCGATGTATTTCGGGGTTCCCATTCTGGCATACCGTTCCTGTGCCGTACCGGACACGTTAGGAGACAGCGGCATTTTGTTAGACCGCAAAGATCCAGTAGAAACGGCAATGGTGGCAGACCGGATTCTGACGGATACGCTGTTACGGCGGGAATTGATTGCACAGCAACGAAAGCGGCAGCAGGATTTTTCCTATGCAAAGGTACGGGCATTACTGGAAACACAACTGCGGGAATTTTTATCATAAAGCGAGAATGCCATCAAGTGCTTTCATTCTTTTTGCTTCTCTTTCCCTGCATTCCTCTGCCACCCTCAGAAGTGAAAAAATTGAACATCTAACGCCTTATAATCAATAGCGTACCAAACTAACATCTGCTATTAGAAAGGAGTTCTCCCTATGGCAAAAGAACTGAAAAAAAATAAATCCCAAATCGTCATGCCGGAAAGCAAAGAAGAAAAGAAAAAGGCCCTCGAAAGTGCCATCGCTCATATTATTAAAACCTACGGCAGCGGTGCTGTCATGCGGCTGGGACAAGCCAATACCATGCAGGTGGATGCCATCCCGACCGGTTCTATGACACTCGACCTTGCACTGGGCATCGGCGGTGTTCCACGGGGCAGAATTGTGGAACTATATGGACCGGAGAGTTCCGGTAAAACCACGGTTGCCCTGCACATCGCCGCAGAAGCACAGAAACTCGGCGGCGAAGTTGCCTTTATTGATGTAGAACACGCTCTGGATCCGGTTTACGCCCGTGCACTCGGTGTGGATATTGATAACCTATTGGTCTCCCAGCCGGACAGCGGCGAACAGGCACTTGAAATTGCAGAAGCTCTGGTGCGTTCCGGTGCAATCGATGTCCTGATTGTGGACTCTGTTGCAGCAATGACCACAAAGGCAGAAATTGAAGGAGAAATGGGCGACAGCCATGTTGGTATGCTGGCAAGGCTGATGTCGCAGGCAATGCGGAAACTGACCGCTGTTATCTCAAAATCCAACTGCGTCGCCATTTTCATCAACCAGATCCGGGAAAAAATCGGCGTCATCTACGGCAATCCAGAAACCACACCGGGGGGACGTGCCTTAAAATTCTATGCTTCTGTCCGGATGGAAGTCCGGAAGGGCGAAGCCATCAAGGACGGCACAACCATCATCGGCAATCGCACCCGTGTGAAAGTTGTCAAAAATAAAGTGGCACCGCCGTTCCGTGACTGTGAATTTGATATTCTCTATGGAAAGGGCATTTCCCGTACCGGTGAAGTTCTGGATTTGGCAGTGGATTTGGATATCATCAAGAAAAGCGGTTCTTGGTTCAGCTATGAGGGACAGCGGCTTGGTCAGGGCAGGGACAATATCAAGGAACTGCTGCAAAATACACCAGAAACCATGAAAGAAATTGAAGAAAAGATTAAAAAGAAACTGGCAGAACAAAAAGAAACCGCCTTGAAAATGACAGAACAAAAAGATTCCAAGACGAAAGCGGACAGCAGCGACGCACTGGAACAGGCAGCCGAACAAGCTGCTGCTGCACAGATGTCAGGGGCAGAGAATCTAAACGCAGATGCAGATTTGGACATTGCTGCTGAAAGCGATTTTGCCGAATTTGAACCCGCAGAATAACCATGCAGATTGCACAGGTGATACAAAAAAGTCCGTCTGTCTGGGAATTACAGCTGGCAGATGGACGCTGTTATGAAATTGACCACGCTTGCGTGTTAGAATATGCACTGCTTGACCGTCTGGAAATCGAAGAGGAAACGCTGCAGCAGATGCAGACGGCATTCTGTCAGCGACATGCCATGCAACAGGCCATCCGTTGGCTGAACTTCCGACCCTATACCTATAAAGCCATGTTTCAGCGGCTCGCACCGCAGTATGGAGAAACGGTGAGCTTTGCGGTTTTGAAACGACTGACGGAAATGGGCGTCATCAATGATTATCAGTATGCCCAGCAGATGGCACGTTCTGCGGTAGAACGAAAGGGCTATGGTCTGCGGCGGGCAGGGGAGATGATGCGGCAGAAGGGCGTTCCGAAAAACGTCATTGCAGCGGTCTTGCAACCGTATGAGGAAACCGTGACAGAACGATTATTGCAGCAGATTCAGCGACATTACGCTGAAAAACTCGCCGATCCGTCTGACCGCCAGATGGTACAGCGTGTAAAAGCAGCATTGGTGCGGAAGGGATACAGCTTTTCGGAAGTCAATGCAGCAGTACAGCAATACTGGGAGGAAGAAGACGGATGAAAACAGTTGAAATTTTTACAGATGGTGCTTGCAGCGGCAACCCCGGTCCCGGCGGCTGGGGAGCGGTACTGCGGTACGGCACACGGGAAAAAGAGCTTTCCGACGGTGCAGCGGAGACAACGAACAACCGCATGGAGCTTTCTGGTGTGATTGCAGCCCTCTCTGCCCTGAAAGAACCCTGTCATGTGATTCTGACAACAGACAGCAAATATGTAGTGGATAGCATCACAAAAGGATGGGTGTACGGCTGGCAAAAGCGAGGCTGGGTAAAAGCGGATAAGAAACCGGCATTAAATGTGGACTTGTGGGAACAGCTGCTGCCTTTGCTGGAACGGCATCAGGTGGAATTTGTGTGGGTGAAAGGTCACGCCGGTCATCCGGAGAATGAACGCTGTGACCGGTTAGCGGTGGCACAAAGAGATTTATATAGCGTAAAATAACAGATACGCTATAGGGGGACGCTGTTATTCTTTTTCTTTCCGCATTTGCTTTGCAGGGGGCAGCTTGACCGCAGTTGCCTGCGGCGGATTTTACTTGTTCCAATAAGAAGGAGGCATTTTCATGCAGTCTGCATTTCCATTTCACTTACAATGTGACCCACAAAAAATCGGACGCTATGTCCTGTTGCCGGGCGACCCTGGACGAGTACCAAAAATTGCCGCCTATCTGGAACAGGCAAAACTGATTTCTCAAAATCGGGAATTTACCATTTACAGCGGTTTTCTGGATGGACAACGGGTGAGTGTCGCTTCCACTGGCATTGGCGGACCATCCGCTGCAATTGCAATGGAAGAATTGGTACAATGCGGTGCAGATACGTTTCTCCGTATTGGTACCTGCGGCGGCATGCAGCCGGAATTGCTGCCGGGAACGCTGATTTTACCAAGCGGTGCCGTCCGCATGGATGGTACATCCAAAGAGTATATGCCGCTGGCATTTCCAGCCGTTGCAGACTTCTCCTTGTTGCAGCATTTAGCGGCAGCAGCGGAACAGCTGCAATATGCCTATCAAGTGGGCATTGTGCAGTGTAAGGATTCCTTCTATGGGCAGCATGATCCAGAGCGAATGCCAGTGAAACAGGAACTGCTGGCAAACTGGACAGCGTGGAAAGCAGCTGGCGTGCTGGCATCGGAAATGGAATCTGCAACGCTGTTTGTCACAGCTGCTGTCTTACACGTGCGTTGTGCGACGGTGTTACATATGATTTGGAATCAGGAACGGGAAGCCGTTTCCGCAGAAACGGCACAGCTGGATCCGGATACCTCCATCCGGACGGCAATCGCAGCTCTGCGAAGACAAATTGCAGCCAATCAAACAGCAAATATATAATATCAATTCTATTTTGAAAGGAATTATGATACCAATGAAATCACACCATGTCATTTTATTGATTCTTGGCTCGTGCTTCGCAGGAATTGGGCTGGTGGTCGGCATAATCTTTGCCGTCATTGCTTTTTCAGTTCATGACCTTACTTTTGCAACCACACTCCTAATCCCAATTCTGCTGTTTCTAATTGGATGCGGTATGATTGGCTCTGTTCTGATGCAAATTGCGAAATTGCGAACCATCAAGAAAAACGGCAATCGATATGCCGCAAAAATCTACGCCTATGTACAAGATTATTCTGTAACTGTAAACGGCAGACCACAGATCAATCTCAAAGTCCGATATTATACGGATCAAGTAAAAGAAGCGGTGATTCCCACCGGCTTTGCAAATGGCTGTCAGAAATATCCCATTGGATACACAATTGATATTTTTGAATACCAGGGAAATTTCTCATGGGATGCAGCCTCCCTCAGAAATGAACCGCTTCCGCATGAGGAAGAATTGATGAGTGACAGACCAGTAGAACCGGAAAAATTGGAGCTGATTGCAACGACCTGTAAAAGCTGCGGTGCAACCTATCAGGCGGCAGCAGGGTATTCCAACCGCTGTCCGTACTGCGGAAATTATTCCAATGTGTAAGAAAAAAACCTTAGGTCTTCATATGCTTACAGCAAGCGAAACTTGTTTGCTTTTTATCCCATCAAAAACCGACACTACTCCATAGAGCAGTGCCGGTTTTTGGCATTCTAAATGCATTTCATGATTCTGTTAAGCGTTCGTTTCGTTTTCCGACCAAGGATTCTGCTGCTGATTGTTCTGTCGGTTTCGATTCTGTGCCTGGTTCCGGTTCTGGTTTTGATTCTGATTCTGCTGGTTCTGGAACTGGTTCTGCTGTCGGTTCTGGTTCTGATTCTGCTGCCGATTCTGGTTCTGCTGGAAGTGATTCTGCTCCGGATTCTGATTTTGACGTGACATCTATGCACTCCTTTTCTCCGCACAAGCGGCTGCCAGCTTGCCGCAGCCCGTGCGGAACTGCAAACGACATCCCTTCCTGACAGCCGGAACAGTGCTGCTTTTCCTGCACCGCTCTGTCTGTAGTATGACCGCTCTTGCTGCAAAATATACATTGCCTGCAAATCTGCTTTTCACATTTTCACATGCGTTTGTTGAAATGTTGAAAACGTTGTTGAAACTATCTATTTTCACCTATTTTCCGCTGTAATTTTCGTCTTTTTTCACAAAATTCATTTTTTTTGAAAAAAAGCTTGACTTTCTACCGATTTTGTAGTATACTATAAAAGTCGCAGAAATGAAATGTGTTCTGCTTGCATGTGTTGATGTCAGGTGGCGGCATAGCTCAGTTGGCTAGAGTACTCGGTTCATACCCGATTGGTCGCTGGTTCGAATCCTGCTGCCGCTACCATATCGGCCCGTTGGTCAAGAGGTTAAGACACCGCCCTTTCACGGCGGAATCATGGGTTCAATTCCCGTACGGGTCACCATTCAACACACAATGCTCATGCGTTTCTTTCTGCGATTTTTTGGCCCGTTGGTCAAGAGGTTAAGACACCGCCCTTTCACGGCGGAATCATGGGTTCAATTCCCGTACGGGTCACCACAACATATCCTAGAAATAACAAATTTCGTTATTTCTAGGATATTTCATTTATTCTTAACACTGGGAAAAATAAGTAACATTTTATCATCCGAATCATATCAATATAAATCGGAAAATGACGTAAATGCGTTGTTTTCCGATTTTTTCATTCGTTCAGGCAACAAGGAGATGTGATGAAAGACTTTGAAATAATAAAAGATCTGGTTGGAGAACAGGTCACAGAAACAGACTTGAAGTGGGTAGACTGCTATGTCCGTCCGCAAATGGGTATTTTTATCCCCACTGCCGGCACCTGCGGCTACGCTGCCAGACCGCAGCACACCCACCCTTCCTATATGATTGTCATCTATTTTGAACAGACACAAAATCGTCCATTCCACTATACTGCTGCCATTACCGCACCAAATGTACCGCATAATGATGAAACTGGTGTCCATTATTATTGTCTGCTGATTGAAAAACCCTATTTTGAACAGCGTTACTTCCTGTATGCAGATACAATGCCATGCTTTTGTGCTCATCCATTTCTCCTATGCAGCGACGTGCTGAAAGCGTTAAACACCTTTGCTTTTGAATACAGCAAATCCATGCCCCATGCAGATGTGACGCTGGATGCACAGGCGGAAATCATTACACATTGGATCATTCGCAGTCTTTTGGGGGAGACCTTGGATATGCGAGCCGTTTCCTCTGATTATTCTGTTGCCAGAGCACAGCACTACATGGAACAGCATTATATGGAACCGATTACCATTTCTAAACTGGCTGCACTGGGATATGTTTCTGCCTCTGCTTTTCAACATAAATTCAAACAGGCAACCGGCGTGACCCCAATTGCCTACCTCATCGCCATTCGGCTTGCCCATGCAAAAACGCTGCTGCAACGCAAACAGATTCCTGTCACAGAGATCGCAATGCGTTGCGGATTCAGCAGCAGTTCTCATTTTTCCACCTGTTTTCAGCAAAATTTTGGAATTTCTCCAACTGCATACCGTGATAAGTACACCGATTAGCAGGATTCTGCAACATTCGGGCAGGATTTTGAAAGTGCCCTTTTGAAAAATGTGGTATGATGGTCGTATATCATATAAGAAAGGGTGCAGTACTATGGATACAGAAACATTATTCCAGCAAATGCAGGAACATCCTGTATTTTATCTGGCAACCTGTGACGGTGACCAGCCAAGAGTGCGGGGGATGCTGCTCTACAGAGCAGATGAAAACGGCATTATCTTCCACACCGCCTCGACCAAGAATGTTTTTGCACAGATTCAGAAAAATCCCAAAGCAGAGATGTGTTTTTCCTGCAATGGGATGCAAATTCGGGTGACAGGTGTTCTGGAGCAGATTTTTGACGAAGCCTTGCGGACAGAGATTTTCGCACATCCCACCAGAAAATTTTTACAGACATGGAAGGAAAACGGCGTGGATGATCTCCTGCAAATTTTCATCATGCGACACTGCACAGCTGTTACATGGACAATGGAAACCAATTTTGCCCCAAAAGAACCGGTTACGCTTTGCTGATGCAAACCAAATGCACACATGCACCGTCCAGACGGATGGTGCATTTTTTTGAATATGATAAGCTGTTATTTTATTTGTAAAAATCAATCACTGCATATTCATTCCATCAATCACCATCTTGACATTCCCCCTGACTATATGCTATACTAATGATGATTGTGCGGAAGCAAAACCAATTGCAGTTACCCTGCAAAAAGATAGAAAATAATCGAAAGAAAGGCGGTTTATCCTATGCCAATTAGAGTCGGTATGGTTTCCCTGGGATGTTCCAAGAATCTGGTAGACAGCGAACGAATGCTGTTCAAGCTGCGGAAACATGGCTATACACTGGTAAAAGAACCCGGCGAAGCGGATGTCGTTGTCGTCAACACCTGCGGCTTTATTCAATCCGCAAAAGAAGAAGCCATTGAAACCATTTTGGAGCTGGCAGAACTAAAGGCAGAGGGAACGATTCAAAAAATCATTCTCACCGGTTGTCTCACCGAACGCTATCAACAGGAGGCAGCAGACCTCTTTGAAGAAGTCGATGCCGTTGTCGGCATTGGCGACCAGAAGGACATTGTTGCCATTCTGGAATCCGTCTTACACAAGGATCGGGTCATCCAGTTTGCACCGAAGAGCGATGCCGAATTGACCGGTGACCGAATTATTTCCACACTGCCGTTCTACTCCTATTTAAAAATTGCAGAAGGCTGCAGCAACCGTTGCAGCTACTGTGCCATTCCATCCATCCGTGGTCCATACCGCAGCGTGCCGATGGAAGATGTCTTGGAAGAAGCCAATCGACTGGCAGATCGTGGTGTCACGGAACTGATTGTGATTGCACAGGACACCACACAGTACGGGAAAGACCTCTACGGCGAAGCACGTCTGCCGCAGCTGCTTCAGGCACTTTGTGCCATTCCAGCTGTGCACTGGGTGCGGGTGCTGTACTGCTATCCGGAACGAATTACCGACGAACTGCTCAATGTGATGGCAGCCGAGGACAAAATTGTAAAGTACCTGGATATTCCAATTCAACACTGTGACGGGGAAATTCTCCGCCGGATGCACCGGCCAGGAGAGGAAACCATGCTGCGGCAACTGATTGCAAACATTCGGCAGAAAATACCAGATATTACCCTGCGTACCACATTGATCACCGGCTTTCCCGGCGAAACCAAGGAGCAGTTCAATGCATTAGGCGATTTTGTACAGGATATGCAGTTTGACCGATTGGGATGTTTTGCCTACTCTGAAGAAGAGGGAACAGAAGCAGCCACATATGAAGACCAGATTGACGAAGAAATTCGTACACACCGTGCCGAAATCCTGATGCAGCAGCAGGCGGATATTCATGCCGAAAAAAATGCTGCCAAAATCGGAACACAGATGGAAGCGGTCATTGAAGGCTTTGATCCATGGGCTGGCTGTTACTTCGGCAGAACCAAAGCAGATGCCCCGGAAATTGACGGAAAAATCTTTATCCGCCGCACCTGTGAGCATCAGTGCGGAGATTATGTGACAGTAGAGGTATTTGACACCATGGACTATGATCTGCTGGCAGAGGAGGTAGAAGAAGCATGAACTTGCCAAACAAGCTGACCTGCCTGCGGGTACTGCTGATACCTGTTTTTCTGATTTTCCTATACATTTCAGCAATTCCCTATCATTTTCTGCTGGCATTGTTGGTCTTCGCCGCTGCCTCTATTACCGATGCACTGGACGGTAAAATTGCCCGGGCAAGGGGACTGGTGACAAACTTCGGGAAATTCCTCGACCCACTGGCAGACAAAGTATTGGTACTGACCGCACTGCTGGCATTTGTAGAACTGGATGCAATCCAGATGTCTGCGATTCCCGTCATGATCATTGCTGCCAGGGAATTTATGGTTTCTGGTCTGCGGATGCTGACTGCCAGCGAGGGTGTTGTGGTTGCAGCTGGCATCTGGGGAAAGCTCAAGACAGCATTTACCATGATAACCATCGTGGCAGTGTTAATATACTGTTCGTTGACAGGAGACTTTGGCTGTGCTGTACCAGAAGCAGTAAAAACCTGGGGTCTGAATGGTTTGATTTGGATTTCCACTGCATTGACCATCTTATCCGGCGGTGTTTACCTGAAAGGATACTGGTCCTATATCAATACAGATAAATAAAAACCCAAATGCCGACAAAACAAGAAGCATGTTCTATCCACTGTAAAAGAAAGGATGCGATCATCATGATGAAAAAGATATTGGCTGCAACCGCAGCACTGACACTGCTTCTCACCGCAGCGGGATGCAGCAATGAGAAAGACAGCAGTACCGCCGAAACAACAGTCTCGAATGCTTCTGCTGAATCCACAACAACAGCAGAAACCGTTGCATCGGAAACCGTAGAAACAACTACCATTGACGTCGAAGCCGTTATGCCACAGGAACTGGATTTGAGGAAAGAGCCAGTTACATTTGAGAAAATTTCCTTTCGGATCCCCAAGATGTGGTCTACTATGAACGTAGAAAATCTTTCCGTGTGGTATCCAACAGACGGCAGCGGTGCACTGACCGTGCAAACTTTTGACCCTGCTGCTATGCAAATGGAAGGCGATACGCAGAAGGAAACGCTGGAAAATCTGGGAAAGAGCTTGGCAGAAGGAGAAACCATTGTCTCCGAAGTCTGGAACACCGTACAGGATACAGATGCCTATGCCATTACGTATTCCCCGGAAGCAGAAGGGGACGTGGATGTCGCACAAAAAATGAATCTCTCCATTCTCTTTTATGTAGAAGATACGCCGTATAGCATGACGTTCTCCAATTATACTGGTATCAGTCCTGTGCTCAAAAATGCCAGCAATATTATGGATACCGTACAGTTCTAATCAGAATTTCAAATAATTCCATGCCTTTCTGTTATTTTTTCTGCTGCAACGCCACGTAAAATTGTTTGATTCGCTGAAAAGTGAAAAAAAATTTGACAAAGTGCTTCATTTGTGTTATAGTGGGAATGCATTCAAAAACATTTTGTTAGGGCAGAAAAGGAGAAAAAATATGAAGAAAATACTTGCAATCCTCTGTGCCATTGGTATGATGGCAACATTGGCAGCCTGCGGTGAGAAGGATGATTCTTCTTCTGAAGCAGCTACAACCGAAGCCACCACTGAAGCCACCACGGAGGCTGTGACAGAAGAAGCGACTACAGAGGCAACCACAGAAGCCACTACAGAGGTAACCACGGAAGCCACGACAGAAGCGGCGACAGAAGAAACAGACACAGATGATGCGGAAATAGATGATGCTGTGGTAGATACCGAAGCATTGACAGCAGAGCTGACCCAGACGGAAACGGTAGACAGCTTCTCTCTCAGCGTTTCTCCGAACTGGACAAAGGATGAATCATTGGGGTATCCAATGTGGTATCTGGAAGATCAGACCGGTGCATTCTTTATACAGGAATTTGATACCGCAGAGATGGGCATTCCCAGTGATACGGATCAAAAAGACGCTTTGGAAGCAGTCGGTGCAGCCATGGGAACACAAGCTACGGTGGTAGCAGATGAATGGGATACTGTGAATGGAGAAGACGCTTATGGTCTGACCTATACCATGGATGTTGGTGGAGTATCTACTACGAACGTTTCTATTTTCTTCTATGTAAACGATACCATCTGCGGCGTAACCTTCACGGACTTCGGCGGCACAGGCACCATTATGAATTATGCTCAGCCAATCTTAGATACCATTACATTCTAACAAGCTGCAAATCTATAAAACATAAAAAGGGTTGTCCAAAAAATGGGCAGCCCTTTTTTCATGTGCGTTATTGTCCCTGCCAACCACAAACGATACCAGCCAATCGTCCTCTCACATTATCAATCCCAGCCGCTTCTGTACCGCCTCCAATGACGGCAGCACTGCTTCCGCCATCTGCCGCAGTTCGGTTGTCGGTGCCACCTGATCCGGCACCATTAACACCCGCATACCGGCTGCATGAGCACTTTTTACACCGTTTTCAGAATCCTCTACTGCATATGTCTCCGTCGGACAGCATTGCAGCTTTTCACAAGCAGTCAAATAAATTTCCGGATGTGGTTTGCCATGTGTAATCTGATCCCCAGTGACAATTACATCAAAATACTGCACAAAACCAGACAATTCTAAATGATGCATGGTGGTCTTTCGACTCGTCGATGTCGCAAGTGCCACATGCCAATTCGCTGCCCGTAACGCCTGCAAAAGAGCCTCTGCCCCCTTCATCACCGGCATTCCGTGCTTGTCCAACTCTGCCAACATCCTCCGCCGTTTTTCTGTTTCCATCTCCACATACGGAAAATCCGGATAATTTTCTGCAAAAAATGCACGGGTATCGGTGCGGTTTCTGCCACGGCATTGTTGCAGGACAGTCACCATCTCCGGCATAGCGGCTTCCTCCATCATTTCCTTCCACAGACGGTCACTGAGTGCCTCTGTTGCAAACAAAACACCATCCATATCAAATACAATCTGATTCATAAACGCCTCATTCCTTCCTATTTCTGTAAACTTTAAGAGGATGCACCCGATTTTTAAGACTATTTTAAGGTTTATATGGTATCTTAAAAATGGATTTCATAATCCCCAATTCCCCTTGTTTTTGTTTTATTTTCTATTATTCCTTCTTTTTCCTGACGGCAATGGTCGTCAGGATATTTTTTTGTCTATTTTTCTGTTGCATTTGTATGTGTAAAGGTTTTCTGAAAATATCGTTTTCGATAGACGGCAGGTGTACAGGAAAACTCTTTCTGAAAGCATTGAATAAAGTGACTTTGAGAGGAAAATCCAAAATACTCCGCAATATCTGTATAAGAATAGTCTGAAAATCGAAGCATGTTCGCAGCAGCATGGAGTTTTTCCTGTCGGATGAAATGGCTGACAGAAAGACCGGTTTCCTTGGCAAAAAGGGCAGAAAAATAACTGCGGTTCACGGAAAGTGCCTCTGCAACCTCTGATACAGTGAGCCGCTGGTGCAGATGACGGCAAATATATTCCATGCCCTTGATCACATGCATCGAATAGCCCTGCTGTTTGGGCAAATTCGCCATTTTCTGTGTAAAATCAATGATCATTTCATTCTGAAGTCGGATAATCTGTTCCGCAGTGGGCAGTTCATCCATTTTGTTGATATACAGATCACTCAAAGTATAAGCCAGTTCCTGATCCAGTCCGTTTTCCACGCAAAGACGAGTGATAATAGCAACTGAAACCACAAAATGATACCGTAGATTCCGCAGGGAGTCTTTAGAAAGCTGTCCATATTCGTCCGTATTATAGGCATAAATATTCTCTGGTTCGATCAGCTGCAAGTGCAGCCTGTCCAATCTTCCATGCACAATGTCCTCATAATAACTACATTCCTGCTCATACTCCATGTGTGTGACGTTGTCCTCCTGCTGTTGGAAGAGCCGGTGCTGCAGTTCTCGGTGATATGTCATAGGATATGCCCTCCTTTCTTGTTTATTATAGAACAAATTTGATAAAAGTGCAACGAATTTTGTATGAATTTTGTAAAAAATGCAGTATAATAAAATCATGAATGAAACAGCACCTCCCAAAATTTCCTGTCAGGACAGGAATGGCTTCCATTCCATGTCCTGATAGAAATTCTAATCAACATCATAAAATATTTTTAATTTATATATTATTATTTATATATTATTTTAGAATATAAAGGAGATTGGATATGAA
>ENA-UONX01002118-UONX01002118.1-human-gut-metagenome-genome-assembly--contig:-P74old-NODE-2118-length-15292-cov-14.046925_pt1 | contig 15292 bp, 15 predicted proteins | sample MGYA00242466_ERZ724013 | MGnify/ENA metagenome assembly ERZ724013 | reverse complement strand
ACCAGATCGTCGAACTTTTCAATTCCTGCCCTCCCGGCGAGTACGCCTTTGAGGCTTGGGATGTCTACTGTGACGGAGCGTTCCGTTACACCGAATACTATGTCTCCGTCAAATAAGCGATTTCCCCCACTGAAAGCAGTGTGCTTAAAACGCACACTGCTTTTCTTTTGCCCATCAACCCGAAGGAGGTGCTTTCGAGCATCTCCTTCCATTACTTCATGGAGGAACCAAAATATCATGAAAAAAAGAGTTATGTGTATGCTGCTCGCCGTTGTCATGATGCTCGGAATGTTCCCCGGCACGGCCTTCGCGGCGGATTCCGTCGAAGAGGCTCTGGGCGAAGTTGACATCTATAACGGCGGTCAGAGGCTGAGCTATCTGTCGATCAATGGCAGAGTGCGAGAGCTGATCTATACCTACTACAACTATGTTGACCGCAATGGCAACACCAAGGAGATCCCTGCGTATTGCGTCAACCCCAACACCAAGGGCGTACCCCAGACCGTTCCTGAGGGTGAGAGCATCAAGTACCTCGCCGAAGAAATCGGCAGCGACCCTAAGGTCATGGGCATCATCGCCAACGGCTATCCCCATCGCGGCCTTGGCGAGCTGAAACTTGAGAACAAGTATCAGGCGTATTACGCAACCAAGATGGCCCTGTGGTGCTATCTGCTCAGCCACTGGGATATCAACAACCTGAAGGTGAATCCCGATCTCACCGGCGTGGAGCTGGAGCGGGCCAACAAGATGCTGGCCGCAGCGAAGGATATCTATCGTCGTGGCACCGCATGGAGCACCGTCCTGTCTCCCAATGTCACAGTCGAGCCCGATCAGGAAGTTGCGTATCCCGCCACCGTCAATGGTCAGGAGTACCTGCAGCAGATCTTCACCGTCACTTCTGACACCTGGGTCTGTGACTACACGGTCAATGTCGCCTTCAGTGACCCCTCTGCAGTCCCTGCCGGCACCAAGATCGTGGATATGAGTAACCGCGAGATCGATGTCATCACCACCCAGGCCACCGGCCAGGGCTACTCCGGCCAGTTCAAGGTCCTGTATCCCGTAGGTTCCGTGGAGGGCCAATCTGGCAGCGTGCAGCTGAGCTTCCGTACCAATGTCTATAAGTATGCCATCTACTACGCGGTGTGTGCTGAGGTGGACGAGTACGGCAACCTGCAGAATTACATGTGTGACACCGACCCCACCACACCTCTGGCCCTGACCGCTTACAGTAACTACACCGACACCCCCGAGGAAGAGCCCACCGAGACCAGTTTGAAAATCATCAAGTACGAGGAAGGCACTACCATTCCTCTGCGTGGCGCCCTGTTCGAGGTGGTGGACCCTGAGGGCGCCACAGTCGGCACCTTTGCCACCAACTCCAAGGGCCAAATCATCATTCCTCTGACCCTGGCCGGCAACTACACCGTCTATGAGCGCGAGGCACCTAACGGGTACCTGCTCAGCGAAGAGCCTGCTCAGAATGTCAAGGTGGAGTATGGCAAGCAGGCCACCGTCACTTTTGAGAATGCACCTTTTGGTAATCTGCGTGTCCGGAAGTATTCCGACTCCGGTATGCAGCTCCCCGGCGCCATTGTCCGGATCGAGCATATTGAGTCCGGCGCAGTTTATACCGGCGAGACCAACTTTGCCGGCGTGGCCATGTTCAATGAGATTGAGCCCGGTGCCTATCGTGTGACTGAGATCGCAGCTCCTGCTGGCTACATCATGAGCGATGAGGTCTATAACACCACCGTCATCTCCGGCGACACCGTGGAAGTCCCTATCATCAACGAGGAAAAGCCGGGCTTGCGAATCATCAAGTATGATTCTAAGACTCACGAAGCCATGCCCGACATCTCTTTCGAAATCTTCAAGGATACCCAGTCCTTGGGCATCTTCAAAACGGACGAGTTCGGCGAGATCCTTCTGACTGACCTGGAGCCTGGTACCTACCTGGCCAAGGAGGTCGCCACCGACTCCTCTCACATTATCAACTCCAATCCCCAGCAGATCGAGCTGGAGGGTTCCGATGGCATTCTGGAGCTGATCTTCTTCAACGATCAGAAGCCTGGAATCCATCTGGTGAAGCTGGATTCCACCACGCTGGAGCCTCTGCCTAACGCACGCTTCCGCATCGAGCATGTCGGTGGCACCTTCTCCAAGGAATATGTCACCGACGAAAACGGTGAGGTGGATATCTCCGACCTGGAGCCCGGTGCCTATCAGGTGACTGAGCTGGAGGCTCCGGACGGCTATCTGATCGACGATGCCCAGCGTGTCATCCAGATCAACGGCAACGAGAACGCCCAGTTCGTATTCACCAACACCCGGATGCCCAGCATCCGCCTGGTCAAGCTGGATAGCTTCAGCGGTGAGGGTTTGGCAGGCGCCACTTTCCGCATCGCCAAGATCGAAGACGGCACCCACTATTTGGATCGTGTGACCGATACCAACGGTGAGATCAACATCTCTGACCTGGAACCCGGCGTCTATTCCGTCGTTGAGATGGATGCTCCGGAGGGCTATGTCAAGGATTTCCGTGAGTACCATGTGGAGCTGTTCCCCGGCCAGACCAGCGAGCTTGTGGTCTCCAACGATCGTATGCCGAACCTTGAGATCCTGAAGACCGATGCAATCAGCGGAAGACCGGTCGCCGGCGTGACCTTTACCGTCAAGCGCGTGGATTCTTCCACACTGACCACCGTCACCTCCGATGAGAATGGTCGATGCTTCCTGGAGAAGCTGATGCCCGGTGTCTATGAGATCTGGGAGCAGTCTGTGCCCGATGGCTACCTGCTCAACGAAGAGCACCAGCTGATTACTCTGTTCCCCAACAGAACCGGCACAGTCCAGTTCCAGAACTATCCCAAGCCAACTTTGACCGTCAATAAGATTGACAGCATCACAGGCGATCCGATCAAGGGTGCAAAGTTCAGCGTGACCTTCAAGTCCGATGAAACCAGCACCGGTGAGATCCGTGATCTGGGCACTTTCTACTCCGATGAAAACGGCCAGTTCTTCATCGACAAGCTGGATGACGGCTGGTACACCATCACGGAGCTGGAGCCCGCTGCAGGCTACTCTATCAAGGATCCCGACTCCGTTGAGATCTATGTAGAAGCCGGCAGAGGCAAGGTCGTAACCTTCGAGAACACGCCTCTGAGTGCCATTATCGTCAAGAAGGTCGATGCGAATACCGGAGATCCTCTGCAGGGCGCCTGGTTCCGCGTCAGATTCCTGGGCGGCGTCAGTGGAACTGGAGGAACCGTGATTGCTGAGCGTCAGACCTCGTCCAATGGCACCTTCGTCCTAACTGGCCTGAAGGCAGGCACCTATGTGGTGGAAGAAATCTCCGCACCCAATGGCTATGTGCTCAGCGAAGATGACATCCAGACCGTCTACCTGAGCGGCAAGGATCAGGATGTGATCACCGTCACCTTCGGCAACGAATCCAAGGGCAGCGTTCTCATTAAGAAGATCGATGCAATCACCCGCGAGCCTCTCTCCGATGTGACCTTCATGGTGACTGAGTCCGATGGCAGCGTTGTTGGCAACAGCAATGGCCAGTATACGACCGACAGCGCCGGCACGATCCTGATCGAGGGCATCGACCCCGATACCACTCTGGTCATCAAGGAGATCCGTGCTCGCGAGGGCTATGTCCTGGACGATACGCCCCAGAGCATCAAAGTGAAGAGTGGCGAAACCGTCACCTGCGAGTTCCGGAACTACCCAGAGGGAACCCTTCACATTATCAAGAAGGATGCATTCACGAAGGAGCCTATCTCCGGAGTCGAATTCCTCATCACCACCAGCAATGGCACTGCGGTGGGCAATAACAATGGCCGCTATACCACCGACTCTTCCGGCAGCATCGTGATTCCCAACCTGGAGCCAGAGACTACCGTCATCATCAAGGAGACCAAGGCAAAGGCCGGCTATATCCTGGATGACACACCTCAGCAGGCAGTCATCAAGAGCAATGATGTCGCCATCGTCGAGTTCCTGAACCAGCCCCTGGGATCCTTGCAGATTGTCAAGAAGGACAGCGCCACTCGTGAGCCCCTGGAGGGCGTGCAGTTCATGGTCACCAAGACCAACGGCGCTGTTGTCGGTAATGGAACCGGCCTGTTCACCACGGATGCGGACGGCAGCATTATCATCAATGGCCTCGAGCCTGAGATGACAGTCATCATCAAGGAAGTGCGCGCTAAGGATGGCTATCTGCTGGACGATACGCCCAGACAGGCAACTATCAAGAGCAATGAGGTGACTACGGTTGAATTTCTCAACCAGCCTCTCGGGGGCTTGCGCATCGTGAAGCTCGACAGCGTCACTCGAAAGCCTTTGGAGGGCGTCGAGTTCAAGGTTACCTACGATGACGGCAGCTATGTACCCGACGAGGGTGGTAAGTTGTCTTCTAATGGCATTTATCGAACCGATAAAAACGGTGAGATTTTGATCAGCGACATCGTGGGCACCCTGGTCGTCACGGAAACCAAGACCATCCCTGGCTATGTGATCGATGAGGAGACTCGGTCCCAGACCGTTGTGGTCAATGCCAATGACCTGCAGACTCTGACCTTCTACAACCGTCCCTCCGGCGGCCTCCAGATCATCAAGTCCGATGAGGATTCCGGCGCACGAATCAGTGGAGTCAAGTTCGAGGTCCGGAAGATCAATGGCGAGATCCTCGGCACTTACACCACCGACCGCAACGGCGTCATCAGCATCCCCAACGCTGAAAACGGCTGGTACACCATCACTGAGCTGAAGGCAGCCGATGGCTATGAGCTGGATACCACGCCTGTCAATGCCTGTGTCAAGGACGGCGAGACCACGACTGTGGAGATCACCAACCAGCGCATGGCATCCATCCTGATCCATAAGGTCGATGCAGCCACTGGCGATGGTATCTACGGCGTCAAGTTCGTCATCTACGACTCCGGCAAGAACCCCATCATGGAGGTCACAACCGACCAGGACGGCTATGCCTGGGTCAATGAAGAGCTGACTCCCGGCAAGTACTATATCCGCGAGCTAGAAGCTGCTGACGGCTATATCCTGGACGAGCAGTACAAGACCGTCTATGTCGAGGCGGGCAAGTGCGCTCAGATCGAGTGGGAGAACAGCGCAGTCACCGGTCAGATCCAGATCCGCAAGTACAGCTCTGATGACAACATCGTCACCGGTCAGCGTGCCGGCACCGCTCTGAAGGGCGCTGTGTTCGAGATCACACAGGCTCGCTCCGGTAGGGTTGTGGGCTATATCGTGACTGATGCCCGTGGCGTTGCCGCTTCCGATCCTCTGCCTCTGGGCCGTTACTTTGTCACGGAGGTATCCGCACCCAAGTACTATCAGCTCAGCGGCGAGAAGATGGAGGCCGAGATTGAGTATCCCAACCAGATCATCAAGCTCTCCGCCTACAACAAGTCCGCCAACCTCGGCGTGACCATTAAGAAGACTGGCAACCGCGAGGTGCAGCCCGGTCAGGTCATGAGCTATGACTTCTCCGGTATCGGCAACACCTCCAATGTGGCGCTGAACAGTTTCTTCTGGCACGATCGCATCCCCACCGACGCCACTCGCGCGATCAGCGTGACTACCGGCACTTACAATGCAAGGCTCTATTACAAGGTCACCTTCAAGACCAATCTGAGCGATTATCGGACCCTGGCCAGCAACCTGCTGACCTCCAACAACTACTCTCTGAGCCTCAATGCAGCTACCCTTGGCCTGGTTCAGGGTGAGTATGTTACGGATGTCCGGTTTGAGTTCGGCACCGTGCCCAGCGGCTTTGCCTCTGTGGTGAAGCCCACCATGCGCGTGCAGGTACTCGGCACCGTGAGCAACGGCTACCAGATCATCAACCGTGCTGATGTGGGCGGCCAGTATCTCAATGAGTGGCAGACGGCAAAGGCCACCTGGGTCACCACCGTCCGTCGCTTCAATAACACCCCGCTTCCCAAAACCGGATATTGATCTCGAGAGAGGTCATTTCCTATAACCCCGCCAGCCCCGGAGCTCACGCTTCGGGGCTGATCTTTTGAACATGAGGAGATTATTATCATGAGTAAGTTTTTACCTATTGGCACCAAGGGCGAGCTGCTGAACAGCGACATGATCGCCCGCATCATCCCTGAAGAAGATGGCGGATGCGTCATCCTCACCAAAGATGGTCAGCACTTCCGCAGTGAGATCAATCTTCACGACGAAGTGAATGACTACAACTCCATTCGTTCCATCATCCCTTGCCAGGGTGTGAACGCCGTCTATCTCGACGAGGACGGTGACAGTGCGATTCGGCCCTGCGCCTTTGTGATGCTGATGTCCGATGGAAAGATCGAGCCCTTTATCTTCATGACCGATGAAGATATTACGGACATCGCAGCCGAAGGCCATGTCGGGTTCATCGGGTTTGTTCCTGCAAAATAAGCAAAGGAAGGCCGCTGCACAAAGCAGCGGCCTTCCACCCCAAGCCAACGGAGGAATACCAATTATGGGTAGATTTATCAACCTCGGTATTGCAATTGTCAATACCAGCTACATTATCCGTGTGGAGATGGAGTCCAACGGCAGAGCGGAAATCTATATGTCCGATGGTACAATGTTCCGCTGCGACCACTTCGATGTCTCTCAACTATATGGCACAAATGAAAAGAAAGAAGGCGCAACCTAATTGCGCCAGCAAGAGGAACTCAGATATGACCAATCACTCTCCATGTCTGCTCGATGATGCTGCGTCATTCATGAAAGTACAATATCTCTCAGACCTGCGCTTTCTGTGTGCGAAAGAGCGGGGCCGGTTGGCAGCATTTCTTGAGGGGCTTGAAGCAACGAAATATACACTGTTCCAATGGAACGATGCTGTAGAGTACTTGCAGGCCGGCTCACCCCAGCAATCAATTCGGGCAGCTCGTAAAAAACTCCTGCAGGCTCTAAGCAGCAGGTAATAAGAACTATAGAAATGAGCTTACATGTGGCCGAAGTCTTGGCCGATCAAATAACCTGCGGGCGTGCATTTGCGATAATGTGCGCCCACTTTTTTTGTATCTGGACAAAGGAGGATCTAATATGCCCTGGATTATCAGTAACGGAAAAAGCTATGTGGAGATCACTGACAGCAATCAGATGATCACCACCGCTTATATCGATCGTGCGCATACATTTAATAACAAGAAGACAGCGGAGAAGTATTGCTCTCTGCTCCCAAAGGCGATGAAGAACTTGAAGTACAAGGTCATCTTCATCTCGAATCCAGATCCCGAAAACCCTGAGCTGCAGCCGGAACTGCTGACGCCTGAATTCTACCTGACACGGTTGAAGGATTTCAGTGATTTCATCCATACCATTCAATGCCAGCGAGAAACACTTGTGGCCGGCCAGCGGAAGGCGGAGCTGGAGATTGAAGATATCGAACACGCGGCGGAGTTCTATAACCTGGACGCCTCACATGGATACCAGCTCTATAAGCTGCTGCATGATGCCCGCGTGCGCCGGCGCAAGTGCAAGAATGCAATCGCCTGGATCGACTTCATACTGGAGCAGCGTCCAGAGCGGTTTGTGGAGAACGATCCTTCAGCCCGCATTGTTGGTACTCGCTCACGCGATTATGCGCCACGCGCCCTGCCGGAACTTTTCAGCTGGGAGAATGAAGGACAGAGTGAAATGGGGGTATAACGGAAAAGAGCAACTGCCTGAGTACACGATCTCAGTTCAGTCGCTCTTTTGAGTTCATTGATCCGGATGCTCATACATATCAGCTGTCTCTTTCAACCCGCCAATATCTCCGATGTTTTCGACGCGGTAGAGTTCCGTATATGAATAATATCCCCGTTTGTCTGTGTTCTCACGCAGAATGTCTTGGTTCTCGAAAATCAAGGCGCTCTCAGCATGGTCTATCAGTTCAGAGTCAACTTCTCTTGGGTAGATAATATGTCCAAGACGAACATACATCTTGCCACGCTGATAGCGATAAAGCCATTCTTTTTTGTGGGACCGCAGGCGCTCTCTGATGGTATTGGATGCCTTTCCAATATAGAGGCTACGCTCTTTATCGCCCCAAACATGCGTTATGTAATAAAGACCGGGCAGCAGGGATTCGGGGCAGTCGATCGCATCGTCAACACTGCGAGGTGCAGCCCACTGTACTCGGATAATCTTTCTTCGCAAAGAAACAACCACCCTTCATGCGTATATCTTACTATACCGCGATTAAACCAGCAGTTCAATGACAACTTCAAAAAACGAAGGTATCATAATACCAACGACAAGAACAAGGAGTGAGCGATATGAATCTCAAAGAAGCTTTCCGTTTCCAGAATAAACTGCAGTCCATGATGGATGAGGCCCAGACCATCCTCGGCGTGAACAGCAACATCACCAAGGTGCAAAATACCTACCTCCGCCATAAAGTGATGGCCGAGGCAGAGGATGAGACCACCACTGATGCTCCCTCCACCGAGTACAGCGAGAAAATCACCGAGCTGGCCGAGTTCCTGCTGCACCTGCTCACCGAGCGTGAGAAGCTGAGTGCTGCCATCAATCAGGCGAAGGCGGGCCTGAATCTCACCGCTGGCCTGGATGGCGAGGTGAGCCTGAACGGCAAGCGCCAGGACATTGCCGGCCTGTTCCGGCGTATGGCCGGCCTGCGCAACGGTGAGGTCCTGATCCCCAACGGCGGCACCGGCTACCGGTTCAACAACGAGGGCAATCAGGTGTCCTACCGCTGCGATGTCAAGCGCGTGACCACCATCAACTTTGACCGGAACAAGATCCGGAAGATGTGCGCTGAGCTGAGCAAGAAGTCCGACGAGACCTCTGCGGCTCTGGATGCTGCTCTGGTGAATACCTCTGTGGAATACGAGCCCCCCTTCGATGTCAACGAGACCTTTGCGGAAGCCTTTGAGGCCTACGCCGGGATTGAGGCTAAGGCTTAATCCCACTCCTCTGTGATCCCGGCTCCAGTTGCCGGGGGTACGGCAGAATATAAGAGCGTGGCGATCGGTTCAGTTGCAGACGAACTATAGTGCTGCAAATTCAAACAACCTGCTCGGAGTTGAATGTCTGAGCTCCAAAAGAAGACTTGATCAGTCTATAAAACTGAAGGATGAGCCTTCTTCGCATCAAACAGCGTCTCGCGTTGTTTCACCATTACGCTGAGCGCCAACCCGATACTTCACCCGACCTACTCACATCTCCATATTCTGCTTGATTCGGCTAGAATCGCCTAAGTATTTTAATTGGTGCCTAAGGGCACATATGCGAGGATCCATACACCAACCGCCCAGCTGCGGAAGGATGCATGATTCAAGCGAAAATGGTCTAAGCAATCTTGGACTTCTGCCGTATCCCCGACAACTGGAGCATCATGCCCAGGAAATAAGGCGAGCAGCAGGCTCCGGCCTGCTGCTCACAAACTATCAGATTCAATTTTGGCGTTCGAGATACCAGGATCTCCTCCATCGGTACATCAAACAGCGCCCCGAGAGCGTACAGGTTATCAACGGAAGGCAGGCTCTTTCCTTGCTGCCATTTGTAGATTGCTTGCGGCTCCTCAAAGCCGAAGTAGGCCTGCAGATCCCGAACGGTCATCCCACGCTCAGTGCGAAGCCGGATGATGTTCTTTCCGGTAGCAACGGGATCAATGACCGGAAACTGCTTCATATGCATGGCAATCGCCTCCATCAGAAAGATTTCCCAGAAGGGAGTATTTCAGAATAATCGATGACCGGCGAAAAAGCAAGACCAAAATCGCTTTTGTAAAGAAACTGTCACATACAGGAGGATCAAAGTGAGTCAGGAATACAACGAAAACTGCTGTTGGACGATCGAGAAGTTCTCGCTCTTCTACAGTTACTTTGCAATCATCGATACAGCGGACTACCTTGCAGATCAGCTGTTTATCAAGCATAAAGTGCGAGTCGGGTTCGGCCCGGAATTTGTGTGCCCGGACGCCCCATATCGTGTGATCATGTGCAAGTGTCGGAAGCGCGATGTGGATGCTTTTCTGGCCGCCATCCGGGAGCTTCCAAATAAGATGCTCCTGTGTGGTCAGCCAGACTATCTGACATTCTGTGAGGATCTCAAGAGGAAAATCACTGCAGCCAAGGAGAACGGAGGTATCATCCCAAATGAAGCAACTCGTGCCGCTGAAGAAGCAGAGCAAAAAGGCGCAAAAGGAGCATCATGCCAAGCAGCGCGGTAGCTGGTATGGCATCTCTCCTGTAACCAGAACTGTTCCCAATGGTAAAGCCTATGACAGAAATCGAGTTAAACGAGCAAATCGAGAGCTTGCTGACTGAGCAGTCTCCGAATAAAACGGTCCGACGAACCGGCGCCGCATATCGACGCGAGATGCGGATTCGGAAAAATGATCGCCTCATGCGGATCGTCACTCGAAGCTATATCCCACATGCCGGGTACATCGATTACGGCTTTGATGGAGAGACTTTGCTCCACTCGGGCAAATACATCAAGTACCCAAAGAACAGCAACTGCCAGCGTTGGATCAAGCGGGAAACCAGTAGACGGTTCCGCAACTGTAAGGACTTGCCAAGGAAGGGAAATTACTATCGTCGGCTCTTTGATTATTGGTGGACGCTGTACTAAATAGCATAAATGACCAGGGCGGGAGAATCGTTGAATTCTCTCGCCCCTTTTGATTTCGGCTATATTACTTCCGTCCCTTTTTTCTGGACTTGAAATCCTTGTCGATCTCAGCTTTCCAGTCCGAGTCCATGGTAGCGCCGCATCTGACACTTGCGATGGCGGAGCCAACCACTTCGTAGTTCAGTCGAGTGCCCTTGCTATCAGCGTGGTAGTTGACCGCACGGTCCTCAGCAATACCGAAGGAGCGAGCAGTCTCCACGGCGTCAATGTTGGCACCCAGGAACAGGAATTCCCAACCGTACTTGTTCTTCTGGCGTTCGATCATTTGCTTGACCTTGTCGCTGTCGTAGTGCCCACTTGCATTCTCCATACCGTCCGTTGTGATGACGAAGATGGTGTGCTCAGGAATGTCTTCTTCACGGGCATACTTATGGATATTGCCAATGTGGTGGATGGAGAAGCCGATGGCATCCAGTAGAGCAGTGCTGCCGCGCACGCTGTAGTCCCGGTCGGTCATGGGCTTGATGTCCTGGATGTTGGCCCGATCATGGAGCACGATGCGCTCGTGATCAAAAAGGACAGTAGAGACCAGCGCCTCGCCGGGAGTTTTCTTCTGCTTTTCAATCATGGCGTTGAAGCCGCCAATCGTGTCGGCCTCCAGTCCGCTCATAGAGCCGCTGCGATCCAGGATGAAAACCAGTTCAGTGAGATCTTTCTTCATAATGCATTCCTCCGTATTTGTCATTGGGTGGTTCTCTTGCTTTCAATGACATTCTACTGGAAGGAATACAGGTCGTGGTCGCATGGAAAGCGACATTTTCCCGTTCCAGTGCATGTTGCGAGCCTCATGCACATTTCCAACGCTGAAAATGTGCATTTGAGCAAATAGATGTGCATTTGCTTGTAATTCCTTGTTACTCTGGTCAATAGTGATATAATTTGAAGTTAAAGAATTGTGGCGAAAGAGATGTGATGAAAATGAAGTATATTGTAACACTGAAAAAAGCCTTGGAGAAGAGAGTGGTTGTAGATGCCGTAGACCTTGAAGAGTTGGAGAAAAAGCTCGTATCCGGAGACTTCATCTTCACTACTGAGCGATCGATAAGCCTTGATACTTACGCGGGTTGGGAATATAAACCGCAAATCACTGGAAACACTGATATAAACTGTTTGCCGGTAGACAATGGGGACGATATCATCTGCAACATTGAGGACTTTGCAAGATGGTATGGGTGTAGCAGCGTCGAGGATCTCGAGCGATCTCTATTCAAATACACGGAATGTGGAATGTGTTACAGTTCCGCCCCTGATAGCATTACTTTGGTGGGATATGTAGAAGGTGCTGACTGTGAGCATCCCAACGAAACACTATTATATCCTTTCACCGGGCAACAAGTTAGAGAGGTTATGACGCGCCTCGAAGTAGAGGCAAATAGAATGTGGCACGAGTGGAATGATGTAGACGAAGATGAATAATGGAGAATAGGTAAAAGCACAAGGGGGGTTCCATGTCGGAACTATCCCTTGTGCTTTTTTGAGATTATGCTCCTAGCAAACTCTGATCAAAGGCAAACAGGGCCTCGTTGATTTCAAACACATTGTAGTTTCCGTTCTCAATGAAGTATTCGATGATGATATCGAATTTGCTGGAGCGGGACAGGGCAAAGCCGGCTTTCATGAGCATGTCCTTAGCCTCGGGAAGGGGCAGTTCAAGTGCAATGGCAAAGGCCAGGGCTGTTGCCTTGCTGGGTTTGTAGAGTCGGTCGCTCCGGATCTTGGAGAATAGCTTCCGATCAATATTGGCCTTCTTATAGCACTCTGCATCTGTCATACCACGCTCTGTGATCTTACGCAGGAGCATTTCGGAGAAGCTCTCATCAATCTGTTGCAGAGCATCATCGAGGGACTTATGTGCCAAGGTAGGAGCGCCGGCCACTGCCATGGGAGCGAACAGTTCATCAGCGCAGACCTCAGTTTCTTGCTCAAGCGTATTGGATCTAAACAGAGCCTTGCTTTCAAAAGAACGCAGACGGCGAAGACGCTCAGAGTGGCTATCCTCATGTTCGGCGACATACCGGTCGTCAATGTACTCGGCGATATCGGCGAACAGTTTCTCGCTGATCTGATAGGCGGCGCGATCGAAAATGACGATGTAGACGGTCATGTCATTTTCCAGAAGGAAGGCGCTGATCGTATCAATGGCTACTCTCAGAGCCTGATCTTTAGGATACCCGAAGATACCGGACGAGATCAGCGGGAAGGCAACCGTTTCGCATTTGGCCTCTTTGGCCAGCTCCAACGATGTGCGATAGCAGGAGACCAGGAGATCGCGCTCCCCATGATTGCCATCTCGCCAGCGAGGTCCTACGGCGTGGATCACATACCTACATGGTAGCCGGTATGCTTTGGTGATCTTTGCGCTGCCGGTTTCGCAGCCGCCAAGGGTGCGGCATTCTTTGAGAAGATCCGGGCCAGCAGCACGGTAGATACAACCATCGACTCCGCCACCACCCAGTAGCGTGCTGTTCGCAGCGTTGACGATGGCGTCAACCTTCATCTTGGTGATATCGTTTCTAACGATTTCAATAGGCACTTAATTCACATCCCTACCAACCATTTTCACATTGCGGATCTGAAACCGGATCCGCCCCACAGAAAGGAGAACATTATGTACGAAAACAACTATCGCATCCATCTGGTCAATGGCGAGATCATCGAATACGGTGAAGACCTCGGACTGGGTGACCGGGAAGGCATCACTTCTCGATTCCGCAGAGCCCGTGAGCGTGACTGCATCTATGCAGGCAACTGCAGTACCGGGTATCTGTATATCCCTAAGCGGAGTGTGCTTTACATTGAGCAGGTAAAGCCGGAGCAATGATTCTTTGCCGCCGATGTTACTCTGCTTCGCGGATGAGATCCCTCATGCGTTCTACAATCAGTTTTACATCCCCGCGCTCAACCCGGTAATCGAAACTGCCATTGTCAAAGTGATCCTCACGGAACAGCATGGTGAGCAAGGCACAGCATAGCTCGAAATCCCCCTCAGGGACTCTGCGTAATTCCGCCTCGATGTCGATCGGTTCAGTGATGAGATAGGAGCCGTAGTCGTATTTGATCAGTTCCAAAGAATCAAGCTGATCGTAATAGAGGTCAAATTTCCCGTGCTCATAGTTCAGGAACTGGGCGAGGGTATCATCGATCGTCTGGTTTCGTTCACTTAGAGGTACCACTGCACTCACCTCCATATAGACTTGCCACGGAATCAATATGCGCCTTTATCTCATTGACAACATGGTCGGGTCCAAGGACCTGTGCACTGGCACCAAAGCCGAGCACCCACGCAAAGAACTGCGGGCTCACCACCGCATCCGTTCTTACGGTGAAGTGATCCGGGCCATCCGCCACGAGGAAGCTCTCTCTGCCGAGGCGATCCAGTACGGCGCCAACCAGATGGTTTTCGAAGCGGAGCTGCACATTGGTCTCCTCGCCGGTGAACATTCCGAAGGTCTTGCGAGCGTAGACGGCCATGTCGAGGGCCTCATAAGCCTCCTGGCCGTCACGCTCCTCCTCAAGGACGGAGATCTTCTCCATCTTATCGACCCGGTAATGCTTGATCATGCCGGCCTCGGAATCGTAGGCGACCATGTAGTAGTTCTCATCGTCCCAGGTCATCGCAAAGGGGCTGACCACATAGAAGGCGCCGTTGCGTCGATACTGGCGCTCCTTGGCCACATTGTACTCAAAGTAGAGGAACTGGATCTTCCGATTCTTGGAGATGCCGGTATGGATCTCATCCACATTGTAGTAGATAGACTCATTCATCGTCTTGATCCGGTTCTTCACGAATACCTGACGATTGAGAAGCTGCGCACTATGGATACTGGCCAGCTTCTCAATTTTCTTGATCAAAGACAGGGTCTTCTTATGGGTGATGAATTTCGAGGACTGGACACTATCCACCAGCAGCTTGAGTTCCGGTAGCTCAAAATCACGGCTGGCAACATAGTAGCCGTGGTTGTTGCCCTCAGAAACTTGGATGATATCCAGACCATAGTCCCTCAGGGCATCAATGTCGCTATAGATGGTCTTCCGTTCCACGGAGATATCGTGGGACTGCAAATAGGCCTTGATCTGATTGGTCGTAACTGCGTGCTCCTCATCGGAATTCTTGAGCAGGTACTCCATGATGTAGATGATCTTCAATTTCTGAAAAGAAGAACGAGGCATATAATCGACATCCTTTCTTTTGAAAGTGCACAGTATTTGTAATTCATCTCATCATAGCACAAACCCTGTCCAATAGAAAGGACAACCTGAGCTGCGATTCGGTCGCAGCTCTTTTTCTTTGCCGTTCACAAAAAGTTTACAAATTATTTTGACAGACGACGGGGGGACCCCCTCTGTTTTTTGAGTGAACTCTTAATAGAAACCGAAAGGAGATGATCATTTTGAAGAAAAGAAAGACCAGAGCACAGCGCAGCAGACCCTTCCGCTGCCCCCATTGTGGAGCAGCTATGATCTTGAGACCAGCGGCGGACATCTACCACGACTGTCAGAATGATCGGAAACTCTATGTCTGCCACAACTACCCCGCGTGCAACACCTATGTGGCAGCGCATACCGGCACCAATCAGCCGATGGGCGTGCCGGCGAACGGAGACCTCCGGAACCTGCG